>JGI12635J15846_10006394_pt1 | contig 10117 bp, 8 predicted proteins | sample BlaSpr_A8_OM2_M2_FD_15846 | JGI IMG/M metagenome (IMG submission 15846)
TCTCAGCCCCGGCGAAGTCGTGTTTGCGGTTGTGGCGGAAAACTCCACTCACGAAGCCCATCGCCTGCTAGCCTCTTCAATCGGCGTAGCTATCCCTGCGGACAAGAATACCTACGGATACCTCAGCGAACACCACTCCTTCGGCCAGACCGAGGACGCAGCCGGAGAATACGCCGAAGAGCTCGCCGCCGAAATGCTGGCTACCACGCTCAACGTGGAATTCGATCCCGACCGGTCGTGGGACGAGAAAAAGCAAATCTACCGCTTATCGAACAAGATCGTCCGCACCGCCAACGTCACCCAATCCGCCGTAGGCGATAAGCGCGGACTGTGGACGACGGTGATCGCCTCGGCGGTGCTGATCTTCGACTAAGCCAGAATTGATTAAGTCAGAAAAAAGCCGGACGCATTTAGCGCCCGGCCCATGTCGTAACAGCGGCTACGCATTACGGAATTAGTTTGAACACTATTCCGTCGTTGTCCGCTCCAGCGCCCGATGTGGTGCCGTACAAGGTTCCGGTCGAGTCGATCAACGCATCAGTCGGCAATACCCCGTTCTCACCATCGTTGAGCGGGAAACTGTATAGTATCGACTCGGTGCCGCTGGCGGAGTATTCGTACACGGTACCGAATGCATTCGATTCTCCGCCGGCTAAGGTTGTACCGTAAATGTTTCCCTTCGAATCAAGGGTAGGACCGCCGTACGGTTCGCACCCGTCGGCAGCATAAGTACCGAAACTGTGGAGCACTTTGAATTTAGTACCACTGATTGTGATCTCGAAGAGCGTGCCGCCGCCCGTGGTGACCTGCCCACACACGCCGGCACCTCCCGTAATAGTAGTGCCATAAAGCATCCCGGTGGTTGCGTCCAAGGCCAAACCGCCCATTGGTCCATATCCATCCGTGCAGTTCTTTTTTGCACAGAAACTGTAAAGAACGGTTTCCTCGCCACTCGTCGTAACCTTGAAAACTGTCCCATCCCCGTGCGCGCCGCCGCCCACCGTTGTCCCGTAGAGATTGCCGGAAGCGTCACGGACCAAAACCCCCGATGGTCCGACCCCATCCGGGCACTTGGCTGCGGGGTCTGGGCAAAATTTGTAAAGTACACTTTCCTTCCCAGCGGTTGTGTATTCGAACACCGTCCCGCAGCCGTCGTCATTACTGCTGCAGACAGTCGCAAGGTTACCCCCGCCGAGAGTGGTTCCATAAAGGTTACCCGCTGAGTCCATGACCATGGTGCCGTCTGGGCCGGTCACCAAGTTAAACATGGAATTCAATCCCGAACGGATCTGGGACCAGGCCATACCCCACGCCATAGACCCGCTGACGACCAATGCTTCGGTGACAGGGTGCGCTCTTCCTATGGACGGCAAGACCAGAAAATATGGGTTTCGTTATGCCCCATATATCACTGACAATACAGTGCTTGCGCAACAATTTGAGCCGTCCATCACCCCGCCGGCATCAAATATACAGTTGCACTTAAGTAATCTCCCTCCCCGCCAAGTGTAACCTTCCGTTAACAGCATTTCTGTATGATGAAGCTGTAGGAAATTGTCTATTAAGACCCAAGGAGCAGTTTTGGATAGCGACACTCGTAGGAAAAAACAACAGCAGCTCATGACCGAGTTGCTGGAAAGAAAAATCAGGCTGCACGCCCAGCATATTTACGATCAGCGCGGCCAGGCCGAAGGCATGGCCTTGCAGGATTGGGTGGAGGCGGAAACAGCCGTGCTCGAAAACACCCCTCTGGCGCCGGTTTATCGCAGGACAAAATCGCAAAACGGCGAACAGGAAGAGAAAATTGCTAACGAGGCGAATGCAGAGTTCGCCCCCTCGGATTGCTGCGCCTGATTCTTATTTCTTAGCTGTAGCCGCCTTATTCTTCCCGCCCTTACTTCCCTTCTTATCCAGCCGCTCAAACACCGCCGCCACAATCAGCGGCAGCCCCACCGTAGCGTCGACAAATACTTCCCCAAACCTGCCACCCTCAGACGGCGGCACAAACTTCCCCCACGAAATCGCCTCGCTATAAGGACTGCCCGAAAGCCCTCCCCAATACACCGGCTCTGGACAAATCCTCAGCCCGTAGTGATAGCGCTTCAGCGCCACATTCTCTCCCAGTCTCCGGTGGCGCAGTTCACAGAACGGCCCAAACTGCTGCGACCAATTTCGCGGCACGCCGCCGCCGATCGTCATAATTCCCAGCTTCTTCTGCCTCAATAACGTGGCCGCAAAGTGTTCCAGATCTTCGAACGGGTCAAAGCGGATCTTGTGTCGCCCGGTTGATTCCCGCAAGCGATTATTCAGCGCCGTATCCAGCCCCATCTCCGAATCGCTGAATGCCGGCACGAAAACCGGTACGCCCATGTCGTGGGCCGACTTCAAAATTCCCCGCTGATCCTTCGCCTGCGTTGCCAGATACGCGCCAATCGCATGATTCAGCTTGTAGGAGCACATCACTTCGTTGTGATCCCATCCCTCCAGCACCGCCGACATCACTTCTTCCACATCATCCAGATTCTGTTCCGGCTCCAGTGTGTCATACACGCGGTTGTAGCCTTGCTCGTACAGCTCTTCGTCGCTCACTTCGGGATTTGCCCGGAAATGCGCCCGCCCCGTGGCCTCCACCAGCCCATGCGCCATCAGCGCGCCGGTGGAAACCACCGCATTCACAATGCCGCGATCGATCAATTCGGTCACGATCAGCCCCTGTTTGGCTACTGTCATCGCACCCGACAGCGTCATCACTACAAAACATTCTTCGTCGCGCGCCATCGCCTCCAGGACATCGGCCGCCTCGCCCAGTTGCCGCCCGGTAAACGCCGTCTTTGACATCGCGCGCACCAGATCGTCAATCGACTTCACCTTCGCCAGATCGAGCGGCTCCAGCGGAATTAGCTTGTCTTCAATCGGATTATGCAGCTTCCGATCGATGCCCTCGCCCTGATGGCTGGCGCCCGCGTGCGACTTATCCGCCGAATGTCCGCCCTTGCTGTGATGATTGCCGTTCTTCAAGATGACGCCTCCAAAACAAAACTCATATGCTTCGCAACCTACTTTACAGGATCAAGGTTAACGCACGCCATCCGTCTAGAGGCGCAGGGATCTATTAAGATTCTGGCATAACGGAACGATACGCGTTACTGGTTGACGGCTAGTCTCCGCCTGATGAGAATGAAAACGTGATTTCTCATCCGTCTCGACTCCTCTTCTTAATCTTGCTTGCCTGTTCCGCTTCCGGCGGAGATACACCCAAGCAACCAATTTTGGGACACCGTTCCGTATCCCTGCTCACCGTTGACGGCCTCACCTTCAAGGATCTCAATCGAAATGGAAAACTCGATCCTTATGAAGACTGGCGATTATCCCCGGAGGTGCGGAGCGCCGACCTGGTCCAAAAGATGAGCCTGGAAGAATTGGCGGGATTGATGGTCCATGGCACCCTGCCCAGCGTCGGCCCCATGGGACCAATCGGCGTCGGCGACAAATACGACCTGGATAAAATCCGGCAAATGATCGACGACGAACGCGTCAATACTTTCATCACCCGGCTCAGCGGAAAGGCGCAGGACTTCGCCAAACAAAACAACGAAGTCCAAGCCATCGCCGAGTCGTCCCGCTGGGGCATTCCGGTCACCATCTCAACCGATCCCCGCAATCACTTCGATCAAGTACTTGGAGCAGGCACACAAGACACCGCNTTTTCCATGTGGCCGGGCCCCCTCGGTTTTGCCGCCGTAGGGGATCCTGCGCTCACCCGTCGCTTCGGCGATGTGGTTCGCCAGGAGTATGAGGCCGTTGGCATTCGCGAGTCGCTCGCCCCGCAGGCCGATCTGGCTACAGAGCCACGCTGGCCTCGCATCAACGGAACTTTCGGCGAAGATCCTGAAATCGCCAAACGCATGGTGGAGGCCTACGTCGCCGGAATACAAAATGGCGCAAATGGTTTGAACTCAGGCAGCGTGACAGCGGTCGTGAAGCATTGGGCAGGCTATGGCGCAGCGAAAGATGGCTGGGACAGCCACAACTTCTACGGCCGCTATGCCGATTTTTCCGGAAACAGCTTCACGCAACACCTGATTCCCTTTACCGGCGCTCTCGCAGCACATGTCGCCAGCGTGATGCCCACGTATTCCATTCTGCAAAATCTCGCCCTCAATGGAAAACCGGTAGAACAAGTGGGCGCAGGATTCAATCACCAACTGCTCACCGATTTGCTGCGAACGAAATACGGATTCGCAGGCGTCATTCTTAGTGACTGGGCCATCACCAACGATTGCCTGGAAGCCTGCCGCAACGGCGCAAGCGCTGGCAAGCAGCCCGCAGTTTCCGATATTGGCATGCCCTGGGGAGTGGAAGATTTAACAGTGCCCCAGCGCTTTGCCAAAGCCATCAATGCCGGAGTAGATCAGATCGGCGGCACTGAACGATCCAGCGCCATCGTGGAAGACGTTCATAACGGTTCCATTTCCGAAGCCCGTATCCGCGAAGCCGCCAGCAGAATTCTTCTGCAAAAATTTCAGCTTGGCCTCTTTGAACAACCCTATGTGGACGAAGCCCAGGCTGCGCTGGTCGCCGGCAGTAAACAATTCGTCACCGAGGGAGAAGCTGCGCAAGCCAGAGCGGTTGTTCTACTGGAGAATAAGCCGGTCAAATCAACCGGCAAACCGCTGCTTCCCGTCGCCCCAAACAATAAGAAGGTTTACTTGTACGGAGTAGCTATTGACGTGGCGCAGGCCGCCGGATTCACCGTGGTCCTCGACCCCGCGCAGGCCGATTTCGCCATCATTCGCGCGCCATCGCCTCATCAAAGTGAGCACCTTAACTATTTTTTTGGGTCGCGCCAGCATGAAGGCAGGCTTGCTTTTATAGAAACCGATCCAGCCTATACCCAACTGATTCGCGTGAGTGCAACAGTTCCCACCGTATTCGTAACCACGCTCGAGAGGCCGCTGATCCTCACGAATGTTCGACCTCACGCTACAGCTCTACTCGGCGATTTCGGCATCTCCGACCAAGCCCTGCTCGCGCTGGTTACCGGCAAGGCATCTCCACGAGGTCACTTACCTTTTGAACTCCCATCCTCCGCCGAAGCGGTGAAGCAACAAAAGAGCGATTTGCCCCATGATTCCAAATCCCCGCTCTACGCTTTCGGCTACGGATTGCGCTACTGACATTCGTTGATTCGCGATCGCACGTGGATTCGTTCCCCGCCGACGCGCATCTATATGAAGTCGGTCAATTCAAGCGAACCTTATTCAGTCGGACTAGGACGGCGGGGCGGTATTCCGCGAATGCTATATTGATCGCCAAGGAGTGAACGCTTGCCCCCAGATAAATTTCGCGTCGCGCTGGTGCAGATGTCCTGCGGTCCCGAACCGGAGCAGAATCTCGCCAAGGCTCTGGAGCGCATCGCCGACGCGGCTGGACGCGGCGCGCAAGTCGTCTGCCTTCCCGAACTTTTTCAGACGCAATATTTTTGCCAGCGCGANGATCACGCGCTCTTCGATCTCGCCGAACCGATTCCCGGCCCCGCATCCAGCAAACTTGCCGCNGCTGCCAAACAGAACCGAGTCGTGCTNATCGCATCGCTCTTCGAAAAACGTGCGCCGGGAATCTACCACAACACTGCCGCTATTTTCGATTCCGATGGCTCTCTAAGCGGCCTCTACCGCAAGATGCACATCCCCGACGATCCGCTCTATTACGAAAAATTTTATTTCACTCCCGGCGACCTCGGATTCCGTGCCCTCGACACTAGTGCTGGTCGCCTGGGCACGCTCGTCTGCTGGGATCAGTGGTTTCCCGAAGGTGCTCGCCTCACCGCGCTCCAAGGCGCAACGGTCCTGTTCTATCCCACCGCAATCGGCTGGCATCCATCGGAGAAGGCCGAATTCGGCGTCACCCAGCATGACGCCTGGCGCACCATTCAGCGCGCGCATGCGATTGCCAACGGCGTCTATGTCGCGGTCGTGAATCGTGTAGGCTTTGAAACCGGCAACGTCCGCGGAAAATCCACTCCCGGCCACGGGCTCGAATTCTGGGGCGGATCCTTTATCTGCGATCCCTTCGGAAAAGTAATTGCCGAGGGCTCGCACGATCGCGAAGAAATCCTGATCGGCGATGTGGACTTGAAGGCCCTCGAAGACATCCGCCGCAACTGGCCTTTCCTTCGTGACCGCCGCATCGACGCCTATGCACCGATCTCTAACCGCTTGTTGGATGGATCGACAAAATAGAGTCGATGAGTGGGGGCTGGCCCCAGACGACGCATTCCTTCCGTCCCAATGTGCGCTGGATGCCCTACCCGTGGCAGTTTCACGGGTGGGCCGCGATGCCGATGGGATCAAGAGATTTCTCGTTCGCCTTAGACGTCATAGCGGAAGCCGCTAACAACCAACTTCTCGGACCCCAGAACTAAACGCGACGATTTCGCCGCGACCGATGACGCTCTCAGCGCCGCTCTGCCGGCAATACTGCATAGATGTTCGATTCCGTAACCGATTCGCCCGTAGTAATCGCAGCGGTCGAAGCGTTGAAACCGAAGATTGAGACCGTGCTGCCATCCCACGAGTACACGACCGAGCCATCGGGACTAAACTCCAGGACATTCGCGGTTGGAGTCGAGAATGTTGTGCCCGTCGAAATGATCTGCTTCGAACTCAGGTCCACTGCGGCTACTTCGGTGGTGTTGTTCTGCGCATCGCTGTAGAACACGTACTTTGCCGAAGGATGGGCTACGCCAGTATCCGACCCGCACGCCGCCAGCATGGTCGAGTTGCAGGTTATTCGCGGCTTGGCATTCTGGTTGGTGGTGACGGGATAGATCTGCAATTCGTTGTACGCCTGATCGGGGACTGGATACTCGAAGGCAAACACCAGACCCTTCACCACTTGGACCGAATCCGGAAGTGGAAACGTATCCACGCTATACGCGAAGATCTGCTCCGGCGCTCCCAGCGCCCCGGTCTGGGGATCTACCGTTCGCTCATGGTAAAAACCATTACTGCCCTCGCGGGTTCCACAAAACTCATAGTCATAAATCTGGGTGCCGTTGGCGTTCATCCCAAGAATGGACAAACTGCAGTCGTTCAATCCCGCCTGAGCCGGCAAAACATACGTCGCAGCATTCACCGGTTGAGTCAACTCTCCATTCACCGCATTCACCTCATACCGATTGATCGACCACCGCTGGGTCTGGTCTCTGGTGCTGTACGCCCCCATGTGCACAGTAAATAAGAAATTACCGGTGGGATCGACCAACATCGAGGAACCCCAGGTGGAGGGATTGGCGAGAGTGGAACCCGGGTCATTGGTCGCTGCGACCGACTGCAGCGGCATTCCGGGCACGCCGTATCCGGTCGTGTCATAGACATAAATCCGATTATCGGTTGCGGGATAGGGATCGGAAGCCATCATATAAAGAAAGCTGCCATCAGACGATGCGGCCAGTCCGTTCAATTGCGCCTTCGGCAATGGAATCGTACCCATGAGGCTCGGCTGAAATGTCTGCGGATCAATGTTATAGGTATACAGATTGCTCGCGTCCGCGACGTAGAGCACTTGCTCCCGCGTGCTGGGTGCCGGTTTAAAGTTTGTGGTGGAGTCTTGCGTGTAGGCAAAACAGGAGAGGGTGAACAACAACACGACTGCATGCCGCATACTGCCTCCCACCGTGCGCCAATCAGATGGCAGGCCAGGTAAAAAGGTTGTGGAAGAATGTGGTACCGGCCGGGTCAACGCATTCTTTCGCCCGAGCGACCGCGGCCTACATGCTCCACCCGTGACCCATCCACTTTCTTCTCCCATGCACTAAACTACCTCGATGTCCCGATCCATTTCTTTAGGCAACGCTTTAATCCACTCCGGCGAGGCCGTTCCCAAGCGCATGCCCGCCGAGTGGGAGCCCCATGCCGCCACCTGGCTCGCCTGGCCGCACTACCACGGCGATTGGCCGGGAAAGTTCGAGCCGATTCCGTGGGTCTATACCGAGATCGTCCGCAATCTCTCGCGGCACGAGCGCGTGGAGTTGATCGTTAACGACGCCGCTGCCGAAAGGCGAGTGCGTAAGCTGCTAACGCGGGCAGACGTAGCCCTGGGTAACGTTCGCTTTCATCGCTGGCCCACCAACCGCGTCTGGCTACGCGACTCAGGGTGCATTTTCGTCGTGGGACAGACGCCGGGCTCCGCCTGGCCGCACAGCCGGGAGCCTGCCCTGAGCCTGCCGAAGGGGCGGCTGTCCCCACAGGAGGATCGGGAAGGGCATGACTTCAGTCGTGCCGATCAGGATGCGAAAAAGATTCGAGCTTTAGCCCCTGCGGGAAGCCTCCTCGCCAACAAATTTCGTTTCAACGCCTGGGCCAAATATTCCAACTGGCGCCAAGACGACAAAATCGGCAGTTTGATGGCCAGCCTCGCCGGCGTTCCGGAAGTCCGTCCGCTGGCCCACAATATTCGCGTCGTCCTTGAGGGCGGCTCCATCGACGTCAACGGCCGCGGCACCATCCTCACCACCGAAGAATGCCTGCTCAGCAAAGTGCAGCAGCGCAATCCCGGCATGTCCCGCAAAAACTACGAAAAAATCTTCGCCGACTACCTCGGCGCCGCGCACACCATCTGGCTCGGCCGCGGCATCGCTGGTGACGACACCCACGGCCACGTCGACGACCTCGCCCGCTTCGTCGCCCCGGACACGGTTGTAACTGTGGTGGAAAACAATTCGCGCGATATCAACCACAAGCCTCTGCGCGAAAATCTCCGCCGCCTTCGCGCCACTCGCGATCAGGACGGTAAACCTCTAAATGTCGTCGAACTTCCCATGCCTCGCCCTGTCATCTTCGAGCAGAGACGACTCCCCGCCAGCTATGCCAATTTCTATATCGCGAACGGCGTCGTTCTCGCCCCCGTCTTCAACGACCCTAACGACCGTATCGCACTGAACACGCTGGCAGAGCTATTCCCCACGCGTGAAATCGTTCCTATCTACTCGGGCGACCTTGTCTGGGGACTCGGCACCATGCACTGCATGACACAACAACAGCCAGCTATGTAGTTGTGGTATCGGAGTTCTGCATTGGCAATCGTCTGCGTCAACACCATCGTGTGATTCACGCCGACACGGTTTTTGCTCCAAAAGGATCTCAGCACTGAATATCCATTCAGGCCTCGTCAACCCTTACGACCAAAGTCGAATCCTACTTTAGCTAAGGAGACCTACATGAATAAATGGAACGTGCTTGTACTGACTATTACATTAGGGCTCGGCTTCCTCTTGTCCGCGCCCAAATCACAGGCGCAAGTCGAGGTCAACATCGGACCGGCGCCCGTTTGTCCCTATGGCTATTATGACTATGCCCCATACGAGTGCGCGCCCTACGGATACTACGGTCCGGAATGGTTCACCGGCGGAGTCTTCATCGGTGTCGGTCCCTGGTTCCACGGTCCTGCCGGCTTTCACGGACATGTGAATAACCGTTTCGACGTGCAGCACGGCTATCACGGCCCACGGCCGGCGCGGGGTGAAAGAGCTGTTCATCCCGTCGATCACGTTGCTCACTTCAAAGCCAATGAAGTGCGCGATGGACACGGTCACGGCGAGCCCGCGGGCCGCCACTAAATCCTAGTGATTGAATCTGCTGCCAAAGTAAGCCTTGAGAGCGAGCCAAACATGGCTCGCTTTTTCGTTCTCGACTTATCGATATTTCCTGAGATTTATCACGGAGCTCCGCACCTGGAATCCTTCAAATCCTGTCTGTCCCGCCTAGTCGCTCCAAACTTGCCTACGGAGGACACGCGCCACAGCACACATGAAAAAGCAGGCCCTCGCTTGGGCCTGCAATTGGGGGAGTTACAAATTTAATTTCCTTACAGCCCAGGACCACTAGGGGAACTGCCGCCAGAATTCGATCCTCCGGAGCCAGAACCCGACGTACCGGGGTTTGAGCCCGGATTCGATGTATCGGGATTCGATCCCGGATTCGAAGTCCCAGGATTTGTAGTCCGAGGATTTGTAGTCCCTGGCGTGCCGTTCGGAGTTGTGCCCTGATTCGGATTATCCGGATTGTTCGGGTTGGTCGCTCCGGGATTCGAATTAGGATTCGAGTTGGGATTCGAG
>JGI12635J15846_10006395_pt1 | contig 10116 bp, 11 predicted proteins | sample BlaSpr_A8_OM2_M2_FD_15846 | JGI IMG/M metagenome (IMG submission 15846)
TCCCCGTCTTGATCGTCCAGCATATTGCCGCCGGTTTTACTGAGGGTTTTGCCGAGTGGCTGGATAAATCGTCAAGCCTGCCGGTTCATATACCCGCAGATGGTCAATCTGTTCTTCCCGGACAAGCATACGTGGCTCCAGATGGATTGCACATGGGAGTGGACGCCGATGGCTGCATCCAGCTCAGATCCGACGAGCCCGAGAATGGGCTCCGGCCATCTGTCGCGTGTCTGTTTCGTTCTGTCGCGAAAGCGTATGGACAGAGCGCGGTCGGCGTACTGCTCTCCGGGATGGGAAAGGATGGCGCGCGGGAGTTGAGGTCGATGAAAGAACAGGGAGCGGTCACAATCGCCCAGGATCAGGATACGTCGGTTGTGCATGGCATGCCAGGGGAAGCAATAAAGCTGGGAGGAGCAACGTACGTTCTCCCACCGGAGAAGATTTTCCTGGCCTTAACAAGCCTGGCCGGCAGGACTGTAAGCAACAACGATCAGGCAATGGCAAACAGACAAGACGGCGTCTCAGAGATCTATGGTCTCTTTCCCAGACGCGATCTTTCTGGGGGCTAAGAACAGAAAGTCGAGGATCTATGGGTCGAATCAGGGAGAACTTCTTGAGCGGAGCTGAGATACTCATTGCGGAAGATAGCCAAACCCAAGCCGCGCAGTTGAATTACTACCTCAAAGCGCGCGGGTTTGCTGTGACGGTGGCTACAAACGGTAAGCAAGCACTGGCAGCGGCCCTTCACAGCAGGCCCGAAATGGTCATTACCGATGTGGTGATGCCGGAGATGGACGGTTACGCGCTCTGCAAGGAGATCAAATCTTCGGCGCATCTTAGAGACGTTCCCGTTGTCCTGTTAACGTCTCTTTCCGGACCGCAAGATATCGTTCGGGGGTTGGAATGCGGTGCGGACAGTTTTATCCGAAAACCCTACGACGACAAATACTTGCTTTCACGAGTCGAATACATCTTGACGAACGTGGAACTGCGAAAGACCGAACGATTGCAGGTCGGCGTACAACTTCACTTTGGCGGGCAATCGCACTTCATTACCGCCGAAAAACAGCAGATTCTGGATTTGCTGATCTCGACTTATGAAAGTGCGGTGCAAATCAACGAAGAACTTGAGACGAAACAACGGGAATTGCAGCAGGCGAAAGAGACCCTGGAACTGCGAGTTGCGGAGCGGACAGCTCAATTGGCTCAAGCCAACCACCAGTTGCAGATTGAATTGGGCGAGCGCGCACGGGCCGAAGAACAGGTCAAGAAATTGAATGAAGACCTGGAACATCGCGTGGCTGAGCGTACTGCACAGCTCGCGGCTGCAAATAGCGAACTCGAAGCCTTCTCCTCTTCAGTTTCGCACGACCTCCGGGCGCCGCTCCGCCATATCAATGGATTTGCCGGCGCCTTGATCGAGGACCATAGTTCCCAATTGGCGCCCGAAGCTCAACAACAACTCAAACGCATTCAGGAACGCGCTCTCCAGATGAGCCGGATGATCGATGATCTTCTCAATCTGTCCCGGCTGGACCGTCATAGCATGGCGCCGCGGATAACCTCTTTGAATTCGGTGGTGAAGAATGTTCTACGAGACCTTGAATCTGAAACAATGAATCGGAAGATTGACTGGCGTGTAGGATCGCTGCCTTCAGTCCATTGCGATCCCGGACTGATCCAGCAGGTATTCGCGAACCTGCTATCCAATGCCGTCAAATATACACGCTACCGGGAGCGGGCAGTCATTGAGATCGACCAGTCGACGATGGAGGGTGGACTCGTACTTTTTGTTCGAGACAACGGCGCTGGGTTCAACCCGAAATACGCCGACAAGCTTTTCGGAGTATTTCAAAGGCTTCACAACGACCAGGAATTTGAAGGTACTGGCGTAGGACTTGCCACCGTGCAGCGTATCGTCCGAAAACACGGAGGGCGGATCTGGGCCGAAGCTGAGGTCAACAAGGGAGCAACCTTTTATTTCCACCTCGGCGAAGCCGCCATCGATGGCGCCGTCAAACGACAAGCATCCGCAACCTGAGCGGACACTTCACCGCGCACTCCGAAGGGATTGAACGACTAGGAGCCAGCCCCGCTGAGTGCCGAATGCCGACCCGCCGACGGTTGGTAGCGATCCTACTCCTGCTAGACTTGCCCGGTGCGGCGTTTGATCGTAAACGCAGATGATTTCGGCTACACCGCGGGCGTGAACCGGGCTATCGTCGAGGCTCACACGCGCGGCATCGTCACCTCGACGACGCTCATGGCTAACGGGCCGGCATTTTCCGAGGCAGCGCGCATCGCCGGCGGCACACCACGATTAAGCGTCGGGTGTCATGTGGTTCTCATCGATGGCTCGCCTTTGCTCGCACCCAACCAAATCTCATCCCTCCGCGGCACAAGTGGCGGGCCCTCATTTCGCGACGGCTTGATGAGCTTTGCCGCGCGATCCATCGCCGGATTGCTCGATCCTGAGGAAATCGAAGCCGAGGCCACGGCGCAGATTCGCAAAGTTCAATCTTTCGGCATCGCGGTCTCGCATTTCGACACGCACAAGCACACGCATATTTTTCCTCCGGTATTGCGGCCTCTGCTGCGCGCCGCTGCTGCCTGCGGCGTATCGGCTGTCCGCAATCCCTTTGGCCCTCGCCTGCCCCTGCGTTCCAGCGAATTGCTGGCTACACCCAGCTTGTGGAAGCGCACTGCCGAGGTCCGCATTCTTCGCGGCTTTGCCCGCAAGTTTCGCGAATCGGTGGATCGCCTGGGCTTCAGCACGCCCGATGGCACGCTGGGCATCGAGGTCACCGGAGTCCTCGACGAGCGCCTGTTTCGCGCCATTGCCGAAACAATTCCCCAAGGCACCTGGGAATTTGTCTGCCATCCGGGCTACAACGACGCCGACCTGCAAGCCGCGAACACGCGCTTGCGCGAATCACGAGAACTGGAATTGCAAGCTCTGACCCTGCCCACGGCTCGCGCGCTGCTGGCCGAAAAAGACATTGAATTGATCTCCTACCGGGACCTCGTCCAACACTAACCGCAGCTTTATCGGCGGATGCATTGGGTACCGTCGTAACTTATCTGTACGAACCTTAATAGTATGATTGTGCCAGAAGCCGCGTGAGCACCTTCACGCGAGGAGGACGAAGCCGCATGTCAGCGTCGGGATCAGCGCAAGGAGCAGCTCCGCGAGCCACGCTGGACTTGCGCGTCCGCGTCTGGGGCATGGGGTCCAATGACCAGCCTTTTTTTCAGAATGCCACGGCGCAAAACGTCAGCAGCACCGGTGCGTGCATCTACGGAATCGAGCACGGACTCAAAGTGGGCGACGTTATCGGCGTGCAGTATGAGACCAGAAAAGCCCGCTGCAAGGTTATCTGGATCGTCGACGCCGGAGGCCTGAAAAAAATGCAGGTTGGAGTACAACTGGTCACCGACCAGGAATGTCCCTGGCTAGCCATGGTGCCGAAAGAATTGCCGACCCATGGCGCGATCGCGCAATCGCCGGACAACCGCAGGCACTTCACTCGCCACAAAGTTTCTTTTCCCCTGGAGATGCGCGACGAGCGGGTCAACATGCCCATGCGCGTCAATGCCAGTGATGTGAGCGGCAGCGGTTGCTACGTCGAAACCGTTATGCCGCTGGCCATCGCTACCGCTTTGAAAATAGATTTGTGGATCGGTGAGGAGCACATCTCGACTGCGGCCCTCGTGCGCACCCGCGATCCTGGCGTAGGCATGGGGATTGAATTCACTGGAATGCCCGAAGAGACGAAGCTTCGCCTTCAGGCTCATCTTGATGAAATCGACGAGAGTCTATCCGCCGCGCCTAACACCGGGATTTGACTGTGATCTCCGGCTGTTTCGGGCGATCTGTTTTTCGCAATCGCCTGCCCTCCCGTAAAATCTGCATCCGCAGTTCATTCCTGCCATCGAATACAAAGCCCCACGACGGAAAATAAGACGGGAAATAAAAGGAGCGGGCTGGATGAAGATTGGGATTACTTGTTATCCCACGTACGGAGGCAGCGGCGTTGTCGCCACCGAGCTCGGGCTCGAGCTGGCTCAGCGTGGGCACGATATCCACTTCATCTCCTACGCCCCGCCTATCCGTCTGCGAGGTTCCGAGCCCAACATTCACTATCACGAAGTGGAAGTTTCCCGATATCCGCTGTTCGACTATCCCCCTTATGATTTGGCATTGGCCACGCGAATGGCGGAAGTGGCCCAGCTTTACGACCTTGATCTGCTCCACGTCCACTATGCGATCCCGCATTCCGTAAGCGCGCTGCTGGCGCGGCAGATGTTGGCGGAAGGTCCGCGCGGACGCCGACTGCCGTTTGTTACGACGCTTCACGGCACCGATATAACTCTGGTGGGCCTGGACCGCTCCTATCTTCCCATCACGCGATATTCCATCGAGCAGAGCGACGGCGTCACGGCGATTTCCAACTACCTGCGCGATCGCACAGTACGCGTTTTCGACGTGAAGAATAAGATCGAACTGATTTACAACTCGGTGAACTGCGATGTCTATTGCCGCAATCCGGAACTTGCCGCCGAAGTGCGCAAGGAATACGCGCCCGGCGGCGAGCGCTTGCTGGTCCACCTCTCCAACTTCCGTCCGGTGAAACGGCTTACCGACGTCATTGAAATCTTCGACCGCGTTCGCAAACAAGTTCCCTCCAAGCTGATGCTCATCGGCGATGGTCCAGACCGCTCGGTTGCGGAATGGTTGGCGGTGCAGAAAGGGATTCACGAAGACGTTTTATTTCTGGGCAAGCAGGATCAGGTGCAGGAAAAGTTGGCCGCGGCTGACATTATGCTGATGCCCAGTGAACTGGAATCGTTTGGTCTGGCTGCGCTGGAAGCGATGGCGTGCGAGGTGGTCCCGATCGTGACGCGGGTGGGCGGAGTTCCGGAAGTTGTCGAGCATGGAGTAAGCGGATATCTGGCCGATGTGGGAGATGTCGACACGATGGCGCGCTTTGCCATCGAATTATTGAAAGACGAAAGCCGGCTTCGCGAAATGGGGAAGCAGGCGAGAACAGCCGCCAAGAGCCGCTTTTGCTCGTCGAAGATTGTGCCGCAATACGAAGAATTCTACCGGCGCGTGCTGGAACGCTCTTCGTAAAATCCCACCGGAACCGCGCTTGCCTCCTGCAACAAGGGCAAGCGAATGCGTACCAGAGTTCCCTTCCCTTCGTGGCTATCGATGGTCAGTTGTGCGGTGTCTCCGTAAAGAACATTGAGGCGTTCGGAAACGTTGGCCATTCCGATGCCTGCGCCCGCCCATAATCCCCCGCGTTGCTGCCGCGCCGGTTTCATCCCCACACCGTCGTCTTCCACTTCAATGACAAGCTTGTCTTCGGCCACGCGGCTGCGGAGATAAATGCTTCCTCCCTCGATCTTAGGAGAAAGTCCGTGCTTAATGGAGTTTTCGACCAGCGGTTGCAGGAGCATGCTCGGGACCATCACATCCAGAGAACCTGGATCCAGTTCCTTGACCACGCGCAATTTGTCGCGCCCGAAGCGCACCACNTCGATGTCGAGATAGTTGTCGACGAATTCGAACTCCTCCCGCAACGGCGCGAAAGCCTCGCTGCTGTTNAGCAAGCGCCGCAGGATGGTCGCTAGCTTGGTGATTACCTCGCGCGCAGTGTCNGGATCGAAGCGCACCAGCGATGAAATCGAATTCAGCGTGTTAAACAGGAAATGCGGGTTGATCTGGCTTTGCAGCGCTTCCATGCGCGCGTGCAGCAGCAGCCGTTCCTGTTCTTCGAGTTTGATCTGAATGCGGACGCTATTGAAAATTTTCAGCTCGATGCCGATCGCAGTCACCGAGGTCGCATAGATCGCCGCATACACCCAATAGTTTTCGGGACTCTCGAGGCTGAAGATGGAGTGCGGGAAGGATCGAGCCAATTCCGTTTGCACAAAGCGCAAGCCGAGTACTGTAACGAAGAACATCACTTGCCAGTCGAACAGGCGCGGGCGTTCCAGATTGCGGCGAATCAGGCGAATGATACTTTGATCGATGAAGGGCGAAAAGGACCAGATATCGTCTTTGTCGGCGGCCATGGTGCGCAACTGGCCGGCAATGAAACCGGACAGCACGCCAAAGGGCAGCGCGGCCCACTCACCATGCAGCAGAGCCGGAATACCCATCAACACTCCGCCGAGGGAACCGGCCCATCGTCCGCCGATGACTCCCAGCAGAAGCGCAGTTTCAAAACTCAGATCGCCCGCCACAAAGCTGGGGACGAAAATGCGAATCCAAACGCCCAACATGATCGGCAATGCAAACCACAGAACCAGATACACTTTTTGTCGGACCGTGCGCTCTTCGCGAAACAACAGTGACTTGAATTCCTTGGACCGGACCAGAGTACTGGAGACGGCGGTGGCCACGCCCAGCTTCAGCATCTGATGGATCAGGATGAGGCGCGGTTCCATGGGAGAAATTGAGCGATTGCGCGATTGTGTGATTGAGCGATTCTAAAAATTGCGCTTCCACTACTAAGTTACCAAATCTCGCAATTCTTCAAATCCCTCAATGGCCCGATCACCCAATCTCTCAATGGCCCCGATCTCTCAATCTCGCTTCGCGAAGATCCTCAGGTCGGCGCCGGTCATCTCTTTCGGCTCATCCAGCGCCAGCATTCCCAGCAGCGTCGGCGAGATATCGCGCAGCGATCCGTTCGGCTTCAGCGTAAATTGTTTCGCATTTTCCGCGACGACAATCAGCGGAACGGGATTCGTGGTGTGGGCGGTATGCGGGCCGCCGGTGGCGGGGTCGATCATCATCTCTGCGTTGCCATGATCGGCGGTGATAACCATTGCGCCGCCTTTCGCCCGAACCGCAGCTTCGATGCGGCCCAGGCATGCGTCTACGGTCTCGACCGCTTTTACCGTTGGCTCGATCTTGCCTGAGTGACCGACCATATCTGCATTGGCAAAGTTTACGATCATCACATCGAACGTCCCGTCTTCGGTGGCTTTGACGACTGCGTCGGCAATGCCCGCGGCGCTCATCTCCGGCTTCAAATCATAAGTTGCGACTTTCTGCGAAGGAACCACCAGACGCTCTTCTCCGGGAAATGGCTGTTCGACTCCGCCGTTGAAGAAGTATGTGACGTGTGCATACTTCTCGGTTTCAGCCACACGCAGATTGCGCATGTTCATCCCGCCCATAACGTTGGCCAGGATGTTGGCAATCGACTCGGGGGTAATGACTATGGGCAAGCTGAAATTCTTGTCGTACTGCGTCATGCAAACGTAATGCAAATTTTTCGGGACGCGATCGCGTGGAATCGTAGCGTCAAGATCGGCAGCGCCGGGTAGATTGCTGCCCCCTTGGGCGTTCAGTCCACTGTTACGGGCGAGCGCACGTGTAATCTGGCGCACGCGATCGGCGCGATAGTTGAAGCAGATGCAGGCATCGTCGTCGCGAATCGTTTGTGTGGCGCGGGCACTCTTGCCCGCGTCTTTCGAATCGTTCACCACAAATGGCACAACAAATTCATCAGTCACGCCTCGGTTATAGGAATCTTTCATGCCCTGCACTGGATCGACACTCTTACCGCCTTCAGCTTCGGCAAAGACCATCGCGTTGTAGGCCTTGGCAATGCGCTCCCAGCGACGGTCGCGGTCCATCGCATAGTAGCGGCCATTCACCGTTGCGATCTGCCCCGAGTTGTACTCCCGCATCTTCTGCTGCAACTGCTCGAGATAGCCGGCGCCGTTGGTGGGTAGCGTGTCGCGTCCGTCCATAAAGGCGTGGACGAAGACACGCTCGACTCCATTCTGCTTGGCCATCTTCAGCAACGCATAAAGATGGGCTTGCTGCGAATGAACTCCACCGTCAGAGAGCAGGCCGAACAGATGCAGGCGGCGTTCGCCGACCCGGGCATGCTTCATGGCCGCGAGCAAAACTGGATGCGAAAAGAACTCCCCGTTTTGGATCATCAGGTCGATGCGCGTGATGTCCATGTGAACGATGCGGCCAGCGCCGATGTTGAGGTGTCCGACTTCGCTGTTGCCCATCTGGCCCTCGGGCAGGCCGACGAATGGCCCGCTGGTATGGATGAGCGTGTTGGGATACTCGCGTAGCAGGCGATCATAAGTAGGCTTGCGGGCAAGTGCGATAGCGTTAGCCTTGGTTTCGGCACGATATCCCCAGCCGTCGAGGATGATGAGGATCAGAGGCTTTGCGCGAGTCATTTGTGGAAGAGTTCCTGCGCCAGATTCGAGCGCTCAATGTTGAGATATTCGGCAACGTCGGAAAGGATTTGAGTCAGCGTTCCAAGTCGTAAGCTCTTGTGGTCTGGGACCGTCACGTGATGCACATGGCCACAAACGCTCGATTGTAGGCGAATATGGCTCCCGAGCTGCCGAGTGCGTTCATAACCGTAGCGCTGGAGCAGGCGGATGAGTTCGTGACCGAAAGATCACGAAGCAATCTCAAGTGGAAATAACCTCGTCCTTCACCATATGCAAGCGAATCACCGGAGGCGCCGTTCCCTCGTCAAAATGGCACTGGACGGCTTCTCGAACATTCTGCTTTAACTCATCAAAAGTATCCGCCTNGGTGAAGATCGAGTGACCCAGGGTGCGCGCTTCGTATCCGCCTTCAGGCGACTCTTCCACTGAAAAAATGATCTCGCTATCGGGCATGGCTGAGATTATAACGCCTCTGTTCCGGTAATGCCCTCATGCCACCTTCGGCCTTTTCCGTTCACCCTCTGAGCGAGTATCTTCGGGCTCGTATTTCTTGAGCACCTGCTCGATGCGCTTGATCGTTCGCTGCAACTGACGAATCAAGTCTTCGTCGGGAGTGGTGAGCAACTCGGCCAGAAGGCGGCGAATCTGCTCGCGGATCTCGGCATATTTCTGGCTGCGGCTCTTTAGTTCAATCAGATACTTCCGGTAAACAACATAGCCGACGGCAACGCTCGCTCCCATGAAAAGAGCGCGAGAACCTTGCAGCAACCACTGCGGAGCGTTGCGGAGATGGGCCAGAAGAAAATCCACATCCAGGCAGAGGAACCAGGCGCACGCTCCCCAGAGCGCGGCCGCTGCTAGAACCTTACGTCTACGGGCCACTTCGTTGTCCCTACTTTCCGAAAAAGTCTCTCACGCCAGCTCTCTCACTCAAAGACACGCTACGCAGTGTGGGCAGCATGGCCGCTCTCCGGGCGGGTTCGCAGGGGAGACCCGGAACAGCACAGACATTCTACGCCACAGGCGGGCGTGAAACGCACGCACAGACGGCCATTCGAGGTTTTCCGGACAAGATTGCAGCCGCCGGCCCTTGTTCTTCCTTCTTCGCACCTCGCCGAGGCTTCGGGAATCGCGGTTATACTTGACGCCACGGAGATCACTCATGCCGATTAACGAATTGCTGTTGTCCGAGTTGGATGAAGAAATCAAGAAGACACGCACCATGCTGGAGCGCGTTCCTGCCGACAAGAAAGACTTTGCGCCTCATCCCAAGTCGGCGCCGCTGGGCAAGCTCGCGCCCCACGTAGCTCAGCTTATGGGATTTGGGCTGACGATTTTGACCACGCCTGAACTGGACTTTTCCACGGGCAGCATCAAGCCGTTGCCATTTGAATCTCCGGCACAACTGGTACAGGCGTTCGATGAGGGCGCGGCCAAGGTGCGCTCGGCGCTCGCGGCCACCCCGGATTTGGCGTGGAAAGAAAACTGGAAGCTGAGCTTTCAGGGCAAAACCATCTTCGAAGGAATCCGATTTCTAGCTTACCGGCAGATGTTTCTCAATCACATCGTGCATCACCGGGCACAGCTTGGAGTGTATCTGCGGCTGAACGATGCACCGGTGCCGGCGACTTATGGGCCGAGCGCGGATGACAAGATGGGGTTTTGAGCATGACTCGGCGGGGTTCTACCAAATGATTTCGATGGAATAACGCTTAAACATCGGATCGGATGTAATGATCGGGACATTTTCCTGCAGGCTCTGACATATCAGCATGCGATCGAACGGATCGCGGTGGTGCATGGGGAGACGCTCGAGAGCGAGCAAATGGTCAACGCTGATGGGGAGCCTCTCGATCCCGTTCTCCGCCAATTTTTTGATTACTTACGGACCGG
>JGI12635J15846_10006396_pt1 | contig 10116 bp, 6 predicted proteins | sample BlaSpr_A8_OM2_M2_FD_15846 | JGI IMG/M metagenome (IMG submission 15846)
GCTTCAATATTCCCGCCATGCTCGCGCAGCACCGTCTTGCAGATGCTCAGGCCCAGCCCGGTTCCACGCCCCGGCCGCTTGGTCGTAAAGAAGGGATCGAAAATATGCGTCAGGTTTTCCGGCGCGATTCCGGGACCATCATCCTGAAAAACAATCCATACCGAGTCAGGCTTGCGCCCCATGCGCACCCGGATCGTCCCCTTCTCGCGGCTCTCACGGATGGCCTGCTCCGCATTCAGCAATAAATTCAGAAATACCTGCATCAGTTGATTAGGATCGGCAATGATGGCGGGGATGTTCGGCTCCGGCAAAAAGTCGACCGTGATGTTGCTCTTGCGCAGCGGATAGGCCTGCATCTGCACCGTGCGCTGCACAAGTTCGTTGAGATTGACCTGGCTGCGCCCGGGGGCGGGCGGCCTCGCGAAATATTGCAGGTTTTGCACGATCTCAGCGGCGCGCCGCGCTTCTTTATGCAAGACTGCGAGCTGCTTCCGCGCGCCTTCGCTGGTCTCGCTCTCCTGCAGCAACTCGGCCATCCCCAGAATGCTGGTCAGCGGGTTATTGAGTTCGTGGGCAAAGCCTCCAATCATNTGGCCCATCGCGGCCAGGCGCTCGCTNTGAATGATCTGNTGCTCNAGTTTTTTCTCGGTGGTCACGTCGCGGACNGAAATAATCACGCCCGCGGGTTTNCCNTCNGCNTCGAGCAGCGGACTTGCCATNCCNAGCATGGTGCGCCAACTGCCATCGTGATGCCGCGATCCATATTCGCATGACGTACGCGAAGTCTCTCCGGCAGCGACGGTGTGATAAAGAGCCGCCAGTTCCGGCGAAGTATTCTCCGCATCGTCAATGTTCCTGCCCATCAGCTGTTCTGGCCCATATCCAAGCAGATCGCTAATGCGCGCACTCACGAATGTGTATTGCCCCTCGAGATCGAGCACGAGGATGAGATCAGGGAAGCTCTCCAGCAGGTGCAGCCTGAACTCCTCTTGCCGCCGCAACTGCCGTTCCATGTTGCGTTTCTCGGTAACATCGACGAGCGTGCCCTGGTAGCGGACGATGCGGCCGTCTTCCATCACGCCGCTCGATGTATCCACGCAAACCGCGACCCCGCCATCTTTTCTACGCAGCCGAACCTCGCGAGTACGAGTACGGCCGCTCTGGCTGCCACCACGTCCCAGCACTGGTTCCTGGCCAGGCTCAACGTTTAGTTGCTCCGGAGGAAGCTGCAACAAATCATCTTTACTTTCGTATCCCAAAATCGAAACCAGCGCCGGATTCACCTCAAGGAACTTGCCCTCGGCATTGCTGATGTAGACGCCCTCCTGCAAAGACTCGAACAACTGCGAGAAACGCTGCTCCTTGTCGCGGTTTCCAGTAATGTCCCGGGCCAGAATACTCGCGCCTGTCACCTCGTTATCTTTAACAATGGCATTGATCACGCAATCATAAAAAAGACGCCGCGTCCCATTCTTCAGATTAATTTCAACTACTCCCGACCAGCTGCGCTTCTCCAGAAAGCGCGCCATGCTTCCCGCGCTCTCAACGTGCGGCGGACCGCCAAGAAAATCTTCGAGCTTGTGGCCAACCAGCTCGTTGTAGGAGACGCCCAGAATTTCCGTCATGCGGCGGTTTACAGTTTTCAGGGTGCCATCGAGCGAGATGGCGAGTGCGACATCATCGAGAGAGTCGATCAGCTCCTTGAAATTACGTTGCGAACGCAAAATTAGTTGGCCGAGTTGATCCAGTTGCTCTTCCGAGGGAGTAACTCCGGCCTGGTTCTGGAAACCTTTCAGAATGTGTTTGAGTTCAGTAACCTCGCGCTTGCGGCCAAACGCATAGGCGGCAAAGAGAATGGCAAGCAGAAAAAGCCCGCTCGGTATGGCCCACAGCCGGTAAGGAAGGTCTTTGAGATCCTCCCACGAAAGCGCCGCCACCGCCGCCGCCATTAGAACAAGCAGCAAAAGCGCCCAGCGCCAGAGTTGGTTCTCTTCGCGCTCCAGCCGGTTTGTGGGCGGACCGGGCGGCTTTGAGTTGTGACCTTCTTCGGGCATTAAAAGACTCTCCTCTGGCCGCAAAGCGTGCCAGATTGCCCTAAATGTAGCACCGAAAGCGGCGTTTCATGACAGAACGTTGTTTCATGTTCCATCACGGTAACCGGGTGATGACCATCACAGCTTCCGATTGCCGCTATGAGATATGCTGTCGCCAGAGATCTCCCATCCTCGCTCGCCCCTCCGTGTGCTTGCTGGTATTCCTATGCTCTATAAAACTCTGAGCGCCGCCGTCTACGGCGTTGACGCCAATATTATTGAGGTGGAAGTCGACGTCTCCGGCATAAAGATGCAGGAAGATCACTTCCATACTGTCGGGCTGCCGGATGCCGCCGTTCGTGAAAGCCGCGACCGCGTCCGCTCGGCGCTGAAAAATTGCGGCTACGATATTCCTCCCACCCAGATCACCATCAACCTGGCGCCAGCCGACATTCGCAAGGAAGGTTCGGGCTTCGACCTGCCCATGGCGCTCGGCATCCTCGGAGCGTATGGAGGCCTCAACAAGAAGGAGATTCCCGACGCATTATTCGTCGGCGAACTCTCTCTCGACGGACGTGTCCGCGGGATTCGCGGGGCCCTCCCGATCGCGATCGAGGCGCGCCGGACGAAAGTGAGGCGTTTCATCGTCCCCGAAGTCAACGCCCGCGAGGCCGCCATGGTGGGAGATGTTGAAGTCTATCCCGTTAAAACGCTGCTCGAAGTCATTCATTTGATCAACTCCGGCAATGGCATCACGCGTTTGCAGGTCGATACCGAACAGCTCCTGAATCAGGCGCAGCAATTTCATGTCGACTTCAAAGACGTTCGCGGCCAGCAAACCGCCAAGCGCGCGCTCGAAGTCTCTTGCGCTGGTGGGCATAACATTCTGATGATCGGGCCTCCCGGTTCCGGAAAGACCATGCTGGCAAAACGCATGCCGACGATCCTACCGCCCTTTACCTTCGAAGAAGCGCTCGAGACCACTAAGATTCACAGCGTTGCGGGAGTGCTCGACGCCCATGCCGGCCTTGTCGGCCTGCGCCCCTTCCGCGCCCCTCATCACACTATCTCGGACGCTGGCTTGATCGGCGGCGGCGCGATTCCCCGGCCAGGCGAAGTTTCGCTGGCCCACAATGGCGTGCTTTTTCTCGACGAGTTTCCTGAATTCCCGCGCAACGTTCTTGACGTAATGCGCCAGCCGCTTGAGGACGGCACCGTTTGCATCGCCCGAGCCGCCATGTCCCTGACTTTTCCGGCCCGCTTTATGCTGGCGGCGGCCATGAACCCGTGTCCATGCGGATTTCACAACGACCGTTCCCGCGAATGCCACTGCACCCCGCCCATGATCCAGCGCTACGTCTCTAAAATCTCCGGCCCGTTGCTTGACCGGATCGACATTCACATCGATGTTCCGGCGGTGAATTACAAAGAGATGCGCAGCACGAAAGAATCCGAAAGCTCAGCGAGTATTCTGCAACGCGTGGTTCGAGCGCGTGACGTGCAGTTGAAACGTTTCTCCACTGGCCAGCAGAAGCTTTATTGCAACGCACAAATGCCGACGCAGCTGATTCGCAAGTTCTGCGAACTTTCTGCCGACTGCGAGCGCCTGCTGGAACGCGCCATGGCGCAGCAGGGACTTAGCGCCCGCGCCCATGACCGTATCCTCAAAGTCGCTAGAACCATAGCCGATCTTGACGCCATTCCTCAGCTGGAACCGAAACACATTGCCGAGGCTATTCAGTATCGAACCCTGGATCGGACCTACTGGGCCTGATGGTCCCAGGCCAGTGTCTTGATGAGAATATCGAGAGTTTGGGTGGACGGGCGGGGACGCCCGTCGCTCCATCAAGACAATGCCGAATTACATGCAACGCACCCCTCTCATCCGTCATCTCAAGCCTAGAATAATTATTAATTTGAAGGTCCCCTTATGAAACGACGGGAATTTTTCAAAGCCGCTGCCATCTGCAGCGCCGCCAGCACACTTCCCACAGCCGTGGCCCAGAAAAATGAAAAGCAAAAATACACGCAGGAGACCCCGTCCATGAATCAGATACCACTAGCCCCGTCTGCCGGAACCCGTAAGGGCGACATGCTTTACCGCACCCTCGGACGCACCGGAGAGAAAGTCTCCGCCATCGGGATGGGTGGTTACCACATAGCGCAGCCCGGGCACACCGAGGACGAAAGCATCCGCCTCGTGCGCGCCGCCATTGATCGCGGCATCACCTTCATGGATAACAGCTGGGACTACAACGAAGGCCAAAGTGAAATAAGGATGGGGAAGGCCCTGAAGGACGGCTATCGTCAGAAAGTTTTTCTGATGACTAAAATTGATGGCCGCACCAAAGAATCCGCCAAGCGGCAGATCGAGACGTGCCTGGAACGCCTGCAGACCGACCACATCGATCTCATGCAGCATCATGAAGTTATTCGCTTCGAAGATGCCGATCGCATATTTGCCGAGGGCGGCGCCAATGAAGCTGTTCTAGAGGCCAAGCAAGCCGGCAAGATTCGTTACATTGGATTCACCGGCCACAAAGATCCGCACATTCATTTGTATATGTTGAAAGTGGCCGCCGAGCACGGCTTCCGTTTCGACACCGTTCAAATGCCCTTGAACGTCATGGACGCGCATTTCCGTAGCTTCGGTCAGATGGTTTTGCCCGAGTTAGTTAAACAAGACATCGGAGTGCTCGGCATGAAGTCCATGGGAGATAGCATAATCCTCAAGAGTAAGGCAGTAACGCCGATGGAGTGCCTGCACTATGCGATGAGCCTGCCGACTTCGGTCGTGATCACCGGCATCGATAAGCAGGAAATCCTCGANCAAGCCTTCGAGGCCGCCAAAAGCTTTCAGCCCATGAATCGCGAACAGATCGCGCAACTGCTGGCAAAGACGAAAGAAGTTGCCATGGCCGGAAAGTACGAGTTGTTCAAAACTTCATCTCACTTCGACTCCACGGCGAAGCATCCCGACTGGCTGGGTGGAGATGTGCCTAGTGTTCAACAACTCGCTCCGCCGAGCGCGTAGATTTGCCTGCGTCTCGGACGTTCTCAGCCCTCCGGGCACTTTATAATTCTGCTCGGAGGATTCATGCCAGGATGGGGAACGGGCAGCTTCGAAAACGAGGATGCGCAAAACTTTTTGGGCGAACTGAAATCTCTGCAAATCGATGATCTTCAATCGCGCCTCGCCCGTGCCGCCGATCAGGAAGGCTATCTGGAAGCGCAGGCCAGCAGCATCGCAATTGTCGCAGCCGAGGCAGTTGCAAGGCTAGTTGAAACAGAAGAGAGTCCGGAATCAGGCATACCGCCGCAACAAATCCTGGATTGGATCAAGCAAAACCGGCCCGCGATCACACCCGACCTGCCTCAGTTTCGCGACCTCGCCACTCGTGCCGTAGAAAGAGTGCGGACTAACTCCGAACTAAAAGACCTGTGGCTCGAAGCGGAAGGCTTGAACGAGTGGAGCAAGGCGCTACGCGATCTAGAACAACGCCTTGCCTTATGATTTGCAACTGTTCGTGGAGCGCCGGGCGTCCCCGCCCGGCAGAACTTTTTTCATCAGTCCGCCGCAACGCCTCGATTAACCCGCTCAATTTCCGCTGCAGCCTTTTCTGCTTGCTGCAGTCGCAAAGCACGGTTTGAGGGCAGCCCCGCGTCGCGAATCTTATACAGCAGCGCGCGATAGCTGATGCCCAAGGTGCGCGCCGCCTGTTTGCGATTCCAGTGATGGTGTTGCAGAACCTTCAAAATAACTTTGCGCTCCAGGTCACGCACGCACTGACGGGTCAGCTTCTTCAGCGAGATTGGCCCGTCCAGCGAAATTTCGGGACTGAAAAAGTCTGGCTCGCGTTGCACCAGGTCGGCGGTGATCACTTCCTCATGGCCAAGAATCACGTAGCGCTTGATCAGGTTTTCCAGTTCGCGAATGTTTCCCGGCCAGTGATATTTGTGCAGCACCGCCAGCACTTCATTCGATAGCGGCCGCGCCTTGCAGTTGAACTTGCGGTTGTAATACTCCAGGAAGTAACGGCTCAAATCTTCAATGTCGCCGCGGCGTTCGCGCAGCGCCGGCATGTGCAGGTTCACGACGTTAATGCGGTAATAGAGATCCTGGCGGAATGTCCCGGATTCGATCTCGGATTCCAGATGACGGTTGGTCGCGCATACCACGCGCACCTCAACCTTCTTATCTTCCTGAGCGCCGATGCGGCAGAACTGCCCGTCCTGCAATAGCTGTAGGAGCTTCGACTGCAATGACATGTCGAGCTCTGAAATCTCATCGAGAAAGAGGGTTCCGCGGTGAGCCAATTCCACGCGTCCCGGCTTCGACCCGACCGCGCCAGTAAAAGCTCCGCGCTCATAGCCAAATAGTTCGCTCTCCAGCAACGTGCCCGGGATCGCGGGGCAGTTTACCTTTACATAGGGACCCGTCTTCCACGGAGACAGCCCATGTATGAGCCGCGCAATAATGTCTTTCCCCGTGCCGCTCTCGCCTGTAATAAGGACGGGAACATTGGCCGCCGCTACTCTCCCCAGCCGCAAACGAACCGCTTGCATGGCTTCAGAGTGGCCGAAAATTATATTGTCAGGCGGAACCTCGCCGAGCGACTGCGCCAGTGTACTTACCGAAAGTGTCGTCATAGACTGAATGCCTCAGGCGAGGAGTGTTCCCCGCATGCACTAAAAGTGCATCCCGAACACCAAACCGAGGAAGAGAGCAGAGCGACACCAAAAATCTTCGTTAAACGCTCGGCTATGAATGGCTTAGGGTAATAATAGCGCAGAAATGCTCAGCGCGAGGATGGCACCAAGGTGCCATGCCAGGTTGTGGCACCAATGGGAAAAACAATTCACACTGCGGAACTGGCTTTTCTCAAATATTTTCCCGGAACAGTCGCCGCATCGGTGCTCAAAGCCCGCGAAAACTTCAATCCGACAAGATGATGGTCGTCCAGGTGGGTCACCCAAACCGCCTTCGCACGGATGATCCGTGGAGAGATCTTCAGCTTAGTCGGCCCGATCGGAGCACTAGGGATTTCCAGCGAAACTAGCGCCAATTTGGCCAAAGAACGCCGTGATACCACCAAAGCACCCCCAGGAGAGATGTTGATTGCGGTGGCAAACTCCAGTGAATCCCGGCCATTTCCATCGCGCGTTCGGACAAAAACCGGAATCGCTAGGTCTAACCGTGCCCACTTCCGCTGTTCTTTCTTGGATAAGCTAGTTGGCACGTATGTGTTCCGTCCTCTTGAGGTACTAACCTGCAAATACCGCACCTGAGGGGCCAAACCCGGGTATAAACCTGGGTGCCTCCTGGATTCATCTAAAATGCCCACTGCGACCGGGATTGGCCTTGCTCAGGCTTCGGCGGCTACTTCATCCGATGACCAAAAGTCATTGTTAAAAGTGCAACAATTTATCGTTGCTCCTACCCCGGTTTCCAATTGACAGCTCCGGGGAGCTGACATACGATCAATTTACCCCCACGGTCTGAAGGTAGCCTTTTCTCCCCCCGATAGTGAGCACGTTTCTCCATGGCTTCCACGTCTGATAAAAGCTCAACCGCACTGCGTTCGCACGGGCCGAAAGAAAGTTCGAAAGATATCCCGAAAGAACGTTCGACCATAGCCGCGCAGCCGCCAAAGTCTGCCTCACCGTCCGACGAAAATGTCGCACAGGAACTCGAACAATTACGCGACCGTTACCGCAAGACGACGAATGCCCTGGCCTCCGCTGCACATGATCTCAAGACCCCGTTAGCCATCCTTAACGGCTACATTGAACTTCTGCTGAGTCAGAAACTGGGGCCGCTCAATGAGCGGCAGCGCGAAGTAATGGGCGACATGTTTTCCAGCGGACAGCGCTTGCAGCAGTTCATTCACGACTTTCTCACCTTCAGCGAGCTCGAAATCCGCGAACCGCGGATGCAATATGTGGAAGGCGACATCAACGCTTGCCTCTCGGAAGTTTGCCGCCTCTGGTCGGGCCGCTTTCAGGATCGCGGTCTCGCTTTATATTTCCTGGCCAACGATAAGCTGACTCCATTCGCTTTCGATGGCCCGAAAATCCAGCGCGTAGTTTCCAATCTCTTAGAGAACGCTTCGAAGTACACTACTCAGGGCGGCACCGTTTGGCTGCATGCCGAACCTCATATGTGGGAGCGTCGAAGCGCGAGCACCTCGTCGAGTGGCGGAGATCGCCGCCGTCAATCCGTGAACTTGCCAAACAGCATCAAAGTAAGTGTTGCCGATACCGGACCAGGAATTCGCCCCGAGTTTCACTTGGAAATCTTCGATGATTTCTTCCGTCTGCCCGGCAGCGAATCGGCCGAAGGCATGGGCCTCGGGCTCGCCATCGCCCGCCGCTTGCTTCAGGGAATGAGTGGCAAAATCTGGGTGGAAAGCGAACCGGGCGCAGGTTGCAAGTTCTCTTTTCTTATTCCCACGAAACCAATTTTGAGTGCACCGCCGCGAGGATCGAAATGAGCGAAACCGCCAACATTCTGCTGGTGGATGACGAACCGGGAATGCTGCGCTACATCCGTACACTTCTCGAAGTGGACGAACACAAAGTTCAAACCGCCAGCACCGGCGAAGAGGCGGTCGAGCGCGTCCAAAAAGGCTTGCATCCCGACCTCGTCCTGCTCGATCTGCTCATGCCCGGAATCGACGGCTTGCAGACTCTCGAACAGTTGCGCAAGCTCAAGCCCGGACTGAAAGTCGTCATGCTCTCCTGCGTGAATGACACCCGCAAGGTGGTGCAGGCGATGCGCCTCGGCGCCGTCGATTATTTGACCAAGCCCTTTCAGAAAGCCGAACTGGATGCCGTCATCAGCCAGTGCATCGGTACCGTGAAGGGTGAAAGCTACGCGGGCGAGGTCGAAGAACTCTGCGACGATGTGTTTTTCGTGGCCGCCAGTCCCGCGATGAAGAAAATTCGCTCGCAGGCTGCTCTAGTTGCGAACGTCGAAATTCCCGTTCTCCTGCTAGGTGAAAGTGGAACCGGCAAGGAAGTGCTCGCCCGCCTGATCCATAAGCTTTCGCCCAGGGCTCACCGCACCTTCCTCAAAGTGAACTGTGCCGCGGTGCCTGCCGATCTTCTCGAAAGCGAACTTTTCGGTTATGAAGCGGGAGCCTTCACCGGCGCCAATCATCCCAAGCCCGGCAAGTTCGAACTCTGCAACAAAGGCACTATTCTGCTCGACGAAATCGGCGAGATGCCGCCCCTGCTGCAGGCAAAGCTGCTGCACGTTTTGCAGGACCAGACCTTCTCACGGCTCGGCAGCCGCACCGTTATTAAGGTTGACGTCCGCATTCTGGCCGCCACCAACATTAATATTCCCGAAGCGCTAGCCACGAAGCGTCTGCGCGAAGACCTCTATTACCGGCTGAATGCTTTCACTCTGTCGCTGCCTCCATTGCGCGAACGCAAGGAAGAAATTCCGATTCTGTTGAAGCATTTTATGTCGCGCATGTCGGAGTCTTACGCCCGCCCACCGCTGCCCCTTGCCGGGCCGTTGATGGAAGCTTGCCTGCGCCATTCCTGGCCGGGAAACTTGCGCGAACTCAGCAACTTCATCAAGCGTTACCTCGTGCTTGGAGATGAACTGCTTGCCGCTTCTGAATTGCAACCGCGCCCCGACGGCGGCGGAGCCGTGCACAGCGAAGCGGTGCCGAGGAGCGTAACTAACTCTGCCGGCGGACTGAAGTCGCTTTCCCGCAACGCGAAAGACGAAGCTGAGGCTGAGGCCATCGCGAGGGCGCTCGAAGAAACAAACTGGAATCGCAAACAAGCCGCCGCGCTTCTGAAGATCAGCTACAAAGCTTTGCTCTACAAAATCCGCCAATATGGCATAGCGCAAAGCCGCAGCACTCACCGCTTATCTGCCGGGGCCTAGCTCGCGTAGGGGCGGACGCCTTCGTCCGCCACCCGCAACTTCTCAGACATTTGAAGGAATAACTGGAAATTAGCCAAAGAAATTTTGGTGCGGATAAGAGGACTCGAACCTCCACGACCTTGCGGCCACTAGGACCTGAACCTAGCGCGTCTGCCAGTTCCGCCATATCCGCAGGAA
>JGI12635J15846_10006398_pt1 | contig 10113 bp, 6 predicted proteins | sample BlaSpr_A8_OM2_M2_FD_15846 | JGI IMG/M metagenome (IMG submission 15846)
GATAGCCTTCGCGAAACGCTTCGAATCTCCGTTCGAATCCGCGATGGAAAGCGCCAAACCAGCCAAAGATTCCGCCGGACCCCGCTTTAGCCGTTTGGCCATGCCCGCCGTGGCCGCCCGGACCGACTTCTTTCATCCAGTACATCGCCAGCGTCGGAACGAGAGTTCGCGACAAGATATAAGAGGCCAGCATCGCGAAAATCACGGCCTCGGCCAGCGGCGCGAATAAATATTTGGCTACGCCAGACAAGAAGAAAATCGGCACAAAAACGATACAGATACAGAGGGTGGAGACGAAGGCTGGCACCGAAATCTGCGCGGCTCCGTCGCGAATTGCATCCAACTTGCCTTTTCCTTCGGCGAGGTGACGGTCAATGTTCTCGATGGTAACCGTGGCGTCATCAACGAGGATACCAACCGCCAAGGCCAGACCACCAAGGGTCATGATATTGATGGTTTCACCAAGCGCACTCAAGGTTACGATAGAACAGAGAATCGCGAGTGGAATCGAGATCGCGATGATGATCGTGCTACGGAAATCACCAAGAAAGACGAGAATCATCAGCGCGGTTAAGCAAGCAGCTATCACGCCTTCCCGAATCACGCCTTCAATGGCAGCGGTGACGAAGATCGATTGGTCGGTCAACAGCTGAAGATTAAGGTTGTCCGGCAAAGTCTTCTTCAACTCGGGCAAGAGTCTCTTGACCCCGGAAACGATATCTAGCGTAGAAGCACTGCCCGTTTTTTGAATGTCGAGCATGCTGGCGCGCTGACCATTGAAACGGACAACGTTGGTCTGGGGAATAAAGCCGTCCCGAATATTGGCTACGTCACGTACGTAAATGACCGTGTTGCCAATCGCTTTCACGGGGATCGCATTGAGCTCAGCGATCGTCCTCGGACTCGAGTTCAATCCGACCTGATATTCCAATTCCGCGATCTTGGCGGTCCCCGCAGGCAGCGTCAGGTTCTGCGAGTTGACCGCGTTAATGACATCCGTGGGGGTCAGGCCACGCGCTTGCAATGCTTGATAATTGAGATCTACCGCGATGTAGCGCTGCTTACCGCCATAAGGATAAGGAATGGCGACTCCAGGTACGGTAATGAGCTGGGTCCTAACAAAGTTCAAACCCAAGTCGCCCAACTGTTGCTCCGAAAGGCCCTGACCGCTCAAACCGACTCGCAACACCGGTACATTGGTCGCGCTGTAGCTCAACACCAGCGGCGGAGTGATTCCTGTGGGCAACTGTCTTAATATGGCCTGGGAGATTGAGGTGACTTGGGCGATGCCGACGGGAACGCTGGCCGTAGGCTGCAAAAAGACCTTAACCACGCCGATCCCGTAAAGGGACTGCGATTCAATATGTTCGATGTTATCGACAGTCGTGGTCAGCACGCGCTCGTACGGCCAGGTGATCTTTTCCTCCATGTCTTGGGGACTGAGACCCGAATAATTCCAGATGACGGAGATGACCGGAATATTGATCGATGGAAAGATATCCTTGGGAGTTCCGAGAATGGCGAGAACTCCGGCGATTAGGATGAAAATGGCCAACACGATGAAGGTGTATGGTCTCCTGAGTGCCAGATTGACGATCCACATAAAATGTTGTCCTAGCCCGACCTAGCCTGGTCAGTTTCGATTTTTTTCCCTCTCATATCAGATTGCATGCCAGCGACCAGTCGGGCGATTCTCGGGAATCGCTCTCAGCTTTCGCCGAGTGACCGCCATTCTTCGACCCCGTAACCGGCATCGAAACAGCATTTCCCGCGACATGTTCTACGATTATCGATCTTTCTCGCGTTCCCTGAAATGCTATACTGGGAATAATTTGATACCTTTTCAGTATGGATCGCCCTAGTGTCCGCGAGCTGGAATGTTTCGTTGCTGTGGCTGAAGAGCTCCACTTCTCGAAAGCCGCCAAGCGGTTACACATGTCGCAACCGCCGTTAAGCCGGCAAATTCAGAGTCTGGAACGGAAATTAGGGGTCCAGCTACTCAGACGAAAGACTCGGTCGGTGGAGCTGACTTCGCCGGGCAGAAATTTTCTCAATGACGCTAGAGAAACGCTTTACCGGCTGGATCGGGCGATGATCACAGTTCAGCGAATGCAACAAGGGGAAACCGAGCGGCTCCGTTTGGGGTTTATCGGTTACCTACTGGCACCGGATCTGGTGGAAGTGCTGCGAACGTTTCGGAAGGCGCGCCCGCAGTGCCAAGTGGAGCTGGTCGACATGGAGCCTGGCGACCAGCTCAATGATATCCGCGAAGGTAAACTGGACGGCGGATTTTTCGGGATCGGCCCGGCTGAGCCTTTGTGGGATCTTAAGCTGTTTAATTGGAAGACAGTACCGTTGGTGATCGTGCTTCCGGAGGACCATCGGCTTGCCGTTAAGCCCTGTAAGCTGACGCTTGCCAATCTGAAAGACGAGAATTGGGTCATGATATCTCGGAACCGAGCCGCTCCTTTCCGGGGATTGGTGGATGAGCTTTGCATGGCTGCCGGTTTTACACCGCGAATCGTGCAGGAATCCGACAGCGTGCAAGCCGTATTGGCAATGGTTGCGGCCGGGACCGGCATCGCGATTGCCTCTGAGACTTTGACGCAAATGATTGATCGTGGACTAGCTTATCGCACTTTAGCATCTCGGAACGCAGTGCTCCGGCGGAACTTCGTCTGGCGGAGCGAAGTAAATTCCGAGGCGTTGAGGGTATTTAATAGTGTGCTGCGACGGTATCGTAGTGAAACCGTGATGGCGGTGGCTTAGGCTTCTACCGGCCTCACCAGGCGTTTCAAAATCGTCCTCCCAACTTCGCCCAGTCGTCTGAAACTCCGGGAGGCTACGTCGGGCAGGCTGTGCTCGTGCTCGTCCTCGTTTTTCTGCCGCGCGGAGTGATGGAGTGATGGAGTAATGGAGTAATGGTGCTCGCGCCTTCCCGGAATTGCACCCCGCGGACGCGGGCCCAGACGCCCGAAAGGAGAATCCGGAAATGGGGCTTGATTTCGACCCGCTATTGAACGCGCAGGATTATCCAGAAAAAGGCTACGCGCCAAAGAGATTCAGATGGCCGGCGACAAAGCTCACGTGGTTATGGAAGGAATCGGTGCACCGGACTTTAAAGTCTCGGTTAATCTTGTGAGTATTAACAACCAGTGGAAGATCGATGGCATTGGTGAGATCAATCGATCGCAAAAGTGAGCCTACATCCAATAGCCGATCTTTGTCTTCCTTAGTGTCTTTGTGAGATTACCCGGGCCTCAGTTATAACCAGTTAGCCTACTAGAGGCCTTTTTCGACCTGAAAGCTTTCGGGGCCAGCGCTCCACCCCTCCATTGCTGCAGGCTGTACGGGTTCCGTGGGTCCGGGGAATAAAATGGTCCGCGGCAAGTCTCATGAGATTAGAGAGGGTTCCGTGATTATCGCTAAAACCTTGCGCAGGCGCTTTAGAGGAACTCTTACCAGGAGTTCGAAATGAAATTGGCATTGATTCTTAGTTTGTGGTTCTCGGCGTTATCACCTTTGGTTGCTCAGGATATCCAGTGGCACGTAGGCCAATGCTATTTAAGTGCAAAGGCTGGCCAATCGATTGCACCGGAGAAAACGACCTATCTCTTTGTTCCGGTCACCGCTAAGAATGTGGCAACAAAGGAAATGTCGGTAGGCAGTTTTGACGCAAATTTTGAACTGCACCAAGGCGATTACGTTCACAAAGCCGACGGCGGAGTCTCCTGGAGATACGTCGGCGGCTTTTATGATGGTCTAGAAGTCCTAGCTCCATCGATTCCAAAAAGCTTTGTGGTGATTTTTACAGTACCAATTGATCCGGTCAATAAGCCTTGGACACTAATTTTTCCCGATGGTCAATCGGTTCCTTTAGCGCCTCCGTATAAGGCGGAACCCAAAAGAATGGCTGATAGTGTCCACAACCATAACCAAATGCCGGCAACATCTTCTAACTTTAGTGGTGCTGGTAAAGGTGGATGAAAGCCGCGCCAGCAGGCAATGTATGGCGACGCAGTCCGGGTTGGGCGAACTAACCGAGATCGACATCCGGCATAATTCGCTTCGTTCTAATCTTTGCGCCCTTGGCCGACGTAACTAAAGGGGGAGATGGCCGACCCGTCCGCCATAGCTTTAGCAACGGCGAAAGCCTGCTGGGCGTGAGTTTGTCCGCATTGTTCTCGGATCGCTAAGTCTGGCGATCTGCAACGTCTTCCCGACGTAGTCTCGCGATCTGCAACGTTTTGCCTCGTTAGGTGAATGCGTCTTCGCGGTAGCGATGACCCTGCTCACGTTGTGAGGAATAAATTCAAGCTCCGGTTGTCCTATCCACCAAGAAGTCAAAAAGACTTCCTGAAATCCAAACGGAGTTTTCAACTTTCCATGGAAAATCAAGTGAACCCTCATTCTTCTTGGCGTCGAGCGATCAAAATCGTCTCGGCGTTTGTCTTATTGTCGCCGGCGGTATTAAACGCTCAGCAATATCAGCAGACTAATTTGCTCTCAAATACGTTGATGGAAGCTAATGCTCCCGACGCAAACCTCAAGAATCCCTGGGGAATCGCCAGAGGCACAGGCGCACCTTGGTGGATCTCCGATAACGCGGCAGGCGTTTCGACGCTCTACAATGGCGCAGGAGTAAAACAGCCGTTGACCGTCACCATCCCCCACACGGCGAACACGACGATTGGCAACCCTACAGGAATCGTGTTCAACGCGAGTAGCGATTTTGATGTAGCGACCGGTATGCCGGCCGATTTCATCTTCGCGTCACTGGACGGCACGATCTCGGCGTGGAACCCCGGTGTGAATCCCACTAACGCGATTCAGAAAGTTGCCGGATCTGCCAAGTCAGTGCTGACCGGCGCCACCATTGCGCAGATCGGATCAAAACGGTTTCTCTATGTCGCAGACTTGGAGAAAGGTGAAATCACCGTCTACGATACTGATTTCGCGGTGGTGAGTGTCGATCAAGGCGCATTCAAAGACAATCACGTTCCGTCAGGGTTCGTTCCCTTTAATGTGCAGAACATCGGTAATAATCTCTACGTCTCTTACGGGAAACAGGATAAGGCAAAGACCTTTGTCGAGTTCGGTTCCGGTCTTGGTTACGTAGACGTGTTTTCTCCGGACGGTCACTTTTTGATGCAATTGGAGCATGGCGATTGGTTCAACGCGCCGTGGGGACTAACGCTGGCACCAAGTGATTTCGGCACGTTCAGTCATAAGGTTATCGTCGGGCAATTTGGCAGCGGAGAGATCCTCGCTTTCGATGCCGTCACCGGCAAATTCGAAGGAACGTTGAATGATCAGAACGACAATGTCATCACCATTAGCGGACTTTGGAGCTTGGCGTTTGGCGATGGAGAGGTGAACTCAGATCCTGCAAATAAGCCTGATAATGCGCTATTTTTCACCGCCGGTCCCGACGGCCAGAACGGTTTGTTCGGAACGCTAACTCCCATTGCTGCCGACTTAACTCAAGGCAGCGATCAATAGTAGCATCGTTAAATTAGTTATATATAATTAACATCGTTAAATTCACTATATATAGTGCGTCGTTAGATTCACTATATATAGTGGCATCATATAAATTAACTATATAATATATAGTAAATCGTTAAATTCAGTATGTAGTAGCATCGTTAAATTCGGTAAATATAGCAGCATCGTTAAATTCATTACATGAAAGGCCTACTTAATCCCCCTTGCCGGAAATCTCCGGCCCGTTTCTTCGGCATCGCCATCAACTGGCGTCCAGTGACTCCCGCGATGTTCTGGGCTGCAGCCTCGCTCTGGCTTGCGCCCTACGCAGCCTTGGCGCAATCGAATGCCACCGTCGCCCTCTCGCCGATGGTTGCAGAATCGACTCTGGTTTCGAACATGGATCCGAACCAGGAGATTGTCATACAACTCTCGTTGCCTTTGTCTGACCCTCAGGGTGCGCGTGAGTTTGTACAACACGTCTCTACCCCACAGGACCCGCTGTTTCACCAGTTCATTACCGTCCAGGAATTCGCTGCTCGGTTTGGCGCGAATGCTGACGATTTCGCGGCGGCAAAAGCTTGGGCAACTGCCAATGGGCTGTCGATCCAGCATGAAGCGTCCGCTCGAACCAGCTTGACACTGAGCGGTACGGTAGCGCAGTTGCAAAAACTGTTTAAAACGCAGCTCAGCAATTTTAAGTCACCAAAGGGCGACCAGTTTTATTCTGCGACCGTTGAACCGACTATCCCGAGCGAAATCGTTTCGAAAGTCCGGGGAGTACTTGGATTAACCGAAGGCGTGCGGATCGCAAAGTTATCCAAGATGGCTAAATCGGCCGCTCGAACTAATACCGCTGGTGGAACCGGAGAGCTCGGCGCTTACGATCCTGACGATTTGAAAACCGCGTATCGGATCCCGGCTTTGGGAAAATTGGTCCCGCAAACTGTTGCTATCTTTGAACAAGGCGGAATTGAGAAAAGCGATGTTACGACATTCCTGAAAAGATATAAACTGCCTGAGGTACCGATTATAGTTGATCCGGTGGGCAGCACCAGTACAAAGCCGTTCCTAGGAGAGGACGGAACTATCGACGAGGTGGATCTGGATATTGACACCATCATCGGGATGAACCCGTCCGTTAAACAGCTCCTGATTTTCGATGCTGACCCCGACCTGGTTCCGTTCAGTGTGGGATTGGTCGATACTTTTGATGAGGTCGCCTCGAGTGGTGCCCAGACTCTAAGTGTTTCTTACGGGACAGATGAAAAGACGCAAGGCATAGCCGCGGTAACAGCTGAAGGAGAGGCGTTACTGGAAACCGAAAGTGCAGGGGTCACGGTACTGATCAGCGCGGGAGACGACGGTGCCTATGGCCGAACCGGAACTCGTACTTTTCCCGCGAAACTGAACGCGCCCGATCCGGGCTCGCAACCGCTGGTAACCTGCATTGGCGGTACGACTTTGTTTACCGCTCAGAAAGAAGCATATCTCGGAGAAGAAGTCTGGAACGATCTTGGCATCGGGGATGGCGCGACCGGCGGTGGGGTTAGTATGTTTAACACTATTCCCAGTTACCAAGTCCCGACGCTCGTGACACAGAATGGCGGATCCGCTACAATGCGGAACGTACCGGATGTTGGGGCGCTTGCTGACCCCTTAACCGGATTCGCGATCTTTGTTAAGTCCCTTGGCGGCTGGGAACAATTCGGAGGAACAAGTCTTTCTGCACCGATCTGGGCTGGCTACATCAGTATCGTGAACTCCATTATGCAGTTTGTCACCGATACCACTACCCCGGGGGTCGGCTTTTTTAACCCCACCCTGTACAAGGCCGCTAATCAAGCCCCCGGAGGGCTTTTGAATGTTGTCCTGGACGGTTCCAACGGCAACCTCGACTTGTTCGGAACTGCCGGGTTCAACGCGGGAGAGAATTATAATAACTGTACCGGCTTAGGGACAGTGTTGGGAGGGTTTGCCTATCAAGTAGCGCTGGTATCAGGTACGGGAAAAGATGTACCTGATGCGCCGACTAACCTCAGTGCGACCGCAACGACAACGTCGGCCAAAATCACCTGGACAAAATCAGCAGGAGCAACCGGTTATGTGGTTTTGGTGGATCTGCTGGAGGCGGTCAAGGGCGGCTTCGAAGCTACCCCGGTTGAGCAAATCGCAGTGACAGCGTCCGACCGTGTCACGGTGACCGGCCTGACAGCCGACTCGGATTACAGTGTCTCTGTCGAGGCCGTCAATTCGGGCGGTGCCAAAGAAGTTGAGGGCACTTTTACGACCGCAAAGTAAACGGGTGTCGAACTAACTCCCTAGTCAAGCTCCTAGCCGGCGGCTGTTCTCTAGACAGCCGCCGGTTTTTTTTGCCTTGGACGCGCCGCTTCGCGGCCACTTCGGCTCATACCCCGAGGACAAGAAACCGCGATCCCTATCCCAACACTTGCGCTCTTTCTTCTTCTGTTAGTTCGAATGGCCTGAATTCTGAATCTAACAGGTGCGCGTACCCATCGGGTCCTTTAATGGCTAGTGCTCGCTCCCGGGCTCGCCCGGTAAACAACGGCTCGCGGTCTTGTCTCCAGGTAACCGTCGTCCGGCGGCGACGTCGGTTTTGCCATTCATAACTAATGTGCTGGCGACGGCGATAGAAGCGCGTGCGAACAATGGTTACTTCTATCGGCTCGGGATGGTCGGCGGCCCGACGCAAGCTGCGGCCTACCGCGGCCACGCGGAAGCACGCGGCGCTGGCCATAATTACGAAGCCTAGTTCAATGGCTAAAGAGGCGGCCAACGTGATTTCGCGATTGAGCAACAGATCCAAGGCATAAGAAACCGTGGCGACCGAGGGGTCACTCTCCAGGTAGTAGATTTGCGCCTCCTTGGATTCATCAAGATCGCCCACAAAGAAAATCTCCTTGTTCCGGCTAAAGGAATTAGGGCTCCCGTTACGGCCGTGCCCCGGTATGGTGTAGTCCAGCTTGAGATCGCCCCAATTAGTAAATAATCGGCTCCTGATCTCACCACTCACGGTTCCGCGCAGGGCCAGTTTACCTTCCTTAGAGAGCCGAATGTCTTCAAGGACGCTGGGCCCGATAGCGAGCGCGAAAACCACAAAACAACCTGCGAAAAACAACGCGCTTAGTACGAGCACCGAGACTTTTCGTCCCGTGCCCGAGCCTTCCGCTAATCCCAGAGGGTGCTTTGGAAATGCTGCGAGGTTCATGTGTTGGCAGTTGGCAGTTCGGCGGTTTTTCGGTTCACCGTTTACGGCAAATGAAGCCCATTGTCTATGCGAACGAATGAGACCCGCCTTCCCAGGCTTACGGCGCGAAAGGCTTCACGTGACAAATGGGACTTATGGAAGTTGGTCTGCGCCAACCGCAAACTGCTAACCCCTAACGGCGAACCGGTTTCCGGTCTCGGCGCCAATAGCGGGGAGCCAGCCCGACTTGATGCTTGAATTGCCGAGACAAGTGATAAAAAGAATCGAAACCCAAAACTAACGAAATTTCTTTCACTGACATTGGGGTATTGAGCAAAAGATCTTGGGCCTTCTGGATCCGGGCCTGGAGCTGATATTGCTTCGGGCTCAACCCGGTTCGACTTTTGAAAGCTTGGCGGAAACGCGAATAGCCGACGTGTAAAGTCGTAGCGACTTCCCGCATCCGTATCCGTTCCTGGTACCTTTCCAAGATCAAGCGCTGGGCACTCAGGACGAAGTCATTTTCTCGCGCGTGAGAACCGCGGCGCAGCCGGGCAGCGTCAAGCACCAACGATAAAATGTGTATGCCCATAGTCGAAAGCAGCGCCTGGCTTCCAACCGATAGGCGTTGCGCCAAAGCATGACAACGATCAAAACAGAGTAGCAGATCCGGGAAGAAACCGATTCGTAGAACTGGGCGGTCCGAAGCGATCTGTCCGGATCCTCTGGCTCGGTCAAAACATTCGCCACTGCATTCGATCCAGTGTTCGGCCCAGCCGGTTTTTTGGTCCGGTGCGTAACGATGCCAGATCCCAGGAAACAATATTAGGACGCTGCCAGCGCCAACCCGCCAGCGCCTGGAAATCCCTTCGGATTCAAATACCCCTCGGCCTTCAGAGATGTAGATGATCTGGTAGGCGCGCAGAACCCGGCCATTGGCCCAGGTGAAATGATGGTCAACTGGGTGGCGCACGGGCGGATAAATGTGATGGGGCGGGATCTTGGAGTACCCCAGCGAAGTCGTCACGCATTCCCATGGATCCTGGGATTTTCGATTCGGCAGATAGATAAAGTAGTTTTTCATTCGGGGGGGACTATCGACGCCGGCACCGCCACGATCGCGGGCAGAGCCGGCAACCGTGAGCTTAGCAGTTTTTATATGAGAAATGAGACGATGTCGATGGTGGGTGAAGCTCTAGGACTTAGCCTGCGGTGGCCATGAAATGGCCTAAGAGGACAGCCCAAGCCTTTAGGTCTGGGGGAAACCGCCCCGGAGGCCTCGCCCTGAAAGGGCGCTCGCGTTTGGCGTTCGTGCTCGTGCTCGACCGTTGTTGCTTGCAGAAAAGGCGTGTCAACCCTAATAGAAGCGCATTCCCGGAATTGCATCCGCCGCGGCGGATTGAGGATGCTGAAAGGGC
>JGI12635J15846_10006400_pt1 | contig 10111 bp, 6 predicted proteins | sample BlaSpr_A8_OM2_M2_FD_15846 | JGI IMG/M metagenome (IMG submission 15846)
TGAGTGCGGCCGGGAGCGGGAGCTGCGCGGGTTTCATTACGGTGCCTGTGTTGCGCGCGCGTGGCCATCGAGCCATGCCTGCGCCGCAGGAAAGCGCGAGAGGCCAGGAACCGTCGCGGCGAGATTGATCGATTTCCATTTCGGGTCGAAGCCCGGCGCCTGCAGCTTGTCGACCCGGGAGAACAGATAGTCGACAAAGCGCGCGACACGCTCAAAGCGGTTCGAGTTGATCGGCCAATTGTAAGCAACTAGCGCGGTCGGCACGGCGATGGTCGCCACGCGTTCGCCCTCCTTGATCAGGCCCGGATAATCGGTCGCGTCGAGAGCCGCGGGAAGATAATAGTCCTCCAGCTTGCTTTGGTATGGGACCGGCAGGAACTTGAAACCCGGCTCCCAGCGCCCGCGCACGAAGGCATCAACCGGTTTCGACGTAATGAACACGACCGCTGCCATCTCGCCCTTGCGCATCTGTTCCAGCGCGACCTGATGCGGGATAAACGTCTTGTCCACGTCGAGACCGAGACGACTGAAGATCAGCGGTCCCGAATAGGCTGCGGCAGTGCCTTGGGTATTGAAATTCACTTTCTTGCCGATGAGGTCGTTCAGGCTCGCAATCTCCGGTCGGACGAAGATATGCAGTTCGGACGGGAATAGATTGAGCATATAAGCAAGCCGACGCTGGATGTCCGGCACCTGACTTTTGTACTCGTCAAGCACGTCGGAATTGATGATCGCTGCATCGATGCCGCGCAAATAGAGCAGTGAATTGACGTTTTCCGTGGGCCCTCGGGTCACGACCGGCAGAACATGTAGGTTGTCTCCGTCGTCGACCACGCGGGCCATCTCTGCGGCAAGGCGGATCGGCGCGCCCTCGATGAGACCTCCGGCGAGACCGACCGTCCAGGCGTTGATCGTCACTTGCGGCGGCGGCGGTTCATGCCGGACCGAAGGAACGCTTTGAGCCCGAGCATGCTTCGTTCGCGCCTCCCCGCAGGAGGGCTGAACGGCCAGGAGCAGCGAACCCAAAGCCCCGACCAAAAACAGCGAGCATGATCCAATAAATCTGTGCATCAACCAACTCCTTATCTAGGCGAGTTACTGTACTTGCGGCCCGCGGCCTGCAGCACTACCGACGCAGCGCATCGAACCGCGCCTTCGCCTCCTTGACTCCGCTGGCTTCAGCCTGTGCGTAGAGATCGCGTGCCTTCGTCGCGTCGCCGCGCGTCCCATAGGTTCCCCATTTGGGAAGAATGAGCGGGTCATAGGTCTCCGCGAGCATGAAGCTCGCCTGGGCGCTGCCCGACTCGGCGGCGCGTTCGAGCACAATCCGCGCCGAGCCAATATCGCCCTGCCCGAGGAGCACGCCCGCGCGCGCCACCAGCCTTGCTACCTCCGCGGCATCTTCCGGATTGGGCGGAGCGGCGCCTCGAACGGCGGCGACGCTTGCCTGGTCGGCGTTCGCCTCGAGCTGCTTATCCTGAGCATTCTGATCGAGCTTAGGCGCGGCAGGCGCAGCTCTCGCGTTGCGCTCGAACGCCAAGTCCCGCTCCGGCCGTGCCGCCCTGTCGTGCTCCTGCTGCAACGATATGCGCAACTTCTCGCCGCTGTCTGCGAGCTGCTTCAGCTGGACGGCTTCGGCGCTGGCCTTTGCCGCGAGCGCGCCTTGCGTCTCCACATCGCGCCGGGCCGCCGCAAGATCCTGCTGCAGCCGTGCGGCCCGCTCCTGCTCCTGTTGCACGGACTTTCGCATCTCCGTCGTGCCGCTTTTCGCCGCCTGCTTCAGCTCGGTGGCTTCGGTGGTCGCCCTGGCCGCCTGCGCGGTCTGGGTCTCGACATCGCGCCGGGCCGCCGCGAGATCCTGCTCCAGCCGCGCTGCGCGCTCGCGCTCCTGCTGCAGGGACTTTCGCAGCTCCACCGCACTGCTTTTCGCCGCCTGCTTCAGCTCGGCAGCTTCGGTGGTCGCCCTAGCCGCCTGCGCGGTCTGGATCTCGACATCGTGCCGGGCCGCGGCGAGGTCCTGCTCCAGCCGCTCTGCACGCTTCCGCTCCTGCTGCAGGGACTTTCGCAACTCCAGCGCGGCGCTTTCGGCCGCCTGCTTGAGGTCTGCCGCCTCGCCGCCGGCCTTACGCGATTGAGCCTCGTACGCGTATATGGTGGTGCGCGCCATGGAGAGGTCCTGCGCCAGCGCCTCGGCCCTGTCGTGCTCCTGCTGCAGCGATCGTTTCAGCTCCGCGGAGCCGCTCTCTGCGACCTGCTTCAGCTGGCCGGCCTCGTCGCTCGCCTTGGCCGCCTGCGCCGTCTGCGTCTCGACATCGAGCCGGGCCGCGGCGAGATCCTGCTCCAGCCGCTTCGCCCGCTCCTGCTCCTGTTGCAGGGACTTTCGCAGCTCCACCGCGCCGCTTTCCGCCGCCTGTTTCAGCTCGCTGGCTTCCTTGCTCGCCTTGGCGGCAAGNGCGGTCTGCGTCTCGACATCATGNCGAGCGGCGGCGAGATCCTGCTCCAACCGNTTTGCCCGCTCCTCTTCCTGTTGCAGGGACTTTCGCAGCTCCACCGCGCCGCTTTCCGCCGCCTGTTTCAGCTCGCTGGCTTCCTTGCTCGCCTTGGCGGCAAGCGCGGTCTGCGTCNCGACATCATGACGAGCGGCGGCGAGATCCTGCTCCAACCGCTTTGCCCGCTCCTCTTCCTGTTGCTGGGATTTTCGCAGCCCGACCGTGCCGCTTTCCGCCGCCTGCTTGACCTGCGCAGCCTCCTGCGCGCTCGCCTGATCGGCCTCGGCCTCTTCCTGCTGCCGGAGCGCCAATGAGTTGGTCTTTTGCGAGTCCTGGCTCTGTAACTGGGTCCCTCGCACGACGACCTGCTCGCCGATCGTGCTGCCTCCAAAAATATCTTGCTGACCGGCGTATCGCGTCACAAGGGCGGCAGCGTCTTCGCGGAAATAGGTGCCGATGAGCGCCGCCGCGACGAGGGCTGCGGCGATCGAGAAAGTTGCATAGCGGCGCGCGCGCGCCGGCGACGGCCGGACCTGAGAGGGGTTGCTCGATCCATCGCTCTCTAGCGAGAGATATTTTTCGCGCGGCATTGAATACCAGTGCGACGGCGTGATCTTGGTTGGCTTTTCACCCACCCATTCACCCGCCTCAGGCGACCAGTGAGCGACGTCATAGGTTCCACTCGCATCATCCTCAAGGATGATGGCGCTTTCGTCCCTTGGTGGGTCCGGCGCAGTCGACACGTCAACCTTGGATCTAAGATCGGCAGCCTTCTCGATAGGGCCGGCCACAACTCTCAAATTCGCCAAATCAGTATCAGACCCCGAAGCTTTCGTTTGGTCGTCACAGATAGCATTGGTGCGCGACTTATGAGCGATCCTGCCGACCAGCCGGGCGCAGTCCCACAACTCAACGTCGTATCCATCAACTAGCTGTTCAGCCGCCTTCATGGCGGTGGCGTCGTCTGGATGATCGCTCATAAATTGGTCGGCTTTAATAAAACGATGACCGTCGATACCGATGATGTAGACGCGATAGTCCGACATTATTGTTGCTCCCTCGGATCAGGCTCGAAGGGTGACGCGGTTTGAACCGCCTTCTGTTCAGAAATGGCTACCTTATTGACCAAAACCCCCTTCTGTTCACGAACTTGACCGAGTGTGGTAGCCCCAGACGCGCCAACGATGCCCCGGAGGGAAATGAACGACCTGTCCCTGCGTTGCCATCGAGGTTTAGGATTTGGGTGCCTTCGTTCAAACAAGTGGCGAGCCAGACCAATATTGGGTAGTCACGTTTCCACAAGAGGATCGGCTCACCAACGATCCGCGGCCCATAAAACAAACGGTCATTATAATCTACGTGCTTAAACGCCGCGCAGACTCTCTTGGCCTCGCGGTAGCTCGAATAAACTCCGCGGCAAGCACCGATCCGAGACAAAAACTTCGAATGATATCGAAACACGTCAGAGACGAACGGGGTTGCCAGAATCGTATCTTGAATTTTTCTCTCGATCGTCTTGGCTAACGAACGTTGCCTAGATATTTGAATTGCCTGTGCCATGGTTATCCCCTGGCCGCTGGCATTAAATATTATGAGACTTCGAATATTTTAATATTATCATGTTTAGCGTGGGTAGCAATTAAATTAGCCAATTTGAATTGTGCTGGGTTTTCAAAAGGGTAGTGGCGGCGCAAATATGCTAAGTCTATTGCCCTCATCCGAGGGTTGAGCAGATATCCCACGATGCGAACTCGTGGCTCGCGGAAAATCGTATCTTGAATTTTTCTCTCGATCGTCTTGGCTAACGAACGTTGCCTCGATATTTGAATTGCCTGTGCCATGGTTATCCCCTGGCCGCTGGCATTAAATATTATGAGACTTCGAATATTTAAATATTATCATCTTTAGCGTGGGTAGCAATTCAATTAGCCAATTTGAATTGTGACTACATCGAGCAATGTCCGCTATCTAGGCTGCATATAGGTAGCAAAATCAATCGTGATTACGGGTCAACTTCGCAAGTGTCGATTGTACTGCTTGTCCGTTGTTGAGGGGATAGTGTTGCAAAAGTCTTTTTGCGTCTCTGAACACAAATACTTCGGGCTGTAGGCGCGGCGATCGTGCGACTCTCCACCATCAAGACCTGGCGGGCTTCGACTTCTCCTTCCAGCCGTCGCGCGGATCTGCCTCTCGAACAACGCCGCCGAACGGGCGGTCCGCGCGGTGGCGCTCGGCCGGGCCAACTGGATCTTCGCGGGCTCGGACGCCGGCGTGCAGCGGGCCGCCGCCGTCTAGACCGCGCTATGCCGAGTCCCCGACTATGCCGAACCACCGTGTGGCCGATCGGGTGGCCTTGCTCGCACAATTTTCGCAGCAAAGCGCAGACTCTTGCATCTCCACAGCAGCGACGACTCAGGATCGCCGCGCGCATGGGCGAACCACCAACAACTATGCACGGCTACGAACTATTTCAGCCCCCAAGATACGCCCGCTTGACCTCCGGCATGCGGGCGAGCTCGGCGCCGGTGCCGGAGAGCTTGACGCGGCCGTTCTCCAGCACATAGGCGTGGTCGGCGAGCCGCAGCGCGGTGGCGGCCATCTGCTCGACCAGGACGATCGTCGCTCCCTCCTTGCGCAGCGCGCGGATCGTGCTCGCGATCTCCTTCACCAGCAACGGCGCGAGCCCCATCGACGGCTCGTCCATGAGGATGACGCGCGGCTCCGACATCAGGCCTCGGGCGATCGCCAGCATCTGCTGCTCGCCGCCCGAAAGCGTGCCCGCAAGCTGGCGGCGCCGTTCACGCAGGATCGGGAAACGCGTCATCTCGCGCTCCATCAGCTCGGCGACGCGCACGCGGTTGCGCGGCAGCCGGGTGTAGCCGCCTAGCAGCAGGTTGTCCTCGACGGTCTGGTCAGCGAACAGTTGGCGGCCTTCGAGAATGTGGGTGATGCCGAGCCGGGTGATATCGTGCGGCCTGCGCCTGGTGATGGTTTGTCCTTCGAAGCGGATGTCGCCAGCGGTGACCGGTGCCAGCCCGGAAATCGCCATCAGCGCGGAGGTCTTTCCCGCCCCGTTCGAGCCGATGATCGCCGTGATCTCGCCTTGCTTCATGGCCATGTCGATGCCGCGCAGCGCCTCGACATGGCCATACGCGACCTTGAGACCCTCGATGCTAAGCATGGACAGCCCCATCGTGGTCAGCTTCGGCGACGCCGAGATAGGCCTCGATCACCTTCTTGTCCTCGCGCACCGCGGCGGCACTGCCCTCGGAGATCTTCTGCCCGAAGTCGAACACCGAGATTACGTCGGAAATCCCCATGATGAGCTCCATGTGGTGCTCGATGACGAGAAGCGTGACGCCGGCCGCCTTGATGTCGCGGATGATGCGCGAGAGGTGATGGAGCTCGGTCGGATTGACCCCGGCCGCCGGCTCGTCGAGCATCAGAAGTTGCGGACGCGCCGCGAGCGCGCGCGCGATCTCCAGCAGCCGTTGTTGGCCGTAGGACAGATTCTGCGCCGGGTCGTGCGCACGCTCGGCGATCCCGACGAGCTCCAAGAGCGCCATCGCCTTGCCGCGATAGGCCGCCTCCTCGGCGACGGCCGCGCGGGTCTGCAGGAGATGCGCCCACAAACCGCTTTTGAGTTGCAGGTGGAACCCGACCATGACGTTGTCAATGACCGAGAGGTCGACGAACAGTCGGATGCTCTGGAAGGTGCGCGTGATGCCGTGCTGGGCCATGCGGTGTGGCCCCTGCGGCGGCAACTCCCTCTCGCCGAGCATGATCTTGCCGGCGCTCGCCCGAAAGACGCCGGTTACGACATTGACGAAGGTGCTCTTGCCGGAGCCGTTTGGGCCGATCAGGCCGTGCACGGTCCCGCGCTTGATCGCGACATCGACGCCGCTCAACGCGCGAATGCCGCCGAAGCTCTTGGCCAATCCGCGCACCACCAGGACCGGGCCATCTTGCGCCGAGTCGCGCGCGAAATCGAGTACGCTTCGGTCTGGCGTGATGACGGCGGGCGGGCGACGCAAGCGACGCAATGCCGGCATCTGCTGCAAGCTGCCGACGATGCCTCTCGGCAGGAACACGATCGTCACCAGGATGATGCCGCCATAAATATAAAGGTGATAGTCGTGCAGGCTGGCGAAGACCGTCGGGATCAGGTTGAGAATGACGCTGCCGACCAGTGGCCCGAACAGCGTGCCGCTTCCCCCCATCAGCGCCGATGTCAGGAGCGAGACCGAGAGCGAGAAGACGAACGTGTCGCTGTTGATGAAGCCGTTCTGATGGGCGAAGAACACGCCGCCGATCCCGGCGTAGACCGAGCTTATGACGAAGGCCAGGACCTTATAGCGGTAGACGTTGACGCCGACCGACTGTGCGGCGATCTCGCTGCCCTGCAGCGCCAGGAGCGTGCGCCCCATGCGGGAGCGAAACAGGTTGGCGGCGAGCAGATGGCAGAGGAGCGCGACGCCGGCGATCAGCCAGAAATACTGCGTCGCCGTCATCTCGCTGCCGTCAGGAAGCGTCGGCGGCGGGATCGACATGATCCCCATCGGCCCGCCGGTGAGGCTCCAGCGGTTGCTTGTCACCTCGGCCATGAAGCCGAACGCGATCGTCACCATGGCGAGATAGGGGCCCTTGGCGCGCAGCGAGGGTACCGCAAGCGCGGCGCCGAACAGCCCGGCGAGAGCGACGCCGAGCGGGGCGCTCAGCCAGAACGGCAAGCCGAGCCGCGCCGAGGCGAGCGCAGTGGTGTAGGCGCCGACCGCATAGAGTCCGGCATGGCCGAGCGAGATCTGCCCGGTCCAGCCGACCAGGATGTCGAGCCCGAGCGTCACGATGAACAGGTAGGCGAGCGACTGCATCACCAGAATGAAGAAGGGATCATCGAAGACGACCGGCAGTAGTGCCAGAATGAGCGCCGCCAGGGCGACCAGCGCCCAGTCTTTCGGACCCGAGAAGGCGAAGATCGGCAGCTGCATGTCAGACCTTGGTGATCTCCCTGCGACCCATGAGGCCGGTCGGACGGATGGCGAGGACGATCAGGATGAAAAAGAACGTGATGCCTTCCTTGAGGTTCGAGTTGACCATCCCGAGCAATTGCTCGAGGAGCCCGATCACCAGGCCGCCGATGAGAATGCCGATCGGATTCTCGAGCCCCCCGAAGATCGCCGCCGCGAACGCCTTGATGCCAGGCACCGTCCCCATATAGGCCCAGGCAAAGGTGATCGGAGCGATGAGGATGCCGCCGAGCCCTGCGAGCGCCGATGAGAGAACGAACGCGAACACCACCATGCGCGGCACGTTGATCCCCATCACCGCCGCCGCATTGCGATTGAACGCAACCGCAATCAGCGCCTTGCCGAGCAGCGAGCGGCGCAGGAACATCTGCACCGCGAAAACCGTGCCGAGCGCGGCGACGATGATGAACAGTTCCTGCGGGAAGATGCCCGCCGAGCCGATCTGGAGGACGGCCTCGCCGAATGGGGAGGGAAATTTGATCTGCTCAGGCCCCCACAGATTCACCGCCGCATTCTTGAGAATGATGCTGACCGCGACCGTGCTGAGCACCCAGCTCAGGGAGAGCGCGTGGCGCATTACCGGGCGGATGGCGCCGCGTTCGAGCGCAGCGCCCATCACCCCAGTGAGCAGTACCGCGGCGATCACCGCGACCGCATAAGGCAGGCCGAAGGTCACGTAACAGGTCAGCCCGAACAGCGCCCCGATCATCAGGAACTCGCCCTGGCCGAAATTGAGCGCGCCGGTCGTGACGAAGGTGATGTAATAGCCCTCGGCGATGAGGGCGTAGATACTGCCAATCGACAGGCCGCTGACCAGCGCCTGCCACAGTTTTGCGAAAAACAGACTCATCTCGGCACACCCCCGGCACGACGGATCGCGTGGTTGGCCACCCTCCTGCAGACGGAGGGCCGGACCACCGAAGTTGATCCGGGGACGGGTTTCTCCGCTCCCGGACAGCTTCGCTGTTCGACCTCCCCGTGTCAGGGGGCGGTAACCCTCGGCACGTTATTCGGAGGCGCGCTCAAGCTTGCCGTCGTGCCACACCGCCAGGAACCCGGTGTCGCGACCGAGCGACTCGTGGTTGGCGTGACTGAAGGGATGCGGCTTCATCTTGGTCACCGCCTCGGTGAAATCGTCGATCTCCTCGAGCGCATCGCGGATCTTCTGCGGGTCGGGACCGACCTTGTCGAGCGCGCGGAGCAGCAGGCGCACCCCATCATAGGTTTGCGCGGTGGCGACCGGATGAAAGTCGCCGCCCTGTTCCTTGAAAATGCGGTCGACCTTTTCGTGCAGCACCTTGGCGTTGGCGCTGTGGTCGGGCGTGTAGGACGTCACCGCCATCACCCCCTCGACGGTCGCCTTGCCGCCGAGCTTGAGGAAGTTCGGCGCAATCAGCNCCCAGGTCCCGGTCCACGGCGTCTTCAGCCCGATCTTCTGCATGCTTTTCGCGATCTGCACGCCAGCCGGTGCCAGTGAATAGNCGATGATGAATTCCGCCTTGGCCTCCTGCATCTTGGTGAGCTGCGTCGTCATGTCGGTGTCGTTCTGGTCGAACACCTCGGGGCCGGCCACGAGGTCGAGATTGGCCTCCTTGACCAGGCGCAGCGCGGTATCGCGGCCGCTCTGGCCCCAGCCGGTCGAATCGTGCATGAGGCCGACCCGCTGATACTGACGACCCTTGATGTAGTCGATCATGAACGAGGTCTGGATGCCGTCGTTAAGCGAGACGCGGAAAATGTAGTTCTTCGGCGCGTTCTTGTAGCGCTCGATGATCTGCTCCGCCGTGGCGACGGTGTCCATCAGCGGCACCTGGTTCTTTTGCGCAATATCGATAATGGCGAGCGCGACGCCGGAATTGACCGGTCCGACCATGGCGAAGACCTTGTCGCGGGTGATGAGGCGGGTGACGTTCTCGACGCCTTTTGCGGGCTTGGTCTCGTCGTCATAGATGACGGCTTCGACCTTCTTGCTCTGGTAGCCGCCCTTGTCGTTGTATTCCTTGAGCGCCAGCTCGGCACCCATCCGCGCGCCCTTGCCGTAATCGTCGGTGCCGCCGGTCAGCGACAAGGTGAAGCCGATCTTGAGGTCGGCCGCGACTGCGGTGCTGCCGAGAACGGCCGCCAGCAGGAGGCCGATGCCTATTGCGCCGAGCCGCAGCCCGGTCGTCCGTGCTTCGATGCTCATTGTCGTTCTCCCTCGGATTATCGTTATTGGGCATCCTGTCGCTGGTGGCGGACGCCATACTGTCGACTTTACCGCGTCTTGAGCCTCATTGAAACAGTGGCAGGGTAATCGTCTACGAGAAAACGCTGCCTCCTGTCTCCCTTCAACGCGCGCCGCAACTTCCGACTTGGTAAGCAGACCAGAAGCTAAAGCATGAGCCGCCGCAGGCGGACCACCGCTGGCATGCCCCGCAAACGGTGCGGCGCTAACCCTCATGCGGAAACCGGAGCAGAAGGGGTAAAATCCCCTAGGGTCCACACCCGAGGAGCAATAACATGACCCCACACATCCCCGAGGAATTTTCCACCAGGTTGATCGACTGGAGTCCCTTCGTGATCATGGGCAACACGATGCCGCCCCGAGATCCTGAT
>JGI12635J15846_10006404_pt1 | contig 10107 bp, 8 predicted proteins | sample BlaSpr_A8_OM2_M2_FD_15846 | JGI IMG/M metagenome (IMG submission 15846)
GCACCCGTGTCGCTGGCCGAGCCGGCTCCTCCGTGTGCGGGGCCGGCCTCGCTATGCCTTGAAGGCTCCGGCTTCCTCGCTGACGGCGACGCTACATCGGGCGTGGAGAACAGAACATCGAGCAAGCGATTCAGTCTGTCCATGTGCAGTTGAAGATTCACCGGATTCAGCGACAGTTTGGTTTGGGGATACCTGTAGGGCCTGCTCCCATGGTTTGCGCGATGTTGCTCTAGTTGGGCGATCGCTGATTCCAGTTGGTCACGATCAAATGATGGTTTAGCAATCAGCTCACCATCTCTCGATATTTCTACCCATGCTGTCGCTCGGGCTTTGCTAAATTTAAAACGAAATCGAAGCGCCATCATGCCTCCAGACTCGCACTCGGCAGAAGACGCGATAATTGTGCCCCTGGAAATCTAACGAGTCAAGATGCGGGCAGTATTGCAGTTTGATTACGGCTGCAACTACGATACGCGCGAGATCCTTCGACTCCGCTCAGGGCAGGCTCTCGCTCCGCTCGTGAAAACGCGAATCTTCGGGATGACGGCGCTTGGGGACAGGAGGCCACAACTTGGCAGCACTAGGAAGGTGCGAGATGTCACAGCGACAACGCGCGCCCGCATGCTAGAATCTTCGGTCTCCGGCTCTCTTTGTCCACGTTCCACTGCCGCGAACCTATGCCTAACATTCTTACCATCGAGGAGCTTGCGGTCGAACCGCTGGCCAAGATGCTGCCGCATCCGGAGGTCCGGACCGATGTGCTCGTCATTGGCGCGGGACCAACGGGCCTGGCTTGCGCCATTGAGGCGCAAAAGGTGGGGCTGAAGGTTATTGTCGTCGATAAGGGATGCCTGGTGAATTCTCTTTTTCACTATCCGCCGGGGATGACGTTTTTTACTACGCCGGAGCTGCTGGAGATTGGCGATATTCCTTTTACCACTTCCTTGCAGAAACCGACGCGGGAAGAGGCGCTGGAATACTATCGAAAAGTTTCGGAACACTACCGTCTCGATATTCGGCAGTATGAATGGGTCAAGACGGTGATGGGCGAGGACAATAAGTTCCAGATTACCGCAACCGACCGGGCGGCACGGCCGCGCGATTACCACACGCGCAAGGTGATCGTTTCGACGGGATATTACGATCTGGCGAATCAGTTGGACATTCTGGGCGAGGACTTGCCCAAGGTTTCGCATTATTATGGCGAGTCGCATCCCTACTACGATTGTGACGTGGTGGTGATTGGCGGAAAGAATTCGGCGGCGATTGCGGCGCTGGATTTGTGGCGGCATGGAGCGCGGGTTACGCTGGTGTATCGCGGGGCGCAGTTGCATCATCATGTGAAGTACTGGATTCGTCCCGATCTTGAGAATCGAATTAAGAATCGGGAGATCGAAGCTCACTTCAACAGCGCGGTACAGGAAATTGGTGTGGATCATGTAGTAGTGCAGACGCCGCGAGGACCGATCCGATTGAAGAATGATTTTGTGCTGGCGCTGGTTGGATACCATCCTGATTATGATTTTTTGCGCAGCATGGGGCTGGAGCTTTCTACGGAGCAATGCCGGCCGGTGTGCGATCCGGTGACGCTGGAGAGCAATGTTGCGGGAATTTATGTGGCGGGTGTGATTGTGGCGGGGTCGCGGACGAATGAGATTTTTATCGAGAATGGGCGATTCCACGGCAAGCAGATTGCCGAAGATTTGAAGCGCAAGTTGCTGCCAGGATCGTAGCTGCTACTTCAGCAGGTACTCTTCCACGAACTCAACGGTCGCATAAAACTGGTAGTCGAGATTTTGCTTTCTGCGAAATCCGTGACCTTCATTTTTTCCCAGCAGCCACCACACTGGCGTTCCGTTCTGGCGGACGACTGAAACCATCTGTTGCGATTCGCTGGCGGGGACGCGGGGATCGTTTTTTCCGGCGATCACGAACAGCGGCTTGGTGATGTTTTTTGCTTTGTTGGCCGGTGCGATCTGCTCGAGGAATTCGCGCATCTTGGGATCGCGCTCGTCGCCGTATTCCACGCGGCGCAGGTCCTGGCGGTATCCCGACGTGTGTTCGAGAAAAGTCACCAGATTTGACGGGCCCACCACATCGACCGAACAACGGATGCGGTCGTTGTAATTTGTGGCGACAGCTAAGGTCATAAAGCCGCCATAGCTGCCGCCGGTGACCATCACGCGACCGGAATCGAGGTCAGGCTGCTGCTGGATCCAGTCGAACAGCGTGTTTATGTCTTTGTAGGAGCCTTCGCGGAGAAACCCGTTGTCGAGCGACAGGAAAGTTTTGCCGTAGCCGGTCGAGCCGCGTACGTTGGGAGCTATCATGGCGATGCCCAGTTCGTTCAGATAAAAATTCCAGCGGCCGGAAAAGCTGGGCCGGAACTGGCCTTCGGGTCCGCCGTGAATGTTGACGATTACTGGGCGCTTGCCGGTGAACTTCGCCGGAGGACGGTAGAGAAAGCCGCTGATCATGCGGCCATCCCAGCTTTTCCAGTGGATCAGTTCCGGCTCGGGCAAAACGGAGGTATTCAAACCGCCGGTCTCGCTGAAGGTCCAGCGCTCGACTTTCCCGGTTTGTACGTCGAGCGAGTAGACATCGGAACTGGATCGCGCCGAGGAAACGTCGAACGCAAGATCGCTACTGTTCTTGTGCCAGGTGACGCCGGAGACAATTCCTTTGGGCAGATCGGGCACATGCTTCTCTTTGCGGGTCGCGGTGTCGAGAAGGTGCAACACGCCAAAGCCGTCTTCGTTGGTAACGAAGGCGATCATCTTTCCGTTGTCGGAGAGATCGAATTCATCCACGTCCCACGGAATGTTGCTGGTCAGGTAGGTGTGCTGCTTCGTGGCCAAGTCGATGTAGGTCAGGCGGTGAAACTCGGACTCCTTGTCAGTGGTGACGTAGACTCCTTTGCCGTCGTTGCTGAACTGGCCGCCCGCATAGTGAACGTTGGCAGCACCTTTCGGTGTGAGCAGCGTTTTTTCTCCGGACTTGCCATCCATCAGCCAGAGATAACTTTCTTCCGCCGAGGGCTCATTGACCACCAGAAGCTTCTCGCCGTCGCGCGACCAATCCAGCGGGGACCATCCGCCGCCTTCGAGCTTGGCCAACATGTGGTCGGTCTTGGGATCGGCAGGATCCATAACCCAGATGTCCACATCGTTGCCGTCGCGGCGGGTTGATCCATAGGCGATCTTGTCGCCCGCGTGCGACCAGACCATCGAGAGGTTGCGGGATTTGCCGTCGGTGAGCAGCGTAACGTCGCCGGTCGCAGTGTCATAGCGGTAGAACTGGTAGAACTCGCCGCCGCCAACGTCTTTCATGAAAACGAAGAAGTCGCCCTTTACCGGATTGAATCGCGCGACGCCGACCGGGTCGGGATAGAAAGTTAATTGGCTGCGGTCTCCGCCGGGCATCTTGACGAGATGAATTTCATTGACGTCGGCAAAGCGGGTGGAAATCAGCATCTCCTTGCGTTCGGGATGCCAACCGGCGATGCTTGCGCCGCGATAGTTGCTGTAGCGCTCGGCGGTTGCCGCCAGTGATGCGGGAATTGCGGGGACACCTTCGACCGCCAGGTTCTCGTTGGGCGCGATTTGATCGCTTTGAGCGAAGGTTAGCGTCGCGAACAGCAATACTGGAAGCAAGCGGAACCGGAGTTTCATCGTTGGGTCTCCTGGCACAGAGAACATCACTTGTTTCTTTGCGCGAGAATCTTAGGCTTTGTGCGCAAATGCCGTCAACCGACTTGCCAGCAGCGCCGGCATTCTGCCGTCGTCGCGCGGGCGGTTCATCTTTGGGCAGAGGTGATGTTGCGTTTCGCCGCCGGGACGGCGGCGCTACACGTCGATGAGAGATACTCTAATCATTAATCAGTCGCGTGATATCGCCTGCTTATGGAACCGCAACCAGAACTGGAAGCATCGAAGATTTCGTTCGCGTCCTATGGGCGGCTGTTGCGTGGCAATCGCAACTTCCGGCGGCTGTGGATGGCGCAGATTGTCAGCGAGATTGGCGACTGGTTCTACACCCTGTCCATCTACACGTTGCTGCTACAGTTCACCGGACGCGCGAGTACGGTGGCACTGGCGTTGGTGTTGCAGGTTATTCCGCAGACGGTGATTGGACCGATGTCTGGAGTGATCAATGATCGCCTGCGACGGAAGCGGGTAATGATTACCGCCGATCTTGTACGGGCTGTGGTCGTTCTGGCGATGCTGCTGGTGCGCTCGCGTTCCACGGTTTGGCTGGTCTATCCGCTGCTGCTCGCGGAAACCACGATGGCGGCGTTCTTTGAGCCGGCGCGCAATGCGGTGATTCCGAACATTGCATCCGAGGATGAGGCTCTCGTCGCTAACACTCTGAGTTCGGCAACGTGGTCGGCGAACTTGTTGATTGGAGCGTCCATTGGCGGAGTGGTGGCAGCTTTCTTTGGCCGAAATGTGGTTTTTATTCTCAATGCCCTGTCGTTTCTGGCGTCGGCGATATTTATTGCCGGCATGCGTTTTGCAGAACCTCATGCCGAAGCCTCGGCGCCGTTGGGTGTAGGCGATTTGTTCGATTTTTCGCCGGTGGTCGAAGGCATCAGGTATGTAAGGCAACACCGCACGCTGCTGCCGGCAGTTTTTGCCAAGGCCGGCGAGTTAATGATCGGTCCCAGTTGGGTCATCTTCACGGTGCTGGGCGTGCGGGAGTTTGCCGTGCACTGGCGCGGCATTGACGCGNCACGTGGCGCAGTGCTGGGCATGAGCATTCTGCTGGGCGGCCGCGGCATAGGCGCGCTGGTTGGTCCGCTGATCGGAGCACGATGGGCGGGGCGCAGCGACCATCGTTTGCATTTGGGGATTCTGCTCGGCTATCTGGTGATCGCGACGGGCTATGTATCGCTGGGCATTAGCCGCACGGTGTGGCTGGCGGCAGGATGCGCGATGCTTGCACACGCGGGAGGGTCAGTTGTTTGGGTCTTTTCTACGACTTTGCTGCAATTGCACACCGAAGATCGCTTCCGCGGCCGCGTCTTTGCCGCCGACTTGGGGCTGGGGTGTTTAACCTTTGCCGTGACAGCTTATTTGTGCGGGCTTGTGATGGATTGGGGAATTTCTGCGCGTGCGGTCGCCAGCTGGACGGGGCTGATGATGCTGATTCCGGCGGGGCTGTTTGCATGGGCTACGCGGAGGATTAAAAGGGAACGAGCTACGAACGCGTAGGTATGGCCGGGGCAGGCTGGTCAGTGTTTGCATCAAAAAACGTCGGCAGTCGAGGCAGCGCAAAAGAAATCGAGTCGAGCTGTGCTCGACCGCACGGCCGAGGGCGGCCGTCCCCACATGATCAATTATCAACAACTTGTATCACATGCTCAGGCGGTCGATTTTCGCCGCCATAATGAAGTCGCTTTCGGTGAGGCCGTCGATCTTGTGCGTCCACAGCGTGATTTCAGCCTTACCCCAAGCCAGCAGGATATCGGGATGATGCCCCTGCTCTTCAGCCAGCGCGCCGACTTTGTTCACAAAATCCAGGGCCTGCTTGAAGTCGGGGAATTTATATGCGCGAGCAAGATGATGCTCGTTTACGACGCTCCATTGCGGAACATTTTTCAGCATGAGCTGCAACTCGTTGCCTTTCAGCGGCGGCACACCACCGCGGCAGGGAACACATTGCTTGTCGGCTAATTGTCCGGTCATGGATCTCTCCCACCGCTATGATAGCCGATTCAAGCAAAGCACTCAGCATTCAGCAATCAGCACTCAGCCAGTCGAGATTTCTGTCGGCCTTCGCGAAATCGCGCAGGGGCTGATTCCTGAAAGCTGACTGCTGAGTGCTGAATGCTTTCTTCCAGAAACCTCGACCCTCTTTGCTGCATCTGATAACCTCACTCCCAACCTGAGGCTTGGGGCAGAAAGAATGACTCCACCACCGGCAGGCAGCGGCAGCGCCCCAACTGTCAAGAATCCATGGCTGGTCGCGATCGCGGTCATGCTGGCGACGTTTATGGAAGTGCTCGACACTTCCATTGCGGCGGTCGCGCTGCCCTACATCGCGGGCAGCCTTTCTGCGTCGAACGACGAAGCCACGTGGGTGCTCACCAGTTACCTGGTGGCCAACGCCATTATCCTTCCGGCCAGCAGTTGGTTTTCGCTGCGCTTTGGGCGGAAAAGATTTCTCATAATCTGCATCGTCATCTTCACCGTTTCGTCGTTCGCTTGCGGATCGGCCACCAGCCTGGCTTTGATCCTGATTGCGCGCGCAGTGCAGGGAGCCGGCGGCGGCGCGCTGCAACCGCTGTCGCAATCGATTCTTCTGGAAAGTTTTCCTCCGCAGAAACGTGGGCTGGCGATGGCAGTCTTTGCTCTGGGCGTGGTCGTGGCGCCCGTGCTGGGTCCCACGCTCGGTGGCTGGCTCACCGATACTTATTCCTGGCGCTGGGCTTTCTACATCAATATTCCGGTCGGCATCTTTGCTGTGTTCATGATTTCCCGCTACGTGGAAGATCCGCCGTATATCAAGAACGCCCATCCCGGCAAGTTCGACGGCATTGGCCTCGGCCTGCTGGCTGTGTGGCTGGGTGCGCTGCAAATCATTCTGGACAAAGGACAGGAAGACGACTGGTTTGGCGCGACCTGGATTCGTTACGCAGCGGTCATCCTGATCGGTAGTTTTGGGGCTTTTCTCATCCGCGAGTTCCGGCATTCAAGACCGTTGGTTGACCTGCGGGTGTTCAGGAATCGGAATTTCGCAATTGGATGCCTGCTGATCGGGTTGTTCGGCGCCTCTATCTACGGCCTGATAACCCTACTGCCGCTCTTCTATCAGGAATTGATGGGCTACACCGCGCTGGCTGCGGGCTGGGCGGTGAGCCCGCGCGGCATAGGAGCGATTTGCGCCATGCCGGTCATTGGCTACCTTACCGCGAAACTGGATAACCGTTGGCTCATCGCGTTTGGTTTTTCGTTGTTCGGCGTCGCCAGCCTGTGGTTCGGCCAAGTCAATCTTTCCATCGGGCAGTGGACGTTTCTGTGGGCCATTTTAATCAGCGGTTTCGGTTCGGGATGCGTCTTCGTCCCGCTTTCGACGACCACCATGGCGGGTCTGAAGAACGAAGAAATCGGCAACGCCAGCGGTCTCTATAATCTTTTGCGCAACATCGGCGGGAGCGTCGGAATTTCGGTGGTGAATACGATCGTGGCGCGGCATGCGCAAACCCATCGCAGCGAGATGGTGGGCTGGTTGAATCCTGCACGCATCCCAGTCCGAGGGGCCGTGCAGGGGGTGCAACACTTGCTGGCCGCCCAGGGAGCCTCACCCACAACCGCTGTACAGCAGTCTTATGCGCTGCTGGGCGGAACGCTCGACGCCCAGGCGCGGCTATGGTCTTATGTGGACGATTTCCGCTACATGGCGCTGGCCTGCTTCGCCTGTGTGCCGATTGTATTTGCGCTTAAGAAGACGGTAGGCAAGAGGGGCGCGGTGGGGGCGGGGCATTGATTGTTCCACGTTTAGAAGAGGCTCTCAAGATCGCGCGCTCCGTGAACAATACGGAGAATCACAAGGCGATCCTTCTCGATCCGGTAGAAAATCAAGTGCTTGCGGAAATCAAATACGGGTATTCTCCGAATCCCGTGAAGGTCCGGAGACTTAAAAACGCATAGCGGTCCTGATTGCGGATACCGCACTAGTCGAGTCAGGGAGCGATAGACAGACCGCTCCCAGCGGGCGGCTAAACGGTCATCCGCCTGTCGCTCATACCAGTCCGCCTGCTCAAGGATATCGCCAGCCGCCTCTTCAGACAGGCACAGCGACAGCAGTTTCACCGACGGCGAGTCCGTTCGCGCAAAGCGGCAACAAGACCTTTGCGACGAATCTCAACCAGCGACAATTCGATCTTCGGCCCTTTTGCCGCTGCGATAAGATCCTGTTCAAGGTTGTGTAAGCGGCGTTCCTTGTCTTGCCGGATCAGCTCGCGGATATATTCGCTGGGGGTGCTCCAGTCCCCAGATGCGATCTGGCCCTCCACGTAGTCTTTCAACGGTTCGGGTAATGAGATATTAAGAGAGGTCATGGCCATACCTTCATTTTATGACAGTTTATGAAGGCCGTAAAGGGCAAGGACGTCGCCCCTTGGGCTTTTGACTGACTCCGCCTTAGAACGGAATATCCTCATCCGTGATCGGCCCCGATCCTCCGCCCGCTGCTTGGTGCTCAGGGACGCTCTGGTCGAAGTTGTTGTGGCCGTTGCCGCCGGAGCTCGCCGAACCGCGAGAACTGCCGTAGTCTCCGCCACCGCCGCCTTCTCCGCGTCCGCTGAGCAGAACCAGATCGTTGGCGATGATTTCAGTTTTATAGCGCTTCTGGCCGCTTTCTTTGTCGTCCCAGGAACTGGTGCGCAGGCTGCCTTCGATGTAGCATTTGCCGCCCTTTTTCAAGTACTCGCCGACGATTTCGGCGGTGCGCTGGAAGGCCACAATGTTGTGCCACTCGGTGCGGTCCTGCCAGTTGCCGTCTTTGTCTTTGAAGCGTTCGTTGGTGGCCAGCGAGAACTTGGCGACCGGCATGCCGCCCGGAGTGTATTTGACCTCAGGGTCCTTGCCCAAATTGCCGACGAGAATTACTTTGTTAACGCTCTTTCCTGCCATGGGAGTGCTCCTTCGCACGCACTATAACAGAATGAAGGCTGCGGAAGACGGTGGACAACTGGATGTTTTCCCGTCAGTTCCGTTCCGGGCGGGAATCGGCTCGCATTGAATCCGTGAAATCAGCGCAAGGCCACGGCAAATATGATTTTGATCTCGCCCGAAAGCGGGCTATAATCTTGGCCATGCCTGCCGCACCTGGCGCCACTAGAGCTGTGGGAATGGTTCCCGACGAGCAGAAGTCTGAGCCCAAATCGAAGGGCCTGACCACTCCGCGCAAGAAGAAGCCGAAGGAACTCGCGGTTATCACCGAGTGCTGCACCGGTTGCGCCGGTTCGCCCGCCTGTGTGGAGTATTGTCCGGTGGAAGACTGCATGTTCTGGGTCGCGGACGAAGACAGCACCCCGTTTGGGCGCATCGCGGTCGATCCGATCTTGTGCATCGGCTGCAAGAAGTGCCTTAGTAAAGGGCCCGATGGATGCTTCCTCGACGGCTGCCCTTGGGATGCTATTGCGATGGTGGATATTGTTGAGGTGGAAAAGGAAGTGGGAGCGATGGCGATTTGAAGAAGAAGCTTCTAGCCGCTAGCTCCTAGCTTGTAGCCAAATCAATCCACTGTCATCCTGAGCGGGTGCGGTATTCGCGAAGCGAATGCCGCACGGAATCGAAGGATCCCTACTTGGCATATGCGTTCTAGGACTCCATAGGCGTTCCATCCACAGTATTTTTATTTCGCCCTTACCTGTATGGCCCGTTCCGTTTCCAGCGCTTGCTGGCGCACGTCATTAGAAACATCCGGCAACTCGCGCTCATAAGGACGAATTGCGGCGAGGTCGTCTGGTTGTCCCACCAGATACAGCGCGCGCAGCGCTTCCCATACTTGTTCAGTCGCGGGATCAATTACTCCCATTTCCGTTCCGGCTGCAACATTCGCGCCGGTTCCCACCACCGACCGAATCCTGCCGGCGATAGGCGAACGAATCTCGATGGTGCTTTGCGAGGCGGACACATTTGTGGGTGCGAGCTTTGCTATCAGTCCGTTTTGACGGATGGAAGTTCCCGGGCGATCGGCATCGACGATTCGGCCTGCCTCCGGAGCAGCGATGTGCGCGGGTTCCAGCAGCGCCACGATCTGCGGACGTCCGGTGGCGTCCCCGAATCTCACCAGCGACAGCGCAGCGTTTCCCCGCACCATCGGCGAGGAGTCGTTTAGCATCTTCAACAACGCTTCGTGAAAGTCTGCGCGCGAAGTGTCTTGGCCCATGACCCAGGCGTCGGTGTTGCGAATCTCTTCGACGGGATTTGCGGCCAGGCTGATTAACTCAGGATACCACTGCGTGACTGCGCCATCGTGCTGTGTGATGCGTTCACCGACCTGCACCAGTGCCTGCTGCATGTGCCGCGGCTTTTTCGTGTCGTGCAGATATTCGTTCAATTGCGCATTGGTAAGATGACGGCCAAACCACGTGTTCCA
>JGI12635J15846_10006407_pt1 | contig 10101 bp, 11 predicted proteins | sample BlaSpr_A8_OM2_M2_FD_15846 | JGI IMG/M metagenome (IMG submission 15846)
GGTTAGTGGCGGGCGTCGGCAGCTGATTGGCGCGTAATGTCTGGCAGCCGCTCAAACGCGTAGTAGACCGCGAGAGCCGCGCAGACGACGACGACGGCGATCGGGCTGAACTGGCTGAGCGGAATGCAAGCGAGGTAGACGAGCGAGCCGACGGAGAAACGCGGCCATGCTTGCATGGCCGCTTGCCGGTCTACGTTTGGCGCCAGTAAGTGGGGGTGCGTCAGTGCGTAGATCCAGACGGCGCCAAAAAAGAGCGCGATTACGGACGCATTGATCGCATAAAGGCCCGCGGCGGTGTTGGCGTCGGTCGGCACCAGGATATTGGCACCAAGTTCGGCAGTGGAGAAGGGGATGAAGACGATCGCCATCAGGAGAAGCAAATTGAGGAACAGAAGGGGGCGATCCAGGCGGGCGATGCGCTCGAACAAGCCATGGTGGTTCATCCACATCACCCCGATCGTGAGAAAGCTCGCCACGTAGGCGGCGTACTTCGGCCAGGCCGCCAGCAATGCGGCCAGCAACCCGCCCGGTGCGCTCTTGTCGATCGTGATGTTAAAGATCAACAGGGTGGCCGCGACCGCGAAGACGCCGTCGCTAAACGCCTCGACGCGCCCTTTGCTCATGGCGCATCGAGGATAGCCGGTCGCTAGGCGATCAATGCCGCTTGAACAGGACCCGGAAGCGGCCGGCTTCCATCCACGCGACCGCGATGCCCAGCGGGACGAGCAGGAGTTCGACCGGGATCGCCGTCGTCAGGGCCCGCCCTGGTGTGATCGTCGGCAGGGCTTCTCCCATCAGAAGCGCGATCGAGAGGGAAAGACCAGCCGCGGCCAGACCGGCAAGCGCCGCGACCAGGGCGACCGGCGCCTCATAGCCATGCTCGATGCCGACTCGCCCAGACAGGCGGCGGCGTCCTACTTCCAGCGCGCCCAGCAGCAGGACGATGCCCAGCACAAGTTCCGTGTATTTGGTCAAGCCGGCGAAGAACGCGATGTTCGGCTGAACGAGCGTGTGGATCAGCCCGGCCAGGACTCCGTCGTGCGTACCGGGGCTGGCATCGACGAAGGCCTTGAAGTTGCGGGCGAAGTTGGGATCGGCGAACTTGTTGAGGCCGGAGAGCGTGAACTCGATGCCCAGGGCGGCCTGGATCAACGCCGACGCCGCGAGCGCGGTATTGCCACTGGCAGGTAGGCGGCGAATTGTGACGTTGGGCGCCGCGGACCGGACCGGTCGCTGCATGGTGTTCATACCTATATTCATGCCCACGTCCGAACCGCCCGGGACCTGAGAGACGCACCGGGATGACCTGATGGCTAGAGCGTCGTTTCGTGCTCCGCCGGCCGTGATCGGAAGGCAACGTAGAGACTCAGGTCGTAAACGAGCTTGAGCGCGCCGGCAACGAAAAACGGCAGCCCGAGTAGGGCACCCTGGATTGCCGCACCCGAGAATATGGGCCCGGCGGCCTGGCCGACTCCACGCACGAGTCCGGTGAAGGCAACCGCGCCGGCGCGCTCCGCGGGCGGCACGATCGACACGACGTAGGCCTGGCGGGCCGGGACGTCCATCTGCGAGAGGCTGAACCTCGCCAGCAGCAGGCCGATCGCCCACGGCAGTGACGGACTGAACGGGACCAGCAGCAGCAGGATATTGCTGGGGATGTGGGTGAAGACCATCGTGCGGATCAGGCCGATGCGGTTGGCGAGGCGCCCGGAAACCTCGTAAGAGATGGCCTGCATCAGCGCAATCGCCGCAAAGGCGGGGCCGAGGACGTTGGCCGGCGCGCCAAATCGGACATGAAGCCAGTAGGCGATGACGGCGTTGACGACGAGGCCACCGCCCAGGGCGTCGATCGCAAAGAGCGCCGAGAGAGGTGCCAGCGCCCGGATCTGCGCTGAGGAAAGCGCGGCCGCCCGGACGGGTGCCTCCGCTCGAGGGGAGAGGAGCATGGCGAGTGCCGCGGTTATCAGGCCGATGACGCCGTACACCGCAAAGAGAACCTGGCCCCGCGAAAGATCGGTGGCGGTCCCCGCCACTAAGCCGCCGGCGGCGGCAGCCAGCCCGCCGGTAAGTGAATAGCGCGCAAAGGCGACGTTGCGGCGCTGGGGTTGGACCGACTCGGCGAGTGCCGCTTGCTCGATCGAGGCGAACGGCCCGAGGTCGACGCTTGCGGCGCCGAGCATGCCGGTGAAAGCGGCGAGCCCAATCAGGAACGGAGCATTCGCGAAGGCGAGGTCGAGGCCCGCGAACGCCATGAGCAGGCCGGCAAGCGCGAGTGTGTTGCGACGGCCGATTCTTGCCGAGAGTGCGGCCGCGATGACGCCGGCGATCGCCGCGCTCAGCAAACCTAGGCTCAGGACGAGGCCGATAACGCTGGCGGTGAGGCCGCGGCGCTCGAGGTGGAGCCCAATCAGGACGGCCGCCATCCCGAAGCCGAAGGCGCGCGACAGGCGGGCGGCCAGGATTAGCGCGAAGTCGCGGGACATCAGGAAGTGGAATTAGTCAGGCACTGCCACCCTGCTCTTGCACCAGGTGTAGAGCGCGTCGTACATAGGACTCTCCAGCCGGATCTTTTCGTGGTCGGCCTCGCCGTGCACGAGGGCAAAGCCGCGCGCAATCGCACTCAGCCCGGCCGACTGCGGCGTGATCTGGATGTCTTCGTCCACGTCGGCGCCGTGGACGATGCGCGCCAGCTCGTTCAGCGCGGGATCGGTCAGCTGATATTTCAGGATGATCGATTCGAAGCTGCATCGTCCATCTACATGGCCCAGCTCAACGTTGGGGACGTCGTAGGGGATCGCGCGTTCACGCTGCGCCGTCGCCGTGACCTGATCCGCGGGGACGAACAAGAACTCTGCTTGCGGATCCACGAACCGCTTGATCAGCCAGGGGCACGCGACCCGGTCGACATTGGCATTGGCGCGGGTGATCCACTTCATACCTTGAGTATGGACTCGCCCGACACTGGGTCCGAGCCGATAACATTGGCTCTCTAGGAGGGCTGGCTTTGGCGCAGGCGTTCGCCGTGGAAACCCACGGCTTGACCAAGAGATATTCGACCGGCGTGCTTGCGGTCGATAACCTCGACCTTCGAGTGAGGACTGGGGAGGTGTACGGCTTCCTGGGGCCGAACGGGGCGGGCAAGACGACGACATTGAGGCTTCTTTCTGGGCTGCTTCGTCCGACGACCGGGAGTGCCACCGTCGCAGGCGCGGCGCCCGGGAGTCCCGCAAGCCTGGCCCGAATGGGCGCGATGGTCGAGACGCCAGCCTTTTACCCGTACCTCTCGGGACGCGACAACCTGCGNGTGGTGGCCGGCTATGCGAGCCTCGCAAAATCTCGAATCGAGCCCGTGCTGAAACAGGTCGACCTGACTGACCGCGCCAGGCACAAATTCAAGACCTATTCGACGGGAATGAAGCAGCGGCTCGGCGTCGCGGCCGCGCTGCTGAAGGGTCCGGACCTTCTGATCCTGGACGAGCCCACCAGCGGTCTCGATCCCCAGGGCACGATCGAGATGCGGGCGCTGATCAAGGAGCTGAAGCAGGGCGGCCGCACGGTACTGCTCTCCAGCCATCTCCTGAACGAAGTGGAGCTCACCTGCGACCGCGTGGGCGTGATCGCCAAAGGCAAGCTCGTCGCCGAGGGCACTGTTGATGAGCTGCGGGCCCGCAGCGGCGGAATCGCACTTCTCGTCCGGGCCACACCGCTGGACCAGGCTCGACGATTGCTCGAGTCGCTGCTCAAACCGGAGCAGGTGCGCGTCGAGGCCGGCGCCTTCGTCCTGTCCGTTGACCCCTCGCAGGCGGCGTCGATCAATCGGCGCCTTGTGTCCGATGGGATCGACGTCAGCGAGTTGCGCATCTCCGAGCAATCGCTCGAAGACCTATTCCTCCAGTTGACCGAGAACCCGCCAGGCGTGACCGGATGATTGCCAGCTTTAGTGCCGAGAGCCTGAAGGCCCGAAAGCGCTGGGCCAACTGGATCCTCGTCGGCATTCTTCTTGCGTGGATCCTCCTGCTTATCTACCTGACCTTCTTCCTGGTGGTGACGCTATCGCCCAAGAGCATCCAGGGCCCGATCCCGGCGAGCGTTCTCAAGCGGCGCCTCTTCCCCGAGAACTTTGTGCCAAGCGTCCTGAACGCCGGCTCGAGCATCGGAGCGGCCATCATGCTGATCTTCGGCGCCCTCAGTACCGCGAGCGAGTTTGGCTGGCTGACAGTGCAAACGATCCTGATTCAGAAGCCGACGCGCGCCGCGGTGCTCGGTGGAAAGCTGCTCTTACTCGGTGTCGCGACGCTCCTGGTCGGCGTGGCCATGTTTGCGGCCGCGGCGCTCGCCTCGTATGCTGCGGTGACGCTCGATGGCAGTTCGAGTGCCTGGCCAACATTGGAAGTGATGTTGAAGGGCTTTGGTGCGCTCGTTCTCCAACTGGCCGTCTGGACCGCGTTCGGTGCGTTCCTTGGGATTGCCTTCCGGAGTGCGGCAGCGGCGATCGGCGGCGGCTTGGTCTACCTCTTCGTCGGCGAAGCTCTTTTGGGTGGTTTGTTTCGAAACACGCCGATCGTGAAGGAAGTTCTTAAGTTCCTGCCCGGCATCAACGCCGACGGGGTCAACGCGGCTTTCCCCGTAACGATCCGTGATACCAGCGCAACGACGCAGCTCGTCAGTGCCGGTCGTGGCGTACTCACGCTGCTGATCTACCTGGTCGTTTTCTCGATCCTGAGCCTTCTGATCTTCCAGCGTCGCGACGTCGGTGGGAGCTAAGCCGAAAAGCCGAGCGCGTCCTCAGCGTCTTCTCATGAAACTGCGACATGCTGGCNTNCGTGNTGAAGCGGCTCGCGACTGTCATCGCGTCCGCCCTGGCGTCGGTGATCGTGCCGGCGGCCGCGTTCCCAACCATTACCGTCGACCCCGCCCCGCCGCCATTGAACCCCCCACTCGTCGGGTTCTCGTTTAGTCCGGCCGCGGTCCCTTCCGGCGTCGATCCGGAGCAGGCGCTGGCGACCCTCCTCTCGACGCTGCAACCGGACCTGGTCCGACTGCCGATCTACTGGAGCACGGTGGCACCGACACCGACCTCGCTCGACTATACGCAAGTCGACCGGCTGATCGCGACCATCCAGGCGCACAACAGCAAGAAGGGTTCGCGCCAGACCCAGGTCGTCCTGGTGGTCGGTGCCCGCAACCTCGTGTATCCGGAGGTGCACCTGCCGGACTGGCTGGATACGAGGGACGTTCACAAGCTCGACAAACTGCTGAAGACGGCGACCTATCACACCTACCTGGAGACCACCTATCGCCGTTACGCGTCGCTGACATTCCTCCGAGCCTGGCAGGTCGAAAACGAGCCGCTCGACAACGCGAGCCTCAACGCGCTGACGAATGGGGCGCTGCCCGCGTCGACGATTCGGTCGGAGGTCGACCTGCTCCGCTCCATCGATCTGGTGCATGACGTGGTCGTGACGACCTTCAACTCCTCGCACGTCAGCCTCGACGCGAGGGCGGCGAGCCCGCTCGCCTGGCTCTACGCCCATTTGCCTGGAGCCAAGCCCGCGGGCCACCCCGCGCAGGTCTTGACGATGGGAGATACGCTGGGCCTTGACTTGTACGTCGTCACCGCGTCGACGCCGCTCGACGTCGTGACCGCCAGCACCCGCATCGCCTGGAAAGAGGAAACGCTCGATTACTGGCAGGGACAGGCGCAGGCCCACGGGCGGGCGCTCTGGGTCACCGAGATGCAGGCGACGCCATGGATCGGGACCACCGGCTTCACAATCGACGACCTGATCGCCAGCGCCCTGGCCTACCGTGGCCACGGCGTCAGCGTCTACCTGCTCTGGGGTGTGGAAAACTGGCTCGATTCGCCCGCGTGGATGCAGGCTGGCACCGAGTCGATCACGCTGCTCCGCGGCCGCTGATCGATCTGGCTCATTTCTTAACCCTTTCTCACTCGCGGTTCAGGAGCAATTTAGCTTCTTCTGGGAGTATTTCTGACATCGCTGCTAGCAAGATCGCCCGCGTCGTGGCGGCACCGCTGGTCACGCTATTGCTGGCGACCGCGTGTCAGCCCGCAGCGACTTCCACGCCTGGCGCGAAGGCGAGTGGGACCGGCGCGTCGGCCTCCGCTTCGCCCAGCCCGACGCCGGCTGCGAAGCACGTCTTCGTGATCGTGCTGGAGAACACCTCGTACCAGCTGGCGCTCGCGCAGCCGTACATCGCCAGCCTGGCCCAGCAGTACGCACTGGCGACGAACTACCACTCGGTGGCCAATCCGAGCCTGCCCAATTACCTCGCGATGACCTCCGGGTCGACCTGGGGAATTCGGGACGACGGGTATCACCGCTTGTCTCCCGGTGGCGTCGGCAGTGAGCTCAGCGACGCCGGCATCTCGTGGAAGGCCTATATGGAGGGGTTCACAGGCGATTGCTTCAACAGCCCCTATCCTTATGCGCTCAAGCACAATCCCTACGCCTATTACGGTGGCACATGCCCGGCGAACGTGGTGCCAATGACGGACCTCGCGACGGATCTGAATGGCGACACGCCGCAGCTTTCGTGGATCACTCCCGGGCTCTGCAACGACGGCCATGATTGCGGGATCCGAACCGCGGACCAGTGGCTTTCGCAGGTGGTCCCGCAGATCACGAGCTCGCCGGCCTGGCGGCAGGACGGCGTCCTCTTCATCGCCTGGGATGAGTCGAGCGCCGCGGATGGCCGGGTCGCGCTGCTCGTCGTGACGCCGTCCCTGCGGGGCCAGATCGCCACACCGCTCGACCACTACTCGCTGTCGGCGACGATCAGCGACCAGCTGGGCGTGCCGCGGCTGGGGGAGGCGCAGCAGGCAGCTTCGCTTTCGCAGCAGCTACAGGCTGCGCGCGCCAAGGGATCGCCTCCGGCGGGATAGGGCTCGCAATCCCATCAGGCGGCAGCCTGGTCGTCGGCGCGCTCGCCGAGGCTGCGCAGGAGCGCTCGGACGGCCGGCTCCCAGAGGTGGGTTCCCGACTCCTCGCGAAGAATGCGGAGCGCATGCTCGTTGTCGAAGGCCTGGCGATAGGGCCGATTGGTGGTGAGGACGTCGTATGTGTCCGCCACGGCTAGGATGCGCGCCTCGAGCGGAATCGCCTCACCGCGCAGGCCGCGCGGGTAGCCGCTCCCATCGATGCGCTCGTGATGCGCGATAACGATTTCCGCCTCGCGGCGCAGGCTGGGCACACGAAGCAGGATCTCCTGGCCGAGTTCGGGGTGACGCTTGATAACGGCCCACTCGGCGGCGTTGAGCGGACCAGGCTTGTTCAGGATGGCGTCAGGGATGCCGATCTTGCCCACGTCGTGGAGCAGCCCGGCCCGCGCGAGTGTGCGCAGTGCATCGGTCGGCAGCTCCATGGCCCGTCCGATCTGGACCGCCAGCTCAGCGACTCGGGTGTTGTGACCCTTGGTGTTCTCGTCTTTGGCTTCGACTGCCGCGGCCAGCGCGGCGATCGATTCGGCGTGCTCGAGCTCCACGCCGACCTTGACCTCCAGCTCGAGGGTGGCTTCCATCACCGCGCGGAGGGACATGCCCTTCGCGCGCTGCGCGGCCAGCGACCAGACCGCGAGGCCGACGCTGATCAGCATCAGAACGTGGTACATCCACCAGGAGAGTCGCCACACCTGGCCCAGCATCATGATGAGCTGCGCCTCGACCAGCAGCATGAAGGAGAGCACGAGCACCCCCTGGAGAGGCAAACGCGCCACGAGATAGGAGTTGGCCTGGCGCCATGCGCAGAACAGCAACAACAGGATGCTCGCGCTGCCCATTGCTGTTGAGTACGGCCGCACACCAAACGGCAGCCTGGCGATCAACTCGGTGCTCGCGATCGCGAGCCCACCATAGATAAGCAAGGCGGTGCCGAGCAACACGATCAGCCAGCCCGCCGGCGAGAAGGGAAGACGGCGTTCGAAGGCGGCCGTCAACGGCGTGTAGGACGCCGCGAAGAAGAGGGCCGGGACAAATAAGCTGAGGTACGCCGACACGCCGACCACTGCGCCGGCATACCCGGTGGCCTCACCATGGGTCAGAATGCCAGGCGTGTCGATGCCGTGGACCGCGAAGATGCCGCCCATGGCCATGAACCCGAGGCAGAAGAAGAGCACACGATACTGAGCGATCTGCACGGCGGCGATCGCCAGAAGCGCCGCCAGCCCGAACGCCAGCAGCGAAACCACCGTGACAATGACAAAGTGCTGGCGCGGCACGACCAGGCTGGGGTCCGCGGCCGGATGCGCCAGGAGCCAGGCAAAAATCCCGGCGGGGAAGAACAGCGAACCGAAGAGGGCTGCCGGCAGGGCCGCGCGGGGCCGCGGGCGCGAAAGAACCGCGGCGGTGGCCACAGCGGAATAACGGGGCGATCGGGAAAAACCCCCCACCCGACCCTCCCTGCAAACGAAGAGGGTCGCCTTAGGGAAAGCGACCCAGTATCATTTGGTTGTGGTTGAGACAGTGGCCCAGACCGCGCTCCAGCAGACCGGGGTCCGGTTGACGCCCCAGCGGCTCGCCATTGCGGCGGTGCTGGCCCAGACCGGGAAGGAGACCTCGGCCCAGGAACTGTACGAGCGGGTCCGCAAGAAGCACGCCTATATCGGCCGGGCGACCGTCTTTCGGTCGCTCGACACCCTGGTCACCGCCGGGTTGGCACAGCGGCTCGAGCGGCCGGGCCATATTTCCGCATACGTTTGGTGCGAGCCCGGGCATCACCACCATTTGATCTGCACCACCTGCCGGACGGTCGAAGACCTGGGGGAGGAGGCCGTCGCCCCGCTCGCCGAAACGATTGCACGCCAACGCGGCTTTCGGGTCGACCATGCCACGCTCGATTTCTATGGCGAGTGCCGGACCTGTTCCTCGCGCCACGGACGGACCCGTCCGGTAGCTCGACGGGCGACGACGGCGCTGAGCACGCGCGCGAGGACATAGCTCCAGAACGCGATCGTCGTAATAAAGAAGCCGACCGGGTAGGGGAGATAGTAGGCGATCGTCAGGCCTGCCCAGGTGAAGAGCACGGCGAGCACCGCTGACAGCAGCAGGCCACGGCTGGGACGGGTCGTGAAGCGATCCGCGATGGCGGCGGGCGCGACGATCAAGGCAAAGATCAAGAGCACGCCGACGACTTGCACGGCCTCCGACACGGCAACCGCCAGGATGACCATGAAGATGATCGCCAGACCGCGCACCGGCACGCCTTTGGCTTCAGCAACCTCTTCGTCGAGGGTGGCAAAGAGCAGCGGACGGTAAATGACGACCAGCGCCAGGACCGTGAGAGCTCCGGCGATAAACGTCACCGCGACCTCCTGGGTCGTGATGCCGAAGATCTGGCCGAAGAGGATGCCGATCGCCAGGTTGGCCGACCCCTGGTACAGGCGAGTGAAGAGGACACCAAGGCCGAGCGACCATGCCATGACGAGGCCGATGGTCACGTCGCGGCCACGAAGTCGCTGGCCGAGGGCGCCCATGACGCCGCCGGCTGCCATGGTGAAGGTGAGCAATCCCACAAGCGGGCCCGCCCCCACCAGGACCGCGCCGGTTGCCCCGGCGAACCCGATGTGCGACAGCGCGTGGGCGGCGAACGAGAGGCCGCGCAGGACCACGAAGTAGCCGATCACNCCGGCTGAGAGNGCGACCATCGTNCCGGCCTCGAAGGCATGCTGCATGAAGGCGTAGCGAAAGAGCTCCTGCAGGTCGCGGAGCACGTCCCAGCCGAANTACGGNNNAGCANCGAGGTACGGCTCAAGCATCGTGATGCGCGCTTTCCGCCTCCAGGCCCACCACGAACATGTGGCCATGGGTGTCGTGAAGCACCTCGATCGGCGCATCGTAGAGCCGGCTCAGCTGTTCGGTGGTGATGACCTCGGCCGGCTTACCGATCGCCACGCCGCCGTGTGCCACGTACAACACGCGGTCGACGATGGGCAGCAGCGGGTTGATGTCGTGAGCAATAAGGAGCACGGTGAGCTTGTTCGCGCGCGCCAACTCCCCGACCAGCTCGGCAATCACGATCTGATTCCGGAGATCGAGGCTGGCCAGCGGCTCGTCGAGGAGCAGCATCTGTGGCCCGCCGGCCAGCG
>JGI12635J15846_10006408_pt1 | contig 10099 bp, 4 predicted proteins | sample BlaSpr_A8_OM2_M2_FD_15846 | JGI IMG/M metagenome (IMG submission 15846)
GACGAACAGTCAAACCCTTCATGGCTCTTACATTCATGAGGAAAAGCTAAGCCGACATCGAGGTGCCAAACAGCGCACTCAATTTGAACTCTCTGGCGCTATTAGCCTGTTCAATTTGTTATAATAATTATTATTATTTCCATTTTTCTCAAAATGGTTCAGACTATGTATTTATTTTATATATTTTTAATTTAATATGTACTTAATCAGTACTTTACCCCGTAACTACCATTTCTATTTTTAGAATTAGTATTTACATATACTGTATTTGATTTTAATAATCCTCTTAATATAAGTGTTGATAATTTATTATAAGAAGAATATATATTTTTTAAAGATCCTTTATAACTTATTTTATAAACTGCTCTAGAAGCTGTTAATCGTTTTGTTAATCTTCCTTTAGCTTCCACTCTTAAACCACTAACATGTTTATTTTTAAGACGTGATATTATATTTATATATTTGTTCTTTTTTAAACTAAACAATAAATTATTTAATTTATCATCTGCTTTAATAAATTCCTTATCTGTATCCTTTTTTTCTATTTCTCTATAAAATAAAGGATGTAATTTAACTATTTTACCTAAACTTAATCCTTTTCTTATAACTCTTAAAGCTTTCTTTTTCCTATCATTTAATTTGTTCATTAAAGCATCTAAAAATATAGTATTTTCTAAATATAAATATTTAAGATTTATTATATTAATATTTATTTTTTTTTTATATATTATATACAATTTATTTTTTAACTCTGTTAAGTTATTAATATTAAATTTATAATTAGTTAAATAAATTATACCTAAGTAGTATTTACATATAAAAACCTTTTTTAAATTCATATAAAAAATTTTATTTAGATTATTTAATAAATATTTATTACTATTTAGTTTATAAAATGTAAACATTTTATGAGGTTCCATGTTTTCATTACTTAAATTATTATAAATATTTATATTATTAAATGGTATTAAATTAAATAATTTAGATATTACACCTTTTTTTATTAATTTAAAAGGATAATTAATTTTTTTTAATTTATTATTTCTTGAAAATCTAGTTTTAGACTTATTTCTTTCCAATATATATCTAAAATACATATTTAATCTAGACAATTTTTTTAAAATAAAAAATTTTTCTCTATTATATACATATACAGTTATAATTACTTCTTTAATACTATACTTAATTTCAGGTTTACTAACATATAATTTGTTAACAGATCTATTTTTAAATGATTTTAAATAAAATTTTCTTCGTAATCTATATTTAGATAATCTATTTAATCTTAAAGTTCTTTTAATCAAGATTTTATCATTGTCTACGCTATCGTTATATGAAAAAAATAAATATTTATTATTTTCAGGATAAAATAAATTTATTATATTATTAATAAAATATAATTTACTTAAGATAAATTTATTAAAAAAATTAATATAAATAGACTTTAAATTAGTAGATTTATTACTAATAGGTGTTTTTTTATATGTTAAATTAGAATTAAAATAATGATAAATTAATTCATAAGCTTTTTTTTCATTATTGTTTAATAAGAAAAGATTTATTTTATTAAAGGTATATACACTAGATGGTCATTCAGATACAGAAGATATATATTTCAAATATTTATGAAAAACAAATTTTTTCATTATTTAAAATAAATAATATACATTAAAATATTTATTTTAATCATTTTCAATTAAAATATTAAAAATATTAAAATATAGGATTTACATTAGTCGTTAAACGTGTTTGTATTAGTACAAATTTCGCTTTAAATATACTTATTTTTAAGTACTTTTTAAAATTAACCCAATTAAATTACCAATAAATTAAAATTGGAGGACTTAAATATCCCTAGCGTAGCTTTATTCAATAATACAAAATCTTTCCTTACAGTATTTTGCGATCATATGCTCTGCTTACGCAACTGAAAGATTTGTAAATCAAACAGTAAAGCAAGATTAATCCATTAAAACATACAATATATATTATATTTATACATATAATATAAATTATTACAAATATTATTATAATTAATATAACATATAATTAATAATTTAATATATTTTTATTTCCCATATAATTTAACTTACTTAATAAATAAAAATTCCTAGTTTAACTAGAATATAAAAATGAATTGAAAAATATTCAATTAAAAATTTTTCAATAAATTAATATAACTTATAGTATTCAAAAATGAATACAATAATACTATAATTAACATTAGATATACCCAGGTACTATTTATGGGATCTGTGCCCCGCATAAACTGTCTCCTAACAATTATAATTAAATTAAAATACAAAAAGATTAAAATTCAATAAAGTTATAAATAAACATTTTATTATAAAATCTTAATTAAAGGTATTACATTATTATTTTAACAATAACCTTATAAACAAGATAAATATAATCAATAATTAGTAACAGTAAAGCTGCATAGGGTCTTCTCGTCTAACTAGAGGTAAGCAGTATCTGCACTGCTATTAATAATTTCACTGAGTTAAATCATTGAGACAGTTGTTGTATCGTTACATCATTCATGCAAGACCGCATTTAACGGCCAAGGTATTTCGCTACCTTAAGACCCTCATCGGTAAGGCCGCCATTGATTGGAGATTCCTTANNAATCTGATTAAAAAAAACCAAAAAAAAAAAAGTTATCCTACCAACATAGGGCAGAAATCACACTCAATACTTTGATTATAAATCTTATGCAAAGTGCTTTGTTTTAATTAAACAGTCGTACAACACCATTATATGTTTCCTTATCAAATGATATTATTCAAAATGATTAGCCAACCTTATCCCTAAGTTACGGAGTCAATTTGCCGAGTTCCTTAATGATTTTTAACTCATAGACATCATATTCTCTACTAACTTTTTGATACGATATATACATATACTTTTATAAGTATATTATATTAATAACCTATAAATATAGATAAGTTATATAATTTTCCAGAACCAAAGTTTTAAAAAATATTAACTTCATCTTATTATCCTTTAAAATATTTATTATAATTAGAAATCGTAATAAAAATCGTTAAGCTTTAGCCAAGAATTTCTCGAGTTACTCATGTTCAGCATTATCACTTGGAATATAATCTATTGATATAGTAATTTTAAATACTATTACATATTATTTACCCAATGTTCTGCTACCATTAAAAAAAATTTTTTATATTAAATTTTTTTTAATACAAAGTATCGGTATATTATTTAGATCCGTTATATTATCAGAATTCATAAACTGTACAATTTTTATAAAAAATTTATTTATTAGTGCCCTGTTACGAGATCGTCAAAAATTGGCCGATTCTAAGCCTATTAACTAATAACATTAGAATTGAACATCTTTTTTTTCACTTAATAATAATTTAGGAACCTTATATCTTTGTTCTGGGCTGTTTCCCTTTAGACATATAATCTTATCATTTTATGTCCGATTCATTAATTGTAAATATTTATCCTTCCGAGATCTATTACTTTCTGATAGAATCTTCACGATCCCCCAATATATAGTATTATAATACTAAAAAGAATAAATACTGTACCTATAAATATAAAAATTAAATTACCTACTTAGATAGGTTTCGCAGAAAACCAGCTATCCTAGTTAGATTTGCATTTCACTTACTTACCATAATTCATCGGATACTTCTTCAACAGTAACCCGTTCGAACTTTTATAATTCTGATCATGGTAATATCACTAGGCTTCGGGTATAATAAAATATACTTTTTGTTTTATTTATTTATATTAGCTTATAGCTTGCATATTATTATTAACTTGCTGTCCCATTATGCAAAAGGTATACTCTTATATATTATACTTAAGTCCTTTATAAAACTTCTTTTAAATTAAAAACTATCTAAGCTTCTTAAGCTATCGCTCATTATATATTAATTAGATTAAGAGGAAGGTTCCCCTTTATTCAAATATTTACATATTCTACTCAATTATACACCAATTTAATCTCGTTTGATTTTATTTCTTATACATAATAAGATCTTTCAATTAATTATATTTTTATATTATTTAATTTATCTAGGATTTTTCTATATTATTGTATTAATCCTTTATATATGGCAATATAATTCTAATATATTTATTATACTAAAATTTTTTCTTAATATTATATCTTTAAAAGTTTCTGTTTATGCTAAAAAAAAAGTAATTCAAAATTATTTTTTTTTATATATTAATCATATTTTATATATTCTATTAATTTAAACTAAAATCTCTAAAAAAAGACATAGTCTTTATGTTTAAGTAAATAAATACTTACTTTAGTTATTCCTTATAAATATATTATCATGATAATATATACTTAATGAAGATCGGATTATTATGATTCGAACATAAATACTCCTCTACCCAAAAGAGGTACCGTACCAAACTGGTTCTAATCCGTAATTATAAGTGAATATAGGACTCGAACCTATAACATAATAGCCGAAATATCATGTTATACCATTTAACTAATACACTTGAACTTCCAAAATAATTTTTACATATAACTAATAAAATTTAAAAGTAATTTTTATGTTTTTTATACATATACTAGCTTTCAAAGTGATTTGAACACTTAACCAGAAAATTAACAGATTTCTGCTCTACCATTGAGCTATGAAAGCTTTAATTATTGCGATAAATCATATTTTATTATTCCCGTGCAACTTCCACTACACGAACCATATTTCGACTTAACATCAATTAAAATATCACATACGAAAGAAATTCTTAATAAAATAATATATTAATATATATTAATATATTAAGGTAAATACTAAAAAATCTAAACTTATTGCATATACTTCTTTCGACGCCTGACGAGTGGTTAGTACCCATCTGAGATGTATTTCACCGTGACGTAATGTTTCACGATTACTAGTAATTCCTTTTTCATATAGTCAAGTTTCAGACTACAATCTATATTATCTTATTTTTAGGTTTAGTTAAATTTTACAATTTATCTTCCCTTTGTCTAAGCATTGTGTGGCACGTCTATAGCCCACAACTAAGTTAAGGTCATGATGACTTGTCTTAATCCTAAAACTATTATATTAAATAATAGTAAGGTTTGCGTTAATAAATTTAAAAATATTAAAATCTCACGACATTAACTAAAGACAGCCGTGCAACGCTTGTAATATTTTTTTTTAATATTATTCAAGTTGTGGTAAGGTTTTTCGAGGGTTATCGAATTAAATAACATACTTCATTACTTGTATCAGAAACGGTCTAATGATTTCAATTTCAACGTTGCCGAATTACTCATGAGGTGAAATGCTTACACTTTCATTTATAATAATTATTATTTAATTACTATAGCACTTATAGTTTTCTGCTAGAACTACTAGGGTATCTAATCCTATTCGCTACTCTAGCCTTCGTACCTCAACGTCAGTTGTTTTAGAGTATTGTCTTCACCTTTATCAGTCCCATAGGTATCATAACATTTTATCTCTCTTCCTATGATTCTATAAAACTCCTTATTTTTTATAACTCTAGATTATTTTTTTTAAATTATAATCCGTCTAGGTACCCTTAAAACCTAATAAAGATGACAAACACCAGTCTTCCTTGTATTACCGCGACTGCTGGCACAAGATTTAGTCAAGACAAATTATAAATAAAATTGTCATAATCATGTTTTTATTTAAGAAAATTAACATTGCATCTTCCAAATTGCTGGTTCAGTCGTTAGACTATTGACCAATATTCCACACTGCTGTACTATACGTATAGGGGTTTTTTCAGACCCTATGTGACCGATAAACCTCTCAGTTACGATTACAGACATATATATTTCTATATATTATCCGATATAATTAGATCATCTTAAAGCAACCTTTTGGTCTTTTTTATATAATGGATTTTGCCATTACTTTAAGGCAGATAATTACAATTTTTTTTCACCTGTACACCACCTTATTTATTAAATAATGTTTGATTAGCATGTGTCAAGCATTTGGATAGTGTTCTATCAGAGCCATCATCAAACTCAAATATTAATAATATAATTTATTATTACTTTACTTAAAAAGTATAAAAAATAAATATAACCCTTTTTTTTTTAAAGAGATACTTACTTTAATTATTTATAACTGTTATTATACTTTTAGTCAAACATTTAAGTTATTTTAATTTAAACCTTTAAAAATTACTATAATAATTTCAACTTTAAGGTACCTTTAGGCTTAATAGAATATATTATATATTATATTATTATTTATAAAAAAAACCTTATATTCGTTTAATTATTTTCTTATATAAATCAGAAATTTGTTACATGATGATATATATTTATATATATTATAGATATATAACTTATATTATTAAAAAAAAAATTGCTTTTTTTCAGTAGTATCTATATTGCGTAAAAGATTATAATAAAGAAAAATTATTGATTTACTTTATTCCTAAATATCCAAATATACCTTTACCTGACCCTATGGCAATAGTTATACTTATTATACCAAAAGCTGGTATAATTAAAATATAAACTTCAGGATGCCCGAAGAATCAAAATAAATGTTGAAATAATATAGGATCTCCTCCTCCTGCTACTTCGAAAAATGAAGTATTAAAATTTCTATCTGTTAATAACATTGTAATTGCACCAGCTAATACAGGTAAAGCTAATAATAATAATACAGCTGTAACTAATACAGCTCATGCAAATAATGAAGCTTTATGTAAATTTGTACCTGGACATCTTATATTTAATAAAGTAGTTATAAAGTTCATAGCTCCTAATAAAGAACTAAGACCAGATAAGTGTAAACCAAAAATACCTAAATCTACACTTGGACCACTATGACTTTGTATACCCGATAATGGAGGATATAAAGTTCAACCTGTTCCTATTCCTTGTTCAATATTTGTCCCTACTGCAAACATAAGTATTGATGGTATTAATAATCAATAACTTACATTATTAAGTCTCGGATACGCCATATCTGGACCTCCTATCATTAAAGGCATTAAAAAGTTTCCAAATCCTCCTATTAAACCAGGCATTACCATAAAAAATATCATTATTATAGCATGAGTTGTTATTATACTATTATATAATTGATTATCTGCTATAAATTGTATTCCAGGTGCAGATAATTCCATTCTAATTATTATAGAATATGCTGTTCCTAATAGACCTGCTATAAATGCAAATATTATATATAGAGTACCTATATCTTTTGCATTACTAGATCAAAATCATCTTTCGAATTTCATTTTTATTTTTAATTTTTATATAAATAGGGATATCTAAAGGATAAGAAGGAATTGAACCTTAGACTTTCGATTTGCAGTCGAACTAAATAACCATATTTAAACATATCCTTTACTAATTTTATATATTATGTAATTATATATATTAATTTTATTATTTCATAATTGAAAAATATAAAAAACATTATTATTAATGTTATAATTGATATTATTAACGGTAAACAACTAGATAAAATTATATTTTCGGATTTAATATAATTATTAATTTCTACGCTTTTATTTATATTTTGTATTATTTTATTATTATATGTATATTCAGTCTTTTCAAAGTATATATTTTTTATTAATATTAAATAATATACTGCGCTAATTACACTTGTAATTATCGCTATTATTACTGTAAATATAAATCCCTTATCTATTGCTACTGTTAAAATCATTTGTTTTCCAAAAAACCCTATTAAAGGTGGAATTCCTACAAAAGAAAAGAAAGTTAAGGATAAACTTATTGATAATATGGGATTTATATAAAAAAATCCTTTTAATTGTGATAATAGTTGAATAGGAGAATACTCTCTTTCTTTTATATCATATTTTTTATTTGATACATAAGTATATAAGCTATTACCCATTACTATTAATATTAAAAAAGTATTTAAATTAGAGATAGTATATTGCATTATATAAAAAAATAATGCTCTTATAGATTCTAAATTATTAATTGATAATCCTAATAACATAAACCCTATATGAGATATAGTACTATAAGCAAATAATCTTTTTATTCTATATTGAACTAATCCTAAAATAGAACCTACTATAAAGGATAATATACTAGAAATAATTAAAGTATTTGATCACGATAATCCTACTCAATTATCATTATATGTATAATAAGACAGATTATATAATAATATTAAAATAGATATTTTAGGTATTATTGCTACAAAAGTTGTCACTATTGTAGGTATTGCATCATATACATCTGGACTTCAAAAATGAAATGGAGCAGCAGAAATTTTAAATAATAATCCTATCGACACTATAGCTAATGCTATTTGTACATATAAATATTGTGTATACATATATACATATAAATATATTATATTTATATTATCTATATACATTTCAGCATTATATATATTATTTTTTAAAGAATTAAAAATGTTATTAATTATATATATATTTTCTATATTAGTATTACCATAATTTATATAAATTAAACTTATTCCTAATAATATTATACAAGAAGATAATCCCCCTAATAAAAAATAAGTTAACCCTGCAGTTATGGATGCTTCTGAATTTCTATAAATAGATGATATTAAATATAAACTATAACTTTGTAATTCAATGGATAAGAAAACAGATATTAAATCTGAGCTTAATACTAAAAATATAACTCCTATTATACAAAATAATAGTATTAAAGGATATTCTATAATTCTATATTGATCTGACATTTTATTAATTATATTAGTTAAGTTTTGTATATATTTATTATTTAATGTTGTATTTTTAATAAATATTTTACGAGGATAAATAGAATTTATACTTATTATAATAGTACTTATTATTAATATAAATATTATAAAAATAAGGAGATAATTTTTTATATCTATATATCCATTATATAATATTAATCCTTTATAAGAAAAATTAATATTTAAAATTAAATATAATAAAAGTATCGTATTTATTAATATAAATATAGAAATTCTTGAATATATAATTGAACTATCTCTTCTATTATTCATAGCATTAGATGTTAATAAAAGTAATGTTGAATATATTAACATATTATTGGTTTCTTAAAAACATTAAAAATTTTTCTAAAGATACAGATTCGATAACAATAGGCATTGAACTGTGTCATAATCCACATATTTCTGAACATTGCCCGTAATTAACGCTTTCTCTATTAGAATAAACAGATATTTGATTTAATTTAAAAGGATATGCATCACATTTTAAACCTAATGATGGACTAGCTAAAGAATGAATTACATCCGTAGATGAGATATTAAATCGAGAATGAGTTAATTCTGGTAATATTACTCTATTATCTACATCTAACATTCTTAATTTTCCTTTTTCTAATTCTGCTTCATTAATCATATATGAATCGTAAGCTATGAATTCATTATCACTAGTTAGAAAATCAGGATATTCGTAACTTCAATATCATTGATGTGCTTCTACTTTTAATGTTATTTCAGGATCTGTTACATCATCTGTAATATATAATAATTTAAATGAAGGAAAAGCTATAACTATTAAAATAATTGCAGGTAAAATAGTTCATATTAACTCTATAACTGTTCCATGTATTAAATATATATGACTAAATTTATTTTTAGTATAATTTCTTACAATTGATATCATTACTCATATAACTAAAAATAATATTGTAATTAAAAAATACATAATATAATTATGTAATTCTACTATAGCTTCCATTAATGGACTAGCACTATCTTGAAAGTATAAACCTCAAGGTTGTGGCACATCACATTTATATACAGTTATTTCTTTATTAATTAAGTGTAATTCTGTTAATAATAAAAAAATTAAAAAATTTAATTAAATTGCTTTTCTGAATTAATTTATTGTTTTGTAATAATATATTGTACACATTAATTTTCTCTCATATTTAACATTTTTTTATAAAATTTTATTTAATTGTAAAATTTAATATAATTATGCATATATTAAACTTGATATTGAAAATCCTATACTATCTAATATTATGTTAGGATATATTCCTAATATAATAGTAAAGAATAATAATATAATTAACAATAAAAATTCTCTTTTACTCAAATCTTTCATATTAATTAAGAAAAATTTAGAATAAGTT
>JGI12635J15846_10006410_pt1 | contig 10097 bp, 6 predicted proteins | sample BlaSpr_A8_OM2_M2_FD_15846 | JGI IMG/M metagenome (IMG submission 15846)
CGCCTTGCCGCCGGCATTCCTTCGCCACCTGCTCGCGGATTATTTCCGCGAGCCGCAACGTCGCCGGACCCGCATGGTCGCGGTCTGCAAATATCAGGTACAGCTGTGCGAAGCGCTCGCCGCCCTCGCGCAGGGGCAGCGGCTTCAGCGTCCCGGCGGCGAGCTGGTCGCGCAGTTTTTCCTCGGGCAACCAAGCGTAGCCGTAGCCGGAGCGCGCGGCCTCTATCGAGGTTGCCAGGTTGCTCACGGTCCAGCGCTGCGTCGCCTCGAGCAACGGGGGCGTGTCGCGTCGTAAGCCCGTTTCTCGAACCACCAGATGCCGATGCACACGCAGATCCTGCATGGTGATCTTACGCCCGAGCCGGTGCAGCGCATGGTCCGGATGCGCAACCAATATGAAACGGACCTGCATCAACGAATCGCCGAGGAAACCCTGCGGAATATTTCCCGCAATCGCCAAGTCGGCCCGGCCTTGCAATAGCGCCTCGGAGGTGCCACTCATCACGGATTCGATCGCTTCGATGCGCGTGTGCTGGCTCTCGTCGCCAAGCAAGTCAAGGCAACGCAGCAATACGAATGTCGGGAAAATCGCTTCCACCACCACGCGGATCTCGGCTTCCCAACCCGCGGACAGTTTCTTTGCGGCCTGCTCAAGAGCGCCCGCTTCGTCGAGCAGATAACGCGCGCGACGATAGAGCAGTTCGCCGGTTGGCGTCAGCACCGCCTTGCGCCCTTCTACCTTGAACACCTTTACGCCAAGTACCGATTCCAGCTTCTGCACCGCGTAGCTCACCGACGACTGCGTCTTGTGCATGACAGCCGCCGCTCGGGCGTAGCCGCCGCCGTCCACCACGGCGCTGAGCGCGCGCCATTGCTCCAGGGTGATATGGGTGAGCGCGGACATATCGATTAATTCGATTGAATTGGATCAAATTATCCGCTTTTCTATCGATTCCGTAAATGGTCAAATGGTCACGTCAAATCAGTACATCGTTCAGGAGCAAGCGTCATGAAAAACGTCAACCGCATACAGCGCAGCACCGATTCCCACTGGGTGGGGAACGGCTTTCCGGTACGCACCGTGTTCAGCTACCAGGACGCGGGCCTCAGCCCATTCCTGTTACTCGACTACGCCGGCCCGGCCCGCTTCGCGCCGAGCGCAGAGCCACGCGGCGTCGACTGGCATCCGCACCGTGGCTTCGAAACGGTCAGCATTGCCTACGAAGGCGAGGTCGAGCACGAGGATTCTGCCGGCAACCGCGGCCGCATCGGCCCCGGCGACGTGCAGTGGATGACCGCGGGTGCAGGCATCCTGCACAAGGAGATGCATGGCCGCAGCTTGGCCGAGCGCGGCGGCAATTTCGAAATGGTGCAGCTGTGGGTGAACCTACCCGCCAAATCGAAGATGACGGCTCCCGGCTACCAGACGCTGCTCGATGATGACATCCCGGCGGTCAAGCTGGCCGGTGGCGGACGCCTTCGGGTGATCGCGGGCGAGTTCGCGGGCGCCAGGGGGCCGGCGAAGACGTTTACTCCGATCAACCTGTGGGACCTGCGCTTACCGTCCGGCGCGAGCGCCGAGCTGCGCCTACCCGAGGGTCACACGACCGCACTCTTCGTGTTGAAGGGCAAGGCCCTGCTGAACGGCACGCAAGCGGCGGGCGAGGCGGAGCTCGCGCTGTTCGAGCGCCAGGGCGAAGTGCTCAGCGTGAAGGCCGAGACCGACACGACCATCCTCGTGCTCGACGGCAAGCCGATCGACGAGCCCGTCATCGGCTACGGCCCGTTCGTTATGAACACTCACCAGGAAATCCGCCAGGCAATCGCCGATTACCAGGAAGGCCGCCTCGGCAGCATTCCTCCACTAGCTCATTAATCAAAGGAACCGCCATGAAAAATCTCCTCCAGATCAACACCAGCATTTTCTCGACCGTGGGACAATCAAGCCGCCTTGCCGAGCGCTTCGTCGCCGCCTGGCGCGAAGCCAATCCCGGGGCGAGCGTGACCGTTCGCGACCTCGCGAGCCAGCCCGTACCGCATCTGGATGCGGCCCAATTTAGCGCGTTTACTGCCAAACCGGAAGAGCGTACGGTCGAACAACAAGCGGCCGCGAACTATTCGGAAGCGCTGATAGCGGAACTGAAGGCGGCCGACGTCATCGTGCTCGGCCTGCCGCTTTACAACTTCGGCTTGCCCTCGACGCTGAAGGCTTATTTCGATCAGATCGGCCGCGCCGGCCACACCTTCAAGTACACCGCGCAAGGCCCGGTCGGGCTCTTGAGTGGCAAGAAAGCCTTTGTGTTTGCAGCGCGCGGCGGCCTGTACGAAGGCACCCCGCGCGATACGCAAACCAGTTATGTGCGCGACTTCCTCGGTTTCATGGGCATCACCGATGTGGACTTCGTCTACGCCGAGGGGCTCGCGATCAGCGAAGAGAGCAAGAATGCAAGCCTCGCGCGGGCGCACCGCAAGATCGAGGACATCACTGCGCCTGAGGCGATCGCCGCCTGAGCGTGTCCGTGGGGCGCGTGTCCGCGCAAATTGCAGGCTTCCGACCATTAACAGGGACAGGTGTTGGCGCGCGGCGTTCCTGAACGCGCTGCCACCCTGGGTACTTGACGAGTATCGATACGCGCCCGGGATGAATCGCCGGTGCCCGGGCGCGATCGATATTGGCTCGCAAACGGCCAGCATGCTCAGCGTGCCTGGTGGGCGCGCCCATGCCCTGGCTGTACGCGCCGGTAAAAAGCCCACCAGGCGGATTTCGGGCCGTAGTCATGAACTGAGTCACACGGTATCGCAACGCTGTGTCTCAGACTGAGCGCCTTCGCATTCGCTCATCGGCTCAAGAATGGACAATCGGAAACGTTTGGCTTTGCTGCTCTGCGCGGCTCTTTGTTTTCCCGGGCTGGCACTCGCCCGCGGCGGCGGCCACTCCGGTCATCACTCTACGCCGAGCTCTTCCGGGTCGCATGTGAGCCATCAGGCTACGGCGAACGTTACGCGTGACAGTCATGGACGAATCAAGCGAAGCGCTTCAGCTAAGCATGCGTTCGAGAAGTCGCATCCCTGTCCTGCCACCAGTAAATCCAGCGGAGGTTGTCCGGGTTATGTGGTTGATCACGTTGTCCCGTTGAAACGTGGCGGCGCCGACGCGCCGAGCAATATGCAATGGCAGACGCGCGAGGCAGCTAAAGCCAAGGACAAGACCGAATAGGACGGCTGGCGCGCGGATGGGACACGCCGATCCGGACGCACGTTTTTGTCAAGCACTTCCTCGGTTTGGTTCGCGGGTGGAAGATTGCCGCCATCTATCCGTCGCTTGTGCCCGGACGTTGGGCGACCCCGCTCACCTGGTTCTCGTCGGATCACTTTCCTTCCGGCGCCCTCTCCGGCTCACCCGGGCCCAGTTGCTGCCATAGCAGTTCCTGCAGCTCCTTGTCGGACAGCGGTTTGCTCGGCGAGCCCTGTGACGACTGCGTTGAGCCCTCATGCCAGACCAGGCGGGGAACGGCCAGGACGAGGCAAAGCACCAACAGTTGCGCGAGTAGATAGGGAGCCAACGCGCGCACGAGCTTGCCGGTCTCGATCGGCCTGTCCAGCCGGTTGCGGACCATCATCACAGAGTAACCGAAGGGCGGCATCAGAAAGCTCGCCTGCAGGATGAGCAGAACTAGAACCGCCACCCAGGTGGTGTCTGACACGCGCACCAATAGCGGCGGTATCAGCACGGGAATGACCACGAAAATCAATTCGAACGCATCGAGCACGAAGGCGCACAGTGCTAAAAGCAACAGCACGACCAGCAGTGCGCCGTAGACTCCGCCGCCGAGACCGGTGAGAAACGCGGCCGCCCAGCGATCGGTGCCGAAGGCGCGCAGGGTGAGAGTGAATGTGGTCGCGCCGATGAGTAGCGAGAACAGGGCGCCGGTGACGGCCATGGTGTCGCGCAGGACTTCCTTGAGTTTCGGATAGCTGAGCGTCCGCGTTGCCAAGCCCGCCACGAACAGCGCGGTACCCCCCGTCGCCGCGGCTTCAACAGCGTACAGGTAGCCCAGCGTCACGCTTGCCAGCAGGCCGACGATGATCACGAGCGTCGCCATGGCGGTCATCCAATCGAGACGGCTGGGCCCACTCTCTACAGGCGGGATGGACATCTGCGCCTCGCGCCCGGCAGGTGTTTTGCTCTCCCCCCAGGTAACCAGGACAAACAAAAGCAGTAGGATGGCGGCGGGCAGCAACGCCCCCCGGAAGACATCCTGCGTGTTGATGATGCGGGCCGCGCGGCCTGTCGCATTAACCGCCTCCGTGTGTGCCCGCAACATGGCATCTCCGAGGAGAATGAGCACTAGCGATGGCGGCACCACCACGCCGAGCGTGCTCGCGACGCAGACGAGAGCAGCGCCCCGCTCCGTGGGGATGCCACTGGCGTCGAGCCGCGGTACCAGGGTTCGTGTGAGCATGGCCACACTCGCGCCAACCGAGCCATTCATGGGCGCGAGCAGCACGCCGAGTGCAAGGCCGGCGAGCGATGGCCCGGCTCCTGTGCGCCGCGCCGCGCTGCTCCCCACCCGGAACAGGAGTTCGGCAAGCGGCAGGCGATTGAGCAAGGCACCGATCAGCACATAGAGCGGGAGCGCCTGCAACAGGTCGTTCTCGAGCAAGCCTAGCAGACGTGCAGGCAGCGCCGTCAACAACGCGAAATCGACGAGGCCGCCGGCGATCCCGACAATGGAGAACAGGAGCGACACGCCGATCAGCACGATCCAGGTCGGCAGCCCGGTAGCGATCATCAGCAGCGCCACCGTTGCGAGCATCCACAACCCCGCGCTCGGCATCAGTCGCGTTCCCGCCCGGGGCCGAGCAGCACATCGAGCACGACCTGTAGCAACACGAGCAAGGCAAGCAGCCATACACCCAGCTTGATGAGGAAGTATCCCGGGTTGAAGGTCTCCGGGAAAGACTCGAGTTGCAACACCGATTGCGACAGGGCGGGCCAGGCCGCATACAGGATGAACAACGACCAGGGCAACAGAACCAGCAGCGAGGCGATGCGGGCGAGCCGTGCGCGCACCGGAACAGGATAGCGCCGGGCGAGCGCATCCGCTGCCAGATGCGAATGCCGGCGAGTGGCGTACGTGACCGCAATGCCAACGTATAGCGCGAACAACCATTGCGCCACGTCATTGGCCTCGCGAGAATAGGCTTGAACCAGCTCACGCAATGGCCATTGCACGAACAGCAGGAGCGAAACGGGCAAGACCAGCACGAGGCCGGCGCTCGTGATTGTCGTGAGCAAGCCGTCTAGGACAACAAGCCCTCTTTTCCAGCTCTCTTTATGGGTGGCTTTCAGGGGGTGTCTTCCTGGTTTTGCGCACGCGGAGCAGAAGTTACCTCCTTGTGCGGGTATTGTATCTACCTCTAAATTGCTCTCAGTCTTTTGGGTGTCGATAAATATGCTCAAAGAGTCCCAGTTCAGACGGGCTAAATCCCACCGATCCGACCTCTGCCGATGCATTTTCCCTGGGGGTGAACGCCAATGCTCTGCGTTGGCTCATTGACCCGCCAAAGCTACCGGTCCTGAGAGAGCTTCGTAGCGGCGGAATGGATCGCGCGGTCGATCAGCCGTCTTTCAGGATCTGGTACAACCTCTCCGTTGCAGCGGAGGGTTTGATTCCCAGCACAACGGAAAGCATTTGCCGGCATTGGCGATATACTTCCAGCGCGCCGGCAGGCTCACCGCGCCGCAGGTAGGTGGTCATCAACCGTCGGTAGAGTTCCTCATCGAGATGGTCCAGTTCAAGGCCCCGCTGATAAAGTTCCGCGGCCTTGTCCCAGTCCCCGCTCGCCTCCAAGTGCCGCCCGAGGCCGACGAGGTGCCGTAGCCATTTGCTGCGCAATTTCTCTTGCATCCCGAGCATCCACGGCTGTTCACCATCGAGGGCAAGAAAGTGACCCTGGTACAGGCGACGAACGGCTCGCGAAACTTCTTCGAGGTGCGCGTGCCGCTCATTGCCTTGCCGCCCGACGATCGCGTCATACTTGCCGAGCATACGTTCGAACGCCCACACATCCACCCAGACGACCTGCCTATTCACCGATAGCCGACCGTCGCTGACCAGAATCGCCGCCTCATCGGAGAGCAACTTACGCAGCCGGTGCACTGTGGAGTCAAGGGTAGTCTGTCCGGCGTCACCCTCCGAATCAGGCCACAGCGCGGCAATCAGGGTGAGCGCGCTAATTTCCCGGCCACCGCAGGCGATCAGGCACTTCAGCAGATCGGTTGGCTTGGTTTGAGCCTTGCCGCTTGGGCGCAGGGGCGTCTCATTGATCACGAGCGCGAAGCGACCCAGCGTGTAGATTTTGATCGGCCACGGCCAGTCTTCGGTCTCCGGCGATGGGGGCCGCAGCCCGCGTCGCGCGATCAAGGTACGGACAAACTCCACTTCGATGCCACTTTCAAGCGCCCGCGCGCACAGGTGGCTCATCATTTCCGCGATCCACCACGGCGAAAACGTCATGTAGCCCCTCGTGCGCATCGCAGCCAGCGCGGCACGCAGGTGAGCATCCGCCCTCGGCAGCTCATCACGACAGAGATGGTAATAGGCGAGAAACAGCTCTTCCGAGAAGCGATGCTGGTACTGCCCCACCTGCTTGGTGAGGGCGTGTACGCGCTCGAGCGACGCCTTGGCGCTAGCGAACTTGCCCTGGATTGACTGCGCTATTGCAAGCGCGGCGTGGTAGTCAAGTTTGCCGACCGAAGCGACTCTTTTCCCCAACTCGAGCGCGTTGGCAGCTCCCCGCTCGGCGATGGCCCAGTCACCGCGAACGAAGGCGACGCCCGCCTTGAGCAGTTCAAAGTTGGCGGGGTGAAAGCGGATCGTCCGTGCCAGCCCCACAAGTTCGTTCACCCACGTGGTTGCAGCGTCCGCTTTGCCGAGTTCGATGCTTTGCAGCGCCGAAAAGTGCGCAAACAAGACCTGGTAGGAGCCCGCCCCGACCTGGAGCGCGAGCGCCCGCCCCTCCTCGAGCCTCTCTTCGGCGCGAGCGAAATCTCCAACGCACAGGTGGTACAGGTGCGTAAGATGCAACCAGTGCAGGTAGGGTTCGGCGATCGCGGCCGGGTACCCCAGTTCCTGTTCCACCTCGTTGATGATTGCGGGAATCTGCCCCAGGTCTCCCTGCCATAGCGAGTGTTCGAGAGCAAAGCTGCCTACCTGCAAACGCTCCGAGGCGCGGATCGATTGTTGCAGGAGCGTGTGCGAGCGCCTGGCAACGAGGTCGACCAATGGGTGGTCGGGCAACTCGCTCAATAGTTTGGCAGCCACCGAGAACAGATTGATCTCCTGCTGATGGGTGAGCAGCGTCGCCCCCGAGGAAATCAGCGCCGAAAGTTCGTCGACAAACACGCTGTAATTTTCCCCGGCGAGCAGCAGCATTCGGCTACCCAGACCGCTCATGCATGCCGAAATCGCCCACTGCGTGTCATTGAGTTGCTTGAAGGCCGCCAGGCTTCGGAGGAGCAGTTCTTCGCTTCGATTCGGGTCGACGAAGGCATAGGCACGCCCCTGCCAGTACAATAGCCACGGGTCGGCGATGCGCAACGGTTCCGGAAACAGGGCGACCCATTCCAGTACCGTCTCGCGGCGACTTGCGTTAAGTGCCGCGTCCCCCATATTGTTGAGCAGGTCCCTCAACCCCTCCCACGCCCCGAGCTCGCACAACAACCGGGCCGCCTCTTCGATGTTGCCCTGGCGAATCAGCCATGCGACGGAACGTCGGGCAAGTCCCCGCCGCTGCTCGGCGCCCAGGCGCCTCTGCACCTCGCGTTGCAGGAAGGTCTGTAGCAGTCCGTGCAACCGGTAAGTCGGCTGGGGCCCCTGTGTGCATGCAATGAAGAACCTTGACTGATGGAGCCTCGCCAACTGCGCGCCAGCCTCCGAACTTCCGGACAGGTCCGCTGCGGCTTCCGGCGTGATATCTTGCAGGTAGGCGATGTGTGAGAGAAGGTGTTGGGCTTCCGGGGGCAGATACTGGAACACGACGTGCGCGAAATACTCAAAGACTTCCTCGCCCGGTGATACCGATTCGGTGAATGCCAGCGCGGGCTCGCGCCGCCAGCGCTCCAGCAGAAGCGTGAGCCCCGCGGCCCATCCGCCGGCGCGACCCGTCAGTTCGTCTATCCGGCGAGAGTCGGCCAAGCCATAATCCTGCGCAAGTTCCCGTACTTCCTGCGCGGTGAACTGTAGCTCGGGCCAGTCCAGCAGCAGCAGTTGCCGATTGGCGACCAGCCTTACCAGCGCCGCAGGCGGCGGACGGTGAGACAGGACGAACACGCTCACGCCCGGAGGAATCTGGGAAATACCCTCGACTTCGAACAACGACCGGCCATTTGCGCACGCAAGACCACTCTCGGCTCTTTGATAGTTGTCAAAAACAAAGGCGGTGCCCAGGGGAACACCGGAAAAGTAGGCCCCGAAGAACTGCCGGGCGAAGCGGGCAACATCCTGTTCGTCGACCTTCAGCTGGGGGGGCAATGGCGCCGCACCGGCGATGGACGCCGCCCTCGCAGCCTTCAGATAGTAGAAGCAGCTCGCCGGATCGGAATCATCGCGTTCCACTTGGTACCACTGCGCAGGGCGTCGCACCTCACTCAGGAAGCCCGCCACAAGGGTTGTCTTGCCCGCTCCCGGAGGCGCAACGATCCAGATCAGCGGAAACTCAGCAGCTCGCAGCAAGTTCTGATACAGACGAGGCCGAGGAACGATCTCGGCTAGTTGCGGCGCGCTCAACTTGGCGAGTTGCGCGATTCGGGCAGTCATGGGGTTCCAGGAAAGTTCGATGTTTGACAGCCGTTACCGTCGGCAGCCCGCCTCTTTATGATTACCGCAAGCTGCTGATCTCGTCATCAGCCCACGCGTTCTCGTTCTGGAGGACCGATCAAGCATGGTGCCATGGCTATGCGGGCTGCGGTTCGCTGTGACCTTCGGTTCCTTAGCCTGGTGCAGCGCCCAAATTAGGGCCCAGCCCGTGCGCATCGCGTGTCTCGATCCAGATGTTGCGTCTTCAGCCCAGCCCGGCGGTGCCGCAAGCGTGGTGGGCCTGGGTCCGTTTGTGAAGATTCCATACCTCAGCCCGAGCATTGCGAGATGCGTGCCTGAGTCGCCGGCCGTTTGTGAGGAATGATGACCAGGCAGCTCGAAGCGCGCGACGCTCTGTTTATAGCATATGGATCGCGAATCGGACCCTGTCCCCCGCTTGACGACCGGGCTGGGCCACCCGGGTAGCATCCGTCATCAGGGGACCGGTTCAAGTCGCGCCTGAAATCGCTCGCCCTGAATGCCGGCCCTGCGCCGCAGCCGCCGCCCGGATCACCCTTTGCCCTCGCTGCAGTGGTTTCGGCGCCGCCGCCGAGTTGCGAATCTGCAAGTCATCTGCAAGTCGCGGCCCGGTAGTCTGCAACGGTCAACACCAAAGCACCGTGATCGTTGGGCGTCCAGTCTTGTGGACCCTGCTTGATAGAGGCTAGACGGAGCATGAGACCAGCCGTGAAATCAGCATTCGCCGTGAGCAGCGCATTTCTCGCCTTCACCTACTGTTCGCTCGCTCAAGCGTTGCAGCCGGCGGGCTCGGAGCCGCCGTTGCGAAGGATCGACGCGCATGAGCTGTGTGTGACCAATGGCGCAGTCCAGACGCTCCCCGACGGCCGGCTGGCAATCGACACGCCCAGTTCGCGTGCCGTAGTCACTCCGCCAACCGCCCAGACGGCAGAGATCCGCTTCAACTACCTTGGACCGAGCAAAACCTCCAAACCGCTCGCCTCCGGGGAACTGCGGCGCCAGATCGGCCTGAAACTACGCGCGCAGGACACCTGCAATCTGCTCTATGCGATGTGGCACATTGAGCCCGATTCGAAGATCGCTGTCTCGATCAAGCGCAACCCCGGAATGCACACGCATGAGCAATGCCACGCCAGCGGCTACGAAACTGTCAGGCCGCGCAGCCACATTGATCTGCCTAAGGTAATGCCCGGTGAGACCCACATGCTGCGTGCTGAGCTGCGCCGCACTGATCTAACCATCATCGCCGACGATAGG
>JGI12635J15846_10006411_pt1 | contig 10097 bp, 7 predicted proteins | sample BlaSpr_A8_OM2_M2_FD_15846 | JGI IMG/M metagenome (IMG submission 15846)
ACGTTGTGCATTCGATGCCAGCTGATCGTAAACGATCGTGATCTTCGTGCTAAGACCGCCGATATAAATCGGCGCTTCCAACGCACCGCTGGATCGGAACCGATGCAACAGGGCCAGGATCTCTTGAGTCTTACCCATCGCAAACACTGGGATCAACACGGAGCCTCCTCGAGCAAAGGCATCGAGAATGCAGTTTAGAAAGCGGTCCTCTTCGCCGGCTCGCGAAAAATTCGGCCTCAACGCGCGATCGCCTCGCGTCGTCTCGATGATCAGGACGTCCAATGGGTCGGTTGGGAGATCCGCCCGCCTTTGCAAGGTTTGGTCCAAAAAGTTGACGTCGCCAGTGTAAAGGACTTTCTGCTCGCCATTTCGGAACAACACGCCAGCCGCCCCAAGAATGTGGCCGGCATAAAAGAACTCAAAACTCATTTCCGATCCGTTAGATCCAAGCCTTTCGCCATCGATACTGCAGCGCTGACCAATGTCCACCTCATGCCAGTGCTCTTTTGATTGATCGGCCTCACGGTGCGTGAACAAAGGATAGTTAGCCAAAGCCAACTCGTCGCGCTGGCGCGACATCACATTGACAGAGTTATGCAACATGATCTCAGTCAGCCGCGCTGTCGCCGGCGTCATAAAAACTTTCGCCTGCGGTTGCCGCCGAGCCAGAAGCGGCAGCGACCCGATGTGATCTTGATGGGCGTGGCTAATGAACACCGCATCTATTTCCCCATCCCCGACGCGCCGATAATTCGGGATAGCCTCTTCCCCAAATTTTTTTGGATGAAGGCCCGCATCTAAAATCATTTTGCGCCCGTTGATCTCTAGGAAATAAGAGTTCGCGCCGATTTCATTTTGACGCGTGAGATTTATAAACCGCATAAAGCCCGATAAAGGACGAACTCCTGTTCGTCCGTTTTGTCACAGTAGGAATGAGCTTCCGCTCATCCGCGCTTCGCCCTCGATTTGCCTTTCCCTGCCACACTCGGACGAGCAGGAGCTCGTCCCTACCGGACAGGCGCTATTAAAGGATTCTTTTCGGTTTTCAAGGATTCTCTTTGAAACCTCTCAGAACTCGCCGCGTCAATCCACTACATGGAGTTTCGCGTGTGCCGGATTTGCCGGTCGACCCGCAGNAAGATCGGACATGGTAAACGCGCCGGCCAGAAGAAAGCTCTAACTATTCGAAGATTCACTTATTGAGCCGTTTCTAAAGAAGCGAATACTGTGGTCCGAGAACGGTGTGCGGGCCAGAGGCGCTTGTGCCGGTCAACAGAGGCGCTCGTGCCGGTCAACACCGCGCTTTCGCCGGCAAGACCAGATACGAGTCAGAAATCGAGCATGCAATTCGAGTATGTTAAGTCAGCTGTCTAAAGAGAAGTGGACTTACGATGCGGCTGCCCATTTGGCTGCTCGATCGGGATTTGGTGAGTCCCCCTCCCAATTGGAACAATGGACCAAACAGGGGATGGAGGCAACCATCCAAGAGCTGCTCCATCCGGCTAACGACGACACGCCGACTCTACCGACCTGCGCCGCGCCGAACCAGTTTGCCGAATTGAGGGAGCGCGTGAAGGAGGCTACCTCTCCGGACGACAAAAAGCAGGCTCGCCGCACGCTTCGCCAAACCACCAACGAGCAGCTTTACGAGCTGATCAATTGGTGGACGCAACGCATGCTCACCACACCCGCGCCATTGGTAGAGAAAATGACTCTATTTTGGCATGGTCATTTCGCAACTAGCGGTCTCAAAGTGCGATCACCTTACAAACTTTGGCAGCAGAATGAGACTCTTCGGCGGCATGCGCTCGGAAATTTCGCGATTCTGACCAAAGCGGTCTCGCGCGACCCGGCAATGATGGTTTATCTCGATCTAGCGACGAGTCACCTGGAGCATCCCAACGAGAATTTCGCGCGTGAGCTCATGGAGTTGTTCACTTTGGGTGAAGGAAACTACAGTGAGGCCGACATTAAAGAAGCTGCGCGCGCTTTCACCGGCTATCGGATAGATCGATTCGAACAATTCCGCTTTATCAAAAACCAGGCTGATGGCGGCAATAAAACCTTCCTGCAGCAAACCGGAAACTGGAATGGCGATCAGATTATTGATATCATTCTGAAACAACCTGCCGCTGCAAAATTTATCAGCACTAAGTTGTGGAAATTCTTCGCGTATGAAGGTCCAGAATCGCAGCTCATCGATAAATTGGCGGAACTATTTCTGCAGAACTATGAGATCCGCCCGTTGCTGGAAACAATCTTTTCGTCAGAAGAATTTTATAGCCAGCGGGCCCGGGACGCGATCGTGAAAAGTCCGGTTCAATACGCTGTAGAATCCGGACGTACGCTCGGAGTCAACCTCCCAACTGGCCGTACGCTATTCGTCGTTTACCAGCGAATGGGCCAAGTTCCTTTCTTTCCCCCTAACGTCAAAGGTTGGGATGGAGGCAAGAGCTGGATTAACACAGCCACATTGACATTTCGATACCAGCTGGCGCGACAATTGGTCCTTGGGATTAGGGTGCTGAACAATCCTCCGAGCCTAAAAGCGCCTCAGGTTTCATCATTGGCGCAAGCCTCACCTTCAGCCCAGGCTTCGCCGTCAGCGCAGGCTTCGGCCGCAGCGCAGACTGGAAGCTTAACGGCACAAAATTTTGTGCGCCTACCCGCGCTTCCGGTCGAGCAGCTAGTTACGGCGGAGGAAAGAAAAGACCCCGAAGCAGCCGTACGAAAGATTTATGCCCGGGCTTTCCAAACCGCGCCGGATCCGCAGCTATTCGACCGGATCTTAGCCGTGGCCAAACTTAAACCGCTTCCTTTGGCCGATGACGCGATCAGAGATCTGGTCGCGTTGATGATGATGACCCCTAACTATCAAGTCTGCTAGCCAGTATGTCACAAGAACCCGATCTGCTCACCAGACGTCACTTTCTGCGTACCTCCATTTTAGGGGCAGCATTAAGCTGGACAGTTCCGCTCTTCGTCGAACGAACGTTTTCTCTGTTGAATGCCGAGGCGGCTGAGACCGCCACTCAAATCGCCACCGGAAAAGATCATCCGATCCTGTTGGTGCTCCAGCTTGCCGGCGGCAATGACGGCCTCAACGCATTAGTTCCTTTCGCAGACGATCTTTATTATCGGGCACGCCCCACGATCAACATCCCTCGAGACACGGTTCTGAGTCTGGACGGTTACGTTGGGTTTAATCCTCGCATGGCGCCGCTGAAAAATCTCTTTGATCAAGGCAAACTCGCCGTGATTCAAGGCGTGGGATATCCAAATCCAAATCGCTCACATTTCCGATCGACTGAGATCTGGCAGACCGCGTCTGATGCCGACAAGTATGTGAAAACCGGGTGGATCGGGCGCTATTTTGACAACTGTTGTGCAGGAGAAGATCCCACGGTGGGCGTTACGATAGGGAGTCAATTGCCGCAGACTTTTACGGCCGAGAAGAACACCGGTATCGCGATGACCCCCGGAGGGAGGTTAGGTTTCGGGAAAGAGGCTGATGCTTCTGAGCAGCAGGTTTTTAATGAACTCAACGGAATCACCCAGGACCACGACCTTACCAGTGGCTCGTCGATTGGATCGCTCAATGGTCCAAGCGAACCGACACTCAGTGCCGTCGAATACCTCCAAAGAACGGCGCTCGACGCCCAGGTCGGGACCGACAAAATTGAGGCGATTCTAAAACGGACAAAACCGGAAGCCGCGTACCCAAAGACGCCGTTAGGAAATGAGCTATCGCTTATTGCCCGGCTGATCAGCGGGGGATTGCCGACCCGAGTTTATTACGCCAGCCAAGGCGGTTACGACACCCACAACGCTCAGGAGAATTCGCACAACAATCTCCTCGGACAATTAGCTGATGCTCTGGCGGCCTTTTCTAACGATCTAACCTCCAAGGGCATCTGGGATCGGGTGTTGGTAGTGAGCTTCAGCGAATTCGGTCGCCGGGTAGCCGAAAACGCCAGCAAAGGGACCGATCACGGCACCGCCGCTCCCATGTTTATTTGTGGAGGTAATGTTAAACCCGGGCTTTACGGGAACCATCCTTCGTTGAGCCAACTCGACCAGGGCGACCTGATCCATACCGTCGACTTCAGGTCTGTGTACGCGACGGTCCTGAACCGTTGGATGAAGGCGCCGGCTTCCAAGATTCTGGGGCGGGATTTTAGCGCACTCTCGTTTGTGTAGCGTTAATCAGCCCAGCGCGCCTGGAGGGGAGCCGCTGTGTAGCTTGGCAGCTCTGCAGGTTGGCAGCAAGCGGCTCCCGAGAATGGCCCAGCGTTATGCAGTTCTATAGACTCGTGGAAATCGGGTGGGAACAGAGGCGCCGGGCAAAGATATCACGCTGGGTAATTCCCGGGAGCCGCCTGCTGTCTCATGGTTGAGACAGACACGCCTTGAGACGAATTTTGCGAGATCATCTGGTACGTGCCAAAGCGGCTCCCCTCCAGGCCCGTGGGTAAACCGTTAACCGCAAACTCTGAATTGTTATGCTAGCTCCATTGCCGCCAGATTATTGGAGAGCAGAAGCCGCTGCTCATCTAGCCCTGAGAGCAGGGTTCGGCCAAACGCCTGACGAGTCAAAGAAATGGTCTGAACAAGGGCTCGAGGCCATGCTCAACCATCTCCTCCAAACCCCCTCCGATAACGTAGCGCCACCGGAATGGTCCTATCCCACCCGCGATGAGGATCTGTTGCAAAGGATCCGCAACCCTGCAACTACCCAGGAAGAAAAAGCTCAACTTCAACGCGATCTGAATATCCGGAAAGCGGATCACATGGCGGACTTAATCAGTTGGTGGACCCAACGCATGGTTCGCTCCCCTGCTCCTCTTGTCGAGAAGATGACGCTTTTTTGGCACGGACATTTCGCTACCAGCGCTGACAAGGTTTCGGCATACCGGATGTGGCTGCAAAACGAAACGATCCGGCGCTACGCCCTCTCGAATTTCGGCACTCTGGTAAAAGCTATCTCATGTGATCCAGCCATGCTCAATTGGTTGGATCTCGGCTCCAGTCAGAAAGAGCATCCCAACGAGAATTTCGCCCGCGAATTAATGGAATTGTTTACTCTCGGAGAGGGGCACTACACGGAAGAGGATGTCAAAGCGGCCGCTCGATGTTTTACCGGGTATCGCGTGATCGGCCCAGCCGAACAGTTCCAGTTCGTAGCCGGCCAGTTTGATCCCTCTGATAAGACTTTCCTGGGTAAAACCGGGCCCTGGCGCGGAGATCAAGCGATCGACATCATCCTTTCCCAGCCGCAGTGCGCAAAGTTTATTGCCACGAAGATCTGGCGTTTCTTTGTCTACGACGATCCGGCGCCGCCGTTGATCGAGGCTTTGGGCGAGCAACTGTTGCGTTGCAAATACGAGCTGAAACCATTCATGAAAATCGTTTTATCGAGCCAGGAATTTTTCAGCGCACAAGCCCATAACTCCATCATTAAATCTCCGGTCCAATTCTTAGTGCAAGGTCAAAGGACGCTCGGGCTGCCGTTGCCAGCCGGGCAGTCGTTGGTTTTTATCTATCGGCAACTAGGTCAGACCCCGTTTTATCCGCCCAACGTTAAAGGTTGGGACGGTGGGAAGAGCTGGATCAATACAGCGACTCTGACTTATCGCTATGAACTCGCGAAGGAACTCGTCTATGGAGTTCTGCCGGAACAGGTCGGTCTACCCAAAGGGCCTTCGGCTAGCCCTACACCGAGTCCAACACCGGCACCGAACAAAGCTCTCGCCATGGAAGTATCGATGGAAGAGATGGCGATGAAAGCGATGAGCGGAGACCCGGCCAGTGTGCGAGTTTCAACCGAACAAAACGTTCGTGGACCAGGCAAAGACGCGGCAAATACGGGGACCCCCCACAATACTGTTCCAGCCCCCGAAAAGAAACCCGAACCTCAAGTGGTTCCTCCTCCCGCGCCAACGCCTCCCCCTCGACTAACCACAGGTTTGCCCATCGGTAGGTTCGTTTCCGCCGAGGATCGAAAGGATCCGCGACGAGTAGTGGAAAAACTAAGTCTCGCGATTTTTCAAGCCACGCCAGAAACGGCCCTGTTAGAAAAATTCGTCAAAGTTGCAGCCACCAACCCGGTTCCTTTTGATGACCATGCGATCCGCGAGTTGGCCACTCTAATGATGACCACGCCGAACTATCAGTTGTGTTGAGAAGGAGCGTCGCCTAATGCGGGAGGGCGCGGGTCCTCGCGCGCCACAACTGGGTTACATCGGTGGTATAGCGAAGCGGGTTTATTTTTTCTGCCATGGGCTTCGCGAACAACGGATCGGGGGGACGCGATCCCTCCCGGTGATGAGTCCTGCCGACCCGCTCTTGCAAGCTAGGCCGGCCCACATCATGCTTTTGATCTTCAAAAGTAAGCGTGAAGATCCTCCTAACCGCAGATCTCCATTTTCGGCGTCCATGGTTTGACTGGCTGCGAAGCGAGGCGCCTTTCTTCGATCTGATTTGTATTGCCGGTGATTTCTTCGACATGGAACATCCGGCGGGCTTACTCCCTCAGATGATTTTTCTTTACGATTGGATTGCCGACCTGGCTCGACAAAAGACTCCAATCGCTCTCTGCACCGGAAATCACGATCTATCGCCTGGAAGTATCTTGATTCGACCCGGCGTTCCCACTATGAGCAAGGATTTAGCTATTATCGCTCATTACGCTAAAGCGACCCGATGGATTCACGCGTTAAAGCTCGATCACCAGTTCGCAGTCGACGGCGACCAAAAGATCGTTCGCACCAAATCCGGCGAATCCTTAACGGTTGTCTGCTGTCCCTATCGGGCAGACGGAAGAGTCGATCAATGGAAACCGAGCCCCGGAAAATCGATCGTTCTTCACCATGAACCCCCCGCCAATAGTCAATTAGCGATCCCTAAAGCGGGTAACCCCGAACTATCGCTAGTTTTGGAGAAAATCCATCCGACTTGGTGCGTGAGCGGTCACGTCCATTTCTCACCGGGCGAACAAAACCAGTTCTATGAACGTATCGGGAGTACCGTTTGTTTTAATTGCCGGCAAAATCCCCCGAGCAACACGCTTCCTCCCCGGCCTAATACGATCGTTCTTGATAGTTCAGCTGGAACCGCTGCCTGGCGCCGCTGGTTCTCTACGACATCGTACGATGAAACGATCGCGCAGCTAGAATAGTCGAGAAGAGGAATAGCCGCGATAAAGGCCAACCGCGAATGCACGCGAATGAACACGAATAAGAATCCGCAGACTATGGAGATTCCGGCTTTGGCAGATTTGTCCCGAAGCGACGACGGGACTCAGCCGGGGATTCAACCCTGGGTGAACCGAAGCAAAAAAAGCGGAGCCCTAATGAGCACTGGAGAGGCATTACCCGGAGATCAGTTGATATAGATCTCTCGACGACCAAATGTCCAAAACGGGTATCTTCCGCCCCCTTCAGCACCCCCAACCCGCTACGCGAGTGCAATTCGGACAGGGTGCAATACTCGAATACTTCGCCAACCCAACCCCACTTTTCGAGCACAGCTTGTCCGCCGTAGCCACACCCTCGACCCTGGCACGCCCTCAATGTCGGCCTCGCATGCGAGGCGCACTCCACGGGTGACACGCTTGGCGAAGGAGCAAGCGGGCGCGCTCCACAACAGGGGCTCGGGCGAAGGCGGAAGCACGAGGACGATTTCGATGCGCCTGGTGAGGGCAGGCCGTTTTATTAATCCGGTACCCGGGGTTAAAACCCGCGGGCTGAGTCCCATAGTCCCTTCGGGACAGGCACGGCATAACTCCGTTTCGATATCATTTAAAACCCCATGTGTTATCTGCGGATTCTTTATTCGTGTCCATTCGCGTGCATTCGCGGTTGGCCGTCATCTGCCTTAGATGACGCCATCCCTAGGCGCGCCGAGATTTTCGCCCTACGTTTTTGTGCCTTTTTACGGCTATTCCTTCTGCGCTCGCTCAGATGGCCTCAGCTCTATCTAAGCCGTAGCCGCGCGCTAACCATTCGCAAAAACGCTTGGCTTCTCCCACGGTCTTAGCCGTGCTTAGGATCGCATAGCAGTCGCCGGCGAAAGCAAACGTTGCTCCAAACATGCCGCCGACACCGGAATTAATTTCGAATTTTGCCGGGCCGATTTTCCCTACATAATACTCGGCCTTATCATGATCTTCCCACTCAATCACCATATCTCCCTCTCTAGAACCCGATAACAGCCGTAACGCTTCGGTTACATTGCGTGCCTCGTCAAGCACCTTCGAATGCTCGCCAAGAACTGGCCGAGTGGACCTACAGACTCCCTAACTACTGCGCTGAGGCAAATGGATGAGGACCGAAATCGCGCACCGTACCTTCAAAGTTTAACAACGCCTTCTTCAGATCGAGCCCACCTCCATATCCAACCAAGTGCCCATCGGCCCCGATCACTCGATGACATGGAACGATGATCGCTACTGGGTTCTGTCCGTTAGCGAGTCCAACCGCTCGAGGGACGCTGCCCACCCGCCGGGCTTCTTCTTTGTAGGATATCGTTTCTCCAAACGGAATGGTTTTTAATGCTTCCCAAGCTCTGACCTGAAACGGTGTCCCGATGAATCGGATAGGCAGATCAAATTCGGTCCGTCTCCCATCGAAGTATTCGTCTAGCTGCCGAACCACTTCTGGAAGGGGCTTCACTTTTTCTTGCGTAGCTTCCATTGAAGACGTGGCTTCATCGTCGCGCGTCCAAAAATGGAGCCCAATCAGATATTCTCCGTCCGATACTAACTTCAGCTTACCAACTGGACTATGATAGATGACTTGATAGTTCATGTTTTTCCTCCAAAGAATTCCACAACTGCATGGCGGCATAGGCCCGCCATGGCCGCCATTTTTCAGCCAGAGCCAGAGCGTCTGATGCTTTCTTTACTGAAAGCGCTTTCTGTAAACCCAGGTCCTGATGAGGAAAGGCATCCGGCCAACCCAACACTCTCATCGCGATGTAGCCGGCTGTCCAAGGTCCGATCCCGGGCGCCAAGGTCAGCTGTTTCACACTTTCTTCCCAAGAGACAACATTCAAGAAATTGATCTTTTCTTCTGCCACCGCTCGGGCAAGCCCGGCTAACGTCGTCGCTCGCGCTTCGGTTAGCCCCACTTTTCGCAATTCTGCCACCGGCACCGCCGCGATTTGGGCGGCAGCCGGCACCGTAAATTTTAGCTCCGGAAACGGCGTGTCGATTCGTTCGCCGAAACGTTCTACTACGCGGCCGGCGATGGTGGTGGCCGCTACGACACTAATTTGTTGGCCGAGCACCGCGCGCATCGCGACTTCAAATCCGTCGAAAGCCCCAGGCACCCGTAGCCCGGGATTACCCAAGGCTAGCGATCCGAGCGCGGCGCTAATTGGATCGGGTGAAGCATCCAGATCAAATAAGCGTCGCAGTCGAGCGATCAAAGGCAATAGCACGGAGAGCAAATCCGGAGCGACTTCTATTTTCAGCGCGAGGTTCTGAGGATCGTTTTCTACTAAGATCCATCCTCGCCAACGCCCGATCTGCACAGTTCGGAAATATTGGGTTCCGTTAACGAATTCCGCTCCCCGATAAAATCTTCGGCGAAAATAGCGAAGCAAGCTGTTCCAACAGAAAGGGGGTCGATAACTGAGACGGAAGGTACATTCGGAGCGGCTATCACCGTTCCTGGAGTTTTTCCGCAAACCCGTTGGAGCGAGCCGATATCGTTCTTTAAATAAGCTATTGAATCGACGCAAACTCTTGAAGCCACTCGCTAACGCGACCTCATTCATGGTGAGCTTCGTGTCGGTGAGCAATTGTTTGGCGAGAAGCAATCGCCGAGTTTGCATTAGCTGAATAGGAGAAACGCCGAGCTGTTTTTTTAACATTCGCCGAAAGTGCCGATCGGAAAATCGGAACGTGTTCGCCAGCTCGGGAATCGATTGGTTGGCTTCTTCCATTCGGTCGAGGTACCGCAAGGCGGCTCCAACTACTCTCTGTTCCGAGTCGATCGGAGCATTGCCAGGAGCCAATTCAGGCCGGCAACGCAAACAAGGACGATAACCGGCCACTTCTGCGGCCGCTGCCAGCCGAAAGAATTCGCAGTGGT
>JGI12635J15846_10006412_pt1 | contig 10096 bp, 7 predicted proteins | sample BlaSpr_A8_OM2_M2_FD_15846 | JGI IMG/M metagenome (IMG submission 15846)
TCTTTCGGTGATGACTGCTTCAGAGGAACTTTTCGCGCGCGGCACTTTTCGCGCCGCGCGCAAATGCTTCCCTACCGCGCGCCCATTTGTGGCCTATTCCTTTGCCGGCTTGCCGCCGAGGATCTGGTCGGGATTTTCCGTGACGCGAGTGAATCCCGCTGGAACGTCGAACAGGCTGGAGTCAAGCGACGCGTCTGAAAACGAATTGACTTCGATGGTCATCTCCATCAGAGAACCTGGCGTGGAGGGCGGTGGGGGATTCTGGCTGTTCTGGTCCGCCGCGTCGTCCTGCTTCTTTTTCTTTCCAAATAATCCGCCAAGGCCTTTTGCCATGGCGCCGCTCATGCTCGTCGGCGTGCTGTCCGAATTTGATGAAGAAGAAGAGGAGTTTGAGGAAGACGCTGAAGAAGCCGAACCATTGGGGTTCTGCGCGGTATTCCCGGACGCATCCTGCTGGCCCGCCATGGACATGCTCATGTATTGGAGGAGAGGAAAGCCTTTGAGATTGGCCGAGTTTTTCTGGAGTTCGTCAAGGCTTTGCGATGCGCGCGGATCCACGTGCATATTGGACGGGGGAACCCAATTGACCTCTTTCGACATCCGCGCATAGAACTGCCCAAGTTCCTGATATCCGGTCACGGATGGCGCAACCCACATATCCATCGTCGTCACGATCGTTCCACTGACGGGTCCCGTGGGCTGGCCCGATGGGGCGCTTCCCTGCTGTTGCGCCTGGACCTCCATTTCAATTTGTACCTTCGACTCATTGGTGGTCTGCCCCATGATCTGGCGGGTGCCGGTTCCTGGAGTCACCTTGAATTTTACGTTTACGTCGGCCTTCACGTCCTTTGCTTTCGGGTCCTGCTCCATTTTCTTTTGGACCTGCTGCTGCGCGTTCTGCATTGCCGCTTTCATTTGTTCGAACGTGATTTCGGAATAGGTGTGCTTCTGCGTATCGATTTCGATGATGCGGCGCCCCTCGGCATCGATGATCTGGACCTTGCCGTCAGGATTGTCCGTTCGAAGGCGATTGCCTTTGACGTAATGGGTTGTGACAATTGGCTGCATTGCTTGCGCGGATTGTTTGCTGAATATACCGGCGAATTTCATCGCGCCTTTCAAAGCGCCGCCCGTAATCTTGGATGTCTCTGTGTACTTGAAATCAGCCCGAGCCGGGACGCTCAAAGGCGCCAGAAGCAAAATGGACAGCATAATATTGATCGCTTTCACAGCTTTTCCTCCATGTGCGGAACAGACGTATAGATAGAACTCGTTTGGTGCGCCAATGCAAGAACTTTTTCCGTAGGCTGCTGGGAGGCCTGAAACTTCTAACGTGATTCGAATGCCGGCTTTTGCCCGGCAGTCCGCGACATCATACCGCGTGTTCGAACCAGCGGCAAATCAATCTATGGCAGGATGATTCGGCTCCCATGTGGGAACTCTTGACGCCATCGCACTGTTCTCCTAAGCTCCAGGCTTCGCCATGGCTAGAACTCACTATCCTGTCGACGCGGTGCTTGCGATGCGTGAGCTTTCCCGCGCGGATCGGCACCTCGCGCGAGTTATTCGCCGAATCGGAAGCTTTCCTACAAAGAAACGAAAGGCGCAGCATCCCTTCGCGAGCCTCCTGCAAGCCATCGTCTACCAGCAACTCGCCGGAAAGGCCGCGGAAGCGATTTTCGGACGGCTGAAAGCGCTTGGCGTCAGCGGCTTTCCGACTCCGGAGGAAATTCTGCGTGCGTCGAAAATAAAATTGCGCCGCGCCGGCCTGTCAAGGCAAAAAATCGCGGCCGTGAAGGACTTGGCGGCGAAAACGCTCGATGGCACCGTCCCGCCGCTGGCCAAGATTCGCCGTATGAGCGAAGAAGAAATCCACGAACGTCTCACACGGGTGCATGGAATCGGTGAGTGGTCCGTCCAAATGTTTCTGATGTCGCGGCTCGGCCGACCCGATGTCCTGCCGGCTCACGACTTAGGGATACGCAAGGGCTTCCAGATCGTCTACGGCCACGAGGACGTCCCAAAACCTCAAGCGATCCTTGAACATGGCGAGCGCTGGCGCCCCTACCGCTCGATTGCGAGTTGGTACCTGTGGCGCGCTGCGGATGAAGAGCTGAAGACGTCGCCGCGCAAGACCAAGGTTAAGAAGATTTCTGGCGGGCAGTAAGGAAAAGAGCGACGAGGCCGGAGAGAAGCACGGCGCTTTCGAGCCACACGGAGTATTGATGCAGGTGATCGAATGCAACGCGCAGGGGATTCCCGGCAGCGGTCGCCTCCACGGAACCCATCTGCAGGCGCAGAACATCCATTCGAGCGATCACAACGTGTTGAGAAACCATCGTGAACACGATCATGGCAAAGACGAGTAGCGCCGCAGGGTGCGTGAGGGCGCCCACGGATCGCTCAACCGCGGCGGTTGCGATCAAGTAGACGACACCGGCGATGACCCCGATCAAGTGCAGCTTGGCTAGGGAGTAGCCCACGAGCGCGCCGGCGAGGTCGCTGTTGGGCAAAACGGAAAATGCGCCCCGTGTGACCACGAAACTAAAATAGAGAATGCTGCCCACCCACGTGCCTAATGAGAAAAACTGAAGAAATCGGAGAGTCGATGCCACCTGAGATTCCTTTAGAATAAGTGATGGCGGTTTGCACCGGCGCGATCACGCTTCATTTTGCCTGGTGCGGCCACGGCAGCATGGTGGGCGATCAAGGACTTGAACCTTGGACCTCTCGCGTGTGAGGCGAGCGCTCTAACCACTGAGCTAATCGCCCATGAGCCGATTTTCTGGCAGGCTCCAGATAGAACCAGCACCCGATTGTTTGTAACAGAAGCACCAGGAATTTTCAACCAATGACCACGGCCACCGCAAACCAAATTGCACAGTTGCAGAGTTCAATCGCGCGCGTTATTCGCGGCAAGGACGAAGTCATTCGCCTGTCGATCGTCGCGCTGCTGGCCAAGGGCCACCTGCTGATCGAGGACGTACCCGGCGTGGGCAAGACGACGCTGGCGCAGGCCCTGGCGAATTCCTTCCACTGTTCGTTCCAGCGCATCCAATTCACTTCAGACCTGCTGCCTTCCGACGTGGTTGGCACCAGCATTTACAACCAGGTCGAGCAACGATTCGATTTCAAGCCGGGCCCAATTTTTGCCAACATTGTTCTAGCGGATGAAATCAACCGCACGACGCCGAAGACGCAATCGGCGCTGCTCGAAGCCATGAACGAAGCGCAAGTAACAGTAGACAACCACACGCATAAGCTGCCACGGCCGTTCATGGTGCTTGCGACGCAGAATCCCATCGAGCACCATGGCACGTATCCGTTGCCCGAATCGCAACTCGACCGGTTCCTTCTGCGCACCGGGATGGGGTATCCGTCGCGAGATAGCGAGCGGGAGATCATGCAGCAGCATACCGGCGGGCGCGATGCGGCCTCGGAGGTCTCTGCCGTAATGGGGGCACCCGACGTCGAAATGATGCAGCGGGCAGTGGAATTGGTGCGCGTCGACGACAGCTTGCGCGATTACGCCATCGACATTGTCGAGCGCACGCGCAACACCGAACAGCTCACGCTCGGCGTCAGCCCTCGCGGCCTGCTGATGCTGCAGCGCGCGGCGCAGGCGCGGGCGTTTCTCGAAGGCCGCGAATACTGCACCCCGGACGATTTCAAACAGCTGATCCTGCCCGTGTTCGCGCACCGCGTGGTGGTCAACACGCGTTATGCGACCACACAGAAGAAGGCGGCGCAGGTCGAAGCAATTCTGCGCGAAATTATCGAAGCCACGCGCGTTCCCCTCTGAGGAAAGCCTGAATTCAATGAATTTCGACATCCTTGAACGACGGGCGAGTGCTCGACCTGAACTCAGCCAGAATAAGCGGTGGCATGGCATCGACCGGCCCAGTTGGCGCAGTTTTGCCATTGCATTGGTGGCGCTCGGAGCAGCTCTGTTCCTGGCGCTGTATTCCGGCGCGGCGGCAGATGGAGGACATCTGCTGGTGGCGGGGATCTCGGCGCTGGTGGCGCTGGCGCTGGCGGGCTGGGTGGCCCTGACGATTGTGCCGGTGCTGGCGCGACGCACGCCGCTGCGGTGGCTTACCTACCAGATCGACTACAAGGTCACGCGCGAGGGCCTGGTGTATCTCGGCGGCGTTTTCGTTGTCGCGCTGGCGGCGCTCAACACGGGAAATAATCTTCTATTCATGATCTTGGGGTGCTTGCTCGCGGGTTTGCTGATTTCAGGGCTGCTTTCGCGACTGGTGCTGAGCGGAGTCGACGTCCGGCTCGAACTGCCCGAGCACATCTTTGCCGGGCGACCGATCATGGCGATCGCCGAGCTCCATAACACGAAGCAGACGATTCCGTCGTTTTCCGTGTTGCTCGTGGGCGAGGAAAAACAGAAAACGAAAAAAGATGTGCCCACCAAGGCCGCGCCGAACATTCTTGCCCGGCCAGTCTACTTTCCTTACGTTCCACATCAACAGACTGTGCGCCAAAATGTGGACCTGACATTTCCCCGGCGCGGAATTTACCGGCAGGACGCGCTCGGATTGCGTACGAAATTCCCCTTTGGATTTCTCCAAAAAACTCGCCGTCTGGATTCGGAAATCGAAGCGTTGGTATATCCTTCCGTTGAGCCGACGGCGGAACTTTGTGAAATTCTGCCGCTGGTGAGCGGAGAACTGGAAAGTTACCAGCGCGGGCGTGGGAACGACCTCTATTCGATTCGCGACTATCAATTCAATGACAGCGCCCGGCATGTGGACTGGAAAGCCACGGCAAGAACTGGAGTTCTGCAAATCCGCGAGTATGCGCGCGAGGATGAGCGGCGCGTACTACTGGCGTTTGATCCCTACATGAATCCGCGGGAGGAACCCTCCGAGCTTGCCGCCGGCCGGTTCGAGCGCGCCGTGGCGCTTTGCGCGGGGCTGGCGTGGCATTTTTACGAAATCAATTCCGTGCTTGAATTCCGCTCCGCCGGTTTTGCGACGCCGCGAGTAACCGCCGGAGAAATCGTCTACGATGTGTTGCGGTGCCTGGCGCGGGTTTCGCCCCTGAAGGCGCAAGCGGACAACGGCTTCATCGATTCGCTGTCCGATGCACCCGACATTTTCAAAATTGTCCTAACCAGCCGGCCGCGCGGCTCGATTCCCACTCAGTTGTGGAGTTCCTCGTACATTTTGTTCGTGCCGTCGCTTTAGTTTTTTTGATCGAGAACTCAGCCATGATGACGCGCCAACGGCGCGGAGCATGCCAGCCCGGGGCAACGCCCCGGGAACTCGATGTGCGACAATGCGTGGCGTGAGTATCGTCGCACTGCCGGCGTCAGATATCGGGAAATTCAGGGGCCGCTTGCTCACTTGGTTTTCCGCTCGGAAACGCGACCTTCCCTGGCGAAGGACAAAAGATCCCTACCGCATCTGGCTCTCGGAAATCATGCTGCAGCAGACGCGCGTTGCCGCAGTGGTGCCCTACTACGAGAGCTTCCTCGTGCGGTTCCCAAACCTGAAGGCGCTGGCGAGCGCGCGGGACGAGGCCGTGCTCAGCCACTGGGCGGGACTCGGGTACTACAGCCGTGCAAGGAATCTACTTCGCGCGGCACAGGAAATTGAGGCGCGTCACGCGGGCCAGTTCCCCAGAGAGTATGAAGCAGCACTCGCTTTACCGGGCATCGGACGCTACACGGCCGCGGCGGTGCTTAGCATTGCTTACGACGAGCCGCTCGCGGTGCTCGACGGAAATGTCGCGCGCGTCCTGGCGCGATTGGGCGCGGTGCGCGGCGATCCTCGCGCTCCCGCGATTTGGCGGAAACTAGATGCCGTGGCGCAGGAATTGCTCGCGCACAAAGTGCCCGGCGATTGGAACCAGGCCATGATGGAATTGGGCGCGACAGTTTGCACTCCAAAATCGCCAAAGTGCGCGGAGTGTCCCGTCGCCAAATGGTGCCGCGCGCGAAAATTCGGCATCGCCGGACAACTACCCGACGCAAGGAAGAAGCGCGCCTCCGTGCAAATGTCACTCGCGGCCGCGGTACTCATTGACCCGCGCGGACGAACCTTTCTGGTCCGGAATCCCGGCGGCGAGGGGGCGCTGTTTTCACGAATGTGGCAATTCCCTGCGCTTGAAACAATTTCTGATGCGGCTTCCGATCTCGCAAAATACCTACGGGAGCAATTCGGAGTGAAAGTCGAGGTTGAACGGTCGAAAAAACTCCAAACCGCGCGTCACGCCGTCACTTTCCGCGAAATCCGCCTGGAGCCTTTCCTGATTCGAGTGAAGCGCCTGCCGAAGATCGACGGGACCCGCACGCCCTTCCTGGGACGATTCGGCCACCTGCCGATTTCAAGCGCCACTCGAAAAATCGCTAGCGCGGCGATCGGGCATTTCAAAGATCCGTTACGGTCAAAATAAATATTCCGGCGAGCTTCACGAGCCTGTGTGAGAACTACTATTCGTGACTGCTTTGTGTCGCACTTACGGTGCTCGGAATTATTTTCCCCACAGTTCCCGGCCCTCCCGGGCTGGGCTACGGTCTGTCGCGCCTCTGGCGCTCTATCTTAGTTGTCGTCAGATAAAATCTTCCGGTTGCAAATCATGTTTGTACTTGTCAACTCATGGCTAGGAGTTTCTGATTTTGGAGTCGCAACCCAGCGCCGGAGGCGCGGAACACTGTAGCCCAGTGCGGAAGCACTGGGTACACGACATAGGAAAGTGCCAAGCGCCGTAGGTGCGGCAGATCCCTCGGATGGCTAACCCTCCGAGCGACAGAGTTTCTCCCAGGCCGGGGCGCTCAGCGTAAATGTAGGGGCGGCACCCGCAACTCGCTCGGGTTGAATTCTGCTGCCACAACGCGAGTCTCCAAATCGCACGCGCTCCGGGGCATTGCCACAAAGCTGGCGACAAACCTGAATAATTATTTGCTAAGCGGGGAATCAGGGCTGGGGCTGGACGCGAGAAGAAGGGCTCTGGGATTTGAGAATCGCTCGCTCGGCCTCGTCTCGACGGTCTCTGACCTTATCGTTGATTGGGCTGTCCGGTTCAAGCTTGCGATACTCGTCCAGATCCCTCAGAAGCGCGGGGTAATCCTTCTGGCGGTGATGTATGTCAGCGAGGAGGAGATGAGTTTCCGGGGAATCGGACTTCCAGCGAATCGCCTCGCGGACGCTGTTCTCGGCTTCCTGCAACCGGTCCAACGCGAATAACGCCCACCCCAGACAATAATGTCCTGCCCAGGAGGTTGGGTTCAGATCCAAAGCCTCGCGAAGTACTCGCTCGCCCTCCGTAAATCTTCCCTGGTATGTGAGAACCGCACCTAGTGCAAACAGCGGGTCCGCGTACTTGCCGCCGCTCAATCCGATGGCCTTTCGAAGGGCCTGCTCTGAGTCTGCTAAGCGCCACAATTTCAGTTCCGCCGCTCCTATCTCGAAATAGGCCTCGTAGTAGGTCGCAAACTCAGCGACCGCGCGTTGAAAGTGGGGCAAGCTCCCAGCTGCGTCGTCTTTTGCCAGGCGCTCCACGCCCTTTTGGAAAGCGTGATGGGCTTTGGGTGGAATGCTTAGTTCTCTGACGGAAACTGCATGGGGCGACTCCGGGGATTGCGCCCTCGAAAAGAGCGGTATACAAAGGCTTGCGACCAGCAGCCAACTTATCCGTAGTCCACTCATGGCGTTGAGCCCAACCTCTAGACTCGCCAGCGAACGTAATAATTTTACACAATATTCATATAAGCGCAACAATGTTGTAACAATTGGTGTTCACATCTCGGTACTACACCTTTCTTATGGTGTGCCCGGGTTTGCAACCATTGGTGCATTATCTGATTGGTCCCAGGCAAAATTGCACAGCAAACTGGATGTTAAACTTGTTGTTCGCGCCATGGACACCGCAGGCTCCATTCCCGAGGCTCAATCCCACGAAGTGAGCGGGGCTGCAGCCGTCACTGGAGATCTCTCCGCCCTGCGGCGTCATTTTGAGATATCCCTCTACTTCCTGCTTTTGACAGGTGTTTTAACTCTGGTTTCGACCGGTAAACTGGACCTGGTGTCGATCCTAGTGCCTCCCGCCGCATTGTTAGTTAAGGGTTTCCGATGGTGGCGCGGAAAGGGGCCGGAGCTTTCCAACCGCGTGGGGAGCTGGCTAACGATTGGTTATTTCGCTTTCTTCCCGTTTGATCTGTGGATCATTTCGCGAGCGCTGTCCGCCGACACGCAAAACCCCGGACTCTACGCGGCATTGCTCGCGACCATTCATTTAATGTTATTCGCCATCATCGTGAGGCTCTACACCGCTTCGACAACGCGTGATTATTTGTTTCTGACGTTGATGGCTTTTACTTCGATGCTGGCGTCCGCGATCCTTACGGTCGATACCGGATTTCTCATCTTTTTCTTCTTGTTCATGGCTCTGGCCGTGTCCACCTTCGTGGGCCTGGAAATGTGGCGCAGCGCGCAGGGCGCCGTCGTCCAGCCGCTCCAGAACGGCACCAGCGCCGCAAGCCGCCTGCACAACGCGCTAGGAGTAACCTCCGCCGCTATCGCGTTCGGGTCCCTCGCGGTTGGCGCGGTCATTTTTCTGTGCCTCCCGCGATTTGCCGGAGGCTACATGTCCGGACTTAATTTACAGCCCACGCTGATTTCCGGATTCAGCGACGATGTCGAGCTCGGTGAGATTGGCGAAATCAAGAAGAGCAGCGCGGTGGTGATGCGCATTAACGTGGAGGGCGGGCTGGATGCGGCGCGCGACATTCATTGGCGCGGAATTGCGCTGACCGTGTTCGACGGCAGACGCTGGTACAACGGACCGCACGACCCAAAAACTATCCAGGCGGCTTCGGATGCTTGGTTCCGTCTAGACACGGGCGAAGTCCCAAAACGCAGACCCGGCAGGACGATTCAGTACACGGTACTGCTCGAACCCATCGCCAGCACGGCGCTGTTCTTCGTGAACCAAGCGGACGGCGTGCGCGGACGGTTTAATGGCGAAGGCGGCTCGAGTTTCATGAGCCAGCGGGGGTCCTATCTTCTGGAGGACCGGACGGGTTCCGTCTCCAATCCTTACCACAATTTTTCGCGGATGCAGTATGAGGCGCGTTCGGTGGTGCCGATTCCGCCGGCGGAGGGCCTGCGCCAAGCCGGTTCGGATTACTCAGCCTCCATGCGGGAAATGTATTTGCAACTGCCGAAGCTGGACCCGCGCATTCCGGAACTGGCGAAACAAATTACCGGGCGCGCCGCCAATCCGTATGACAAGGCGCGCGCCCTTGAGAACTATCTGCGGTCGCACTATGGCTACACACTCGATCTGACAGGAACGCCGCCGCCTGACCCGCTTGCTTACTTCCTGTTCCAGAAGCGCGCGGGGCATTGCGAATACTTCGCCTCGGCCCTCACGGTGATGCTGAGATCGGTGGGCGTCCCGGCACGCCTTGTCAATGGATTCCTCACCGGGGAGTATAACGACGTCGGCGGCGACTTTATCGTGCGCGCCAGCGATGCTCACAGCTGGGTCGAGGTTTTCTTTCCCTCCTACGGCTGGCTGACGTTCGATCCCACGCCGCCGGCGGAAGAAAGGGCGCCGGGCATGTTCGCGCGCTTTGGGCGCTATTGGGACTGGCTCCAGCTGCAGTGGAGCGAATGGATCATCAACTACGACTTCGGACATCAGATGACGCTGGCGCAAAGTGTGCAACGCGTGTCGCACGACTGGACCGAGCATTTTCGGAAAACGTTTGCAGATGCGCGGCGCTTCGCGACCGACCAGCTGGAACTCTGGCAGGCGCGAGCACTGCATACGGCGGCGTTTCTGCCGGCTTTGTTTGCGATTCTCGCTGGACTTTGTGTCTTCGTGCTTTTGATGCAGCGCAAAGTGCGCCAGAGAATAATGACTCTGTGGCACTTGCGCGTTTCTACTTCCGCCGCGATGACGCCGCACTTGGCGACGCTCCAGTACAACGAAATGCTCCGGCTGCTGACGCGGTGCGATATCCGCAAGGCGCCGGGACAAACCCCGCTCGAGTTTGCCGCATCGTTGCCGGACGGAAATCTTGCCGAGCCCGTGCACGAACTGACCTCGATGTATCAGGCAGCGCGATTTGGGG
>JGI12635J15846_10006413_pt1 | contig 10096 bp, 8 predicted proteins | sample BlaSpr_A8_OM2_M2_FD_15846 | JGI IMG/M metagenome (IMG submission 15846)
GTGATGGACGTCGAGCCATTGTGCGCGAAGTACGGCAGTTTCGGCTGGGACGTGATGCGCGTTGACGGCCACGATATGACCCAGGTCGTGGATGCGCTGGAGCAAGCCAAGACCGTGACCCGAAGACCGGTCGTCATTCTGGCTAATACGGTGAAGGGCAAGGGCGTCAGCTTTATGGAAGATCAAGCGGGCTGGCACGGCAAGGCCCCGAACCTGGAAGAGCTGACGAAAGGCCTGCAGGAACTGGGGCTGTCCGATCGGATTCCAGTGCAGCGTTTGCTGGAGAAGGCGAACCACTATCAGGCGGAAGTCGAACACAAGCTCGATGCCAAGATGCCGAAGTTCACCCGCGACTACTGGTGGAATGCCGGCGACACGATGAAGGTGAAGATGGAACCAACGCGCAAAGGCTTCGGCCAGTCGCTGGCGGAAAACGGCGACGACGAGCGCGTGGTGTGCCTGGGTCTCGACATTTCAGGATCGATCACCATCAGCGATTTTTATGCGGGCAAGCCGGAGCGCAAGAAACGCTGGATCAGCGTGGGCATTGCCGAGCAGTCAGCAACCTCCGCCGCGGCTGGACTGGCTAGGGAAGGGAAGTTGCCCGTGCTCGGAACCTATGCCACGTTCGCGGCGGCGCGCAATCTCGACCAGATCCGGACGTCGGTCTGCTACGGCAATTTTAATGTGATGATCGCCGGAGCGCATGGTGGCGTTTCCGTGGGTGCGGACGGTGCGACTCACCAGGCGCTCGAAGATCTTTTCGCCATGCAAGGCCTGCCCAACATGTCGGTGGTGGTGCCCTGCGATGTCGTGGAAACGCGCAAAGCGACGAATTATCTGCTACTGCAGCACAAGGGGCCGAAGTACATTCGATTTGCGCGCGAGGCTACACCGGTAGTCACTGACGAGAAAACGCCATTCGTTTTCGGTCAGGCAAACGTGATTCGTCTGCGGCGCGAGGGGCCTAGTTTCCTGGAGGCTTTCGAAACTGTGCTGGCGTCATCCTGCAACAACGAGCAGGAGGACCTGAGCATTGTTGCCTGCGGGCCCATGGTTCCTGAAGCGATGCGCGCCGCGTACATCCTCAAGAAGGAGTTCGGTTACGAGACTCGCATTCTGAATATTCACACTCTGAAGCCCATCGATGCGGAAGCTATTATTCGCGCGGCCTGCGAGACCGGAGTCGTCGTCACCGCCGAGGAGCATCAGATCGGCGCTCTGGCCTGGCGTGTCAGCGGCATCCTGACCGAGAGTCCTCAACTTTACGGCCTGCCGGTGATTACCGGGGCAATCGGTGTCAAAGATCGCTTCGGAGATTCAGGCGCTCCCTGGGAGTTGATCAAGGAATTCGAGGTCAGCGCTGAGCACATCGCCCAAAAAGCCGCGGAGTTGGTGGCGTTCAAGAAGAAGCGTGCGGAAGAGAAGAAGGAAGAGCGCGAGCATCTGTTCTACGCGGGAATGCGCTAGCGCGCTCGTGCATCCATTGTGGCCTCAAACCGGGAGTCGGCATAGAAGCCATCGGGGACCTTGGGCGAGCCGTCGTTTCATTGATTACTTCCGTTATCCATCAAAGATGTTGATTCGCTGCATCTTGGCGTCCTGCGGGCCATTGACACTACAGCGAATCATGCTCAACAATTGAAGTATTCCCTGCAAACTTTAATTTAGCTTCCCGAGGAGGAAGGGTGTATGGCCGATGAAGGCGCTTATCAGGTGGAGCATCAGCCGTCGAACGCGGGCAAATGGATTCTGATTTTGGCGGCGATTGTGGTGGTGGCAGTCTTCGCATACGGGCAGTACCTCAACTATGCGCGGGTCACGAAACTGACCCAAGACTTGGACGCCGGTCAGGCCCAGGTCAAAGAGCTGCAGAATCGGATGCAGACGGCGGAAGCGCAGGAAGAGACGCTGGCGCGCCAAGCTGGCATGACCAAGAAGGAACTGGCGCAGCGCGCGGCCACATTGCAGGCGGCTCAGAAGGCTGCCGAAGCTCGCCTGGAGCAGGAGCAGAAGGAGCAACTCACTGCGGTGAGCGGAGAAATCTCGGGAGTGAAGACCGACGTGGGCGGAGTGAGAACCGACGTCGCTTCGACCAAGGCCGACCTGGAAGCCACCAAAGCTAAGCTGCAAAGCACGATTGGCGATCTCGGCATGCAGAGCGGATTGATTGCCCACACCGCGGGCGATCTGGAAGTGCTGAAGCATAAGGGCGATCGCAATTACTACGAGTTCACGCTGCTCAAGGGCGCCAAGCCACAACCGGTGTCGACCGTGAGCCTGCAACTGAAGAAGGCCGATGTGAAGAAGGGTAAGTTCACGGTGAACGTCACCGCGGACGACCGGACGATCGAAAAAAAGGATCGCAACGTCGCCGAGCCGATTCAGTTCTACTCCGGACGCGATCACCTGCTGTTTGAGCTGGTGGTGTGGAGCGTGGACAAGAATAAAGCTACGGGATATTTGAGCACGCCGAAAAATGCTCCCGTGCCGGTAACGGCGAACTAGAAGATGAGCGGAGCGTTTTTTCCGGGCAGCCATGTGCTGCTGCAGATTGTGGTGCGCACCGGCGTGATCTACCTGCTGGTGCTGATTGGCGTGCGCCTAAGCGGCAAGCGCGAGGTCGGGCAGATGACTCCCTTCGACCTTACGCTGCTGCTCCTGTTGTCGAACTCCGTGCAGAATGCGATGACCGGGCCCGACACGTCTCTGCTGGGCGGCGCGGCGGCGGCGGGGACACTCCTGATTTTGAATTACCTGGTCGCTGACCTCTCGGGCGGAAGCCGTCGCCTTCGACGTCTGATCCAAGGCCAACCCAGCCTGCTCGTTCATGATGGCAAGATTATTGAAGCGCACATGGCGCGGGAACACGTCAGCATGGATGAATTGCATCGTGCGCTGCGCGAGCACGGAATCAGCAGCTGTGACCAAGTGGCGCTCGCAGTGCTGGAAGTGGATGGGTCCATCAGCTGCCTGAAGTACGACGAGATCAAGCCGGACGCGAATACACATCTGGTGCGGCGGAGATTTATTCAGAAGAAGCAGTAGCTCGATGGAGTCGATAAGCCCTATGCTGATGTTCCGCTATATTCCAGCACAGCCAAAACTGCAGCGGCTATAATCCCGTTGTGTGGCAGAAATTTCACATCCTGGACCGAGCACAGGTTTTCGTTCTGGCCTCGGTGTGTGCGGTGGTGATCGCGCTTGCTATTGCTCTTGCTTCGATTCCTGCTGATGGGATTTCGTGGAATCGTTTCCTTGGGCCTCCGAGGCCATTTGATCCATTCATAAATTTTGGTTTGGCTTTTGTATCAGTGCTCCCGGTTTTTCTCGGATACTACCCCTTAGGACGGCTGGGCTTTTTGCTCAGTGTCGCAGTGGGATTCGCGCTCGCTTGGATCATGGCGGTGTGCGAGATTTGGTGCTTCGTGTTTGTCGGGCCTCTTTTCGGAAGCGTGAGGCTCAGCGCAGCTGCCTATGCTGGATGCGGCGTATTAGTGTACCTGCTTATTGCATGGCTCCATTTAAAGGCTGCAGTGTCTCCGTCCGTGCGTGACGCTCAGCGAAGGCTTCATCTACTTCCAACCAGAACGATCTAGTTGGTTGTTTTTGAGAGGTTACCCCTCAAAACCCATGGGCAATCACGAATAGGTTGTTCGTGACATCTCTTCCGCACGAATCACTGCTCCTTCAGGAACTTCACACACACTGGCGAACCCACATCCAGCACCTGCCCCGTCGGTGTCAACCGGCCGGTTTTGGCGTCGATTCGGAAGATGACGATGTTGTCCGACTTCTGGTTTTCGGCGAAGAGAAATTTACCCGTGGGATCGATCTCGAAGCTGCGCGGGATCTTGCCTTGCGTGGGCGTGTATTCGACCGGAGTGAGTGTGCCTTTGCTGGGGTCGATGGCGAACACGGCAATCGTGTCACTTCCGCGGTTCGAGGCGTAGAGGAATTTGCCGGAAGGATGCATCTGGATTTCCGCGTCGTCATTCTCGCCACGGAAATCTTTGGGCAGCGCAGAGATCGTCTGCAAGCGATGAAGCGTACCCGTGGCCGGATCGTTTGAAAAAGCCGTGACGGTCGATTGCATTTCAGAGATCACATAGGCGAACTTTCCGGAGGGATGCAGGACGAAATGGCGCGGGCCGGCTCCGGGATCGAGCTTAGCGAAAGGCGGATCATTGGGCGTGAGCGATCCCTTAACGCTGTCGAACTTGTAGACCAGCAACTCGTCGAGGCCCAGGTCGTCGACCATGGCGAGGCGGTTGTCGGGCGAGAGGTCGATGGAGTGGGCGTGCGGTCCCTCCTGCCGCGAGGGATTCGTGCCGTGGCCGGTGTGTTGCACGAAGGCCGAAGCCTCGCCCAGTTTGCCGTCTTCGAGCACGGGGAAGACCGCAACGCTGCCGCCGGTGTAGTTCGCTACCAAAACGTATTTCCCGGTCTTGTCGACGATGATGTAGCAGGGATCGGCGCCGCGCGAGGGCAGTTCGTTCAGGAAGGTGAGCTTGCCCGTGGCGTGGTCAATAGAGAAAGCGCTGACGCCGCCACTGTTTGGGCCTTTGTAGTTGCCAACTTCATTCACCGCGTAGAGGAAGCGGCCGTTGGGGTGCGGCGCGACGAAGGAAGGATTGGTCGTTTCCGCCGCCAGGCCAAGGGACGTAATCTGGCCCGTATCGGCGTCAAAGCGGTAGGCGTAGATTCCTTTGCTCTTGCTGCCATCCTCGGTATAAGTGCCGACATAGAAAACATATTTGCCGTGCTGTTCCGCTGGTGCTGCGGTAGCAAAGAAGGTCGAAAGGAGAATTGCACACAGCAGAGTGGATGCGCGGAGACGATGCCGGAAATTCTTCATGCTGTTAATAGAAACCCATTCGGCGTCACTCGCGCAAGCGGTTCACGCTAGTTTGCCGTACTAACAGGCAAAGCTGTCGAGCTGCGCTCGACGGACAGCCGAGGGCCGCTGTCCCCACATATCCTTGGCGAACTACTTCGTCAGGGTGATGGGCACCGTCTGATCGTAGGGCCAGATGACTACGCTCAGGGATTTTCGCTGGTTGAATACGTCCAGCGTTACGGGAAAAGCCACGATGATGGTGCGGGTCGTCACTTCGCCGGGATGGATCTTGGTTTCCGGTGGAAGAGCAGGCTGGGCGCCGTTCTTGAGCGATGGGAATGCCTGGAAATATCGATCAAAATCGATCGCGGAAACGGCGTCGGCGGTGGAGTCTCCGCTAGGCCCCTTGAGGGTGCTTTCAAGGGTGTGGACGTAGAGAATCTTGTCGCTGGTGTTGCGCAGGGTGAAGGTCAACGCCACCATGGTGGAGCCCTGATCAGGAATCTCCACAGCGGCCACGTTGTCGAGCGAGCCCGAGGCCTGCGGCGTGGCGCGCTTCAGAAAAGAAGCGATCAGCACCACGACGACCACGGCGGCGATCGCGATCAGAACAATCTTAGCCGGGGGGAGATTCTTTTTCGCGGTGCCGTATTCTTCGCCAATATTGATCGTGGGTCCAGCGGGAACGGACGGTGGCGCGGCTTCGGGCGCTGGGGGCTGCGGCGGAGGGGCGGGAGTCTGGTCAGGCATAGGCTTCTGGGCGATTCTACGCCTGCGGCCGACGGGATGCGACCTGCTTGCTTCCGTTCAGACAAAAGTTCAAAAGCTTAAACCGCAAAGTACGCCGAGAAAAGGCTTGAGTGCGCAGAGAAAAGCAACTGCACGTCTGCCGATTTAGAGGCTGGTCTGCAGGATCACCATGCGTGCTTCATGGCCTTCTTGAATGCCTGTACGGGGAGCGTGTTGAGCACGTCATTTGTCGTTAGCCAGGCGCGCCGGGCTTGCAGGACTCCGTAGCGAATCTTTTCCATGTGCGACGTGTGGTGAGAATCGGTATTGATGACGATCTTCACGCCCTGCTGCTTGGCCTGCCGGAGATGCACGTCGTTCAGGTCAAGGCGGTCGGGATAGGAATTCAACTCCATCGCGACTTTATGCTTTGCAGCCGCGTTCAGAACCGCGTGCATGTCGAAGGCGTAGGCGTCCCGGCGCAGTTGAATGCGGCCGGTAGGGTGTCCGATGATCGAGGTGTTCGGATTCGCGATGGTCTTCAGCAGGCGGTCGGTCATCTTCGCGGGCTCCTGATTGAAGACCGAATGGACACTCGCGATGACGATGTCCATCTGCGCCAGCACGTCGTCGGAGAGGTCGAGATTGCCATCGGCCAGGATGTCGACCTCAATGCCGGCCAGGATTGTGATGCCCTCGATTTGCTTGCCGGCCTCGCGAATACGCTGAATATGCGCCACGGCCCGCTGGTCGTCGAGCCCGTTGGCGAACGCCAGGTTCTTGGAATGATCGGTGATGGCCATGTATTTGTAGCCGCGCGCTTTCGCGGCCTCGGCCATTTCTTCGATCGTGTTGCGGCCGTCGGTTTCGACGGTGTGCATGTGTACGTCGCCCTGGAGATCGGCCTGCGTGATCAACTTGGGCAGAGCATGATCTTTCGCAAGGTCGATCTCGCCAAGGTTTTCACGCATCTCGGGTGGGATGTAGTCGAGGTTCAACTTGGCATAGATTTCTTCCTCGGTCTTGCCGGCTAACGGTGTCCCACCATCAAGCGTGGCCAGGCTGTATTCGTTCAGCGTGTAACCCATCTTGAGGGCGCGCTGGCGCAGGGCCACGTTGTGCGCCTTCGATCCGGTGAAGTACTGCATGGCCGCGCCGAAGGATTGTGGCGGCAGCAGGCGAACATCCACCTGCATGCCGCTGCGCAGGTGAAAGCTGATTTTGTTGTCGCCACTGGCGATGACGTCCATCAGCGGCGGATATTGGGCGACGTAGGCGATGGCCTTCTGCCGTCCTTCTTCGGTCGTGCAGGCAGTTCCGGTGACGAGGATGTCGAGGTCACCAACAGTTTCGCGGCCACGGCGTAGCGATCCGGCCGGCGTGATCTTGTCGATGCCTAAATATTGTTCGAGATATGCTTTGAGGTTTTCGGCCTCGACTTCACCGGCGTCGATCAGGAAGCGGCCACCGATGCGGCGATAGTCTTCAATGGCCTTGAGCAGCTTGGCTTCGTGCTTTTCGCCCATGCGGGGCAACTCGCGAATTTTTCCTTCGCGCGCCAGCTTTTCGACTCCATCGATGTCGCAAATTCTGTGGGCACTCCAGATCAGGGCGATGGTCTTCGGCCCCAGGCCTTGAATTTTCAACAACTGCAACATCGAAGGATGATATTTCTCCAGTAGTTCCGTCTGAACCGCGAGTTTGCCTTCTGTGAAGAGTTCCTGAAGGTTTCGAAGCATGCTCTTGCCAATGCCGGGGATCGCTAGAACCTGCTTGGGATCGGCAATAAGTTCTTTTATCGGCTGCGATAAATTCTCGATGGCCTGGGCGGCGTTGCGATAAGAGCGGATGCGGAAAGAATCCTGCCCATCGATTTCGAGCAGGTCGGCAGTTTCGTAGAGAACATTGGCGATGGCCTTATTGTCCACCGACTTAAGATAAAACAAGATTGGACGGCAGGGCCAGTGGGCGCCGCTGGAATACTCGGACGCTACGGCGTCAGAGCAAGATGCGCAGTCTGTCAGACACGACGCCTCTCGGGTGGCGCGCTCGCTGCAGCGGAGAGTTTTGCCGGAACGGCGCGGGACGCCACTACGAGGCCTTGGTTACATTCGCGGCCTGCGGTCCTTTTTGGCCTTCGGTAATTTCGAACTCCACCGGATCGCCTTCCTGCAGGCTCTTGTAGCCCTCAGAGCTAATCGCGCTGTAGTGAACAAATACGTCTGGCCCATCCGCGCGACCGATGAACCCATATCCCTTGGCGTTATTGAACCACTTCACGGTTCCTTTCAGACGTTCCACGTACCCCCTCTTCCTGCACGTACTCTTGTTGGGGGAACCCAAGGACGTGCCCGCAGTCAAAATGCCGCCAATGAGATGCATTTTGGTGCGCCAGGGGTGGGCTGTCAATTCTTTTACGCTATCGAAAAAATGGCAAAACCGGAATGCGCGGTCCCGTGTTGCTGGCGACTAGCCTGTCCGCAGGACGGCTTTTCGGGTCATCGTCTTTGACGTCCGCGCCATATGATCGAGCCATAACACGGAAGAAATGGTTTTCGAATCCTTAATGGTGCCACGAAGGACCATGCGGACCGCTGCCGGAAGCGGGACTAGCCGCTTGTAGATAACTTCATCATCCTCAGGCTGCGCCACGCCCGCGCGTAAGCCGGTCGCCAGGTACACTGCCATGGTTTCAGCAACGAAACCGGGACTTGCGAAGAACTTCAAGATACGGCGCCACTTGGCGGCGGTGTATCCGGTTTCCTCCAAGAGTTCGCGCTTGGCGGCCTGAAGTTCCTGCTCCCCGGGATCGATGCGGCCGGCAGGTAATTCCCACAGATAGTCCTTGGCCGCATGCCGGTACTGTCTCTCCAGAAGAACGCGAGGGGTCGACGCGGAGTCGTCCACGGCCAGCACGACGACGGAGCCCGTGTGATGGATAACATCGCGCCGCGCCCGAACGCCGCCGGGTTCCTCGACTTGATCGGTGGTGACCCAGAAGACCGGCCCGCGATATACGGTTCGGGAGGAGAGGATTCGTCCTGTGCTTCGCTGTTTGCGGAGAACTTTCGCCATACAGACACTATAAAACACCGCTTCCGGCTTCCGGAAAACGTTGAGTTCCGGAAGCCGGAAGCCCCTTCTGCTATGCTGCCCGGCATGGCAAGCAGGCCTATGGTCGCGATTGTAGGAGCCGGCAATTTCGGGACGGCGCTGGCGGTGGCGCTGCAGCGAGCGGGTTACTCCATCGAAGCCGTGATTGCTCGGTCCCGCGGTAGTTCGCTGAGAAAGGCGCAGAGATTGGCGAAGCAAATTAGCGCACGGGCTTCGACGGACCCATCCGCTTTGCGCGCTGACGTGATTTGGTTTTGCGTGCCCGACGCGAAGATCGCTCGCGCGGCGCGCTCTTTCGCGGGGAAGATCGAATGGAAGGGAAGAGTCGCGTTGCATTCCAGCGGGGCGCTCACCAGCGACGAACTGGCAGTCTTGCGCCGCCAAGGGGCAGTCGTCGCGTCGGTGCATCCGCTGATGACCTTTGTGCGCGGCTCCCAACCTTCGCTCGCGGGCGTTCCTTTTGCACTGGAGGGCGATGCGGCGGCGGTGCGGGTGGCGCGGCGAGTGCTCCAGGACTTGGGAGGCCAAGCGTATTCAATCCGTAAGAAGGAGAAGGCGGCGTATCACGCGTGGGGAACTTTTGCTTCGCCCCTTTTCACTGTGCTTCTGGCCACTACGGAGCAGGTTGCGGCGCTCGCGGGAGTGAGTCGAACAGCAGCGAAGCGGAGAATGGTACCAATCTTGCTCCAAACGCTGGCGAACTATGCTGCCTTCGACGCCCCGGGCGCGTTCAGCGGTCCGATCGTGCGCGGCGACGTGGATACGGTGAAGCGTCATCTCCGCGTGCTGCAAAGCCTACCCGCGGCCCGCGACGTTTACGCCGCTCTCGTTCGCGCAGCCCTACTGTTCCTGCCTGCGAAGAAGAAAGCAGAGTTGCGAGCGGCTGTGAAATCAGCGGGAAACTGAGAGCTCTATAGTTTCCCTGGTCAGTTTCTGGGCGCGAGCTGCCAAGGTAAGCACTCCCAACACAACGAACGGGAAGACCACAGCCATACGCAGCGGCAGAGAAAAGATCGCCTTCGAATAGAACTGCTGGTGCGTTAAGAACGGGTGCAAGGCTATCAGAGTCAGAGACGCGATCCACGGCCACACCAGCGTCGCAACGCCGATTACCAACAGTGTTTTCAGGACCCAGTTGGCGGACCATTGCTGCCATCGCGATGCGAGCAGGAGTGTCCCGGGCAGAAGAATGACGTGATCGTAGACCGCCTGACCTGGAAGCAGGGCGATGGTTGTGATGGCGAGCAAAAGGCTCAAAGTAAACCAGAATTCCAGCGAGTCGGACGCAGCGGAGCGGTTGCGCCACGCCAGGATGGCTGCGGCGATGAGCAAGGCCGCGGTCAAACCTTGCGAGACTGACCCCGTTGTGCTCCGGCCCAGGAATAAGTCGACAACCGCGGTTAGCAGAGGAGG
>JGI12635J15846_10006419_pt1 | contig 10090 bp, 10 predicted proteins | sample BlaSpr_A8_OM2_M2_FD_15846 | JGI IMG/M metagenome (IMG submission 15846)
GTTCACACCGCGCCAAACACGCGAAGCAAAAAAGGGGAATTGGCCGGCTACTGGAAAACGTTATCGGAAGATTTTCACTGGCACATCGAGATATTGCCCATCGTCGAAAAGCGCAGCAAGTCGTACAGCATAAAAGAAGTGTACTTCAACGGGGTATTTCCGGAACAAGCCGCCGAGCGTCTGCGTTTGCTGGACCCTAATTCATGATCCGTCGTTTCAGACACCGCGCTCGCAACTCGCAGCATGGCGGTATTCTGAGCAGTTTGATCAGCCTTCTTTTTCTGATCATTTTTCTCTTCGTCCTCTACGCCGCCCGGCGCCCGCTGCTTCGCCTCGCTGGCGAATCCTGGGTTGTCGAAGATCCTCTCCAACAGTCGGACGCGCTCCTGCTCCTCAGCGACGATAATTTCTTTGCCGACCGGGCCACCCGCGCCTCAGAGCTCTATCGCCAAAAATTGGCGCCCATCGTGGTGGCTAGCGGGCGACGCCTGCGTCCGACCGCCGGCGTTGCCGAATTGATGGAACACGACCTGATCGAGCGCGGCGTCCCCAAGGATCGCATCATCCGTTTTCCACAAGATGCTGACAATACCCGAGAAGAAGCCTTGGCCCTGCGCACGCTTGTCACCGAGAAGAACTGGCACAGCGTAATCGTGGTCACCTCCAACTACCATACCCGCCGCGCCCGCTACATCTTTCAACGTGTCTTTCCGGAGTCCATTACCGTGCGCGTGGCTAGCGCCCGCGATGGTGGATTTGACCCCGAAAATTGGTGGGAAAACCGCAAGTCATTGAAAGCGTTCATCCAGGAGTTGGTTGCCACGCTGGTCGCCACATGGGAACTGCGTAGAGATTCCGTCCATACCACGCAGTCTCTGCTGGAGTATCATCAGCGGGCACGAGTCCACGCCTAGTGCTCCCGAAGCAACACTCAAATTCCCCCGTCATTGTTGTTTACTCCACCTGAGTCGTATACTATCTACGCTCTTCTGAGTCGCGGTCCTGCCCGGCCCTGCTAAGCGACTTCGAACCCCAAATTCGACGGCGAGGTGTTGTCCCCATGTGGAAAAACGAAGAACGCAAGCCTCAAGGAATTCCGGAAAGGCCTGGCACTCCTAGTGCCCAGGTAAATCAGCCAGGATTTGGTAGCGCTCCCAGTAACCCGGCTTTTACCCCTCAAACTACCCCACTGCCCTCGCGCCCAACGCCATCAGCGCCACGTGGAAACGCCAGCATAGGCCAGGGCATCCGGATTAAAGGCGAAGTCACGGGTAGCGAAGACCTTTATATGGACGGTGTGGTTGACGGAAAGCTCAACCTGACCAATGGCAGTTTGACCATCGGACCAAACGGTACTGTCAAAGCGGACGTTAACGCGCGAGAAGTCATCGTACACGGGCGCATCGACGGCAAAGTCACTGGCAGGGATAAGGTTCAGCTCATGAGCACCTGCCATGTGACCGGCGAGGTCCAGACCGAGCGCCTGGCCATTGAGGAAGGCGCAATGCTCCGTGGCAAGGTCGAGGCCGGAAGATTAGCTCCCAAGACGGAAGCCAAGAGCACTGCTTCTACCGGCAGCAGCAAATCCGCGGAAACTTTGCCGGCAGCTTCGGGATCATCCGCGGATTAAAGAATGACTCTGCTGAACAAATTCGGCATTGGCGGCCAAGGCGATGCATCTCGAAACTCACGCCCCAGTGGGTCTTCGAGCGGCACCTCAAAGTCGCTGTCCGCTGGCGCTCCGGGTACAAGCGCCGGGTCTTCCGCCTCTTCACATGCCCCGGAACACGCTGCCACCCGCGTATCCAATGGACTGAAGGAATTTCTGTGGAATCTCGAAGGCCTCGGCCGCGGGACCCTGCTCGACATGGGAGCCGCCTGGCAAACTACTCTGAATTTTTTTATTGAACGCAACTTTCGCGTCTCTACCGAAGACATTTTGCGCGGATGGAAAACCTTCCTCGATGAAGACGAGGCCCGGTTACGCGAAGATCCGACCCTGCGCGAAAAACTCGACACCACCCCTGAGGGCCGCGCATCCCGCTTCCTGAAGTCGAATATGCAATATAAGCCCGCTTCGTTCGATGCCGTGTTGCTCTGGGATGCCTTGGATTACCTTGATCCCGCCATGACCAAGGCGACGGTCGCCTGTGTAACCGAGTTGTTGCGTCCGGCGGGGATTGTTCTGGCTATGTTTCACAGCAAGAAGGCGGAAGCATTTCAGCGCTATCGCGTGGCGGATTCAAACACCCTTCAGGTCGTTCCCGCCAGGAGTCTCGCTCCATTTTATAAGGTCTATCAGAATCGCGAAATTCAGGACCTCTTCAGTCAATTCCGCACCACTAAATCTTTCGTAGGGCGCGACCAACTCCGCGAAAATTTATTTATCAAATAAGATCCCGATACGAATAAAATCCTGATACAAAGCTGTGAATTTTGCCATCTCTTCGCTTGCATTGAATTTTCTCGAGGAGTACAACGTCACCGTGAGCTCATAAAGCTCCGGAGGGGAACATGACTCCACCGGACTTGGAGCGAAACAAAAGCTGATCACACCGCTTTTGCGGTGTCCCGTCGTCCGAAACAGCTACGCTTTACAGCGAACTTTTTGAGACGACACAGCAAAACAAAAAGGGGAGCCATCGGCTCCCCTTTTTGCATTTTCGGCGTGGTTTAAAAACTACAGGCCAGATACGCCAGACACGACTGTCGGATTTACGGACGATTATTATTGAGCTTGACGGTTGTTGCGATGATGCGAAACCGCGCGGTGGTGGTGTCGGCCTCTCCCGGAATGCCGGTGATGGTGCCGGTCATGCGACGACGCACGATTCGTCGTTTGTGGCTCCGCAGGGCGCGCTGTCGTCAGGACAGGGGTCATCGCCAACACGAGCAGTGCTAAGAAAAGTTTCATAATAAAATCCTCACTGGAGTAAATGCTGGGTAACACTATTCAATCACACAGCGACGCGAAAGTCTTCAAATATTCGACAAAACGCAACAAAAGTGACATACCTCACGCAATACCTTAGTTTTGCGTTCTCTGGGGTTCAGTTTCTTATTGTCCCGCTGGGACGGAAGCGTACAAATCGCCAACTCGGAAAGACCTTTCAGTTCCAGGGTTTACTAACTTCCGGAGCGATTTGCTCCAGTATTTGTTGCCAAACCTCGGCATCATGCAGTGAGTAGCGTCTGGTCCGGGCTCCATGCGCCGCTTGTGCGGAACCGTCGGATGCTTCTTCATTCTTTCCATCGGTTAGCAGGATGCTTCGATCGCAAGCGGCAAACAGTTCCGTGCCTTCCTCGGGCTTGGCAATCCCCATGATCGTCGGGTGATAACGCAACGCTCGATCATAAAGTTTGGACAGGCTTTGGATGCAACGCTTGAGACTGGCCCCGATCGCCAGCGACCACATCACGCCATGTTGTCGCAACTCATATTTCTTTTCGCGTCCAGCCTGAACAAAGCGCTGAATATCCTTTTCAGACGCGCCGGCAAAGAAGAAAAGTTCGTCGAAATCCCGCTGCCGCACCAATTCCGCTTCGCGTTGCGGCAACCCAGTATTTTGCGCCAGCTCCCGAGGCGAAAGGGAACTCAACGCCACCACCGGCACATTCGTCTCTTCCGAGAGCGCTTCCAGGGCATTTGTCGCTGCTGGCAATACCTCTGCCATCGGCACGCACGTGAATCTTCCCAGTCGAACGGTCTTCTCCGGCCGCAAATTAAAATAGCCTTCCGGGAGATATATTCCGCTGCCGCCTTCAGCAATAAAGGTATGCGTATGCGCATGTTTACGCCGCGCGGCATCGAATTCGAGCCTCGACCGGTTGGTGACCCACACCGCCGGAATGCCGGCATGATCCAGCGCAGCCGTAAACTCATCCAGTCCGGGCGCGCTCCTGCCGCGCGGCGGAATCAAACCATCGACTGCAATGTAGAGAACGCACGGCGTTTGACGCAAGCAAAGCTCCAGTCGGGAGCATCATTGTAAGCGCAAACGCCTGGCTCAGCGAGTCGTACACACAATGGGACGTGGCGATCAAGCGTCGGCTCTCAGGGCCGCCGGCGCTTGGATAGGGACAATAAAATTGCTGGCGAGAAGATAGGCGAACAGGTGTCCGAGAGGCCCCACGCGACGGAGTTGGGCGGCAGAAACCCATCCGCTCTTTTCACTCCATTCCCAACCGGTGGCGGAAACAGTGTTGAGCGATTCGCGCAGATCCGCGGCGGTCATGGGATAAGCGTAGATGCGGACGTTCTGGGCGAAAAGGCGCGCGAGAGCCCCCAGACGGTTGCCTTCGAGATTACCGTAAGGGTCTTCAAACGCGCGAATAATCAGGGAAAGGCCGACGACGAAGCGCACAGGCGCCGTTGTATAGCGATTGACGAGGGCGGTCATATGGTAGAGCTCGCGCTGGCGAAAAAGCAGCACGTCGCCGCCAGTGGCGAGAAGAGCATCGATGCGGCGTAGTAAGGCGGGAATGTCAGGGGGCGCTTCATTCGGCGCCGACGGAGCAGCCGTGAGGCAGAAAAAGCCAGCGGGCTCCGACTTTGTTTCGCTCCGCTCATTGCGAAGCTCCTGAATGGCGGAAGGCAGCAATCGCGCGTGGATCTGCGCGTGAGCGGCATCCACGTGGCCAAAGTAGCCGGGCGCAAGCACGACGGCTTTTTTGTACAGAGCCTCAGTCGGGGGAACGGCGGGGCCCTTAGAGGGGAAAAATACGGCTTCAGCGAATCCCGCAGACACCAGGTGGGCCAAGAGGGTACGGCGGTCCCAAGTCTCGAACGCTGGCCCCCGTAGATCGATGTAGTCGATTTCGATGCGCTCCTTGACGACGTCCTCTGTCACGCCTTTCAGAAAAGATTCCTCGGTTTGCAATTCGTAGAACGCTGAGTAAATGAGATTGACGCCGAGAATACCGATGGCTTCCTGCTGGAGGATATTGGCAGGATCGAGCATGTTGATGTGCATGAGGATGTCGTTGGGAGGGCCGCCAGGCTGCGACTGAAAGCGCAGACCGATCCAACCATGAGGGTCGTTGGTTCCGGCGAAGTCGCGCGCGGAGACGGTATCCACAAAGGAGAAGAACCGAGTCCGCGCCCCGCGAGTCTTCTCTAATTCGGAGAGCAGCTGAGTCCACTCGTTGTCCAGCATGGCTTCGAGGCGTTGCTTCGATACGTAGCGCGTGCCGGAACCGTAGAGATCGTCGCTGACTTCTTTATCGTAGGCCGAAATGGTTTTGGCCACCGTGCCGGAGGCGCCTCCTACTACAAGGAACCAGCGCGCGACTTCCTGTCCGGCGCCGATTTCGGCGAAGGAACCGAAGGTAGATGTATCAAGATTCAGGGTGAGCGCTTTGTGGTGAGTGTCGAGCTTTTCATTGGAAGGCATAGTCAGGCTCCGGTTGGGCGCCGTTCTAAGAAGTGCGAAGAGTCCGTGACGCTAGCGAAACTGGGCGCTAGGACAATTCTATCCGAGATTTTGTTTTGATTCGAAAATGGCAAAAATTCTGCAACCGTTTTGTTCTTCTCACGTTGACTGAACCATCTTCCTTTCTGCATAAGCCCGGTCTGACAGCCCAGATTCCGCACACGCTCTCGAAAGGGGAGTACCCAGGAGACTGCCCCCATTGAGGCTGGCACCTTGCCGCTGATCGAGGGCGATTGACGGGGTATTCCGGAAGTTAACGTCAGTTGTGGATTGGTACCGATAAACGCTAGCTTATGTTTAGCAACTCGAAAATGCCGGTGGTCCTGCGATATTAAGATTGATTTGAAATACTTAAACAGGAACAAAAAGGAATATGTAGCGAACGTCAAAGAAAACGCCTCAAGGATACGACCACTTAGCATTCTGTCAACTGAGTGCCCACGCAAAACTCTAATTCAACGAACAAAAAAAGGGCGAGCAAATTATTTGCTCGCCCTGGGTTACGCAGCGGCCAACCGCCGCTGGTGTTGGGTTGTTATCTGCCTGAGTTCGTCGCGCTTCCCGTTAACTGTCCGTTAGCTTTGGGAATGCTCAAGTAGCCGCTGACCTGGTCTTTTCCTACTTTGTTGATCACCACTTCTTCAGGCTGATGAGTGCCTGAAGTGTAGAAAAGGATCGGTTCGTTCAGCGCGCGATTCTTCTTCTCAAATCGCTTGTCTTCCACGGTCATGGCCACGGTGTATTGATTGCGCTTCTGATTCACGCCTTTCAATTCCACGGTGACGTTGCCTACTTTTTGCGGTTTGTTCTTACCGTTGATGCTGAACTCCAGGTAATCGCGTTCACCGAGCCGGCGCAGTTGGTCGATCTCGTCATGGTTACGCGCAATGAGCGTGCCCATTTCGCTGCGCGCCATCTTCAGGTCGTCACGCGTTGCGTCCAGATCCGACTTGACCGAGACCACTTTGGTGTCCACGGTTTTCACATCGTCGGTAGTAGCCTTGGTAGCCAGCTCGCCTTTGACAGAAGTATCCAGGGCGGTCAACTTCTCGGAAGTCTCACCATTCAACTTCGAGGACTCTTCGCGAGCCTTCTTCAGTTGGCCTTGCGTGAGTTTCAACTTGTCGGTCACCACTTTCAAATTGCCTTGCAAATCAGCGTTGGTTTTTTCATCCTGAGCGAGCCGGTCACGCAGCGCAGAAACATCCTGCTGCACGGACTGTTGCTCTGCCTTGAGCTGGCTAGCTACGGACTGTTGCGTGCTATCCAGCTTCGATGAAGCATTCCAACCGAATCCCAAACCACCTATCGCAATCAGGCCCAGCACGATCAGCGCTGGGAGGTGCCAGTTCGACTGCGACCTTGTTTCCACAATTCTTTCTTCTGTCATATTAAGGTTTCTCCTCACCCAAAAATGGGCTTTCCGTGTCTGTCGACCTGTTAGATGTGCAGGACGGTGCCCAAGGAACCCATTCTTTAACTTTCGATGCTTTAGTTACTTATACAACATCCCAGCGATTCGGAGTACTACTAGTACTTGCAATCTTTACCCGCTTGGTCGCCCCACACGGAGTTTTTGCTCGATTTAGCCCTTTGGCGTTGCAGTCACCCCGAACTGTTCTAAATCTGCGGTAAGCTGCTCTGGGGACTGAAAAACAATGCCCCTCATACCCAACTGCCGTGCAGCCTCCACATAAACTGGGATGTCATCAATATAGATGGCGTTGTCCGCGGTAGTTTTGCAGGCCTGCAGCGCGGCGCGAAAAATCAACGGCGAAGGTTTACTCGCGCCTACCACGCAGGAATAAATGCGGTGCTTGAAGAATCGGAAAAAATCAAAACGCTTTTCGAGTTCAGCCACGTGAATGGGATCGGTATTGGAAAGTACCGCGAGGCAACAGCGCTTCGATAGGCTCTCAACAAATGCGCCGTCCAAAAGTGGCGTCGGATCCAAAACGCGATTCCAAATTTCGCTGAATTGTTCAAACGTAAGATTCACGCCCAGCCGCCGGCAGATATGTAGCTGCCAGTCGCGGGGCGACATGCGGCCTTCCTGCCAATCACGCCATCGCGGATCGTGTTCGATGGCCGCCCAGGTTTCTTGTGGCGTGAGCGAAATGGTTCCTGCCAATCCGCCCATCGCACCAGCGATGTCGAGCCGTACCAGCACGCGGCCAATGTCAAAAATGATGGCGCGCATTTTCTTGGGTGCCCGTTTCTTGGATTCCAATGGTTTACGCTTTTTCGATTACCGGAGGTTTCACTGTGGAGTTGCTCTTCGCGTCGCGGCGTTCGCGAAGAATGCTGATCACCGCGGGCAGCAGCGAAACCACCACTACCACCGCGATTACATAATGAATTTTCTTTCCAACATCAGGAATCGACCGGCCCAACAAATAGCCACCCAAAATCATGCTGCCGACCCACAAGATCCCGCCAAAAATATCGTACGTAATATATCGCGAATAAGGCATTCCCGCGGCGCCTGCTACGGGCGGACAGAACGTACGGACGATGGGCACGAAGCGCGCGAGGATTACCGTCTTCCCGCCGTATTTTTCATAAAACGCGCGTGCGCGATGCAAATGACTGGGGCGAAAGAAAAAAGACTGTTCACGTTTGTACAGTGAAGCGCCTGCGCCGCGGCCAATCCAGTATCCAATCTGATCCCCAACAATGGCGCACAACATCACCGGAAGCAGGAGCCAGCGCAGCGGAATGGTTCCAGCAGCGGCAAACACGCCAGCGGTGACCAACAGGGAATCGCCAGGCAGGAAAAAACCGACGAAGAGTCCAGTCTCAACAAAAACAATTATGCAGACAAGAAGAGGTCCGTACGGTCCGACGGAGCGGATTAGTCCTTCAACATCGTAGATCGAGTGGAGTAAATGGCGGATGGATTCAAACACCTGGAATTATTCCTCGCAGCGGGATTGGTTACCTGCGCCAGAATTTGCGGGCGTAGACGAAAGCTCGCAAAAGCGCTCATCCCCATACGGTAACAGAAGAGCGCGGGATTCTCCGCGCATTCGTGCCAGAGGAACACGCAGATACTAATGGACGCCATCCACGCGCTGAATCGCATCATGAATTTATAGCCTCCGTGATGAAATGCAAGCCGTTGCCGCTGAACTTTTTGTCGCTGAATTCGGGCGGGTTCGCAACGCGCGGTTCGTGCGCGTCATTTTCGGCAAGAAGTTTTAGGATGCGGGGCAGCGCAATCTTGGCGGCGATTTTGCCGGCTTCGATGGCTTCATCGGCGCGATGAAAATCGTCCCACGCCAGTGAATGCACGTCGGGCCTGATAATCAGATCGGCGTGACGCTCCCACATTTCCAATTGATGTTTTTGCGCGGCGCACACGGCGCGGCTCACTACCTGGAAAATATTTGTAGGCTTGCCGCGATCTCCTTCGGGCATTCCGACGGACACGCCAACCACATATTTCGCGCCCATATTGCGCGCGGCCTGTGTAGGAACCGGGGCGATCAATCCGCCATCCACCAGCCAGCGCGTGCCAATTTCCACCGGCTCAAAAATTCCAGGGAAGGCGCAACTGGCGCGGATCGGATCGACCATATTGCCTTCAGTAAAAACCACGGCCTCTCCGCTGTTCAGATTCGTCGCGACCACGGCCATCGGAATGCGCAACTGCTCAAAGGTCTGCGACACAAAAACGCGTTCGATCAAATCGGCGAGGCGATGATTGCTGGCCAGGCCGAGACGCGAAACGTGCCAGCGCGCGATGTCGCGAAATTTAAGCGTGCGGCAAGTGGCCATGATTTGCGCCAGCGGCGCTCCGCTCGCGTAGGCCGCGCCGAGAATGCTGCCCACACTGGTGCCGGCAATGTGCGAAATAGCGATGTGATTTTCTTCAAAAACCTGCAGGACGCCAAGATGCGCGAAGCCGCGAGCAAATCCTCCACCAAGCGCAAGGGCCACACCTGGCCGCGCAGAGTGGCTGGCGACCAGCGCGTCGCTCTCGAGCGGTGCACGGCCGCGGAGCACGGCGCTAACGAGGCGGTTGTGCTGAACATTCTCAGGTAGCGGCTCCGGCACTGAGTGGTTTTGCTGAGCCCAGTCAACTGAATAGTTGGACTGCACGTTTTTTTGGTGGACCTTTTGCTGCAAGGGGCGCGGGAAATCATGCGCTGGCACTGCACGATCGGACAGGACCGCGGTATCGACCGTCTGTCCAGGGAGTCGCCGGAACGCCGCGCGAGGCGCTGGGGTGCTGTAGAAATATTCAAGCGGTGCCATGGCTTGCAGAATGCCAGCGCAGCACTCCCGGACCTATGGTCTAAGGGTCCCGCAAGAACAGTACGGAGGTACTCTGCACGAAAAAAATTAGAAAAATGAAATGTTTCGGCGAACAGTACCTTCTTACTAGTCGCGGGTCCCATCTGTACCATTGTTGGTTTTTGTGCGGTACGCGATTCTCTGTTGGTCGGGCAGAACTGAGGGTGAGGCATGGAGAACGCATACAAAGCATGGGTGGGGCAATCAGTGCTTTTGCAAGTGGCACTGGGAGATATCAAGGTTCCGCTACGGGGGACGTTGCTGAAAGACGGAAGTGAAACGATACGCATGCGCATTGGTGAAGGTTGGGATGTGGACATATATAAATCGATGATCATGACGGTGGAACGCGATTCCAT
>JGI12635J15846_10006420_pt1 | contig 10089 bp, 13 predicted proteins | sample BlaSpr_A8_OM2_M2_FD_15846 | JGI IMG/M metagenome (IMG submission 15846)
GAACGATAAATTCATTTTTCAACACGGGATCGGAGCCCGGTAGCTTGGCCACTATATTTGCGCACTCCACCGCCGAGGTTTGGATTGCTGCCTTGGCCGCCAGCGAAACGGCCAGTGGGAAATGCGGAAGAGGCTTGCGCTCCTTGCCCAGAGCGGCGATCTCGGCAAAGGTGTGCTCGGATCCCGCAAAGAGTTTCTCTGCTGACGCTGGATTGAACGTGACACCGAGTTGAAGTCCTGGAGTCTCGTAGAACTCCGGATCAGCAAGATCCATCGATGGTTGGTTGCGGTTCACTGAAATACGCGACCATGGAATGTCCATCGACGCAGGGTTAGGAATGGCGATTGACCCAATAGCGCCCGCGGCGCGTAGGGATTTCCAGCGCTCGGGCGGAGTCTGATAGTGCGACGCTAGCGCTGTAGGAATATCAGAGGGCGAACCAGCGAGATACACCACAATCTTCCCCTTTAAATCCACATCTGCGAGTTCATCCAGATTCTTTTCGGGAATCTGCAGGCCGTAGCCAATGAAAACCAAGGGTGCGGCGACATTGACGGAGCTGCGCGTGGCCCGCGAGCTGATGAACGCATCATCGGAGAACGAGACGAGTTGCGATTGTCCGTTGGCAACGAGCGCAAGCGATGATTTGGATTCGTCAACTTGGAATTGCGTGAAGCGAATGGGTTGGTAGAAGCCATCCGTGCCCGCGGGCTGGAACCCGGCCTTCTGCAGTTGTTCCACGGCGTACGCTTGGGCCTTGCGTAAACCTTCGCTGCCGGTGTTGCGGCCTTCCAACGAATCATCCGCCAGAAATTTCACGTATGCCCACCAGGACTTGCCGTCGAAATGCGTACTCGATGAATTTTGCTGAGCCAAGCAAGCAGCAGCAAAGGTGAAAAGCAGCAGACAACATACAGACTTGCGCATAGATGCACCTCGCAGTATCAGATGGAGCCCGTAATGATAGCAGGGAAAATTTGAGACGGGATCGAAAAACCAAGTGAGCGAGTCGAGCAGTTGAGCGCGCAGGACTTACTGGAGAAGTGCAACCTTGGAAAGCCAAGTGAGCAGCGCCTATCAAGATTTAGAAATCTGACCACTGCACAAATTGGGGGAGATGATGTTGCCCGCGAGGCAGGCGCTACATGGATCGCGACTGAAGCATGCTCAATACCATCGCGATCTGGCCGGAATGGTAAATCGTGTGCTCCACGACTCCGTGAAACAAAGTTTCGTAAGGATAGGTACGCCCAGGAACCTGTTTCATCAAATCCTCGATGGGAAAATTCCGAATCTTCTCTTCGAGGAGCTCGCGACTTTGGCTCCATCTGGAGACCAGTTCGTTCCACGGAATCGGCGGCTCGACCCAGTCCTTCTCGGGCTGCCAAGGCGGCAGCGAATTACTGTCGGAGGTATTGCGAATTCTTTCATTCCAAAGAAGCAAGTGCTGAAGCAGCTCCGAAATTGAATGAGATCCTGCAACGGGTGGCGTCGTGGCAAGCTCAGGCGAAATCTGCGCTAACAACTCAGCGAGCGAAGGTCCGTACCAAGCGGCTTTGACCGTCGCGGCGCGGTAAGAATCGGCGATTCTTTGGGTTTGGCGCATATGTGGCGGGAACTGCAGCGTTTCCGAGTTTAGTCTACATCAGCCGGCCTCGCGTTGAGACCACCTCTCGCCTCTGCGATGACCGAGCATCATCCGTTAGCGACTCGACTGGTTTTTGCTAATTGTTTTTCTGTGGATGGGAGGTATCGCTCTTTGACTGACTCTCTTTGATCATCGCAGCGATGTCCTCTTGCAGGTCTTTCTGCGTGTTTTCGACGCTCTTTTGGAGCAGGGGCATCATTTGTTGCATCGACTCCGCCGTAATTGCGGGCAACTCCCGCAGTACCTTCTGGCCCGTGGTCGTTCCGTAAAATGTCACCNGCGCGTCAATGTCACCTTTGTGAAATGCTTCTGGTACACCGGAACCATCGAGTCTATAAGATCATTCCAGGGGAAGCTCTTTAGCATTTCATCCGTTCTCTTATTCATCCGCGCCTCGAAATCAGGTGGCAGTTTGTCCTGGATCTTCAAGTATTGTTGATGGATCATGTCGTGCATTGGTTTGGACATGGCATCCACTATTTTGGTCACCATTTCTCGTGAATGCATCACTTGTAGATTTCTTTCGACATTTTCTTTAGAGGCAGGCGCGTCCGCGGCATTCTGCTGAGCCACACCACTGCCACTGAGACACATGCACAGCACAACAGCGCACAAGAGTTTCTTGATCATGACTCTCCGCCTTCAGTTCCGTCCCGATGCCAACGCACCTTAGAGCCGATAGCGAATAGTTTGCAAATTAGCGTGCGTAAAAATCCGGAAAATCCGGGTCAGACGGGATGTTTCCAGCACGAACGCTTCTGTTGTCCCGTCTGGCCAATGTCGTTCTTAAGGTGCCGGAACGCTTGTCTGCTCGCGATTCTGTATACCCACGGCCGAAACAGCTCCGCTGCATGCAAGGACTTGAGTTTGCGGCACACGATTACGAGAACATCCTGCAACACATCATCGGCATCTGATGGCCCGACCACTCCGGCAATGTAACGCCGGAGCGAGTCCTGAATGCCGCGCAGCAAGTGTTCGAGAGCCTCGCGGTCATCACACTGCGCTCGCAATACCCACTGTGCCTCTTGTCGGGAAGTAGCCACTCGCTCCCTTCAAATACTAAGAGGCCTGATTCGTCAAAATAGTTCGGTGCGTCACGAATATTTGTGAAGTCATATAGGAGCGGAAATCTTTTTCTGCAACTTCTGCTATAAAAATTACCTGCGACGATGCATGCCCACCCCAGCTTCGACCTGACCTTTCCCCATTCCTACACAGTGCTTCCCATTAAACTTTCGCGAAATGGCCAGCATCCGCCAATTTACTTTCCGGGCCTAACAACGATTGGCGGCAAAGACGGTCTCTTGCTGAGGTTTATCGCTTCAAATGGCAAGCAGTGGGATGGTTGTTTTGCATTTGGGAACCACGCGCTGTGCGGAGTATTCGCACTGCCACACCCCGACCGTGTTGGTGTGGTGTCAAATGGAACCGGATATGACGTGCATGTAAATGAGCCGGAGAAATCATCGGAATTACACATACTTCCCGTCCGGGACGTTCGCATCGTCACTGACGCACGAATGCTCCTGCTTGCGGACTTTACCTCACTTTTTGCACTGGGTTCCGATGGTCAGCTATGGACACAGCGCGTGTGCTGGGACGACTTAAAAATTTCAGACATTCAGCAAGGAATCGTATCAGGAACGGGCTACGACCCGACAAATTCAAAACAGAGCACAGCGAAATTTGCGGTTGAATTGCCAACAGGCCGGATTTTGCAGTCTCCTTGGTCCTAGGTTACTGGTTAACGCGCAAACCGTTCAAGTGGATTTTCAGGTTTCCGATTACGGACTTATCAGCAGAGTTAGCTTTCAGTACCAATATCTACCAGACTCGATTTGATTGATTATGACTCCCAGCGGTTCGTACGACATGAGGCATCCATGCATCGTGACCACCTGCTCTTTCGAATTGTGTAAAGGCCGGGCAAGTTCCCTGAATCTTTGAGGACTAAGTCGGTGAATTCCCACCAGTGCGTAGCACTTCGCCATTATATTCCCGGATGAATACAACCTCTCGAACTCGGCCATAGCCGAAGGACGAGACAGTATGACCTTGTAGTCTTTTTCTCCTGGCGACGTGGCCCCGGAAAAGCCCACGCCGCCGAATGCAAAAACTACAATCTTGCTGAGGCGCTCAAAGTTTGCATCGACTGTTTGAGCAGGCTGCAGAATCGGAAAGAACAGTAAAGCTGAAATGACCCACATTCTCATCATTGTCTCCATCCTTCTAACGGGCGAAATACTTCAGCTCCCATCTTTAGAACGGTCGGACCTCGAATTCTTGCACTGGATCCACGGTCGTCCAATCGTCGGGATGAGAATTTTCTTCTGTCGCCTACCACCCGTTGCGGCGCTCATTTCCCTTTTCTCCTACCCCATGCTATCTTCCACTTCAAAGGGAGAATTCATTTTATGTCTGTAAATAAAGTTATCCTCGTCGGCCGTTTGGGCCGCGACCCTGAGACTCGTTACACCGGCGGCGGCCAGGCCGTAGCAAATTTCTCGATCGCCACAGACGAAACTTACAAAGATCGTAACGGTGAAAAACAGAAACGTACCGAGTGGCACAAGATCGTGGTGTGGGGCAAACAAGCGGAAATTGCGCAGCAATATCTAAAAAAGGGCTCACTCCTATTTGTCGAAGGCCGCATCCAATCGCGGGAATGGCAGGATAAAGAAGGTCAGAAGCGCACCAGTTTTGAAATCGTGGCCACCAATTTCCGTATGCTCGGCGGCCGCGGTGATGGCGCTGCGGTAGGTGCCGGCGCAGGTGCAGCAGTTGGCGGTGGTGCTCGTCACGCCGACGATTTCGAAGGTCACGCTGCCCCACCCGACGACGCATTCGGAGGCGGCTCAGCGGCACCCGCGGGTCCCGACATCTCCGACGAAGACATCCCCTTCTAATTCCGTCGGGCCCTGAAATTTTATCGGATTATTGCTTCTTTGCGGATGAACCGCCCGGTCTCACGGCTCTACCTCTCACAACGACCCTGAACGTAATCGGTTTTTCAGCCCCTCTTTGAAACGCTATCTGCGTTGTCCCCGCACCTAGAGCTGCAAATTTCCACAACTCCTTAGTCCCCGCCGCGCCATTTCCAGCAGGCGGCGCAACATGGCTGTGCTCGATCAATCGCACCTTCGCGGTATCCAGTGCCTTCGCCAATGTCCATTCCGAGCCCGCCGCATCTTTCATTGGCAGCGCAATCGTCAGCTCGTCCCCCACCGAAGTCCCTACGGAAGTCCCCACCATTTTGCTTGTCGCGCGCACCACTGGCGCCTTGTCGCGCGTAACAGAAAAGGCCATCAACCGCGCCCCAGCGAAAATTCCTTTCGCATCGAACTCAAACGAATACCACGCATGCCCCAACACCGCGCAAGAGTGGCACTTCTCCCTCAACCGGTAATTCACAATGATATGCACGCCGCCATTCGCGCCCATTTCCACATCCGGAATCTCCGTCGAGTAGCGGTCCCCCGGCCACGGCGAAAGGTCCGGATGCGCTTTTGCCAGCCCGGTATAGGAAGCATTGTTCTTCAGCGCCCGCGCCGCGATGGTCACCAGTTTGGAATTGTCGACATCAATCGCCGGCGGAGTCCCATTCACAATTACCCACGATTGATTTTCGTTGGCGCGATAGGGGTAAAGCACATAAGCAATATCCACCGGCCCGGCCGCTCTAAAGTCCCGCACAAATCCCGGCTCGCCCAATTGCTTGGAGAATTCAACTGCGGCGGGCGATGCGCCAGCCTTCTTCATCTCTCCCGCAAAACAATCCTGCAACTTATCGGCATGCGGGTCCTGACAGATGGCCTTCACTGCGTCGATGAATTTCGTGTCTCCCGCGAACACCACATTCACGGTAACCGCTTTGGCTACCTTCACATCATTTTTAGCGGGCTCTTTTTTGCTGGTGTCTTGCGGCGCCGCGCTCGATTGATCCGGCGCCGTCTGTTTTGCTGGCGTTTCCTGGCTCGCCCGGGCGCGCGTGGAACCGCAAATAGCCGCCGCCAGCCACACCACACCTATTCCCACACCAATCCGCATCATCCATTCTCTCCTGGTCCCACTCGAAGATATTGCTTGCAAGGAAATACTCCACTAGCCGCACCAACAGCGGTCAATCCATCGTGAACGCGTTCATCACTATATCGCGTCTTGAAATGTGGTTCTGGCTATTTGTGGCAGGAGGGGTGCAAGAATACAACGCCTTGAGGCTGGGACGCCGGTGCTATCTACTGGGTTTTCTGATGCAGGGGCAAATACTCCAACAAATCAACTAGCGAACGCCTACTGCGCGTTCCGCCTTCGCTCCTCATCCAATTTCTGGATGAACGCTTCAAACTTCGGCCTCTGTTCCGCACTCAAAATTGCGCGTATGCGTTCGCGCCCCTTCTGTCGTACTTCGCCGAGTTGCGGGTCCAACGTCTTCCGTATGCTCTTCATCTGGGACTGGACATCGGCGATGACCGCATCGACTTGCTGACTTTGCTCCGGCGTCAGATTTACTAGTGAAGTAAGTTCTTGCACCTTTTGCGCGCGCCTCGCGGCATCTGAAGGGGGCGCTGCTGCATTCGTCACCGCATACTTCTGGTGCGCAAATACGTACCCGGCCATCCCTCCGAGCGCCGCGCCCAGCAAAAATACCAATCCGACCCACAGAGCAGCTTTACGCGTTGTCGAAGTCGTTGAAGTTTCCATCATTTTTACCTCTCCGGCGGACTTACCAGGGCATCGTCCACAGTGGCCTGCCCTGCCGCACTATCAAACAAGTATTGCGGAGTGGCTTCCGCTTTCGATTCCACTGATTGGGTATTCAGCTGGCCACCGTGCGGCCCATAAAACCAAGTGGTCCCCACCAACAATACCAGCGCGGAAACCCACGCCAGCCTGGACGCCAACTTCGCGACCGCTCCGGTCCATTCCGTCAACGCTCTTCGCCCTTCCGTCTCGCGCTCGGCGATCTTGGCCATGACCCGCGCCGCAAACCACGGCCTGGTTTCATTCGCCGCCACGTCGCGATGCTCGCGCGCCAGTTCTAACGGCCCCGCCAATAATTCTCGCGAAGCCCAGAATGTCTCTGCTGCCACTTCGCATGAATCGCACTCGCGCGCATGCTCCAGCACCTCGGCTGGCAAGCTAACGCTCAGCTCCGCTGAAGCGGTAACCTGACCAACATCTGGCCGCAAATCTTCCAAAGCCTCGCGGTATTGCTCGCACAGCCGGTTCTCTTTCCTGAATTTGTCCCACATAGTTGTATCTCCTTGCCTCTCGTTCCCAATCGCCCTTGGCCCTCATCTACTTCTTCGCGCTCATACCGCCCTTCGCGCTTTTCTCTCGCTCTGCAGCCTTCCTCACTACCCGCCCTCGCGCTCGAAATAGTCGCACTTTTACAGTGTTCGCATTCAAATCCAGCACTTCGGCAATTTCCTCGATGGAGAAACCCTCCACCTCTTTCAGAATCAGCATCAGCTTATCGCGCTCCTCCAAGCCTTCCAAAAGTTGTTCCACCCTTTGCCGGTTCTCCAATCTTTGCCGGATGTCCGGCCCAGCGCCATCTGACTCCGAGTCCGCCACCCGCTGCGCCTGCTCTTCGCTCAGGTCCGACTCATACAGCAGCGGCCGCACCTTCTTCTTGCGCAACAGGTCCCAGCACTCATTCAATGTGATGCGGTACAGCCACGTACTGAATGCCGCCCTGCCATCAAACCGCTTCAACGAAAAGTACGCCTTTACGAATACTTGTTGCGCGATGTCTTCAATATCCTCGTGCCGCCGCAGTATTCCTGACGCTACCGCGAACACCCGCTGCTGGTGCCGCTTGATCAGTTCTTCGTAAGCTTCCTTATCGTTTGCTTGCGCACGTCGTACTAGCTCGCGATCGTATGTCCCTTTGACCTGCGCCGCCGCCCCGGTCTTTCCCGCCTCCTCCACCTTCGGGGAGCGCTTGGTGCTGGGCTCAAGTGGGGCTAGTTTTGGGACGTGTGCCATGCCGTTTTGGTTACGCTGTACGCTCGCGCGATTTCCGTCACGTACGATGTCAAGTGCATCAAATGTTTCACTTCCATGAGTAGCAACTTTCTACTTGCCTAATAACATACCAGATGGAATAATGCCCACATGATTATTGGTGACCGCCTCCGCGTAATGCGCGAGGAAAAGAAACTCTCCCAGGGCGACATCGAAAAGCGAACCGGTTTACTTCGTTGTTATATCTCCCGCGTTGAAAATGGCCACACTGTTCCGGCCATCGAAACGCTCGAGAAACTGGCTCGTGCTCTCGAGTGCCCACTCTACCAACTCTTCTACGATGGTGAAGAGCCACCCCAACTTCCCAATCTTCCCAAGCGCAAATCGTCCGACGATATCGCCTGGGGCAGTGTTGGGAAAGAAGCTCGTTTCCTCAACAAGCTGCGCCGTCTTCTCAGCAAAGTCGAAGATGAAGATCGCAAGCTCATTCTGTACATGGCTCAGAAAATGGCCAATAGGTAGATTTACCGCGGTTGGCTTTTTTATCGCTGCTCAGCTAACCGGTTAGAATTACCTAGCGCTACAAAATCGGGCCGCGCACTCCCCCTCTGCGCGGCGATACATTTTTATCCCCTTTTTCGCTGATCCTCCTTAAAGAGATTCCCCGCTTAATCCCGGCATCTACTCCCACTCAATCGTACTGGGCGGCTTCGAGCTGATGTCGTACACCACCCGCGTTACTCCCGGAACCTCATTCACGATGCGTGTCGAGATTCGTTCCAGCACGTCGCCCGGCAATCTCACCCAATCCGCGGTCATGGCATCGTCGCTTTGCACCACCCGCACTGCCACGGTCAGCCCGTAAGTCCGCCCATCCCCCATCACTCCAACGCTCCGCACCGGCAACAGCACCGCGAACGCCTGCCACACTTTTTCGTATAATCCCGCCCGCCGGATCTCTTCCACTACCACGGCATCTGCTTCCTGGAGAGTCACCAAATGTGACCGGGTCACCTCTCCTAGTAACCGAACCGCCAATCCTGGGCCCGGAAACGGATGTTTCACTAAAATTTCTTCCGGCAAACCCAGTTCCCTGCCAATCCGCCGCACTTCATCCTTAAACAGGTCCCGCAACGGCTCAATCAACGCAAACGGCATATTGGCCGGCAGGCCGCCCACATTGTGGTGCGTCTTGATCGTCGCCGAAGGTCCGCGCACCGAAATGGACTCAATCACGTCCGGATAAAGTGTCCCCTGCACCAGAAACCCAATCTCACCGTGCGCCTCTTCGCGCTGCAATCGCTGCGCTTCTTCCGCAAACACGGCGATAAATTCCGCGCCAATCCGCTTGCGTTTGATCTCCGGGTCGCTCACGCCCTCAAGCCGCGCCAAAAACCTGTCCGACGCGTCGATCCCAATCACCCGCAGGCCCAGCCGTTCGCGCAACATCTCCAGCGTTTCCGCGAACTCGTTCTTCCGCAGCATGCCGGTGTTCACGAAAATATTGGTCAACCGGTCGCCAATCGCACGATGCACCAGCGCCGCCGCCACCGTCGAGTCCACGCCACCGCTCAACGCGCAAATCACTCTGCTCGTCGCGCCCGCTTTCTTGCGAATTGCCTCCACCGTCTCTTCGATAAACGCCGCACCGCTCCACTTTTTCTCCGCTTTACACACCCGGAACAAAAAGTTGCGAAGTATCTCTGTGCCTTGCTCGGTGTGATTCACTTCCGGATGAAACTCCACGGCATAAATCTTTCGCTCGCGGTCTTCCACCGCCGCCACCGCGTTAGCCGTTCGCCCCACAGTGCGAAATCCCGCGGGCAACTCCATAACATGGTCCCCGTGGCTATTCCAGACTCTCAACGAGGTCGCCACCCCGGTAAACAAATCCGACGCGCTGTCGCCACTGGTATTCTCAATATTCAGTTGCGCTCGTCCGTACTCGCGCCGTTCCGCGCGCTCCACCTTGCCGCCCAGCGTGTGAGTAATCCATTGCATTCCATAGCAAATCCCCAGCACCGGTACGCCCAGCGCCAACAATTTCGCATCGCACTTCGGAGCTTCCGGGTCATACACCGAGCTCGGCCCGCCGGACAACACCACACCGACGGGCTCCAGCTTCATCAGCTCTTCCATCGACGTCGTGCACGGCAGAATCGACGAAAATACTTGCTGCTCGCGGATTCGCCGCGCAATCAGTTGCGTGTACTGCCCGCCAAAATCCAGCACCACCACCCCGCCCAGTTCCGCTTCCATCCTGCCAACTTGGTCCTGTACTGGTTTCGCTGTGCTCGCCATTACGCCACCACCAGGTTTACGAGTTTGTCCGCCACGAAGATATGTTTTACCACGCGCTTTCCGTCGAGGTGCTGCGTCACGCTTGGTTCGGCCGTCGCAAGCGGAATAACCTTTTCTTCCGGCATTCCCGCAGGCACTTTCAATTTTCCGCGCACCCGTCCATTCA
>JGI12635J15846_10006423_pt1 | contig 10088 bp, 9 predicted proteins | sample BlaSpr_A8_OM2_M2_FD_15846 | JGI IMG/M metagenome (IMG submission 15846)
AGCTGAGGGCTGAGAGCTGAAAGCTGAAAGCTGCGCCCTGAGTGTTAGAATCACTTTTTCCCGTGACCCAGTCTTCCACAGCACGGCCGCGCGCGGCTCAATCTTCGCCCACAAAGTTTGATCCCATACCGTTACTGGATCTGCATCGGCAATACCTGCAGATTCGTGAAGAAGTGCTGGCCGCGATTGAGCGGGTCTGCGCCTCGCAACAATTCGTTTTGGGCGTAGAGGTCGAAGCGTTCGAACGCGAAATTGCTGCCTTCAACGGCGCCGGCGCAGCTGTGGGTTGCGCCTCAGGTACGGACGCGCTGTGGCTCGCCTTGGTGGCAGCGGGAGTCCGCCCCGGCGACGCCGTCATCACAACCGCTTTCAGTTTCTTCGCTTCGGCAAGTGCAATTGTACGCGCGGGGGCGAGGCCGGTGTTCGTCGATGTCGATTCGGACACCCTGAATCTGAATCCGCAACTGGTTAAGGCTCGTCTCCGCGCTGGAGGCTCGTACAAAGTTCGAGCTTTGCTGCCCGTGCATCTTTACGGCCAGTGCGCTGACATGGATGCACTGCAACAAATCGCTGACGAGTTTCATCTGCCCATCATCGAAGACGCGGCGCAGGCCATCGGAGCAAAATGGCGAGACCGGAGCGCCGGATCGTTGGGCGCAGCTGCGGCTTTCAGTTTTTATCCCACTAAGAACCTGAGTGCGTATGGCGATGCGGGCCTCGTGACTACGAGCGACTCGAATCTGGCTGAGCACATGCGGAACCTGCGTAATCACGGCAGTTCGCGACGATACCATCACGAAGAAATCGGCTGGAACTGCCGCATGGACGCAATTCAGGGTGCCATCCTGCGCGTAAAGTTGGCGCATGTCGAAGCTTGGAACCAGCAGCGGCGGCAACATGCGGCAAACTACGATCATTTGTTAGCCGATGCGGGGCTGATATCAAAGAAGAGTAATTCGCGGGTCCGGCCATTGCGGACTTCGCCGCATGCATTCCACGTCTTCCATCAGTATGTAATCCGCGCCGCTCGCCGCGATGAGCTGCGCAAGTTTCTTAGCGATCGGAAAATCGGCACCGAGGTTTACTATCCCGTCCCCCTGCATCTGCAACCGTGTTTCGCTTACTTGGGCTACAGCGCGGGAGATTTTCCGGAGTCGGAGCGGGCCGCGTCCGAAGTGCTGGCCCTCCCCATGTTTCCCGAACTGGCGCGAGCCGAGCAAGAACGCGTCGTAGAGAATATCGCGGAGTTCTACTCAAGGCTTCGGCGCTTCTGAGATGCGACCGACTAACGATGCCGCTTTTTTCTTGGCGTGGAAACTTCCTTAACTTCTCCCGGTGCCAGCACACGACGCACAATAGGCGTATTCATCTTGTACTTTCGGTCGATCGCGTTGCCGGCGTCGTCTTTCACTCGCAGCACAAAGACGGGCAGAGTTCCTTCTTTGTCGAAATTTTCCTGCGAAACTGTGACCGGCAAAAACCCATTCAGATTGTGCTCGCGATAGGCGGTTTCGTAGCGATGCTTCCTGACATTCCAGGTGAAGACGCGGACCTGGTTGTAGTCGAAGGGTAGGCCATCCTTGGGTTCGGTGAGCACGACCAGGTATTGCGGAACTTTCTTGTCGCCGTCAGCGACTTGATTCAGCACAAAGAAAGCCACAGTCCGCTGGCCTTCGGCGTATTCCGCAATTTCCAGAGGAACATCCAGGTCGACGAATCGCGACAGCACCCAACCTACGCGCCCATCGGAGTCGCGGATGAGCCACCAGTCTTCCATCGCCGGCGTTGCTGGCTTGGATGACTCGCTCTTTGGATTCGCAGGCTTCGGCATCGCACTGGGCACACTCTTTTCGGCGGTGGCGCGCTGCAGGATGGAGACTTTTGATGCCTGGTTCAGCAGGTAAAGATGTTCGGTTTCGCGGCCGGGCTCAAGGTGAAGGTTAGTGTCGTTGCGCGTCGTACCTGTGGCTTGCACCGGATCGCTTTGTGCCTGTTGCGTCAGCTTCTGAAAGCCGTCGTAAACCGACTCGGGAACCAGCGAGCGCTGCTCGATCCAGCCTTCCACCCCGCTTGCCGTGCGCACGCGGACAAATCGTCGTTCGCGCTCGAGTATCTGGACGCGGTCGCCGTTTTTTACCGTGCCCGTTTTGCTGAAGACCGCAGACACGCGATCGCGAAGAATAGCTTGCGGGGAAGAGACGTAAGCGATCTCTAGTACTTTGTTTCGTCCGCGACAACCAACGAGCAGGAATGTCAACATCAGCAAGCCAAGAGGCCAAATGGATCGCCGATGAGTTTTCACAAAGACCACAAATCAATATTAGCGCAGGCATCGCGCAAAATCTTAAATGCCCCACTAAGACCGCGGAGTTATACTCGACGCCGAACCGAACACGACGTCGGCGCCGTGCAGCCAGTTTTGATCATCTTGCACCGCGCCCGCTGATCCGGCTCCTTAGCGGTTTTTGGTCTGTATGACACGAGGCCAGCTGTTGGAGGCAGTCACTCTTAGGATAGGGTGCGAACGGGATGAAGGCAATTAAATATCGTTCACCAGGAGGACTCTCGAACCTCGACATCGTCGAAATAAATGCCCCAGGGTCCCATGCCGCCAGCGAGGTCCGCGTCAGAATGCATGCCTCTTCTTTGAACCGTCACGATTACAACGTCGCGCTCGGCATTCTGCCGGTGGAAGACGGAAGGATCTTAATGTCGGACGGCACTGGCATCGTCGAAGCAGTGGGGACCAGAGTTAGCGATTTTGCCGTAGGCGACCGCGTCGTTTCCACATTCTTTCCGGATTGGCAGCAAGGCGATGCACCGCTGGCAACATTCGCCCGGACGCCAGGAGACGGTGTCGACGGTTATGGGGTCGAGATGGTGGTCCAAGCAGATGGGTGCGAGGGTTATCGTGACTTCTTCATCCGATGAAAAACTGGAACGCGCGCGTGGTCTCGGGGCGGACTTCGGCGTGAATTACCGTCGAAACGAGAACTGGTGCGAAGCGGTTCTGGAATTCACGAAAGGTCGCGGAGTTGATCTTGTCGTTGAAACCAGCGGTCCTGGCACTTTACCGCAATCCATGAAAGCCACGCGCATTGGTGGGCACATCGTGCTGGTCGGTGTCTTGACCGGGATCGCGGGCCAAGTTCCCACTGTCGCACTGATGGGAAGACAGCAAACGTTGCACGGAATAACAGTCGGCAGCAGGGCCCATCAGCTTGAGATGATCCAAGCCTTGAACACGATGGACCTGCGTCCGCTCATTGACGTGACGTATCCCCTCGCAAAAATCGTCGAGGCGTTTCAGTTTCAGGAAAGTGGCAGGCATTTTGGCAAAATCTGCATCGAGCATTGATGCACTGTTGTGCGTGTTCCAGGTGGAAAGGAGATCTCGCCAATGCATACAAGATTCTTGGCCTTGGTGCTGCTCGTTTGTTCAACCTCTTCTGTCGGCGGCGCGCCAGAACAAGCCATCCTCGGTCATCGTTCCGCGCCTTTGCTCACCGTGGATGGCCTGACGTTCAAAGATCTCGATCGAAATGGGAAGCTTGATCCTTATGAGGACTGGCGACTGCCTGCAAACGTCCGAGCTGCCGACCTGGTCCAGCGCATGAGTCTCGAAGAGTTGGCGGGACTGATGGCGCACGGCACGCTCCCCAGTTCCGGTCCGCTCGCGCCACTCGGCGTCGGCAAGGAGTATGACCTGGTGAAGGTCCGCCAGTTCATTGAGGAAGATCACGTCAGCACGTTCATCACACGTCTGAATGGAAGCGCTGAGTTCTTCGCCAAACAGAATAACGAAGTTCAGGCGATTGCTGAATCCTCCCGATGGGGCATTCCGGTTACGATCTCCTCCGATCCGCGGCATCATTTTGAACAAGTGCTCGGAGCCGCGATGCAGGACAGAGCATTCTCCATGTGGCCCGAGCCTCTGGGTTTTGCGGCCTTGAACGACGCCGATCTCACTCGCCGTTTCGCAGACATCGTGCGTCAAGAGTACGCAGCCGTGGGTATTCGCGAATCGCTCGCGCCGCAAGCCGATCTGGCGACCGAACCGCGATGGGCGCGCGTCAACGGAACTTTTGGTGAAGATGCCGACATCGCAAAACGCATGGTCGAAGCATACGTCGCCGGAATACAAAATGGCGCGGATGGCTTGAACTCCGGTAGTGTCGTCGCAGTAGTGAAACATTGGGTGGGATATGGGGCGGCAAAGGACGGGTGGGATGGTCATAATTACTACGGCCGCTTCGCCGATTTTTCCGGACACAACTTCCCGCAACATCTCATTCCGTTTACTGGTGCCTTCGCGGCGCACGTAGGTAGCGTCATGCCNACCTACTCGGTCTTACAAGAAGTCGCTATCGATGGCAAGCCGCTGGAGCAGGTGGGAGCCGGATTCAATCATCAGCTGCTGACTGAGTTACTGCGCGGGCAATACGGATTTCGCGGCGTGATCGTAAGCGATTGGGCGATTACGAATGATTGCTCAGAGGCCTGCCGCAATGGAACGGCTGCAGGCGTCAAACCGACTCCGGCGGAAATCGGCATGCCGTGGGGAGTGGTAGAACTCACTAAGGCACAACGGTTCGCCAAAGCGATCAATGCCGGCGTAGACCAGATCGGTGGAACCGAGCAATCAAGTCTTATCGTGGAGAATGTTCACAATGGATCGATTTCGGAAGCGCGGGTCCGCGAAGCAGCGGCCCGTATTCTTCTGCAGAAGTTCGAACTCGGCCTTTTCGAGCAGCCCTACGTAGATGAATCAAAGGCTGCGGTGATCGCCGGCAACAAAGATTTCGCCGCCGAGGGACAAGCTGCTCAGGCCCGAGCCGTTGTTCTGTTGCAAAACAAATCCGTCGGCTCAACCGGGCGGCCATTACTCCCGTTCGCTCCAAAGGGTAAGAAGATCTATCTGTACGGCGTAGCTGCCCAAGCCGCGCAGGCCGTTGGATTCATCGTGGTCACTGATCCCGCGCAAGCCGATCTGGCGGTCGTTCGAGCGCCCGCGCCTTACGAGAGTGAGCATCCAAACTTCTTCTTCGGATCACGGCAGCACGAGGGAAGACTTGCGTTTACCGAAAAAGATGCAGCTTACGCTGAACTGTTGCGAGTGAGTCCCATAGTTCCAACCGTGTTCCTGACCACGCTTGAGAGGCCGCTGATCCTCACCAACGTAAGCCCTCACGCCACTGCGCTCCTGGGCGATTTCGGCATCTCGGACGAACCGCTGCTCGCTCTGATTACCGGTAAGGTGTCACCCAGCGGGCATCTCCCATTCGAATTACCGTCTTCGGTGGAGGCGGTGAAAAAACAGAAAAGCGATCTACCTCACGACTCGCAGTCCCCGCTATTTCCCTTCGGTTTCGGGTTGCACTATTGAACGTCGAAGTGACCCGCCGCGAGGCGGACGGGCATCCGCCCTGCGCGCCTTCAATCGCCGAAGCTGATCCCGATCGAGCGAGCGGTGTTTACGATTTGTCCTTGAGGGTCCACGGTTTTCAATTGGCCAACGGCGTCGGCAATATCCACCGCTTCGATTCGAGTATTGTGCAGGCAAACCATCTTGCCGAAACGGCCTTCCGCGATGAGATCGACTGCGGCGACGCCGAAACGCGTGGCCAGGATGCGGTCGAACGGAGTTGGCGAACCGCCGCGCTGAATGTGCCCCAACACGCTAACCCGCACGTCCTTCTTTGCTCCCCTGGAAACAGCGTCGCCAATCCGATTGCCGACGGATCCGGTCCGGCGATGTTCGTGCCATTCCCCAGGCGGCTTGACGCCCTCGGCGACCACAATAATGGTAAAGCGCTTTCCGAATGACTCGCGAAAAGCGACGTGCTCGCAGATTTTATCAATAGTGAATGGAATCTCTGGGATCAGGATGACGTGCGCGCCTCCCGCAATCCCGGCTTGCAGCGCAATCCAGCCGGCGTCTCGTCCCATGACCTCGACGACCATAATGCGGTGGTGCGACTCAGCCGTAGTGTGGATTTTATCGACAGCGTCGGTTGCGGTCACAAGAGCCGTATCGAAACCGAATGTGACTTCGGTGGCGGAAAGGTCGTTGTCGATGGTCTTGGGCACGCCTACGATGTTCATGCCCTTCTTGAAAAGATCAAGCGCAATTTTCTGCGAACCGTCCCCGCCAATGCTGATGACGGCGTCGATTCCTAACTGGCGCGAGTTGGCAATAACCGCGTCCGAAATATCGCGGACGACTTCAACGCCATTCTCCGTGGTGCAATAGTGAAAGGGATTGCCTCGATTCGTGGTTCCGAGAATTGTTCCGCCACGAGGCAGAATTCCGCTGACATCTTTGATCGTGAGTGGGTGCGACTTTTCCGGCCAGATCAGGCCGTCGAATCCGTCGGGAATGCCAATGACTTGCCAGTGGTATTTGAGAATCGCGCACTTGACAGCCGCGCGAATAACCGCATTCAGCCCAGGAGCGTCTCCGCCCCCGGTACAAATGCCGATGCAGCGGATGTCAGACATTGTGGCCAGACATTGTGGCGCGTTTATTAATTTATTGTGAGCGTTGCCGTGGCAGTTAACGTCGTGGTACTGACGTAAGTTGCCGTAATCGTAACTGTTTCGGCTATCGTGCCCGTGAACGTCACCCCCACCCCGGTAGTCGATGGGACATTGATTGTGACATTCGTTGGGTCACTCGTGGTCCAGGTCGCGGTAGGCGAAACATCCACCGGAGTGCTGTCTCCAGCCACGGTCGCGTAAGCGAAGTATGGGAGCGAAACCGCATTGACCGCGACACTGCCGGTCTGGGGAGTGATCTTGATGGCACTCACATTTCCGAGACTGACCGTGATGCTCGAAGTGCCACTCGTCGTCTGATAGGCAGCCGTGATGGTGGCGCTGCCCGGCGAAGTGCCAGTCACGAGTCCTGCGCTGGTTACGCTGGCTACGGTGCTCGTGCTGCTGCTCCATTGCACGCCCGAACCAAGGGTCTTCGTCGACCCGTCGTTGTAGGTTCCGACGGCGCTCTCCTGCACGGTCGCGCCCTGGTTGATGGTTGCCGTAGGACCAACGGCGATGGAGGTCAAAACCGGGTCTACAAAAAAGCCGCTGCAGCCTATTCCCAAAGCAAACAAGAACAGGGTCGCAAAGGCAGCCACGAGTTGAAATTTCTTCTTACTGCTCAGCATGTTAGGAAAGCTCCCGGGGAGTTCCGCTTCGCGGCAGTGTCACCCGTGGCGCTGATAAATTGTAGCAGAGAACATTCCCGCCAGAATATGTCCTCATACACGGCAGTACCTGTCCTGTTACGTCGCACCAAACTAGAGAACGCAAGCGCCGGGCCAAAGTTGCGTACTAAATTTGAGGAAAGCACCCAGCATTCAGCACTTAGCATCGAGGGTTCACTCCGTACCGGATTTGCGGAGTAAATCCGCTGAGTGGATGCTGAATGCTATTTGCTAAGTGCTGCGTTCTGTTCTGCATAATATCCATCCCTGGTTTGGACAACCAAATCCTTCTGCTTGGCCACCAGGCTGATCTTGTGATAGCCGGTTTCAATGCTGCTTTTATCAGGCGTGTAGCCCAGGTTGTATTGTGTCCGCAGTTCCTCGGCGATGCTGTCATAAATTTGATCAATCGCCTGCTTTTTGGAGACTTCGTAGAGACGCCCGCCTGTTTCCCTGGAAATCTGATCCAGAATTTTCTTGCCGTCCACGCGAGGTTCCTGAGGAGACCGTCCGCCCCCGCGGCCTCCGCCGCCACCGCCCGGCCATCCTCCACCAGGAAAGCTGCCGCCGGGGAAGCCGATGTGCGATCTACCGGGACCGCCGAGACCATTGTTTTGATTCTTATCAGCAAACAGGATGGAGTAAACCACGGTGTCGGCACGCTGCGCCGCCTCAATCGCGCTTTGCAACGACTCCCTGCTGCCCCGGTCGTCTCCGTCGGAAAGAACAATCAGCGCCTTGCGGCCCTGCTGCTTTTTCATCAGTTCATTCGAGGCGAGGAAGATTGCGTCGTAGAGCAAAGTGCCCCCTCCGTGGCTCATCCGCGGCTGCGAACCGGGCGAAGATTGAGGGTCGGAAGACTGAGGATCGGAAGACTGCGGATTAGAAGGTCCGCCGCCGTTGCGCTCGAGCTGCGGAGCATTCAGCAATTGCAACGCAGCCTCCAGCTGGTCACGGGATGACGTCAGATCCTGAAGCAATTCCACTTCGCGATCGAAATGAATGAGAAATGCTTGGTCCTTCGCGTCGGTGAGCATCTGGTCGAGAAAGACTTTGCTGGCATTTCGCTCCTGGTCGAGAACATTCCGCTGGCTAAGGCTGGTGTCGACGAGCAGGCCGAGCGTCAGGGGCAGGTTCGTGTCCTGCGTAAAATACTTGATCACTTGCGGACGGCCGTCTTCCTGAAGAACGAAATCGTCCTTAGTCAGATTGCGAACGATTTGTCCCTTCTTGTCACGAACGGTGACGGGGAGCGTGACCACTTTTACGTCGACCGCCATGGTGGTAACGCCCTGGCCGTTTGCAGTCCCAGCAGGTGCATCCTGACCATGCGCATCCCGACGAAGCACAGACAAATTGACCAGAAAGACGCAGGCGAGCGCGAGGCCCACTCTCAAATATCGTCCCACAGTCAGCCTAGTTGTCATTGCGGATGCGCCTCGGATGGAATCCCCATCTCTTTTCCGATATCGATCTGATCCGCTTGAAATCCTGTCAGGGCATTGTCCAACTTCTCCACGACGCCGGCGATTTTCTTGTTGTCAATCTCGGATCGCCCGAGTTCGTGAGCCAGAGCTTTACTTTCTTTGGATACATCCGCATCAGCTTTAGCGAGCTTCTTGGTCTGCGGTTTCAGTCCTGACTGCTGCGAGGCGGAAAGGCTCCTCATAAACTGCTGGTTGTTATTTCGTGCCTCGTCGACTGCATCGTTCAAGTCTGTATAGCGGGACGAATCGGGTTTACTTGCATTTTGAGAAAGCTGGATGAGGCTCTGCGCGTCTTTTCTGGCGGCATCGGTGCTCTTCGTGAGTTGCCGGAACTGGGTAATCTGATCCGGACTGGCCTGAAGCGCGACCGCGCGATTGAAATCGCTAATGTCGCTGTTGGGCGTCGGGTTGGGCGCGGTAGCTGAAGTCGGCCCGGCAGTTGTGCCGCGCCCTCCATGCTGGGCCACCAGCATGGAGGGACACGCTAGGAGGGTAATCTGACAAACCAACAGTTTGTACCGATTCAAGATCGTGACGCTCAACATATGCTAGCGGCCAAGCGGCTAATCGAGGGTAAAGAATCCGTAAAGGAAAGTAAAACCTTGTAAACTCTACAAGCCAGCCTGATGCGAAAAGAATTTATTTTGCGCCTTTTGTTAGTTTACTTTGTTTTGCTGTTGTCCATGGCTGCGGCGCAAGCTGTTGCGGCGCACTCATCCCAAGACGCCGTTTCCGTCCGACCCACCGCGGCGCTCAGAGTTTGTGATCCATGCATTCGCGCCCATGAAGAATTTCTGGCCTCCGATGCGCTGCAGGGACGGGGCAGCGGTACGCATGATGAACTAGTGGCCGCAACCTACGTCGCGTCGCAGTTGCAAGAATACGGGATCGAGCCAGCGGGGGAGAATGGCGGCTATATTCAACGTTTGACGGTGCGGCGGAAAGTCGCCAAAGCACATTCGCCAGGGCAAGAAATTTCCACAAGGAACGTGATCGGTATTTTACGCGGACGCGATTCCTCGCTGCAGCACGCGGCGGTTTTGCTCTCGGCGCACTTGGATCACTTGGGAATCGGGACGCCAGTCAACGGCGACAACATCTACAACGGCGCGGACGACGACGCCTCGGGCGTCACGGCTGTATTGGAAATCGCGCGCGTGCTCGGCCAGGGGCCGCGTCCGCAGCGGACTGTGATCTTTGCACTCTTTGGTAGTGAGGAGCTGGGCGGGCTAGGGTCCATGCACTTCCGCGACCATCCGCCCGTGCCGCTGAAAGATATTTCCACCAGCATCGAAGTTGAAATGATCGGCAGGCCGGATCCTGCCGTGAAAGACGACACCTTGTGGCTTACCGGATGGGAGCGGTCGAATCTCGGTCCGACGCTGGCCGCGCA
>JGI12635J15846_10006424_pt1 | contig 10087 bp, 12 predicted proteins | sample BlaSpr_A8_OM2_M2_FD_15846 | JGI IMG/M metagenome (IMG submission 15846)
GTGGAGGGAGCGAAGAAGATCAATGTCGGGCGTCAACGCCCCCTGGTAGCCGATGCGCTGTAGATAAGCTTGCACGTCCATCGCCGCAGCCTGAGACGGGGCAGCCCCAGTGTCTAAACCGGCAATTCTTCCTGCATCCATCCGCCCGTGGCTTCGACCTTGGGTTCGGTGGCGAGATCCAGAATCAGCTTTTCAAGGACCATCCGCTTGCTGGTAGGATTCGAGCGCAGCGCCAGATCGGCTTTCGCCACCAGTCGAATGGCGCGCGTCAGTTCCCGCTTCGATTTGTAGCGCCGCGCCTGCCGGATGATATCGTCGGCCGCAAACGGCGGCACGCGAAAGCCCTGCCACAGTGCCGCCCAGAGCATGCGCTGGTCGCGCACGTTGCGCTCCAGGATGACCAGCATCTGGCGAAAAGTCTTGGCTAGCATGTAGAGATGGCCAATGGCAGCTTCTTCGCCGTCGCCGGTCGAAAGCAGCGCATCGAGAACTTCCAGCGCGCGCACGCGGTCTTTGGAGGAGATCGCATCGGTCAACTCATATAGGGAGCGCTGTTTCGCGGCAAGCACCATGGTCTCGACATCGCCGAGCGTGATTTTTTTCTTTTCGCCGACGTAGAGAATCAGCTTCTCCAGTTCGTTCGATACCGTCATCATGTCGCCGCCGAGCGAATCCACCAACTCGCGCGCTCCATCGGAGTCGATCTTGACTTCGCGCGTGGCGCAGTATTCGCCGATCCAGCGGACGGCTTCTCCCTCCTGCACACGAGACAGTTCCACGATGCCACAGAACGGACCCAGGTCTTCGCGGATCTTCTGGTAGCGGTCCCTGTCCGCCATCTCCATGCGGCGGACGTCGGCGGGAATGCTGATGTGATCGGCAACAAAAACGATGAGCGCATCTGGGTTGGGGTTCTTACAATATGCTTCGATGGCTCCGATTTTTTCTTCATTCGATCCGCGGCCAAACAAGGTCTTCACGCCGCGGACGAAGAAAACCTGAAACGGCGCCATCAGCGAGGGCGTGCGGGCGCGATCCAGAACTTCAGTCAGCGACGTCTCGCTGAGGTCGAACGCAAACAAGCCGAAGTCGCGCGAGTCGGGTGCGACCAGATGCTCAAGGATGGCATCGCGGCAGCGCTTGCGAAAAAACGCTTCGTCGCCAACCAGCACATAGGCCGGCTTGAGCTTGCGCGACTCAAGTTCTGAGAAAAAGCGGTCGGCTTGACTGAAGGCGCGCATCAGTACTTCTCCAACATCAATAGGCCTCCAGTATATTAGCCACCAGAGTGCGCGCGAAATCCCGCGACAGGCGATCGACGGCCGGAGAATCTTCCTGAAAAAAACTTGGGAGATCGCGCGACAGCTCGTACTGATCGTGAAAAAGATAGGAAGGATTCTCGAAGAGCACCTTGCCCTGACGGTCGGTCAGTGTCACCTGTATGCTCACGGTGATCAGAGCGCTGGCCGCGCGCCCGGTTTGGGAGTCGTAAGCAAGCGGCGTAGCCGACGCCGCTAAAACCGTCGCCTTCAGCACGGCATCCGCGTCGCCTTTCGATTCATGGATCACACGGTACTGCGTGCGGGCGTTGAATTCGCGCACCACGGCGTCGGTTAGCAGTTGCTCGATGCGAAAAGTCTGGCTCTGGCTGACGAAGCCGGGAATCGCTATGGTGTGGATATTCTGCGGCAGTTCGACCGCACTTCCCGCAGTGTGGTAGCCGCACCCGGTCGCAGCCAGACATACGCCGAGCACCGCTGCCGCCCCCCACCGGTTCGCCGTCCATTGGTTCATTGAATCTGACCTCTCGGGCGGGACGCGGTCATAGTCTCGGCGCACTCGACCGCAGTCAAAGCGGCAACGCGCAGGTTGTCGGTGGTTGCCCAGAGCCACACGCCGTTTTTGTGATTTGTGTCGATGGTGATTGAGACCAGGATGTCGCCCTGTCCAGCGGCGCTCACACTGGTCGGCGTATCTTCCGGGCTGCCGCTGACGACCACATGCTCTCCCGCCAGGGCCTGCGAGAAATCTGCAATCGCGACTGGCTTCTCCATTTCCAGGTAAACAGAAAAGCCATGCCCATGGAAGACAGGCGCCTGCAGCACCTGCAGCGAAGGCTCGGCTGCGCCGCTGGCAATGTGCCCGTAGTGCTTCCGGATTCTTTGTGACACGGCTTCCAGCGCCAATTCAGATCTCTGCCCGTAGCGCGGCACCATGTTGAAGGCCACCTGGATGTCGAAGACATTCTTCGGCAACTCCTGGAAGGAGAGCAGATTTATCGTCTGCTCATGCAGTTCGTCCATCCCCTTCTGGCCGTTCTCCGACGCCGGTTCAAAGACGGTCGCAACCATGCGCTGTATTTTGCCAACTTTCTCGCTCCGCAAAGCAAGCAGAGCGAGGACCGTAGCCGCTGGATGGGCCACGACCACCGGACCGGGTTGCAACTCCGGAGCAATCGGCTGGCCGGTCTGGCGTTCGATCCAGGGCGAGCGAACCGATGCTCCCGCTTCATCNTCCAGCGCNAACGAGAGATCCACGATGGTNTCGCCCAGATCACGCGCCGCCCTCCAGTTNTTGCGCGTAGAGCGCGGATCGGAAGCGAAGAAGGTGAAGTCCACGCGCTCGAACTGTTCCGAGCGAATGCTTTGGATAAAGCTCATCTCATCGCCGACCGCTTCCAACTGGCCAAGAGACTCGTCATCATCCAGCAAGCGGACATCGACTGCGGGAAAATTCCGTTCGCGCAGAATTTCGGCAATCTCTTTTCCCTTAAGCGATGCCGCGCCAACGATGGCCACACGATAAAGGTTCGTGCCGCGGAGATCAGCCTGCGAAGCGGCGGATTTCGAAACGGGAGGCTTCGAAAGCGGAGGCTTGGAGAGAGGACTCATGGAGTGTGAGATGCCTCCCGCTGTACCGGAGGTGCAGGCCGAGTCTTGCGATGGAAGATCCACTGCAGGCGCCACAGGACGCCCGATGCCATGTATAGAATCGCGATGGCGAAGAGCGCCGGCCGGGAAAATAGCGCGATCGAAGCGACCACTACCGCGATCACCACAATCAGCCGGAAGGGACGGCGCGATCGAAAATCGATATCCTTGAAGCTGTAGAAACGCCACGTGCTGACCATCAAATAACCGACTACCACGACCATCATCAGCCAACTCATCGCCGTCCACCAGGAAGTCACGGGCACACCGGCGGAGTAGTGAACGATCGCGGCCACGACTCCGGCGCCGGCCGGAATCGGCATGCCCACGAAATATCTCTTTCCCGGACGCCCCGGATTCGAAGGCTGCGGATTTTTCGCGATGTTGAAGCGCGCCAGGCGGCTGGCGCCAGCCATGAGGAAAGCGAAACAGGCGATCGAGCCCAGTTGCACGGCCCGCAGGCGCAATTCGGGATCAATCGTGCCCGGCAATAAATGAAAGCCCCACATCCAGGCAAGCAGCGCCGGGGCAACGCCGAAGGTGATCACGTCAGCGAGCGAGTCGAGTTCCCTGCCGAAATCGCTGGCGGTATGGGTCATGCGCGCGACGCGGCCGTCCAGACCGTCGAACAATACCGCAAAGCCGATGGCCTTGGCGGCGAAGTCCAGGTGCCAGGCTTCGCCCGAGGTGCCATGCACGGTCTGCAGAATCGCGTAGAACCCGGCAGCGATATTTGCCGTGGTAAACAGCGACGGCAATATATACATGCCTTTGCGCAGCTTTCCGCGCGGGTGGTCCGACTCACGACGACGCGGCGTTTGCTCTTCCATGTTCAGTGCGCCTCTCGCTCCCCAGCGGTGCCGGCATGAACCGCTTGTGTATCTGGATGCGTAACCGGTAAAACGGCAAGTACCGTAGCTCCACCCTTGACGCGATCCCCGGGCTTCACCTGGATTGCGGCATCGCGATCGAACAGAACATCCACGCGAGAACCAAACTTGATGAGGCCAACCCGCTCGCCCGAGGCTACGTGGTCTCCCACTTTAAAATTGAAAACGATACGGCGCGCGATCAGGCCGGCGATCTGCTTGAATATTACGGTACGTCCTTCGCCTTCAACTGTAACGATGTTCTGCTCGTTCTCCTCCGCCGAATTCGGTTGCATGGCGTTGAGGAACTTGCCGCGCTGATAGCGCACGTCGCGGATCACGCCTGCCATCGGCGAGCGGTTCACGTGCACATCGAAGACGCTGAGAAAAATGCTGATGCGGTTCCGCGGAGTTCCGCCCGCGCTCACGACCGATACATCGGTCACTTTGCCGTCNCCTGGAGAAACAACTGCCCCAGGAATCCNAGGAATCTGGCGCTCGGGATCGCGGAAAAACCACAGAAAGAAAGCTCCCAGCAGCAACAGCGGAACGGCGTAGGGCCACGCCGCCAGCCAGCGAACGATGCCNGCGGCAAGCAAGCATCCAGCACCGTAGTAGTAGCCATCACGCACCATGGGAATTCAGGATGATTATAGAGCGAGGCTGCGCCGTTCTACATAACTGCAATAAAAAAAGGCGCTTAGAGGCGCCAAGTAGGGAGACAGGGGTTAACTGCCGCAGTTTAGCGGTCTCGATGCTCCGGCCCGCTGGCTTTGGCCGATGGCCCAGGCTCGGCGAATCCTCGGCGAATCTAGGCAGAGTGCCGTTGAACCTGGTGTTCCAGACTCTGCATCTGGTCTTTGAGGCGCAGCTTTAGTTTCTTCAGCCGCACTTCTTCTAGTTTTTCGTCGTCGGTGAGGTAGCGCTTTTGGGTGAGGGATTCCAGCCGTTGGGAGTATTGCGAGTGCTCCTGAACCAGTCGCTGGAACTGATCATGACCGGTCAGGAGTTGCTCTCTGGGAGTCAGCATCCTTGCTAGACCTCCTGGTTGTTTCTTACTGCACGGTTAAAAAATAGCACAGGAATCGGTCGCGGTTCAATGAGATTTCCTAGGAATATTCCGACCGTCGTCGGGCGCTTGGGACGTCAAACTCGCACCGAGAATGGTGCAAAACACGCAGCTTTTGGGTCCGCTCAACGGTCGAACCGAAGCGCGTACAGAATCGCGTCCTCCGCGGGATCGCGGTAATACATCCGCCGGCGGCCCACCTCGCGAAATCCGTGTTTTTCGTACAATCGGCGGGCCGGTAAATTCGACTCGCGGACTTCGAGCAGAATGGCTGACGCCGCATCATGTTCCGCGAGCTGAATCAAGGTGCGCACCAACTCTTTGGCAATGCCACGACGGAGGAACTCGGCGGCCACGACTACGTTCTCGATTTCCCACTCGCCCCCGACCGCCTTCGCGCAAACGAATCCGCAAAGCTTGCCGGTTTCTTCGGCGACCAGAATGATCCCGCTAGCGAACAATTTGTTGTACTGGTCCGCGCGCCAGTGGGCTGCGCCCGGGGCCTGCTGCTCTATGCTCAGAATCGCCGACACATCGTTCAACGCAGCAGAGCGGATCGCCAGGGGCATGGAGATTCTCACGAAACCGGCTTCGAGAAAATTTCAGCGTCGGAATGGCGGATGTAGTTGGCTTCCAGTTCCTCGGGACGAACCGTCTGGCCCCGCTGGAGACGCTCCCAACCCAGATGGGCGATCACGCCGGCGTTCGGATACTCGATCAGCTCCGCTCGAATTCCCGCAGCCCGAAACGTCTCCGCCAATCGGGCATCGGGCGTAGCCACTGTGTTGCGGGTCGCTTCGGCGCCCTTCGCTTCGGCACCCCTGGCTTCGGCAAGAAACTCTTCCCGGCTCACCAGGCGTTCGCTGTGCATATGCATCCGCGGCTGGAGTTCGTAGTCGCCGACATATACATCGCCTCGGCCCGCATCCAGCGCCGCGAGAATCCGGCCACGCGCCGCGCTGCGCACCGTACTCGTCCAGGCAACCGCTTCCAGCAAGGAAATCGCAGCGATTGGTTTCTGCAGTGCCTCGGCTAACGCTTTGATCGCCGCCAAACCCACGCGCAGACCCGTAAACGACCCGGGACCGGAGACGACCGCAAATGCCGCGAGATCGGTCTTACGATATCCGTGCTTTTCGAGCAGCGCGGCGATCTGCGGTACCAATTGCGCCGAAAACGCGCCCCCGGCGAGCGGCACAACCTCAAGCACGCCGACCTCGCTCTGGCCGGACGTTAGACGCGCTAGCGCGATGCTGCCATTCTTGCCCGAAGTGTCGGTGGCTAGCAGAAACATAGATTCGAAAATGTGCCGATTGGCGGAAAACAGCTACCACAGAGCACACACGGGCAAGCTAAAGCAATGTGGTCAATCCGAGCTCTCTACTAACTCCAGCAGCACGCCCGTGGCGCTCTGGGGATGCACAAACACGTACCGATGCCCGCCGGCGCCGGTCTTGATCTCATTCGATACCAGGCGCACGCCGTCGCTCTTCAATTTTGCAACCGCCGCCGCCAGATCTGGAACTCGGATACAAATATGGTGCAGGCCCTCGCCGTGCTTGGCGATGAACTTGGCGATCGTAGAATCGTCCGAAGTCGCTTCCAGCAGCTCCAGGCGACTCTCGCCCACGGGCACCATCACCAGCCGGACTCTTTCCTGCTCGACGGTTTCTTCCGGGGAAACGGTCAGTCCCAGCCTCTCGTAAATGGACTTGGCCACCGCCAGCGATTTCACTGCGATGCCGAGATGATCAATGCTGAACTGCATGATTGCCTCTCCACGACTGCCCTTCGACGACGGTGCGGCCTTCCCGGGCCGCGCCGACCGTGGACGGGCGAGGGCGCCCGTCTCTCCACCGAATCTACGTGGGGTTGACGCCGCGCACAATCTCCTCCACCAGCGAATACGGATCGCGCTTGTGCTCGGCGATCTCGGCCGCGTAACGCTCGAGGCTGCCACCATCCATCTGCCCGCGCGCTTTTTCCAGCATGGCATCGCGCAGCATCTCAACCAGCCGCTCCTGCCAGTTCTCGACGTTCTTCTTGAAGACCAGGTTCTCTTTCTTCAGGTAGGCCTCGTAGTCTGCGATCGCTTCCGCCAACGCTTCGGTTCCGACGCCTTCGCTGGCGACCGTCTTCACGATCGGTGGCGTCCAGAGGTCGTTAAGATTGCGAGTGCGCGTGGCCAGCGACTGCAGGGCGCGAATCTCGCGCTCTACGCTCTCGGCTCCCTCGCGGTCGCTTTTATTGATGACGAAGATGTCGGCGATTTCCATGATCCCGGCCTTGATCGTCTGCACATCATCGCCCATGCCGGGCACAAGAAGCACGATGGTGACATCCGCCAGCCGCACAATGTCGACTTCGTCCTGCCCAACGCCAACCGTTTCGATCATGACCAGGTCGCGGCCCGAGGCATCGAGCACAGTGGCAGCATCGGCGGTCGCGCGCGCCAGCCCTCCGAGGGATCCGCGGGTCGCCATGCTGCGAATGTAAATCCCCGGATCGCCATAGTGATCCTGCATGCGGATGCGGTCGCCCAGAATCGCCCCGCCGGTGTAAGGACTGGTCGGGTCGACCGCGATGATTCCGACGGTCTGCTGCTTCTTGCGATAGTGCTTGGCGAGCTGATCGACAAGCGTGCTCTTGCCCGATCCAGGCGCTCCAGTCAGACCGATCACTCGCGCCTTGCCGGTGTGCGGGAAGAGCGCCTTGAGCAGATCGGACCAGCCGGCAGCGCGATTCTCGACGGTAGAGATGGCGCGAGCGAGCGAGCGGACGTCGCCGGAGCGCAGCTCTGAGATCCAGTCTTGGGCAGCGATGTTCAAACTGTCAGTGTAAAGCAGCGAAACGACCAGCGGAAACCAATGTTGAGCTCAGTTGCCATTCACCATCGGATTCGAAAGGTCGTTGACCGCAGGCCCAATGGAACCGCTGTGTCGATGTACGCATCGCAGGCGCATGATCCGGTAAACGTCAAAACCAAGAATAACCAACGTCGTGACGATGGCCCACGGCAGCGTTCTCGCCATCCATCGATTGATAAGGTTGGTCAGTTCGACCGCCTGGGGCGCGGGAAGGCTTGACGCGCCGATCCCAACGAGAACTTGCGCTTTGAGCAATCCGCAGAACAGTCCAGCTCCGAGTCCGTCGGCCACCAGGCGGAGGCTGGCACGCAGCCGCGTCCAATAAGGCCGGAAGAGATTCACGCCTGCAATGGCGATATTGGCTGCCGCCAGAAGAAGAAAGCTCCAGAAAAAGATCCTCCATTCGGGAGCCAGCGTGAGCTGCGCCCCGTAGAGATCGATTACCGGCCTTGGCCGGAACAGGCTGACGAACCAAACGTTGAATACCAAAGCCGCTGCGATTTCAAGCAAAGAGCCGAAACGCAATATCCGGTTTGGATCGCGCGCCGGCGGCAGTTTGCGCGGGTTCCAAGTATCCAGAGCTTCCAGCTTGACGCCGCTTCTTTCAGCAATCGCAAAGGCCAGGGTCGTGAAGAATGCGAAATAGAGAACGGTCACCCACAGGTTTTCCATATGCAGATAGCCGCGATGCCCGGGATCAACCAGGAGGAAGGCGAGCCATATCAGAAACCGGGGAACCACACACCCGATCAGCAAAACCGCCAGCACAAACCGGTAGATGGGGAACAGCGTGGGGCCGATCAGGTACTGCTGGGAACGATAGCGTGAAGCCACAGCCAGTGGCGAACCGCAGCGCTTGAGGATCGCTTCCACTTCCGCGTCCTCCAGTTTGCGGCCGAGTTCGGTTTCCTTTTCCTCGATTTGCGAGCGGAGATCTTCCGATAGTTCGGCAATGATGTCCTGCCTCTGCCGCTTGGGCAACCAGAATTCAATTGCCTGCAGATAACGATCGAGTAGTTCCATGGCCAGCTCCTAAGAGAATTCCGTTTTGAAGAATTTCGTTCAAAGTATTCCGTTCAACGACGAATTGATTCTTTGCCACTCCGCGCCCAACTGCTTGAGCATCAGCTTACCCTCGGGAGAAAGACGGTAGAAACGTTTGTTCCGCTTCTCTTCCTCCCGCCATACGCTGGTCAGCAGGCCCTGGCTTTCCAGCCGGCGCAGCAGCGGATACAACGTTCCTTCGTCAATTTCCAGGCCCTGCTCGGCCAGCGCCTTGCGCAGCGTGTAACCGTAGCGCTCGGTCCGGAGCTGCGACAGCACCGCCAGACTCAAGCAGCCGCGGCGCAACTCGAGGCGAAGGTTTTCGAAGAGATCGTGATTGCCATTACTCTGTGACATACAGTGTACGACACACACTGTATGGCAACCAGTATAGGTTGTCAAGAGGAATTTTGGTGATCCAAGAAGAATGTGCGGTCGGCAGCCGGGCGTCCCCGCCCGGCGGAACGGGCGAGACGCCCGTCGCTCCACCCAACAGATCAGTCCTTCAGCAACTGCCGCGCAATCACTAGCCGCTGAATTTCGCTCGTCCCTTCGCCAATCGTGCACAGTTTCACGTCGCGATAAAACTTCTCCGCCGGGTAGTCCTTGATGAACCCATACCCGCCGTGAATCTGTACGCCTTCATTGGCGCACCTCACCGCTACCTCGCTGGCGTAGAGCTTCGCCATAGAGGATTCCATCGTGGTCTTCATCCCCGCGTCTTTCATGGCGGCGGCGCGCAACGTTAGAAGTTTTGCCGCCTCGATTTCCGTCGCCATGTCGGCCAGCTTCCACTGGATCGCCTGAAATTCCGAAATGGCCTTGCCAAATTGCTGGCGCTCTTTCGAATACTTCAACGCCGCCCCGTATGCGCCCTCGGCCATGCCGAGCGAGAGCGCTGCGATCGAGATGCGCCCGCCGTCGAGAACGCGCATAGCGTCGACGAAGCCCCCGCCCTCCTTGCCNAGAAGGTTTTCGTCGGGCACGAAACAATCTTCGAAGATCAGCTCGGCGGTGTCGCTGGCCCGCAGTCCGAGCTTGTTTTCNTTTTTCCCCGGACGAAATCCTTTGNTGCCCTTCTCNACCACGAACGCCGAAAGCCCGTGGGTGTGCGCTGCGCGATCGGTTATCGCCAGCACTACTACTACGTCCGCATAGTGGCCATTGGTGATGAANGTCTTGGTGCCGTTGAGCGCCCATCCGCCCTTGGCCCGCGCTGCCGTCATGCGCGCACTGCCCGCATCCGAACCTGCCGAGGGCTCGGTCAGCCCCCATGCGCCGATGTACTCGCCGGTGGCCAGCTTCGAC
>JGI12635J15846_10006426_pt1 | contig 10087 bp, 9 predicted proteins | sample BlaSpr_A8_OM2_M2_FD_15846 | JGI IMG/M metagenome (IMG submission 15846)
CAGGGTTTTGGGGTTCCTCCTGCCGGGATCCATATACCTGTCGACATCGGCCTGAATAATGATGTTCCTATTGAAGCCCATGCTCCCCCCAGGCAAGCCGGATCGTAGCTGGTCAGCGAGCCCGTCTTGGGGATTGCTGATCCAGGCAACGGGCGCCGCCGCCGTCGTTCACACAGAGCAGTCGGCATACCTCCTGATACATGCCGCCGACCGGGTCGGGCGAAAAGCCGCCTAGCCGATTCGAGGTCAAAAAGAACGAAATGGGTTGCTTGCCCGGACCCGGTACGGCACTGTTGGGCCGACGCAATGGGGTGAAGGGCGGGAGCGCTATGCGCCGTGGCTGGTATGTGGTCGTTCTGGTCAGTGTCGGGGTGCTGGCCGCGGGCTGCGGCACGAAGGCGGAGCCCGACAACCTCACGGCGGCGGTGAGCCGTACCGCCGGCCAGACCGCCAAGATCTCGATGACGATGACCACGCAGATGCAGAGCGTGTCGGTGTCGTACACCGCGACGGGGGAGTACGACTTCGTGCACTCCCGCGGCATGATCAGCATGCAGAATCCCACGGCGATGACGGAGATCTTCATACCGCCGACGGCGTACATCAAGTTTCCCAGCGGCAGCGGGACGATGCCGGATGGGAAATCCTGGGTCGCACTGGGTACCGGGACGTCTGAGGGGCTCGGCAGTTCCCTGTTCGGCCCGTTCGGCGGCACCGATCCCGCGGACCTGCTGGCGTCGCTGACGGCGGTTTCCGCCAGCGTGACGAGTCTGGGTCCCACCACTATCCGGGGCGTGAAGGTAACCGGATTCCGCGTGGACATCGACCCGGCGAAGGCTGCGGCGCGGGTCCCGAGCCGGGAGCGTGCGGGCTTCCGGGAATTCATCAGCAGCCTTGGCACTGGCCCGATCCCTGTCGATGTCTGGGTGGACAGCCAGAACCTGGTGCGGCGGGTGAAGCTATCCCTGCACCTGCCGGACGGCGAGGGCGCGTCGGCCAAAACGCAGATGGTTGAGGTCACCGACTTCTACGATTTCGGCGTGCCGGTCCGGGTTTCGCCGCCGCCCCCGTCGCAGACCGCCAGCATGTCCCAGCTCATCAGCAGCGGGTTGGCAAAATCTGGCGGCTCGGCCGGCGGCTCTTCGGGTCCTCCGCAGGTGTCCGGAACGCTCTCGGCCGCCCAGGCGGCTGCCGCCGAGCGGGCCGTCACCGCGTTCTGGTCGGCCTTGGGACGCAACAACGTCGCGGCGGTCGCGCGGACGGTGCCACCCGCTCAGCGTTCATGCGTCCGGTCGTTCCTTAGCAAAGGGCCCAAGATCACCGTCGCCTCGCTCCGGATCGTGTCGGCGCAGCCAGCGGGGAAGCGCGCGGCGACCGTTCGGTTCACCGTGAAGGCGCAGGCCAGCCTCGGCGGGCAGAACATCCCGGTGTTCCCCCAAGGCCCCAGCAGCGTTCAGTGGCTGGTGACCACCAGAACGGCCGGCCACTGGTATGTGAACCTCGACCGCAGCACGGCTTTGGTGTTCAGCGGGGCCTGTTCCGACTGACCGGATGCACACGATCCGCCTGGAGACCGTGATCGCGGCTCCGGTCGGCGACTGCTTCGCCCTGTCGCTGTCGGTCGACGCACATGCCGCCTCGATGCAGGCATCGAAGGAGCAGGCGATCGGCGGAGTGACCAGCGGGGTCATGCGGCTGGGAGACTCGGTCACCTGGCGCGCCCGTCATTTCGGCGTCGTGTTCCGGATGACGTCGGCGATCACCGAGTACCAGCCTCCGAGCCGGTTCGTCGACGAGCAGCAGCACGGCCCGTTCCGGCGGTGGCGGCACGAGCATACGTTCACTCCTCTGGCGAACGGCCAGACCCGGATGATCGACATCGTGCAGTTCCAGTCACCGTTCGGCCTGCTGGGGTACCTGGCCGACAGCCTGGTGCTCGGTCGCTACATGCCGCACCTGCTCGTGCGGCGCAACGCCTGGCTCAAGACCACTCTGGAAGAACGAGCGCAGCCGGCCGGCTGAGGATCCTGCGGGGCCGGTCGCCGACCCGGTACATGACCCGGCGTCGGCCTAGTCTGGCCTGGTGAATACGCGCGGGGCTGAGGGTGTCCTGCTGACAGGCGTCTACGGGTCGGGAAAGAGCGCCGTCGCACAGGAGATCGCCTACCTGCTCGAGCAGCGGGCCGAACCGTACGCGCTGCTCGACCTGGACTACCTGAGCTGGGCGGGCACCGGTGCCGACGACCGCGCGGCCGAATTCGGGCTGATGCTGCAGAACCTGTCGGCGGTGGCGGCGAACTACCGGCGGGCCGGGATTCGGCTGTTCGTCCTCGCCTACTTTGTCCGCAGCCCTGACGAGGTGCGCGGCGTACGGGAGGCCGTCGGGCTGCCGCTGCGCGTGGTGCGCCTGGAGGTCCCACTGCCGGACATCGAGCGGCGGCTGGCCGGCGATGTCACCAGCGGCCGCCGCGACGATCTGCGTGAGGCGGCGGCTTCAATCGCGGCGGCAGAGGGTGCCGGTACCGAGGATGTGGTCATCCGCAACGACCGTCGCATCGGGGCCGTGGCTCAGGACGTGCTGAGCTTCCTCGGGTGGCTCTAGGCCGTTTATTGCCACCGTGGGGGCGGGACCAGTCCCGGCTGAGTGGGTCTAGATCCGGATGCCGGCGAGGGCCAGCTCGAGATGGCGGCGCCAGCCGGAGTTCCCGGCGGGCTTGAAGTGCATGGTCGACATGACCCCGCGGGCGAGCAGAATGAAGTCCGGGTAGGTCAGGTCGCCGCGTACCGCCCCGGCCGCGACGGCGCGCTCGATGATGCGCGATGCGACGTCGCCGAAGTCGTCTTTCTCCTGCCTGATGCCTGCCCATTCGACGTCCCCGGCGCCCATGAGCGCGAGCTGGAAGCTGGCGTCCCCCTCCGCGGCCTCGAGGTAGCTGCGCAGCAGCGTCTCGAACGACTCGCCGGGGTCGCTGATCTGCTCGGCGGCGCGCGCGAGGTCTGCCATTCCGTGGAAGCGCTCGCGGACCATCGCGGTGAGCAGCGCCCGCTTGCTGGGGAAGTGCCGGTAGAGCGTCCCCATGCCGAGACCGCAGCGGGCGGCGATCTCTTCCATCTGCGCCTCGTGTCCCCGGCTGGCGAACAGCTCGGCCGCGGACGCCATGATCTTCTCGCGGTTGCGGCGGGCGTCGGCGCGTAGCGGCCGGCCGGTCTCGGTCATTGTCGGCATCGCTCTCGGAAGGATCTTGACAACCGGAATCTACATTCCGTATCGTTGCCGCTTAGCGGAAGCGTAATTCCGCTTCCGATTATATCCCCGGGCGCCCCGAGGCGCCCAAGGCCCATCCGCTGAAGCAGTCACCGGAGGCATGCGTGCAGACGATCGCGATTTTCGGCGCCGGCCCTGGCCTGGGCCGGGCGGTGGCCCGCCGGTTCGGGCGGGAAGGATTCCGCGTGGCGCTGGTGGCACGGGATCGGGACCGGCTGGATTCCATGGCGGGGGACCTCGCCAGTGAGGGAGTGCAGGCGGCCGGGTTCCCGGCCGATCTCACCGACCGGGAGGCGGCGCTGCGCGCGGTGGACGCGATCGGTGCCCGCTTCGGCCCGGTCGACGTGCTGGAGTACAGCCCGACTCCGGGCGGGCACCTGCGCGGAGATGCGTCCGAACTGGACGTGGCCGCGGTGGCCCGGCTCCTCGAGTTGTGCGTCCTGACCCCGGTTGCGCTGGTGGGGCGGGTGCTGCCGGGAATGCTGGAGCGGGGCGATGGCGGGCTGCTGTTCGCGATGGGGGCCGCCGCCAAGTACCCGATGCCGCGCCTCGCCGGCGGAATGGTCCTGTCGAGCCTGCGCAACTACGTCCATAGCCTGAACGCGGAACTCGGGCCGAAGAACGTCTACGCAGGGACCCTGGTGATCGGCGCGCTGATCGAGGGCAGCGCGGCTGCTCGCAACCCGTCCGCGTGGGGCAACGGCCGGGTGGCGGTCGTCTCCGCCGACGACCTCGCCGAGCGCTGCTGGGATATGTACCTGAACCGCGACAGGGCCGAGGAGCAGGTGACGCCAGGGCTAGTGGGCTGAGCGCAGGTTGTCGCGGCGGAGTCGCGCAGTTTGAGCCCTTGCCGGCCATGTTACGCGCGAGTAACGTACTGGCGAGTAACAGGCGCCCGCCGACATCGCAACGGTGGACCCCGCGGGAAGGAGCCCTCATCATGCGCAGACGCTTAACGCTGCTGGCCGCCTCGGCCGCGGCGGCGGTGGCCGGGATCGCCGCCGCCACGCCCGCGCTCGCCAGCCCGGCAGCCCCGACTGCACCGTCCGACTCGACCGTCAGCGTTTCGTACCCGGTCACCGGGAGCACCTTCATCAAGGCGATCGGCTCGACGATTGACCTCGGGCCCGGCACGCTGAGCACCACGGCGGACCTGACCACGTCCACGCTGACCGGGACGCTCACGCTGCCCCCGGCAACCGGGTCGTTCAAGGAACTGGGACTGATCCCGGTCACCGCGACCACCGAGATGATCCAGGACGGCACGGCCACCGGCACGGTCAACTTCACGACCAACGCCGTGACCACGACCGCCACGGACACGATCAAGCTCACCAGCCTGAAGGTGGCTGGTGTGCCAATCCTGGTGGGGCCGTCCTGCGAGACCTCGCCGACGACCATCACCGTGTCATCCCAGGCCGGCTTCAACGTGCTGAACGGAGGCACGCTGGCCGGCACCTACACGATCCCGCAGTTCGCGCACTGCGGGCTCGCGACCCTGCTGATCAACCTGACCCTGCCCGGGCCCGGCAACACGATCTCGCTGACCCTCGGCAAGGGCACCCTCGGCAGCTGACCGCGCCAAGCCGCCGTCCGGGCAACCGACACCCCCTTCCGGGCGGCTAACGGCCCAGCCGCCCGTTCCCGGTCAGCCGCGGAACGGGTGGCTGGGCTGCCCGGTCACCCCGGGCTTGCAGACGAACAGCGCCCCCGCTGACTCGCCGGGACCCGCCGCGGTCGTGATGTAGAGCCGGTCCAGGTCGGGGCCGCCGAACACGCAGCTGGACACCCGCGCCGCCGGGAGGTTCACGGCCTCGATGACGTTGCCGCCCGGGTCGTGGTGCAGCACCGCGTACCCGCCCCAGACCGCGACCCATACCGCGCCGTCCGCATCGACGGTGAGGCCGTCGGGCACGACGCCACCCTCGCCCACAGCGGCGAACGGGCGGCGCCCGTCGATCTCGCCGGTAGCCGGGTCGTAGTCGAACACATCCACCCGGTGGACCTGCGAGTCGATGTAGTACATGAGCCGCTCGTCCGGGCTCCAGCCGATGCCGTTGGAGATGCCCACCCCGGTCAGCAGCCTGGTTACGCCGAGGTCGGGGTCCAGCCGGTACAGCGCGCCCGCCTCCGGCGTCTCGTCGAGCGCCATCGTGCCCGCGTAGAACCTGCCCGCCCGGTCGCAGGCGCCGTCGTTCATCCGGTTCCCCGGCTGGTCCCGCTCCACCTCGGCGAGCGTGGTCAGCGTGCCCGATACCGGGTCCAGGGCCATGAACCCGTCCCGGACCGCGACTGCTAGCCCGCCGCCGGCGCGCGGGACCACGGTTCCGACCGGCTGCCCGGTGTCCCAGCTGCTGAGTGATCCGTCGGCGGCGATCTGGTGCACCCGGCTTTCCGGGATGTCCACCCAGTACAGCGACTGGTCGCGGGCATCCCAGACCGGTCCCTCGCCGAGCGTGCACACGGGTGCCTGCACCCGCGTCGGCTGCGTCGTCATGCCTGATCCGTCCCCCCGGTCACAGCCCCGCGAACGCGTCTTCGAGGATCGAGAGCCCCTCGTTGAGCAGCTGCTCGGAGATGACCAGCGGCGGCAGGAACCGCAGCACGTTGCTGAACGTCCCGCACGTCAGAACGATCATCCCGGCCTGGTGGCACGTCTTGGCGACCTCGGCCGTGGCCGCGGCATCCGGCTCCAGGGTGCCGGGCTTGACCAGCTCGATGGCGATCATCGCGCCGCGCCCGCGCACGTCCCCGATCTCCGGGTGCGTCTCGGCGAGCTTGCGCAGCCGGGGGAGCAAGATGTCGCCGATCCGGCGCGCCATGGCCGGCAGGTCTTCCTTGCCCATGGTCTCGATCGCGCCGAGCGCGGCAGCGCAGGCGACCGGGTTGCCGCCGAATGTGCCGCCGAGGCCGCCCGGGTGCACCGCGTCCATCATCTCGGCGCGGCCGGTCACGCCGGCCAGCGGCAGCCCGCCCGCGATGCCCTTGGCGGTGGTGATCAGGTCGGGCACCACACCCTCGTGGTCGACGGCGAACCAGTCGCCGGTCCGGCAGAATCCGGACTGGATCTCGTCGGCTACGAACACGATCCCGTTCTCCCGGCAGAACGCGGCGAGCCCGGGAATGAATCCGTCCGGCGGCACGACGAAGCCGCCCTCGCCCTGGATCGGCTCGAGCACGACCGCGGCGACGTTCTTCTCGCCGACCTGCGTGTGGATCAGGCTGGTGATCGTGTCCAGGGCATCCGCCTTGCACGCGGCGGGGCCGCCCGGCCAGCGGAACGGGTAGGCCATGGGCACCCGGTAGACGTCCGACGCGAACGGCCCGAAGCCGTCCTTGTACGGCATGTTCTTCGCGGTCATCGCCATCGTCAGGTTGGTCCGCCCGTGGTAGGCGTGGTCGAACACCACCACCGCGCTCCGGCCGGTCGCGTGCCGCGCGATCTTGACGGCGTTCTCGACGGCCTCGGCGCCGGAGTTGAACAGCGCGGACCGCTTCTCGTAGTCGCCGGGCGTCAGCCGGTTGAGCTCCTCGCAGACCTCCACGTAGCCGCGGTACGGGGTGACCATGAAGCAGGTGTGCGTGAACTCAGCCACCTGCTCGGTGACCCGGTCCACCACCAGCTCGGCGCTGTTGCCGACCGTCGTCACGGCTATGCCGGAGCCGAAGTCGATAAACGAGTTGCCGTCCGCGTCGAGCACGATGCCGCCGCCGGCGGCGGTTACGAAGATCGGCAGGACGTGGCTCAGCCCGCGGGCTACGGCGCGTTGCCGGCGGTCCAGCAGCTCCCGTGACACGGGCCCGGGGATCTCGGTGACGATGCGGCGTTCCTGAGCCAGCCCGGGACCGCCTCGCGGGGCGCTAGTAAAGGTCATAAGGCTGACCATAGGGCACGAGGGGTGGCAACGGCATTAGTGGGAAGCCTCCAGCTCGTTCTTGTAGACCCGGCCCTCTTTCATGATCAGTTTGAGGTTCCGGTCCGGGGTGGTGAGCACCCGGATGTCGTCCAGCGGGTTGCCGTCGACCACCAGCAGGTCGGCGTACGCGCCGGGCGCCACGACACCCACCTGCCCCACCATGCACAGCAGTTCCGCCGCGGTGGTGGTCGCGGACCGGATCAGCTCCGCCGGCGGCTGGACCTGGGCCCGGATCACGAACTCCTGCAGCTGCTGGTCGTGCATGTCCGCGAACAGGTCGGTGCCGTACACGATCGGCAGTCCCGCCTTATGGGCCATCTCCAGCGCGCCCATCGCGCCGTCGGTCACTACGGCCAGCTTCCCGGCGATGTCCGCGGGCAGCTCACCGGCCCGGGACTTGGCCGCCAGCGCGTGATAGACCACGATCGTCGGCACGTAGAAGGCGCCATGCTTCTTGAACAGCGGGATGCTGGATTCGTCCATCAGGTTGCCGTGCTCGATGGAGCGCACGCCGCACTCCAGGCCGCGGTTGATCGCCCGTGAGGTGTAGGCGTGCCCGGCGACGTAGATGTTCGCGGCCGTGGCCTCCTCCACGATCGCGTTCAGCTCCTCGATCGAGAACTGGGTGGAGTCGATCCGGTCACTTGGAGCGTCGACAGCGCCGCTCAGGTAGACCTTGATGTGGTGGGCCCCGCGGCGCACTTCCTCCCGGACCGCCTTGCGGACCTCGGGCACGCCGTCGCAGATCACCCCGATTGTTGGGGCGTAGTAGTTGTCTTCGTAGACCCGGCGGCTCGGCGCGCGGTAGTCCCCGGCGCCTCCGGTCTGNGAAAGCTGCTTGCCGCCGAACCGCATCCGCGGCCCGGTGAAATAGCCCTCGTCCACCGCCCGCGCCAGCCCGTGGTCGCCGCGTCCCACGTCGCGGATCGTGGTGAACCCCCGCGACAGCATGCCCTCCAGCGCCCGTCCCGCCCGCGCTGCCACGTACGTGGGCGGCCACTCGGACGCCGCGAAATTTATCGCGACGGAGGCCGGGTGGGTGTGCGCGTCGATCAGGCCCGGCATGACCGTGCGCCCGGCCGCGTCGAGGATCAGCGCGTCGTCCGGGCCGGCCAGCCCGGGGCCGACGTCGGCGATCCGGCCATTCTCGACGGCCACCGACTGCCCTTCCGCCAGCTCACCCCGCCCGGGATCGAGCACCGACGCGTTCCGCAGGATCGTTACCGCCATGACGACCGCCCTCCCGGCTCGGCTCCGCATCCTGCCGACGTTCTGCCCGAACTGCAGATGACAGGGCAAAGAGCTGCATTTGATGGCACTTGATAGATACTGGCGGAGGCTACCTTACGATCATCCTCGGGTTTTCGACCCCGGCCCTGACCCTGACCCTGAGCGGAGTGTGCGGACGACGTGGAACAACCAACGCGCGACGAGGTCCTGGCGAGCTATGCGGCCAGCCGACGGTTCGCCCTCGGCCGGCCCCGTGACCTGACGCTGCTGCCTGACCCAGGCCCCGGCCGTCTGATTTTCCTGCGGGCGCTGGCCGCCGACGACCCCAATACCGCGCTGTGGTCGTGCGACCTGGGCACCGGCGAGGAACGCCTGCTGGCCGATCCTCGCGTCCTGCTCGACGGCGAGGCCGAGGTGATTCCCGCCGCGGAGCAGCGGCGCAGGGAACGGTCCCGCGAGTCGGCCCGCGGCATCGTGGCCTACTCGACCGACTCCGCCGGCCGGCTGGCGGCGTTCGCGCTCTCCGGCCGGCTCTTCGTATGCGACCTGGAGAGCGGTGACACCCGCGCGGTGCCGGCCGGCGGCGAGTGCGTGGACCCGCACATCGACCCGACCGGGGCCAACGTCGCCTACGTGCACGACGGCTCGCTGCGGGTGGTCACGCTGGACGGCGAGATCATCGTCGAGCTGTCCGACGACGACCCCGAGGTGAGCTACGGCGCCGCCGATTTCGCCGCGGCCGAGGAGCAGGACCGCCACCACGGCTTCTGGTGGGGCCCCGACGGCAGCCACCTGCTGGTCGCTCGGGTCGATACCAGCGAGGTGACCTCGTGCTGGCTCGCCGATCCCACGTACAACGAGGAGACACCGGTCCTCCTGCGTTACCCGCGGGCCGGGTTCGGGAACGCGATCATCCGCCTGGTCGTGGCCGGGCTCGACGGTTCCGCCGTCGCGGTCACCGGCGCCCCGGACGAGCGGATGCCGTACCTGATGTCGGCCCGGTGGGAGCGTGGCGGCCCGCCGACCCTGGTGCTGCTCGCGCGTGACCAGCACCTGGCCGAGATCCGCACCGTCGACCCCGGTACCGGCGCGACCGCGCTGGTGCACGCCGACACCGACCCGGCCTGGCTGCAGCTCATGCCCGGGACGCCGGCCTGGCTGCCCGACGGCCGGCTGCTGCGGTCCGCCATCTCCGAGGACACCTACCGGCTGTTCGTTGACGACCAGCCGTGCACGCCCCCTGGCCTGCAGGTCGCCGGCGTGGTCGCAGCCGGGGCGCGGACGGTTTTCCTGGCCACGACCGAGCCCACCGAGCAGCACCTGTACGCGCTCGACCACGCGACCGGTGAGATCCAGCAGCTCAGCCGGAACGAGGGGGTCCACACCGGTGTGGTGCGGACAGACCTGGTCGCGGTCTCGTCCGAAACCCTGGACAGTACCGGCGTCACCGTGTGCGTCTATCAGGAAGGCCGGCTGCTCGCCACGGTCGGGTCGCTGCCCCGGGAGCCTGCGTTCACGCCGCAGGTGACGCTGCTGAAGTCCGGCGAGCGGGAGCTGCGGACCGCGGTGATCTTCCCCCGGGACGGCTACCGGCCGGCGGAGCCGCTGCCGGTCCTGATGGCGCCGTATGGCGGGCCGAGTCAGCAGGTGCTCAAGGCGCGCCGGCTGTTCAACG
>JGI12635J15846_10006428_pt1 | contig 10087 bp, 11 predicted proteins | sample BlaSpr_A8_OM2_M2_FD_15846 | JGI IMG/M metagenome (IMG submission 15846)
AATTTCCAGGATTACGAAAAGGACAAGATGCGCAGGCTCGGCCAGGATTCCATCATCCCGCATCGGCTGAAGTACAAGAAGCTGACGCGGTGAGACGGAGTTCGATCGAACCGACGAACTATTTCAGCAATATGGTTTTGACGGTTTGTAACTGTGCGGCTGCTGCGAGCCTTTGGTCGAACGTAACCAGCACTGCACCCAATCGCTTTGTTACCGCCAGATGTATGCCATCCGGCGCTGACAATTTCCTGTCAAAATCGCGCACTATTCGATCCGCTGCCTCAATATCGTGGCTGGTTGTCTTCACCAGAGCCACGGTACGACTTAGCCACTCCTCAAATACGGTCAGCGCGCCCAGCCCTTCGGCCGGAGAGAGATGTTTGCTGCGGACACGGCGCGAAACGACCGCTGCGAATTCAACTCTGCCGAAGCTGCTGACGAATGAATCCGGTTCGGTTTGATCGAGCCAGCTCTTTGCCTTGCTCGTGTGAGCGTCCGGCAGAATAAGCGGAACGATAGCGCTTGTATCGAGGTAGTGGGTCATTCCTCGTCGCGCATTTCACGAATGAGCGCAACAGAATCGCCTTCAAATAACGGCAACGACGCGCGACGCTGCCGCAGCCATTCGATATCCTCCCTGGTGACTCGGCGGCCAGGAGGAGGCGTCGTCGGCCGCATTTCGACGACCGGCTTGCCGTGAAGCGTGATCGTCACCTCCTCGCCATCGAGCACTTCATCGACCAGCCGCGAAAGCTGGTCCTTGGCCTGAGCGATCGAATAGGTCGACATGGCGGCTCCTAAATATGGCCATATATGGCCATATTTTTCGGTATTTGCGAGCACGAGACAGGGTTTCCTCCCACGCGGCTCCGTCGCGGAAGATTACTCGCCTTCGAGGATCAGAGCCGCGTCGCAGGATCCCATCGTCCCGCATCGCCTGAAAGACCAGCTGACGCGCTAACAGCCGCCCGCGGATATTCAATGCGCGGCACCTGCCGTCGCGATCGAAACGTTTTCGGCGCGTGCGGTTCCAACGGCGCGATCGTCACGATCAGCCGGGCTCGAATGACGATCGCGGCCCGGCCTCGAGCAGTTGCAGAAACGACTTGTGCATCGCTACCGCGGTGCGGGATTGCTCCCAGACCACCCGGATGCCGCTCGGATTCTTGCACCCGCCGAGCACCCGCGCTTCGCGGCCGGCATATCGCGGATAGCGCGACATGCCGAGCTTGCTCAGCCGCACGCGATCGCCTTGCCTGAGCGGCGGCTTGTCGTCTTCCGGCACGGCCGGCAACCGTTCGACCAATCCCATGCTCAAACCGTATGGGGCTTGGCTGCGATCGTGCCGCCTTCGCCGTGATGCGTCAGCGGCTTCATGCCGGTCAACATCCGCAGCAGCACATAGAAAACCGGCGTCAGGAACAGGCCGAAGATCGTCACGCCGATCATTCCGGAGAACACCGCAATGCCCATCACCCGGCGCATCTCCGAACCGGCGCCGGTGGAGAGCACCAGCGGCACCACGCCCATGATGAAGGCCATCGACGTCATCAGGATCGGGCGCAGCCGCAGCCGGCTGGCTTCAATCGCCGCCTGGATCGGCGAACGGCCGGCGAATTCGAGTTCGCGGGCGAACTCGACGATCAGGATCGCGTTCTTGGCCGAGAGCCCGACCAGGACGATCAGGCCGATCTGGGTAAACACGTTGTTGTCGCCGTTGGTGAACCAGACCCCGAACATCGCGGCCAGCAGTCCCATCGGCACGATCATGATGATCGAGAGCGGCAGCGTGAGGCTTTCGTAGAGCGCGGCCAGCACCAGGAACACCAGCAGGATCGCCAGCGGAAACACCCAGAGGCCGGAATTGCCGGCGATGAACTCCTGATAGGTGAGGTCGGTCCACTCGAACGCGAAGCCGGCCGGCAGGGTTTCCGCCGCGATCCGCGTCGCCGCTTCCTGCGCCTGACCGGAGGAATAACCGGGTGCGGCGGCGGCGTTGATATCCGAGGACAGGAAACCGTTATAGCGGATGGCGCGTTCGGGACCGGCGCTCTGCCGGACCTTGAGCAGCGCCGACAGCGGCACCATGTCGCCCGATGCGGAGCGTACTTTCAGCTGGCGAATGTCGTCGGCGCGCGCGCGGAACGGCGCGTCGGCCTGCACATAGACCGAATAGGTGCGGCCGAACTTGTTGAAGTCGTTGACGTAGAACGAGCCGAGATAGATCTGCAGCGTGTTGAAGACCTCGGTCACGGGAATCCCGAGCTGCAGCGCCTTGGTGCGGTCGATGTCGGCGAACAGCTGCGGCACGTTGACCTGGAAGCTGGAGAACAGCCCGCCGATCTCGGGCGACTTGGATGCTGCGGCCATGAACGCCTTGGTGGCTTCGTTCAAGGCGTCATAGCCGAGCCCGGCGCGGTCCTCGATCTGCAGCTTGAAGCCGCCGATGGTGCCAAGGCCGTTGACCGGCGGCGGCGGAAACATCGCGATGAAGGCGTCCTGGATGCCGGCATATTTCTTGTTCAGGGCCGCTGCGATCGCGGTGCCGCTCAGCGACGGGTCCTTGCGTTCCGAGAACGGCTTCAGGGTCGAGAACACGATCCCGGCGTTGGAGCTGTTGGTAAAGCCGCTGATCGAAAGACCGGGGAAGGCGACCGAGCTTTCGACGCCCGGCTGGGTCAATGCGATGTCGCTCATGCGCCGGATCACGTCTTCGGTGCGGTCCAGCGTCGCGCCGTCGGGCAGTCGCGCAAATCCGACCAGATATTGCTTGTCCTGGCCTGGAACGAAGCCGCTCGGCACCTGCCTGAACAAGCCGACGGTGGCTGCCACCAGCACCAGATAGACCCCGATCACGACCAGCTTGTTGGAAATCACGCCCTTGACGCCGCCGCTGTAATTGTCGGAGGCGCGGGCAAAGCCGCGGTTGAAGCGGCGGAAGAACCAGCCCAACGCGGTATCGAGAACTCGCGTCAGCCGGTCCTTCGGCTCGTCATGTCCCTTGAGCAACAGGGCGGCGAGTGCCGGCGAAAGCGTCAGCGAGTTCACCGCCGAGATCACCGTCGAAATCGCGATGGTGAGCGCAAACTGCTTGTAGAATTGCCCGGTCAGCCCGCTGATGAAGGCCAGCGGAACGAACACCGCGATCAAAACCATGGCGATGGCAATGATCGGCCCGGACACTTCCTTCATCGCCTGGTAGGTGGCGTCCCGCGGTGACAGGCCGGAGGCGATGTTGCGCTCGACGTTCTCGACCACGACGATGGCGTCGTCGACCACGATGCCGATCGCCAGCACCAGCCCGAACAGGCTCAGCGCATTGATGGAAAATCCAAACAGATGCATCACCGCAAAGGTGCCGATGATCGAAACCGGCACCGCCAGCAGCGGAATGATCGAGGCCCGCCAGGTCTGCAGGAACAGGATCACGACCAGCACCACCAGCGCGACGGCTTCGAGCAGGGTATGGATCACCGCTTCGATCGAGGCACGGACGAATTGCGTGGGGTCGTAGACGATCTGGTAGGCGACGCCTTCCGGCATGTTCTTCTTGATCTCGGCCATGGTGGCGCGGACATTGTCGGAAATCTGCAGCGCGTTGGAGCCGGGCGCCTGATAGATCGGGATCGCGACCGCCTGCTTGTTGTCGAGCAGCGAGCGCAAGCCGTATTCGGAGGCGCCGAGTTCGACGCGGGCGACGTCGCGCAGATGCGTCACCTCGCCCCGCGCGCCGGTCTTGACGACGATGTCGCTGAACTGTTCTTCGGTGGTCAGGCGTCCCTCGGCATTGACCGAGAGTTGCAGGTCGAGACCCCTGACGCTGGGCGAAGCGCCGACCACGCCCGCGGCGGCTTCGACGTTCTGCGCCTGGATCGCCTTGACGATGTCGTTGGCGGTCAGCCCATGCTCGGCGGCGCGCTGCGGATCGACCCAGACCCGCATCGAATAGTCGCCGGCGCCGAACAATTGTACCTGGCCGACGCCGTCGATCCGCGCCAGCCGGTCCTTGACGTTGAGCACCGCGTAGTTGCGCAAATACGTCATGTCGTAGCGGTTGTTGGGCGACAATAGATGCACCACCATCGTCAGGTCGGAACTGCTCTTGACGGTGGTGATACCGAGCTGACGGACGACGTTGGGCAGCCGCGGTTCGGCCTGCGTCACCCGGTTCTGCACCAGCTGCTGGGCCTTGTCGGGATCGGTGCCGAGACGGAACGTGACGGTCAGCGTCATCTGCCCGTCGGTGGTCGCCTGGCTGCTCATATACAGCATGCCTTCGACGCCGTTGATCTGCTCCTCGATCGGCGTCGCCACCGTCTCGGCGATCACCTTCGGGTTGGCCCCGGGATAGGTGGCGTGGACCACCACACCGGGCGGCACCACGTCGGGATATTCCGAGATCGGCATCGCGATCAGCGAGATCAGGCCGGCAAGGAAGATCAGGATCGACAGCACGCCGGCAAAGATCGGCCGGTCGATGAAGAACTTTGACAGATTCATCGGTATTCCCCCTTGCGAAAGCGCGTGTTTAGCGCCGTGCGACCTGTTGAACCCGGTCGGCGGATACCTGCTGCGTGGAACGCGTGCCCATCTCCGCGACCTCGGTTTTGACCAGCGCGCCGGGACGGATCCGCTGCAACCCGTTGATCACGATGCGGTCGCCGGAACTCAGTCCCGACGTGACGATCCGCAGACCATCGACCGCGCCGCCAAGCGTGACCGAACGATAGGCAGCGCGATTGTCGGCCCCGACCACCATCACGAATTTCTTGTCCTGATCGGTGCCGATCGCCCGTTCGTCCACCATCACCAGCGACTGCTGCTGCGGCTGTCCCATGCGCAGGCGCGCGAACTGGCCCGGGATGAGCTGGCCGTCGTCATTGGCAAACACCGCGCGAACCCGGATGGTGCCGCTCTGGCCGTTGACCTGATTGTCGATCAGCTGGATATGCCCCTTGCCGGTGGCGCCGTCCGCGGTGGTCATCTCGACCGGAATTTGATCGAGCTGGCCGCGCTTGCCCGACGGCTCCGCAACCGAGCGCAGCGCGTGAACGACGACATCCTCGTCGGCGTCGAAGCTCGCATAGATCGGGTTGACCGAGACCAGCGAGGTCAGGACCGACGAAGATGTTCCGGCCGAGACCAGATTGCCGACCGTCACCTCGATCTTTCCGACCCGGCCGTCGACCGGGGCGCGGACTTCGGTGTATTCGAGATTGAGCCTTGCCGTTTGCAGCGTGGCTTCGGCCGCTTTCACATTCGCAATCGCCTCGCGATTGGCGTTGTCGCGCTGATCGAGGTCGCGCTGGGTGACGACATGGTTGCCGATCAGTTGTTGGCCGCGCTCGAGTTCGCCGCTGGTGAAGACGACACGCGCCTTGGCCGCTTCGAGCTGGGCCTGGGCTTTTTCGACCTCGGCCTGGTACAGCGCCGGGTCGATCCTGAACAGGACGTCGCCGGCCTTGACCAGGCCGCCCTCGGCGAATTTGGTCGATTGAATGGCGCCTGCCACCCGTGGGCGCAAGTCGACGCGATTGACCGCCTCGAGCCGGCCGGAGAACTCATCCCAAAGACTGGTCCGGCGCGGTTCCACCACCGCAACGGTGACGGCGACGGCCTGCTCCGGCACCGCCGGTCCGGCCTTCGCCTGGTCGGCATGGAAGTATTTGCTGCTGACGACCGTCCCCGCAAGCAGGGCGGCGGCGACCACGAGGCCCCCGATGACCCGGCGCGGCCGGCTTGATTTGATCGAAACGGACGAATCGCCCATTGGAATGCTCCACATTTGTAGTTATCACTACAGATGTAGGAGTGGACGTCTGCCGTCAAGGGACTTATGTATCAGATACTAAGAAAATATGGAGGAGCATGCAATGGCGATGGGTCGACCCCGCGCCTTCGACGCCGAAAAGGCGTTGGATGAAGCAATGGAGGTGTTTTGGCGGCACGGCTATGACGGCGCTACCATCGCCCAGTTGACCAAGGCGATGGGCATCAACCCGCCGAGCCTTTATGCCGCCTTTGGCAGCAAGGAAGAATTGCTGAAGGCAGCACTGGACCGCTATTCGGCCAGGCGCGCGGAATTCATGTGCGATGTGCTTTCGGCCCCGACCGCCCGCGAGGTCGCCGGGCGGATGCTGCTGCGGATTGCCGATAGCCAGACCGATCCCGCCAATCCGCCGGGCTGCCTCCTAGTCCAGGGCGGGCTGGCCTGCGGCGCCGGCGCCGAGAACGTGCCGTTCGAACTCGCCGCGCATCGCGCCCAGACCGAAGATCAGCTNCGCGAGCGCTTCGTCNGGGCNAAGGCCGAGGGCGACCTCGGCGCCGCAGCCGATCCCGCGGCGCTGGCCAGGTATCTGTCGGCGGTGACGGNCGGAATGGGCGTTCTGGCGTCCTCCGGCGCCGACCGCGACGCGCTGCGCGAGGTCGCNCTGGTCTCGCTCAAGGCGTTCGACGAACAGATGAGCGTGGCAAAACGNAAAAGTAAACGATAGCCGCCGTAGTCGGTCGGATCTTGTCGGCGTCGTTCTTCACATTGATCTTTGAAGCGATCGCTGACGCCCCGGGACGCCATCGGATCGGGTTACCCTACTTTTTCCGCCAGCCAGATCTTGATTAGCGACTGATAAGGCACGTCGCGCTTGTTGGCGGCAATCTTGATTTGCTCCAGCAAGCCCAACGGCAGACGAATTGAAATCGCTGTGGTCGATGGCTTCAGGTTTGGAAAGCGCACGCGCTCGGCCTTGCTCCAGTCGATATAATCGGTGGAGTCATGCGTTTCCCAGAATTTGCTTTCCTCCGCCTCGGTCTTGAAGACGGGAACCGGTTTAAGCTTGCTCATAAACTTTTCGCTCCTTTCGGTGCATGTCTCGTGCCGAAAACACGCGGATCATGGTTCCATTTTGCCGAAGGGTGAAAGTGATATGCCGGAGCCGATTTTGGGCTGTCTTGCCCAACGCATGGAAGCGCAGCTCTGTTTCGTCATGTCTTGCATCCCCGATCACGATCAGTGGATCGTTGAAGAAGACACTTTCCGCTTCGGCCTGACTGACGTCATGTTTATCCGCACTTTTGCGGCTATTGCCATCGTCCCAGTCAAAACCCGCGATCTGGTGAAGGTCGATCATATGTATATATTCAATATATACAAAGTGAGGCGCCAATGCAATCTTGGTTCATGTTCGGGCGTTTGAAGGATTCGCTGCGGCCACTCGCGCTCGCGGCGGCCCTGGTGGTGCCGCCCTCGGCTGCCCTTGCCGCCGCACCCGATGCCGCTTTCTCTCAATTCATCGCCTCGCTGTGGCCGGAAGCGCAGGCGGCGGGCGTCTCGCGCGCGACCTTCGATGCCGAGACCAACGGCCTCGAGCCGGATTACAAATTGCCCGATCTGATCCTGCCGGGACGTCCCGCCACCGGGGCGCCGTCGCAGGCCGAGTTCGTGCAGGTGCCGGCGGATTATGTGAAGGAGGCCAGCATCGCGCGGCTGGCGGCCGAAGGGCAGCGGCTGATGCAGAAATATCGCCCGGCGCTAGCCGCGATCGAAGGCCGCTTCGGCGTGCCCGGCACCATCGTGCTGGCGATCTGGGGCCGCGAAACCGATTTCGGCCGCTACACGCTGCCTTACGACGGGTTGCGGGTGCTGGCGACGCAGGCCTATGTCGGGCGCCGCAAGGATCAGTACCGCAACGAGTTCATCCTGGCGCTGAAGATGATCGGCGACGGCGAGGTGACGCGCAAGGACATGCGCGCGTCCTGGGCTGGTGCCACCGGCCTCACGCAATTCCTGCCTTCGGAGTTTTACAAGCACGGCGTCGATTTCGACGGCGACGGCCGCAAGGACATCTGGCATTCGGTGCCGGATGCGCTCGCCTCCGCAGCCCAGCAGCTCGTCAACAAGGGCTGGCAGCCCGGCGTACGCTGGGCCTATGAGGTCCGCGCACCGGCCGGCGTCGACTGCACCCAGGGCGTGCCGGAGGTGACAAAACCGATCGGCGAATGGCTGCGCGCGGGCTTTGTGCCGGTGCGCGGCGAACAACTCGGCGCCAGCGAGCAGGCGCAGCCGGCCTCGCTGCTGCAGCCCGAGGGCATCTATGGCCCGGCATTTCTGACCACGAAAAATTATTTCGTCATCAAGGAATATAATTTCTCGGATTTGTACGTACTGTTTGTCGGGCACCTCAGCGACCGCATGCTGAGCCCGCAACCATTCGCGACGCCGTGGTCGGCTTCGAGCCAGCTGCGCAGCGCCGATGTCGAAGCCATGCAGCGTCATCTGACGCGCATCGGTCTCTATGCCGACAAGGTGGATGGCAAAGCCGGGATGAAGACGCGCGCGGCACTCGGCGCCTATCAGAAGTCAGCGGGCCTCAAGGTCGATTGCTGGCCGAGCGAAGCGGTGCTGCGTTCGATCGGCGCAGCGCGCTGAAAAAGAAAAAACCCGTCCGAAGCATCGGCCGGGTTGGAAAGATCAGGGCGCACAGGCGCCGCTATTGGTCAGATCAGTTGCAGACCTCGACGCGACGGAAGCGCCAGCCGTAACCATCCCAGAAGCGCTCGCGCACCATGCGGCAGGGCGGAGGCGCGTCTTCGTAATAGACCGGACCGCCGTAGGCCGGACGGCTGGAGGCGATGGCGCCACCGACGATCGCGCCTCCGATCAATCCGCCGACCACGGCTGCCCCGACGCCGCGCTGTGCGCTGGCGGGTGTCGCGGCAAGCGAAGCGGCGATCGTTGCGACCGCGACGAAGGCAGCAAATGTCTTCTTCATGTCTTGGGCTCTCCTGGGGTTGGCGCCTTCAGGCAGCGCCGGGTTGAAGGTGATTCTCATACGCCGTATTCGAAACTGGCCGTCTCGCCAAAAGGCGCACAACGGTCAATCCAAAGTAAACGTGCGCAGGCTGGTGGGCTGAAAAAGCGGTTTTTTCAGGCCGGGAGCGAAAAGCGTCCCCGAAAACAGCGGTTTCCGGGGACGCTGATCTGTTTGTAACGAAGATGAATGGACTTCAGCCGCAAACTCGAACGCGGCGGANCCGCCAGCCATAGCCGTCCCAGAAGCGCTGCCGCTGCCAGACACAGCCGCCATAATAGTCGTCGGCGACATAGGCCGGACCGCCGTAATAGCCGTAGCCGGGCCCGTAATAACCGTAGCCGGGGCCGTAGGCGTAGGGGGCGGCCAAAGCCCCGCCGACAATGGCGCCGCCGATCACGCCGGCAGCGAGGCCAGCACCAAAGCCGCGTTGGGCATGGGCTGGGGCGGGTGCCGCCACGGCCGAAACAGCGAGGGTAGCGATGGCAGCGAGGGCCATCAATGTCTTCTTCATGGCGTCACCTTTCTCATCGGGCAAGGACCGCAGATCACGCGGTCCCTCGTAGCCAAGGTTCCACATATCACTTGAATGATCAATGAACGGACCCGCCAAATTTGGCCACGAATAGGGACCGCCGAGGCGCTTGTTTGCAGTGCACAATTCCGCGCCATCCGCGGATTTTAGCGCGTGAGAAAACCATGACCGGCGCCATGACGGCATTCGCCATTGCGGTCGGCTCGACATCGCTGGTTTGCTACGGCTGATAACGCGGCCGAAGCGTCGCCGGGCCAAGCGCTCCTCGCACGACAGCCCCCGCTTCGGACGGCGGCAATGATGGCGAGGGCTAATGACGGCGGCGGTGGTGATGGAGGCGGAGGTGATTGGCGCTCCGCATGCGCGCAAAAAGCGCGGCGCTTTGATCGAGCGCAATCGAGCTTTTTAGATTCATTCCAGTCTGCGTCGGGCAGTTTGGAATCACTTGAAAAGACGCTTTTTCTTTTTGCATCCCGTCACCATGTTAAATATCGATGACTTCGCATCACCAACGGGTTCTTCCGCTTTCATGATTGTCTGTTCCTGCAACGTCCTCAGCGACCACGATGTTCGCCATGCCGTGAACGGCTCGGAAGACCTTCCGCGCAACCCCAAGCAGCTCTACGGCTGCCTCGGCTGCAGCGCCGAATGCGGCCGATGCGCGCGTACCATCAAGACCATTATCGACGAGGCGCTCGGTGCCTGCGCCGCGGCCTGCCAGTCCGGATGCCCGCACAGCCGGACC
>JGI12635J15846_10006429_pt1 | contig 10087 bp, 4 predicted proteins | sample BlaSpr_A8_OM2_M2_FD_15846 | JGI IMG/M metagenome (IMG submission 15846)
AAGAGACTGCGACTGGACCGGATCGACGTTTACCAACTGCACATTCCAGACCCCGTTGTCTCCTTCGACACGTCGGTGGAAACTCTTGCCCAGCTGCGAAATGAAGGAAAGATTCGCCTGGTCGCGTTGTCTAACGTCACGCAAGAGCACATCGAGCGAGCGCGCAAAATTGTCCCCATCGTGTCTGTGCAGAATCGCTACAGCTTTGCCGACCGCGAATGGGACTATGTGGTGAATTATTGTCAGCGCAACGGAATTGCTTTTATCCCCTGGTTCCCACTCGGAGCAGGCAAAGTTGCCGGGGAGGTGCTTAACCGAATCGCGCAGGCGCACGGTGCAAGCCCTATCCAGATCGCGCTGGCGTGGCTCTTGCGACGATCTCCCATCATGCTGCCCATCCCCGGGACATCCTCGATCGAGCATCTTGAGCAGAATGTTGCAGCGGCTTCGCTGCGCTTAGCTGAAGAAGAATACGAGGAGCTTTCCGGCGTCCGCGAGTTGGTGGGATCGCGGTGAAAGACACCATTCAGGAAATAGCGGAGACTCTATGAAACGGCTTACTACAAATCAAGTGAAACTCGGATTCATTGGCATGGGTAACATGGGAAGCCGGATCGCAAATCGGCTGCTTAATCACGGATACGAACTCTCCGTATACGATATGGATCCAGCTAAGACGCAGCTCATCGCAGCACAGGGCGCTACCGTTGCCGAGAGCATTCGTGAACTGGCACGCACTGCCGATGTGGTTCTCTCCTGCTTGACCAACGATGAAGCAGTTCGGAGCGTCTATACGGAGCCTGAGGGAATTTTCGCTGGGGCACGATCAGGAACCGTCGTGCTGGAGATGTCAACGATCTCTCCAGAAAGCTCACGCGAACTGCACAGGCTCGGCGCCAGAAGTGGCATCGAGGTAATGGATGTTGCTATCTCGGGCAGTACTCCGGCTGCCGAGCAAGGCATCCTGACGCTACTGGTGGGCGGCAACCGGGAACTGTTCCGCGCCGCTGAGCCAATCTTCCAGGCGGTCGCAAAACAATACTTTCTTCTGGGCGGTCCTGGCTCGGGGACAGCGATGAAGTTGGTCGTCAACACACTGTTGGGTGTTGGCATGCAAGCGATCGCCGAAGCTGTGGTCCTTGGGGAGAAAGCTGGTCTTGATCGCGAGCGGTTGCTCGAAGTCCTGTCGCAGACAGCCGTGATCGCTCCGGCTCATGTGGGAAAGCTGGCGAAGGCGGCGCTCAACGATTATAGTCCGCAGTTTCCGCTGCGCCTGATGAACAAAGATTTTCAGTTGATTCTGACGGCGGCGGCACAAGAGCATGTCCATATGCCTGCGACAGAAGCGGCGTTTTACGTCAATGCCGATGAACTGGCACAAAATGATGGAGAGGACTTCTCGGCCGTCCTGCGGCGGATGGAAGAGCTCGCAGGTATCGCAGCTATTCAGACGGTCCCGATGACGTAAGCGAGAATCGGTCTTCCGGCACGCGAATGCGCTCTTCGACGCCGCTGTCAGCGTCCAGATTCGAATCGGTAGCCGACTCCGCGCAGCGTTTTCAAATAGCGGGGATGCCGTGGATCGCGTTCGATCTTCTCCCGCAGACGCCGCACAAAGACATCAATGGAACGCGGCGTCACGAAGGAGCCTTCTTTCCACACGGCGTCAAGCAACTGGTCGCGGGTAAAAACGCGTCCCCGGTGCCGGGCCAGATATTCAAGGAGCCGGAACTCACGGACCGTTGTAAGGACGGTCCTGCCCTGTACGCGCACGGTCATCGAAGCAATATCAATTTCCAAATCTCCCATCTGAATAATCTCGTGACTGGGGGCATCCGGCTGAACCCGAAGAACGTTGCGGACGCGCGCAATCAACTCACGCGGACTGAAGGGTTTGGTGATGTATCCATCTCCGCCCGCGTCGAAGGCCTGAAGGCGATCTGGCTCCTGAGTTCGGGCGGAAAGAAAGATGATTGGCGTCTTGCCCAGTCGTTCGTGCTGGCGAATCTGGCGGCAGAGATCGAAACCGCTCATCCCGGGAAGCATAATATCGAGAAGAAACAGCGCCGGTTGCGCCATGGCTGCCATGGGAACCACTGGCGCCCCGGAGAAAAATGTGGAGACCTCATATCCGGCGTTTCGCAGGTTGTGTTCGATCAGCTGCGACACATCGGGATCGTCTTCCACGACGTAGATCAGATCCGGGTAGCGCGGTTTGTCTGTCGCCTCCAAATGATCCATGGCCAGAAGGAGAGCCTCACGCGCTCTCGAAGAGCTTTGGTAGCAAAAACTTTGCTTATCTCATCCCCAGCTGACACTAGAGGGACTCTGTTGCGGCAATGTTGCGCCAGTGTTAAAGGAGAGTTAATTTGATCGACGGCGGTTTTTATCCGCGCATCCGATCACGAACTCTAATGCTGTAGCTGTCCGACAATGACCCCTGGGTGTCCGTTCAACAGTGAAGTGTCGATGTAAAAAAACTTCGATTGATTGGTCACCATGTACGTATTGCCGCCCCAGGTACCGGAGCCATCGGCGCTCCACGTGTACTTGAAAAGATCGAACTCCTGAAACGGGGTTAGACCAGTGAGGTTACTGGAATCCAAGTACGAAATGCCGCTGCTGAATATCCCGTTGGGCGCTGGAAACTCCTGGCCAGCAATCACCGTGGATTGCGGATCTAACATTTCTTCGGTTGCCAAACCGTACGCGTAAGAGCCGCCAGCGAACGGCGAGAATTGATATCCCGGAGGGTACGAGTCGGTTTGGAATTCCATCGTGCCCGAGGCTGCCGACGCGCCCGTGCCTACAAGATATCCAGTGATGCCGCTGGCCGATGGAACCGCGTATCCCACCACTGGAACCCCCGTTCCCGCGAAACTGAAGCGGCCGGTAGACGGGATCGACCGCATATTGCGCCGAGACGGTCGTGGCGTTCGCGGTTCCCCCGCTTCGTTCGTAGTTGGTGCCGCTCACTGCGCCCAACCCATCAAAGTGGAGCACGCCCACCCCTACATCAGGGCTGCCGGGAACATCGCCTCCGAATCGGTAAATGTGGCTGTTGCTCAGCGTCGCCTGCGAGAAAGGACCGGAACTGGCAGTAGCTTCTCCGGCGATTAACGGATGCCCGATGGCTACGGCTTGCGCCGAATTGAAGATCAGATGGTTTGCGTCCACGATGTAATAGATCAAGTCGTAGCTTGTGGCTCCGGCACTCAGCGTAGCAGCGCCCCGGCCGTTCGAGTCCGCGGCGCCGATTGTGCCGCCGCCAGTTACTGGACCAGAAAACGAACCGCCATCGTTCACGTCCACCGAGACTGAGGTGAACGATCCGGCCTGCGCGGTTGCCGTGCCCGCCATCGCGAAATGGTTTGTGGCTGCATCCCAACCGGAGAAGCGGAAGGCAAACGGGCCGGCCACGGGCGTCCCGAATACCGTGCTGTCTTGAATGCGGAAAGAACCGGTACCCCGCGTTCCGGTCCCATTTGTGTCATCGAACTCGAGGATGTGGCCATCCGTGAAATAAAGAGTGGAACCGTTAGGCACCGCCGTAGTCGGGGCGACGCTAAACTGCGCGGTGGAACTCGAAGTGTTCAGCGTCAGGCAGCCGCGGAAGGTTTGGCCGAACCCGGTTTGGGCAGCGAACAGAATGGAGCTTCCAGCAATGAGCGGCTGTGCCAGTTGCGTGCCGTTGGGCCGGACGATGTCTTCGACACCAGTGAGATTACCGCTTGCGTCAGCCGTGAAGCTGCCGGAGAACGTGACGGGACCATTCGCGTCGAAGCCTGAGAACACGAATGCATAAGGGGTGTTGGCTTGGAGAGAATCGCTGGTGCCGCTCTGGCAGGGGAAGTTGGTCAGTTCGTCAGCATCGGTGTTGAGCTGAATGAGACCGCCGGTAGAGGGCGGAGAGGGCACCGGGGCGGGAAATATCCCTTGTGCGGGAACCGGTGTCTGACTATCCGTTACTTGCACCGCGAAGCTATACCCCCCGGGGGGTAAACTTGCCGGCGGATTTGCGGAGATCACCCCGCTGGGACTTAGACTCGCCCATTGCGGTAGTGAGGGGCTGCCCGGCGCCAGACTCCAGTTATAAGGCGGAATTCCACCGCTTGCCTGGAGCTGTATCGGTGCGTAGGGCAGGCCCGGGAGCACATTCATCACCGTGGGCGTTGGCACTTTCAGTTGGTTGGGCGCCACATTGATGTTCAAGGAGAAGGTTGCGCTGTTGCCGGTAGCGTCTGTGGCCGTGAGTGTGAACGGGTAGATGCCGGCTAGGGTCGGTATCCCGATGATTTCGGTCGAGGACGTGGCGCCGGTTGGGGGCGTTGTCGCGGGCGCCAACTGTAGTCCAAGCGGCAGCGAGCTGTTGCCTAGTGACCAAATATAAGGACCCACCCCTCCCGCTACGCTCGCTAAGCACGTAATCTGTTGGACAAAGCTGTTAATCGGCTGCTGAATGCAGGTGTAATTCGTATTCAGAAAGGCGGTAGTCAGGTCCGAGGAAGTTGTGACGGCAACGAGCGGAGGATAGATAGTAATGGGAATCGCCGCCGAGCGCGTCGTGTCGGTCACGGAAGTTGCGATGACCGTCACTTGCACGGGCGCGGTAACGCCCGTGGGCGGAGTGAAAGTCACCGACAAAGCTGTCTGACCGGATAAGGTTCCGGTCGGACCACCTTTGACAGCTGGCTCCACCGTCCAGGTGACGCCGGCATTCGAGGAGTCGTTTGTCACCTTCACTGTGATCGCAAGGGTCTGATTCAGGTTGTCATCGATACCTGCGGCTCCAGTTGGAGAAACAACCTCGACATTAATTCCCGGCACGCCGCAGCAGCCACCGCCANCGCCGCTCTTGCTGCCGCCGCCNCAGCCGANAAGAAAANTAANAATGANNAGACCGGAANCCAGATATTTCACGAAATCTTTTTTCTCCATAACTAGAAGCTCAGTGCTAAAAGCTCAGTTTCAAGGCAAATTGCATGGTGCGCGGACGATGAGCATTGACCGGATGCAGAAACGCGTTACCGGTCAGGCAATCGGTTTGCGCGTCGCCGGCTGCGTTGAATGATTGAACCCCGTAACAACTGACCGTGTTGTTGGCGCGGTTTCCGAAGTTCGGGCTCGGATCGTAAACCCGGAACTGGGTGTGGTTGAAGACGTTGAAAACCTCCGAGCGGAACTCAAGGCTGGTGCCTTCTTTTACCTTGAAAGTCTTCATCAGGGTCATATCGAAATTCCAACGCATGGGGTTGTTGAGCAGGTTGCGTCCGGCATTGCCGAAGGTCAGTCCACGTGGCGCTGCAAATGCCGACGGATTCCCCAGCGTCGGTCCAAAGCTCTTCGAATTGTCTGCTCCGAACGGTGCTGGGTCGTGAATATTGCCCACCACATCCGGGAATGAAGCGACGGAAGAGATCCCGCCCGCGACCCCGGCGTTGTCGGGAACTGAAATTCCGAGCGCGCCATAGCCGCTATTGATCACGGTAAACGGAGTTCCACTCTGAACCGTGGTTACTCCCGAGAGCGCCCAACCTGCCAGCAAGCTCGTAGCCGCGCGATCGAAAAAGCCCGGCGAAGCTGGCGCCTCCGGCTCCGGCTCATCTTTTGCCCAGGACCGCACCCGGTTCGAATCGAACTTCAGATTCGGCAGCGTCCAGGTGTAGTTGATGTTCAGCAAGTGGCGCTGATCGAAGTTCGAGCTGGCCTTGTTGGCTGAAGGCACCAGCGTATTGACGATCGTGGTGTCATTCCGATCGGATGAGTCGTCGATCGAGTGGCTGTAGGTATAGGACGCATCCACGGTAAGTGGGCCGCGCGTTTTGCGCAGAGTGGTCTGGAAAGCGTGGTAGTTCGAATCGGCCACATTTTGCAAAGAGAAAATCTTCTGCAGTCCGCGATACGGCCGGTACGCATTGATCGGCGGGAGACCCTGCGCGTTTACGTACTCGCAGGCGGCAAGCAGATTGATGTAGGCGGGTTGCGACTTGTTGATGGCAACGCCGTTGACGAAGAAAACCGGGTTATTTACGTTGTTCGAAGGATTTGCACAATCGCCAGGCCCGAAAAGGTCTCTGTTATTGAGGATCGGCTGGTTCGGACCATAAGGATTGCCGTTGAGCAGAATGCCATTGTTACCCTGCGCCGTGACGGGCGAGAAAGAATTCGGTTGCTCGACCGCGGTCAGGTGCGTTCCCTTACTTCCAACATAAGCTACTCCCAGCACCAGGCTATGAGAGAGTTCGCGCTGCACTCCGAAACTCCATTGCTGCACATAAGGCCAGATCGCCTTGCGGGGAATCGAGGTCACGTCAATTGGATAGGCGCCCGGTCCCGCTGGACAGCTAACGTTGGGGTCGTTGGGGTTGCCGATGCCACCGATGCATGGATAGGCATCGACACCGGTTCCGGACGGCGCCAATTGCGTCATCGTAAAATTCAGAGGAGCGCTACCGACCAGCGAACCGGTGTTGGCCTCGCTTCCCGTGCCATGCTCAAAAAATATGCCGTAGCCGCCGCGAATCGAAGTGCGGCCATCTCCGCGAGGATCGAACGCAAATCCTATTCTCGGCGCGGGATTGAACCGGTGTGCCTTCATGCAGGTCGAGGGCACGCCGGAAGCGAAGGTTCCGCATTCGACTAGTCCATTGATGAGGAACTGGCTGACATCGCCGGGGCCGGTTGGAACCGGAATTATCTTGCCCTTGTACTTCAGACGGCCGTCCTGGGTAAACTTTAGAAATTTATCGGGCGTCATGAACTTGGTGGGATCCCAATTCCACGCCTGCTCGTTATTCTCGTGATAGTTGCCGAACAAGCTGAACCTTATGCCCATGTTTATCGTCAGGCGCGAGCTGACCTTCCAGTCGTCTTGGACATAGGGCTCATAGATCTCGTAACGATTGTGATATTTAAGCTGCATGCTATCTTGCTGGAACGAACTGATGGCGCCCGTCAAAAGATTGCTGTATTCGTTTCCGGTGAAAAAATTGGCGTTACCGAAGTTGCTAAAGGCCAACACGCCCTGCACGTCACCGGTGTTGGGGCCATTCGTTGCGTTGATCTCGTTTCTCTGGCCGAGGATCGCCTGGATGCCCATCTGCACCGTATGCCGGCGAATGACTTTGCTGATATCATCCCGCGCGCTCCACGTCGGATTCGCGAGTTGCCAGGGAGCATAGCCCGGATCCACTGAGAAACCGCCGCCGTAGGCCAGGTTCCCCGGCGCGAGAGTCAGGCCTGACAACTTGCCGCCAAAACCGTTGTTGAAGAGATATCCCTGCAAACCATCGAGGGCAGCCGGACGGTCGATGCTTACACCCGGCGCGGGACGCGTCGCCAGACTGATGTGCGACGCCGTATAACTAACGACTACCTCATTCAGCAGCGAACTAGATACGGTCTGCGTCAGGTGAGCCACGGAACTTGTGCCCGGCCCAAACAAACGGCCCTGCACGGTCGGAAAACTGTTTCGCACATAACCCCAGATCGGTCGAGCCTCTGTCGTGTCCCACGAGTCATGGATGTAGCGGAACGTGGCTCGCAGTTTTCCGGGCTTGATGTCATGGTCAATGCGGAATAACTCCTCGCGCCAGTAAGTAGGCTGCGCGAAGGCGAAGTCGTAACAAGAGCCTATAGTTGAGTTACACCCTCCCGACGAGTTAGGGAGAGGAATCATCCCCGAGGCTTGGAATTTGTTGCCAGTATTAGGGTCAGTAATCATTCCCGAACCGGCGAGGGCTGCTGCAACCGGGTCGATCAGGGGATATCCGACATTAGTGCTGTCGTGGTAGCCGACGATGTTATAGGGCAAGGTCGTGCCGGCGTGGATATGCGGACAGTCAGGGAACTGCACTGGATTGTAGGAAGTGATGACAACACCCGGAGGCAGTACAGGGCACACATCGCTGAAATCCGCGCCGATATACTGCGTGCCGTCCGCTGCCGTTCGGTTCGTCGGCCGTTCTGCGAGCGAAGGGACCGCCTGATTGAAATTGTTGTCGGTGGGATCTTTTTCCAGTCGGAATTCTTCGGAGAAAAAGAAGAACGTGCGGTCGCGGTGGGGATAGAGTCTGGGAATAAACACCGGCCCGCCGATGGTGCCGCCGAAATCGTTCTTGCGATAAAGCGGAGCGCGCAGCGTCTCATCGAAAAAATTCCGGGCATTGAAAATTTCATTACGCCCGTAGTAGTACGCGCTGCCGTGCAGAGAAGAGCCGCCCGACTTGGTATCCACCAGGATTGTTCCTGAGGCGCTGCGGCCGTACTGCGCCCCGTAGTTTGAGGTTAGAACCTTGAGTTCGTTAATCGCATCCAGGCTGGGAAAGACCACCAGCGTGCTTTCGCTGCCGTGGATGCCGGCGTGCAAAACGTCAGCCCCGTCGACGCTGAAGGTGTTGTATTCAACGCGGCCGCCATTGACACTGAACTTGACGCTCCCCTTCACGCCAACCAAAGCCTCATCCTGTCCGCTCTGATTGCTGACGCCGGGCGCGAAGGTCAACATGCTGACGAAATTGCGACCGTTCAGCGGCGTCTCCTCCACCTGCTTCGCGGTGATGACCTCGTTGACCTCCGCCTTTTCGGTTTCGACATGGCCAACACTCTCGCCCACAACTTCGACTTTCTCGGGACTAGCTGCCGCTGGTTCGAGCGCGCCATCCATTTCAATTTCCTGGTTGGCAGCGAGAATCAGATTCTCTGACGTGAAATCCTTGAACCCGTTGGCCGCAATCTTGAGCGAGTACGTTCCCGGAGCCGCATTGATGAAGTACTGACCCTGTGCATTGCTGGTGGTGGTCTGAGTTACGCCCGATGCGTTGGTAAGCGTAACGGTCGCGCCTGGAAGCACCGCGTTCGATTGGTCGGTGACCGCGCCATAGACCTGAACCTCGCCCGCTTTATGAGGGGACGGTTTGACCGGAGCAGCGGCCTGTGTCGTCGGCGCGCTCGGCGGCTTCGCGCCGGCCGGCGGCTCCGGAATTTGCACTGTCGGCGGAACGAGATCGGGCCCGATTGGTATCTGCGCCAGCGACAGCGGAGCCAGAACCAGGAAAAAGGACGCAAAATGCAATAGGCACTTCAGGGTCTTCACAAGAAACACACCTCGAACCAAAGGAGTCAAGGAGTACCGGAGAATTGTTACGGCAATATGACGCCTTGGTTAATTTCAAGTGAAGATCGTAAGTGGAGTGTCCCCAGCAATTTCAGGCACAAGCGTCGTGTTCTGCCCGGCAAGGCCGTTGTGGGAATTCACGATCCTTTAACATGCCCGTAATTCCAACGTAACATTCAGCGCGGAGAGTTGGAGATTCGCCAGCCAGCTCATCACTCGGAGAAAGCCGTGCCCAGCGCTCGAATTCGATTCATTGCCCTGTTCCTGCTTCTTCTTCCCATGTTATCGGAAGCGCAGACCAAGGCCGTTGTAAACTTCGGCCGCCTGAAGAACCTGGAGTTCATTGACCAGTTTTACAACGGGGGAATGGGCAGTCTGGGAACCGGACCGGGCCCGAGCTATGGTCTGCAGTTCACGGCCAATGCCCAGACCATTATCTCGGCCAGCAAAGGCGGCTCGGGAAATTTCATTGGGAATCCTGGAGGACTGCCGGTAATGTTCTTCCAGACCGGAAACGCGGTGACGATGACGGCGACGAACAGCGTCGGGATCGCTGTCTGGTTCTATTACTCGGCGCTACAGACCGGAAGCGCTACTGTTTATGCCGGGCCCAACGGCACGGGGACAATTCTTGCCAACGTCACGCTGCCTCCGAATAACTCGGGATGCAATACCTACAAGCTTTGCGTTTGGTCTACGGTGGGGGTCCCGCTGAGCACGACTGCCGGATCGATAAGTTTCGCCGGTGTCTCCGATTACCTGGCGATCGGACCGGTGCACTTGGGTTCTGCCCTGCCTACTTCAATCGCCCTGACATCCTCGCAGAATCCATCGGTCCAGGGTGAGGCAGTCACTTTTACCGCGACCGTCAGCGCCACTGGAACCGCGCCGGTCGGCAGCGTTACGTTCAAAGCGGCCAATCAGGTAGTTGGAGTGGTTCCGGTGTCCGGCGGAGTGGCATCGATCACATTG
>JGI12635J15846_10006434_pt1 | contig 10083 bp, 6 predicted proteins | sample BlaSpr_A8_OM2_M2_FD_15846 | JGI IMG/M metagenome (IMG submission 15846)
TGAGGTGGGCTCGCCGCTCGCGCTCGCGCTCGGCAAGGACATCGGCGGCGTGCCGGTGGTCGCCGATCTCGCGCGCATGCCGCACCTCTTGATCGCAGGCACCACCGGCTCGGGCAAGTCGGTGGGTATCAATGCCATGGTGCTGAGCCTCGTGTACAAGGCGACGCCTGAGCACGTGCGGATGATCATGATCGATCCGAAAATGCTGGAGCTCTCCGTGTACGAGGGGATTCCGCACCTGCTCTCGCCCGTGGTCACGGACATGAAGCAGGCGGCGAATGCCCTGCGCTGGTGTGTGGCCGAGATGGAGCGGCGCTATCAGCTCATGGCGATGCTCGGCGTGCGCAACGTCGGCGGCTTCAACCGCAAGGTCAGAGAGGCCGAGGAAGCCGGTAAGCCCATCAAGGACCCGGTCCGCCTGCAAAAGATCGCCCAGGGCGTTCCGGGGGTGGCCGCCGAGGACGTGGAGGATCTCACCAGTTTGCCGTTCATCGTGGTGATCATCGACGAGCTCGCCGATCTCATGATGATCGTCGGCAAGAAAGTCGAGGAGCTCATCGCGCGTCTCGCGCAAAAGGCGCGCGCCTCGGGAATCCATCTGATCCTGGCGACGCAGCGGCCTTCGGTGGATGTGATCACCGGGCTCATCAAGGCGAACATTCCGACCCGCATCGCGTTCCAGGTATCGGCCAAGGTGGATTCGCGCACCATCCTCGACCAGATGGGCGCCGAGTCGCTGCTGGGACATGGCGACATGCTGTACCTGCCGCCCGGCACGTCCATTCCGACCCGCGTCCACGGTGCATTCGTCTCGGATCAAGAGGTGCATCGGGTGGTGGCCGGTCTCAAGTCCTCGTCCGCACCCACCTACATCGACGAGATCCTCGACGGTCCGCGCAACGCCATTCCGGGCTTCCCGTCGGACGACGAGGAGGGCGGCGAGGGCGGTTCCGGCGAGGCCGAAGCCGACCCGCTGTACGATGAAGCCGTGCGCATCGTGACCGAGTCCCGCAAGGCGTCCATCTCCGGCGTACAGCGCCGCCTCAAGATCGGCTATAACCGCGCGGCCCGTCTGGTCGAGGCCATGGAGGCGGCAGGGCTGGTGGGTCCGCTGCAGCCGAACGGCGCCCGTGAGATTTTCGGCGCTCCGCCCCCCGAGGAATAGATCCCGTGCAGAATTTTCGATTGGCCTTGTCCGCGCTCGTGTTTCTCATCGTGCTGCGTCCGGCGCCGGGCATCGCATCGCCCGCGACGGACGTCGAGCATTACCTTGCGGGTCTTTCCAGCTGGTCCGCGGACTTCAAGCAGACCATCACCGACGGCAAAGGCAAGGAACTGCGAAGCGCTGCCGGCAAGTTCTATCTCGAGCGTCCGGGGAAATTCCGGTGGGACTACGCCGACCCCTCCGAGCAGCTGATCCTGGCGGACGGAAAACAGATCTGGTTCTACGACAAGGATCTCGCCCAGGCGAACGTGCGTGACATGGACGGGACGCTCGCGAGTACGCCGGCGATGCTTTTGTCGGGAACCGGCTCCGTGGGTACCGAGTTCGACATCAAGGCGCTCCCGGACGACGGCGGGCTGCACTGGTATCAGCTCATACCCAAGCATCCGGCCGGCGACTTCCAATTGGTGCGCATCGGCTTCGACAAGGACGGCGAGCTGGTTTCGATGTTCCTGGCGGATAAACTCGATCAGATCACCCAGCTGTCCTTCACCCACCCGACCAAAAATCCCAAGTTTGCTCCGGATCTCTTTACCTTTACCCCGCCGCCCGGAGTGGATGTGATCGGACGCAACGCCAAGTGACCGCGGTCGGCGACGGCACCTATCGGCCCCTGGCCGACCGGCTGCGGCCGCAGACTCTGGACGAATACGTCGGGCAGTCGCACCTGCTGGGACCGGGGGCACCGCTCCGACGCGCACTGGAGAGCGGGCGGCCGCACTCGATGATCCTCTGGGGTCCTCCGGGTACCGGCAAGACGACGCTCGCCCGCCTGGTTGCCAAAGGCGCGAATGCGGAGTTTCTGTCACTGTCGGCGGTGCTCGCCGGGATCAAGGACATCCGCGCGATCGTCGAGCACGCGAAGAGTCTGCGGGGCACGCGCGACACCGTCCTGTTCCTGGATGAAGTGCATCGTTTCAACAAGTCGCAGCAGGATACGTTCCTGCCCTATGTCGAAGACGGCACGCTGATTTTCGTCGGTGCGACGACCGAGAATCCTTCGTTCGAGGTGAACAACGCGCTCCTGTCGCGAGCGCGGGTGTATGTGCTGAAAGCGCTCACGGCAGAGGATCTGGGAAAGCTCCTCGATCGCGCTTTGACCGACCCCGAGCGCGGCTTGGGACGGCTGAATCTCGAACTCGACGCGGGCGCCCGGGAGCTGTTGCTCGCGGCTGCGGACGGCGACGCACGGCGGATGTTGAATCTTCTGGAGACAGCGGCCGATCTCGCGGCGCCGGGCGATGCCGCCGCGCCGGGGAGTGCGGTGCGGCGGCTGGACACGGATACCATGCGTGCCGTGATCGGCAGCACCTACGTGCGGTTCGACAAGGGCGGAGAGAATTTCTACGATCAGATTTCTGCCTTGCACAAATCGGTGCGCGGCAGCGACCCCGATGCCTCGCTCTACTGGTTCTGCCGCATGCTCGAAGGTGGTTGCGATCCGCTGTACATCGCGCGGCGCGCGGTGCGCATGGCGAGCGAGGACATCGGCAATGCCGATCCGCGCGCGCTCACGCTGACCCTGGAAGCGTGCGCGGTGTACGAGCGCCTCGGCAGTCCCGAGGGAGAGCTCGCCATCGCGCAGGCCATCATATTCATGGCGTGCGCGGCAAAGAGCAATGCGGTTTACACGGCGTTCAACGCCGCCAAGGCGGATGCCGCGAGTCTCGGCTCGCTCGAGGTGCCGTTGCATCTGCGCAATGCGCCGACGCGGCTCATGAAAGAAATCGGCTACGGCAAGGGCTACCGATATGCGCATGATGAGCCGGAAGGCTACGCCGCGGGTGAGCGCTATTTTCCCGACGGGATGCCGGAGCGGCGCTACTACGTGCCGGCACCGCGGGGCCTCGAGATCAAGATCGGGGAGGCGTTGGCAGCGCGCCGGGCCCGGGATCGCGCTTAGTTGAGACGCTCCTACCCGCGCGCCGCCCATGACCATCTGCGCCCCGGTCTTGCCGGCATCTGGTCTGCCTGATAAAGTATTACCATGATAAGTAAGACTTCTGGAGGCCGCCCGTGCGGGTCACTAGCAAAGGTCAAGTGACCATTCCCATCGGCATCCGGGACCAGTTCGGCATCCAACCAAACACGGAAGTTCGGTTCGTGGTCCGGAAGGGCATCGTGATTCTGGAGAAAGCCACCGGGCGGGGGGCGATGAAACGCCCAAGCCGGGGCGAGACGATCGTGACCCGGCTGCGGAATGTCGCCCGGCGTGCCACGCGAAGCACGATGTCCACGGACGAATTGATGGCGCTTACTCGAGGCGAGTAATGGCTCGATCGGACGCGGGGGTGGCGAGCGCAGGTAATGCATGGCCGCGTTGATGATCGATACCAATATTCTGTTGGATATCTATACGCGGGATCAGGCCTGGGAGGAGAGATCCGCTGCGGCAATCGCCGCTGCGGCGGATGTCGCCCCGCTCGTCATCAACCCCATCATCTACGCCGAACTCTCCGTCAGTATCGATAAGATCGAAGCACTTGATGAGTTTCTTGGAGCGGACTTTCGGCGCGATCCTCTTCCTTGGGAGGCCGCCTTCATCGCCGGCAAGGCGTTTCTTGCCTATCGCCGTCGCGGCGGGCTGAAAACAGCTCCGTTACCGGATTTTTATATTGGCGCGCATGCCGTGGTGCGAGGTATGAAAATCCTAACCCGGGACCCCAAACGGTATATCGCGTATTTTCCCACTCTGACAATCATCGAACCGTAGGGGACTGAAGGTGCTGGATCCGAAGTTGTTGCGCAGCGAATTACCGAAAGTGGCGGCGGAGTTGGGGCGCCGTGGGTTTGTGCTGGACGTGGACGGGATCGCGGAGCTCGAAGAGCGGCGCAAGGCGGCTCAGGTCGAGGCGGATCGGGTGCGCGCGGAGCGAAATGCGAACGCCAAGGCGACGGGGCAGGCTAAGGCTCAGGGGCGCGATGCGGCGCCGCTGTTGGCGCTCGGGGAGTCGCTGTCGGCCAAGCTGACCGGGCTCGAGGCGGAGCTCGAGCGTATCCAAGCCGAAGTGTCCGAGGTGCAGTTGGGGCTCCCCAATATCCTCGATGCGAGCGTCCCTGCGGGGCGCGACGAGGCCGACAATCTCGAGGTTCGGCGCTGGGGCACGCCGCGCGAATTCGCCTTCGAGCCCAAGGACCATGTAGTCGTCGGCGCGCGCCTGGGAATGGACTTCGAGGCGGCCAGCCGGATCTCCGGCGCCCGCTTCGTGGTCATGACCGGCAATCTGGCGAGACTTCATCGAGCGCTCATCCAGTTCATGCTCGACATGCATACCCGGGAGCACGGCTATCGGGAGGCGTACGTGCCCTATCTCGTGCATGCCGCAGCGCTGCAAGGGACCGGCCAATTGCCGAAATTCGAGCAGGATCTGTTCGCCGTGAAGGGCGATCCGGGCTATTTCCTGATTCCGACCGCAGAGGTGCCGGTTACTAATTTGGTGCGCGATCAAATCCTGGAAGCGGCTGCGCTGCCGCTCAAATACGTGGCGCACACCCCGTGTTTTCGCTCGGAGGCGGGCGCTGCGGGCAAGGATACGCGCGGCATGATCCGCCAGCATCAATTCGAGAAAGTGGAGCTGGTGCAGATCGTTCGTCCGGAAGACTCCTACGCCGCGCTCGAAGAGCTTGCGGGTCACGCGGAGGCGGTGCTAAAGGCGCTGGAGTTGCCTTATCGCGTGGTCGCGCTCTGCGCCGGCGATGTCGGGTTTGCGAGCGCGAAGACGTACGACCTCGAAGTGTGGTTGCCCTCACAAAAGCGCTATCGCGAGATCTCCTCGTGCAGTAACTTCGAGTCATTCCAGGCGCGGCGACTGCAGGCGCGCTGGAGGAATCCCGCCACCGGCAAGCCGGAGCCCGTGCACACGCTCAATGGCTCGGGCGTGGCAGTCGGTCGTACGCTGGTCGCGATCCTGGAAAACTATCAGCAGGCGGACGGCACAGTGATCGTGCCGCCCGCGCTCGGCCCCTACATGAACGGCGCAATGCTGCTCGGCTAGTTTCGGCTCCCCATCAGCAAGCGCAACACGTACCAGAACATCAACGCGATCGATGCGAAGAGCTGCATCGCCGCCGATACGTACCGGTCTTCCGGGTACAGGTGGATGATGTTCGAAGTGTCATAGAGTACTGCCGCGCCGGCGAATCCGATCATCAGCACCGAGAACCAGGTGCCGAGCTGGAAGCCGAACACCAGGCCTCCGATGATCGCGATGAGCGCAAGGATGCCGCCCCACATGAGGATGGCGCGCAGGAAGGAGAAGTCTTTGCGTGTGCGATGCGCGACGACCATGAGTCCGCCGGCGCCGAGCGCCGTGATCAGCGTGGCGCTGTCGATAGTGCCCGGCGCTTTGGCTTCCGCGACATACAGGAGCGGGACGAAGATCAGCGCTTCCACCACGACATACATGGCGTACGCGAAGTACTGCATGCCGAGGGAGCTGCTGGTCTGAGCGGTGCGGGTTGCGAGCCAGCCTACCAGCATGAAGGCACCGAGGATGAGGAGCCAGGGAAGTCCCAGCATGAAACGCGCGACGTTCATCGCGAGGCCGGACTCGAACAGACCCATCTCGATCAGAATGAAACCCAATATGCCACCCACCACATGGGTGTAGGTGCGGGTGATGAACACACTGCGGCTGTCGATCCGTGATCCGGGGAACGCCGCATTGTTGCTGGGAAAATTAGCCATGGACGTAAGACCTCTTTGGAGACCTTTGAAAGGTGAAACCCGCCGGTATTTTACCACCTTGGCGGACCGGTAGCCGATGCGACCGGGCGCTCGCGGAACGGTACCGCTGGGCGGAACTCTCCGGCCGGCAACCGGAGATGCTGGCGGAGGTTGGGGCGCCAATCGGCAATTCAATGGGCGCAGGAGAGCCCCGGGCCAGCAGATTTCCATCGTCTTTTTGAGATGCCGTTCGGCAAATAAAAAGGCCGCCCCGAGAGCAGGCGGTCTGTGTAGTAGCGCACCCTACCGCGTGTTGTTGTGGAGTCCGCCGCAGAGGGGGGGTCCCGGCGCCGCAGAAAAAGGCGAGTAAAGCGGGACTGGAAGCCTTGCTCAGCAATTTATCCGTCGTCGCCGGGTGTCATCGATACTCATGCGGTCCTCGAATAGTGGCAATGCCGAATCGCACAAACGCGACGGACGACGCAGTCCATGAGGAGATATGTCACTAGCCCAAATGCCGGCGAGTCTGCGCCCGACGGGCGATGCTTTGGCGCGACTGACGGGGCAGAGTCGAAACAAATGGAAACATTGACCCAAAAACTGGCGATAATAGTGAGGCACAACCAAGCGCAAGCCATTGATGTAGAAGATAACGGAGAGGTGGCAGAGCGGTTGAATGCACCGGTCTTGAAAACCGGCGTTGGAGCAATCCGACCGTGGGTTCGAATCCCACCCTCTCCGCCACAGGCGATGCAGACGAGGCTATTTAGCGATCGTGTAGCGGTAAGGCAATCGCACCACCTCATCGCCGGTGGTCACGATCGGACTGTACGTGTCGATGAATAAATACCCCTCGACCAACTGTCCCACCTCGTTCGGGTCGGGCTTGATGGTCACATGGATGGTTCCTGATTCGCCCGGCGCCAGTATCAGCGGCTTGTAGGTAGACGTACCGAAAGTCGCATCGGCCCAGAAATCGCCGCTGTCCGCAGTGACTGCCGGATCGAACCGGAGCATCGTCGCCTGAGCTCCCGTCGTCACCGGCGCTGCCAGCGCCCCGGCTGACCCGAACGGACCGATCAAAGCCGGATCCACGATCCAAAGGCCGTACGGAACTTCGGTTTCGCTGACCGTCGCCGCAACCGTGTGCGCACCGATTTTCTTGGCGTAGACGTCCGGAGAGTCGATAAAGGCGGAGGGGCCCCAGCCTACGTCGGCAAACGCATCCATGGTGATGGAAGCCGGCGACTGGGCGGTGAATTCCACATCGCTCACCTCCGTCGGCAACACGAACCCCGTACACGTGCCCGGCAGCGTCAAGACGGTGCAAACAGGTTGACCGGTAAGTGCCGCGGTAGACGATGTTTGCAGCCGCGCATCGGCAAAATACGCCGCCGTGACAGCCCCGGTGTTGGTGACCTGAACTGGGACGACGACCGGAGCGCCGCTTGCGGACAAGTGCGCGCTGGACCGGTTGGGCAGAGTGGGCGCGGAGATCTGCGCGGAGTCGAACCCAATGCGAGCGGTGAACGGCAGTGAGGTCTGGTTCCCGGATGATGTGAAATTCTGCAGGAGCACGAAGCGCCACCGGCCCGGTTGGGGATCGAAGTGATACAGCTGCATCCCGTACTGAGGATTGCCGGACAGGTCGACGTTGCCGGCGACGCTCGCTTGCATGCCATTCGGCGCGACCAGGATGCCCGCGAGCAGGTAGCCGTTGTCCGCGATCGTGAGCGTAAGGCCGATGTCCTGTAATCCGCCGGGCACGTCGAAAGCGAATGTTTGAGTTGGCGCAACTCCGGCGCGGCCATTGCCGCCCGTGAGCGTACCGGTGAACGACCCTCCGGTGGCCCCGAGCGGAATCAACGTGCGCAACGTGACCGGAATATCACCCGGGGTGTTTGCGCCGCCCCCCTGCGACTCGAAATGGATCGCCGCGGCGAGGTCGCCGGGCTCCGCGGGCATGTTGAACTTGGCCGTAAAGGTGGCGCTTGCGCCGGGTTGCAGCTCCGCGCTTGCCGGCGACACCGATCCGAAATCGACGTAACGCGCCGCGGCCCAGGTGAGCTGGACCGGGCCCGTGTAGCTCAACGCGGGCAGCACGCTCGGAGGAAACGTGAATAGGATTGCAGTCCAGGTGCCGGCGGCGGGCTTCACGACGTCCACGCGCCCGTAGCCGCTTCCGATGCCTTGCGGAATTGAATAACTGGCGAGCCTTCCCGAGGGGTCGAGCAACGCCATTTGCACGAGCGGGGTCGTGCCGATGGGGCTCTGGAATGCAATCGCAACGTCCAGGTATTGCGCTCCGCTCGGTACCGTGAACGTTTTCTTGACATAGGCGTTTTCGTCGCCGTAGGGATCCAAGAAACGCGGTGCTTTGCTGGCATTCAGCTCGACCGAAAGCGTGGCCCCGGCGAACGGCTGGCCGAGGGTCTGCAGATGCGGCACCACGCGTTGCTTGGCGCTACCGGAGTTGGTGATCGAAAACGCAGCGCTCTCCTCGGTATTTTCCTGGTCGATGAATCCTGTGGAGGTCGGATTGCTCAGCAAGCCTCCCTTGCCGCTTGCTCCGCCGTTGCCGTCCTTGAGCGCCAATGCGAGTTGGACTGCCGCCAGCGAGTTGATCAGGCCCGCACCCTGCTCGTCCGCCGGAGCGCCCAGATCGGTGGCCGTACTCATGATGATGCGCTTCACCAGCGCAGGCGATGGGCTCGCGCCCGCATGCGTGCTGCGGTAGGCCTGGATGATCAGCGCGGCTTCCCCTGAGGTGAGGGGTGCCGATTCGCTGGTGCCGCCGAACTCTTCAATGGGGGTCGGACCGCCTTGATTGTTGTAGCAGTCGGTATAGAGAGCTTGCTTCGTCGAGCACAGCGCCCAGCCGAGGTCGCCCGGCGCGACGACATCCACCGTACGCGTGCCCGTCTGCGCGAAACCACCTGAACTCAGCGGCGAGATATTGTCATCGAGATAACCGGCGCTGCCCGGGGTTAGCGAGCCCGCAGGTGCGCTGGTCTGAGCATAGAGCCGATATTGTGTGGTGGCACCGACAGCGATCATCCACGGGTCGGTGCCCGAGGATTCGAAGGTGCCCGTCGGTCCGCCGTCGTAAGTGATGCCGACCACGGTAACACCCGCGGCGACCGCTGCCTTATTGGCGAGAGAAATCGGATCGTTGTCGTTATCCGGATAATAGAAACTCGAGAACGATTCGTTGATGACGTCGACGTCATCCTTGAGCACCGCGTATTCGACGGCCTGGACGAAGCTGGACGTCGTCGAATAGCCCAGGTTCGAGAAGGTTTTTAGTCCCACCAGCGAGGCGCCGGGCGCCATGCCGCGGATTCGGATGTTGCATGGCGATGGCAATGGATACGCCGGGATGACGAAGGCATCGAGGTTGAATGTGAGCAGCTTACCGTTGGGATAGTCTTGCGCGGCGATCGAGCTGGAATCGCCGAATGCCTCGCCGCCATCGGTAGGCGTGCCGGCCGGATCCCCGGAGAAGTCCTGATAGTCTATGAACGCACTGGTACCATCCGGACGCACGAAGCCTGCAATGGTGGGATCCAGCCCGTCGGCGAGAAAAGCCACGCGAACCCCTTGCCCGTTGATTTTATTGCCGTGCCCGTCCAACAGCTCCTGAGCCTGCGGAATCGAGGGATCGAGAAAAGCCGTGTGGGTGAGCTGCAGCGCCTCGGGCTCCAGTGTGTTGCAAAGTGCGCCCGAGCCCGCCACTTCTGAACCGCTGCCGCGGGTCGACACAGCGCTCGCAGCTGCATGGAGGGACTTCGGCAAACGGATGATCGAGTCCGGAACGACCGCTTGCACCAGTGGATGAGCGCTGAGCTGCGCTGCTTCGGTTTTCGAGACCGTAGCGGCCACTGCGTTGATCATGTTGAAGGGACGAATCTTGCGGGCTTGCACGCGTTGCAGCTCGGCCATGATCGGTGCGCGCGATGTTGCGAGGGCGGCGATGCGCGCGGCGCGCAGGTCCCGGGTGGCGGGAACTGCCGGTATTTGGTCGCGCAGGATGACGATCACGTCCGTATCGCTGTTCGTGTCGAGCGGCGCATCGGCGCAGACCACCGCAGCGATTAAAGAGCCCAGAAACGCAGCGCACATTGAGCCTTTCATGGATTCCCCCGTTGTAGTCTTAGGGCTGACCATGCCTATGGCCGCCCTTTTGTCTCTC
>JGI12635J15846_10006435_pt1 | contig 10083 bp, 9 predicted proteins | sample BlaSpr_A8_OM2_M2_FD_15846 | JGI IMG/M metagenome (IMG submission 15846)
GTCGAGAACGATCTGCAGGGCGCCGATGCCGAGGGCGACGAGGCCCAGGCCGATGTAATCGACGCTGATGCCCTTCTGGCGGATTTTTTCCTGCTTCAGGTAGGGAGGATCGTCGACGAGCCGGTGCGTGAGATACAGAGAAATAATGCTGATGGGGACGTTGATGTAGAAAATCCAGCGCCAACTGAAATTGTCGGTGATCCAGCCGCCGACGGTGGGGCCGATGGCGGGGGCGACGACGACGGCCATGCCGTAGACGGCGAAGGCCATGCCGCGTTTGGAGGGTGCGAAAGTATCGGCGAGGATGGCTTGTTCGCTGGGTTGCAGGCCGCCGCCGGCGGCTCCTTGTAAGACGCGGAAGAAAATCAACATGCCGAGGGTGGGCGCGAGGCCGCAGAGGAAACTGGCGCCAGCGAAAAGGGCGACGCAGGACATGTAGAAATTTTTTCGGCCGAGGCGGGTGGCCAGCCAGGCGCTGATGGGCAGGACGATGGCGTTGGAAACGAGATAGCTGGTGAGGACCCAGGTGGATTCGTCGGAGCTGGCGCCGAGGCTGCCGGCAATGTGCGGCAGGGCGACGTTGGCGATGGCGGTGTCGAGCACCTCCATGAAGGTGGCGAGGGTGACGGTAATGGCGATCAGCCAGGGGTTATGGGCCGGGCGCCAGAGGACACCTTCGGAAGGTAACGCGATGGAAGCCAGAGCCGAGTCTCCCTTGCTTAGCGGATGCTTGTATTATATACATGCATGTATGTATCTGTAAAGTGGGGGCTGAGAGCGGCGCGTACCGGGATGAAACAGGGTGCTACAAAGCAATTTGGGATGCGGGCGGCACGGCTCGACGGAGCGGGGGCCAGCGCGCGTTCGCGGCAGCAGGAGCGCACGGAAGCGACGCGGCGGAAGCTGCTGGCCGCGGCGGAGCAGATCTTTGCGCGCAGCGGGTTTGAGGCGGCGCGGCTGGAAGACATTGCAGCGAAGGCCGGGTATACGCGGGGTGCGTTTTACGCGAATTTCGACAGCAAGGAAGATATTTTCTTTACGCTGCTGGAAGAATGGGTGACGGATACGATTGGATCATTGGCGGCGAGTCTGCAGATGCATGAGGGGCGCGAGGCGCGTTCGCGGGCGCTGCGGCAACACTATGTGGAGATTGCCAAGGACCGACGGCTGGTGATGCTATCGCTCGAATATAAATTGTTCGCGGTGCGGCATCCGGAGGCGCATGCGCGGGTCCGGGCACGACAGGACCGGCTGAAACAATCCGCGACGAAAATTCTGGCGATGGTTTCCACCGGGCGGCGGCCGGCGGGAATTTCGAACCGGGCGATCGGGACGGCGCTGGGCGCGTTGTCTCAGGCTTTACTGCTGGAGCGGCTGGTAAATCCGGGTGTGCTCACGGAAAAAGAAGTGCAGGTGATGTTGGGATTATTTTTCGATGCGTTGATCGCACCGAGCGTGTAAGTTTCGGACTTCCCTTCCCTCTGATTTTCTGCGTACGACTTACATTTGACATTTAGGGGATGTCGCGGGCTTCGCCGGCGTCGAGGGTCCAGAAGCGGAGGCGTTCTTTTTCCTGGTCCAGGGCGCGCTGCAATTCCGCCACGGGTTCGTGCTCGCCGTCGTCGGCCAGGCTGAAGGTGCCGAAGTGAATGGCGATGCTGGTGGCGGCGCCTAATTCTTTGTGGGCGCGGACGGCGTCGCCGGGCGAAATGTGGACGGGGCCCATGAACCATTCGGGGCGGTAGGCGCCGATGGGGATTAGGGCCAGGCGGATTTTCGGGAAGCGGACGCGCATTTCGGAGAAGTGCTCGCCGTAGGCGGTGTCGCCGGCGAACAGGATCGTGCCGGAGGCAGATTCGATGGCGTAGCCGCACCAGAGAGTTTTGTTGCGATCACGCAGTCCCCTGCCGGAAAAATGGTAGGCGGGGACGGCGGTGATGCGGATGGATTCCGAAAATTTGGCTGGTTGCCACCAATCGAGTTCGGCGATTTGGGAATCGACGGCGATTTTTTTGTCGAGGAGGCGGCGGGCGACGCCGAGCGGGACGGCGAAATTTGGTTTCCATTGGGAGGCGAGGCGGCGGAGCGTGGGGACGTCGAAATGATCGTAGTGGTCGTGGCTCTGGAGGACGAGATCGATTTTCGGAAGGTGGTCGAACGGAATGCCGGGGGCACGATGGCGCTTGGGGCCGGCGAAGGAAACGGGGCTGGCGCGTTTGGACCAGATGGGATCGCAGAGAATATTGATGCCGTCCATTTGGAGGAGGACGGTGGAGTGGCCGATGAAGGTGGCGCGGATGGCGCCGCCGGTGACGCGGTCGGGCGGGATGGGGCCGGGGGCGGCGTCGATCCATTTGCGCCAGGGGCCGGGCTGGCGATGGGTGAGCCATTTCAAAAGGCTGCCGGCGCCGAGCGGACGGCCGTGGGAAGGGTTGAAGAAATGTTCGCCATCGAAATGGTCGGAGGGCGGGCCGCTGTAGAATTTCATTCGAAGTGAGCGTACTTCCTTTGGGCAGTGGCGTTGTGGAGCGCAAGCGATTATACGACCTTGAGGGCCNAGACTGCGCGGCAGGGACCATGTTTGAGGCGTGTTCAGAGGTGAAAACGGGCTTCTTATTTAGGGGTGGTGCGATTATGCTAGAGCGCTTCGCGGGCAGCCGCGAAGGAGGCTCCGGGCTTGGACCAGATTGTCACGGAAAATGTCGCGCTGAAAGTGGCCGACGGTTCGACCATGAATGCGTACGTGGCGCGGCCCTCGCATGCGGGGAAGCATCCGGGGATCATCGTTTTTCAAGAAGCTTTTGGAGTGAATGCGCATATCCGGGACGTGGCCGGCCGATTTGCGAAAATCGGAGTGACGGCCATCGCGCCGGAACTGTTCCATCGCACCGCAGTTGGTTTTGAGGCGCCGTACACGGATTTCCCCTCCACGATTCCGCACATGCAGGCCATGAGCTACGAAGGCAACATTGAAGATGCGCGGGCGGCGTATGAATTTCTGCGGAACGATCCCGCGGTGCAGCCCGACCGCATCGCCAGCATTGGTTTTTGCATGGGCGGGCGGGTTTCGTTCCTGGCGTGCACCACATTGCCGCTGCAGGCGGCGATTTCGTTTTACGGCGGGAATATTGCGCCGGCGTTGCTGCCGCGGGTGCCGCAACTGAATGCGCCGATTTTATTCTGCTGGGGCGGGAAGGATAAACACATCAGCAAGGAGCAGACGCAGGCGATTGCGGATGAATGCAATCGCAATGGGAAGCCGTTTGTGAATGTGGATTTTTCGGATGCGGATCACGGATTTTTTTGCGATGCGCGAGCGACGTACCATCCCAAGGTGGCGGCGCTGGCGTGGAATCTGGTGGAATCGTTTTTGTATTTGCATGTGAAGGAACCGCAGAGGCGGTCGCGGGTGCGGTAGGACGTTGGCCGCGTCGCAGCGGAATTTGGCCAGCCGAATCGTTTTTCACTCCTGATTTAAAGTCAAAAACCAAAATCCAAATCAAAGGCTGCCCGGCTAAAGCCGGCCGCTACAGGTGGCGTTCGTTCGGGCGGCGTCATTTCTTCAATCGGCGACGTTCGGGCGGATTGTGGCGGATTTTTCTTTCCAGATGCGGCGGGGGGTGGTGCCTAGTTCGCGTCTGAACATGGCGATGAAGGCGCTGGTGCCGGAATAGCCGACGTCGAGGGCGACGCTGGTTACAGATTCGCCGGACGCGAGCAGGCGCAGGGCCTGAATCACGCGGAGACGCTGGCGCCACTGCTGAAACGAAACTCCCGTGTCAGCCTTGAATAAACGTTCGATGGTGCGCTTGCTGGCGCCGGCTTCGCGAGCCAGTGTCCGGAGGGGCTTGGGGGATGCGGGATCTTTTTCGAGCAGCGCGGCGATTTGTAGAGCGCGGGGATCGCTGGGAGTTTTGAGTTGCAGTGGCGCTTGGGCCAGGGCTTCAAACTGATCCAGAATGATGGCGAGCAGCCGAGCTTGAGCTGGCACGTTGCGGTCGAGGTAGCCGAAGCGAATGGTGGCCAGGATCAATTCGCGCAGCAGCGGCGAAACATTCACGGCGGTACATTCGCGGGGCAGGAATTTCGCCAGGCCGGGCACGAAAAACAGCGAACGCGCCGCGACCGGGCCGGACATTACTTCCACATGCTCGATTCCGGCTGGAACCCAGACCGCGCGATGCGGGGGGATGACCCAGGTTCCCTTTTCGGTTTTTATGGTGAGCACACCGTCGGTGGCGTAGGTGAATTGGTCCCATTCGTGACGATGGGCCTTCAACACGTGGCCTTCGGTAAAGGTGACTCCAAAGGTGCGGACGAGGACCGAGCCGTCTGGCGTTTTTGGTGGTCTTTTTGGTGAAGGGACGGTTTGGCGCTTTCTCGACATTACTTGGCAGTATAGAGCAAGCTTGCCGAAGGCCCGAACGACTATTCTGCGCCCGGTTCGAGAGTTCAAACTTGGCGGAGGGCCATAGCCATGCCGAATGTCGCACATTATTCGATCAACGCGGACGATCTGAAGCGAGCGCAGAAGTTCTACCAAGGCGCATTCGACTGGAAGTTTGAACCGTGGGGACCTCCGGGATTCTACATGATCAATACCGGCGACGAATCCAGCCCGCGCATTTTGGGTTCACTGCAGGGGCGACGAGAACTGGTGCCGGGACAAAAGATGACGGGATACGAATGCACGATTTCGGTGCCATCGATCACCAAGACCATCGCGGCGATCAAGGAACATGGCGGAAAACTGATTATGCAGAAGACGGTGATTGCGGGCGTGGGGAGNCTGGTGTTCTTCGAGGATACAGAAGGAAATTCGGTGGGCGCGATGCAGTATGACAAGGGCGCNGAGTAGAGGCAGAAAAGGAGTGATGAAAGAAGCAGTGGCCTAGTGGCTGGTGACGAGCGGTTTAGTGGTCGCGGTCGCGAGCGGTGACGATCCAACCGGCTGCGGCGGGAGGCGTGAGACCGTGAAGAGAAATCCCACGAAGTCCGGCTCCCAGAGTAGTCGGATGGAACCGGCTGATGCCGAAAAGCAGTTACAGAGCTTCATCGCCAAATTTGAGCCGAAGAATCAGGCGTTGATCCGAGCTGTTCGAAAAGCGCTGCGCAAGCGGTTCCCTACCGCGAACGAGCTGGCCTACGACAATTACAACTTTTTCGCGCTGGGTTACTGCTCCACGGAACGCCCAGCGGACTGCGTGGTGTCGATTGCCGCGTCGGCGAATGGAGTGGGGCTTTCCTTCTATTGGGGAGCCACGCTTCCCGATCCGCACGGGATTCTGCTGGGTTCCGGAAATCAAAACCGTTTCATTCGTCTGGAATCGGCAAAGGTATTGGAGCGGCGGGAGGTTCTGGAATTGATCGCCGCGGCGGAGGCCCAAGCGAAAATACCGATGCCGGCGAGCGGCGGCGGAAAACTGATTATCCGTTCAGTTTCGGCGAAGCAAAAGTCACGGCGGGCTTCCGCAAAGTAACCGCCCCGTTGAGTAATCAAAAAGGGCGCGGTGTTTCAGACGCTTGACGGGAGCGTGCGTGCAGAGTAGTTACGTACGACCAGCGAGGACGCATGAACAAAATCAATCACAAGGCCGCGATTGTGGCGGGGATCGTGTACTACGGGATTCAATCGGCGTGGTTCACGGTTTTCGGGAAGGCGTGGCTAGCGGCGCTGGGGAAAACTCTGCCGCAGATCATGAGCGAGCTGGATGGCAAACCGTATTGGCCACTGTATGTGACTGCGTTCGTATGCGATTTAGTTTTGGCGTACGCGATTGCGTATGTGTTTGCGCTGACGAGTACGCGCGGAGCGGCGGCGGGGATGAAATTGGCGCTGGTGCTGGGTGTGTTCATCGTGACCCCGGTCACGCTGACCAATTACGTTTTTGAGATGCACCCTTTGGCGCTGGTGGTGATTGACGCGGGCTGCGCCGTTTTTGGATTTCTGGTGATGGGGGCGATTATCGGCGGTTGGCAGAAAAAGGCTACGACGTAAGAGTTCGGTCGCGAATGGCTAGTGACCAGAAGCGACAATCTCTCGATATTCGGGGACGCTTTCACCGGTGAGCCAGGCTTCGAGCATGGCGTTGACGGCTTCGGGGGCTTCTTGTTGAACCCAGTGGGAGATGCCGGGCAGGACGCGGAAAGTAAGATCGGAGACGTAGTTTTCGGTGCCCCGGGTGGTGCGAAAGTCGAGGGCGATGTCGGCGTCGCCCCAGAGGAATAGAGTTGGCGTCGTAATTTTTGGAAACCCACCTGCGGCACTGCCCTGCCCGCTTTTTCGTCCCTGAAAAAATGCGCGATACCAATTGAGCATGGCGGTGAGGCCGCCGGGCCTGGAGGCGTTGTCGCGGTAGATTTCGAGCACATCATCCGGGAAGCGCGAGCGATTACGGATGCCGCTGCGAAACATTCTTCCAATCATTCGCGCGTGATCGCGGCCGAGCAAATATTCGGGCAGCGCGGGAATCTGAAAGAAAAACATGTACCAGGATTTCCGGAGCTGGTGGAAGCGATGCAACTCGCGGGCGAAACAGGCCGGATGCGGGACGTTCAGGATCGCGAGGCGGTGGATGAGTTCAGGCCGGCGCATGGCGAGGATCCAGGCCAAGGCACCGCCCCAATCGTGGGCGATCAGCAGAATTTCTTTGGCGTTGGCGGCTTGGATCAGTGCGGCGACGTCTTCGACCAGAGTTTTGGTGCGGTAGGCGGAAATTTCCTGCGGCGAATCAGTAGCGCCGTAGCCTCGCAGGTTCGGGGCCCAGACGCGATAGCCGAGCTTCGCGAGTAGCGGCATCTGGTGCCGCCAGGAAATGGCGTGCTCCGGAAAACCGTGGAGGCAGAGCGCGAGTCGATCGCCCGCGCCCATGGTCGCGACTTCGAATGAAATTCCATTGGCCGGCACGCGGATAAACTCCAGGCCTTCCCATTTCATGCGGTGGTGAATCCTCCTTAGCGCAGTGAGAAGGTTCTACTGGATTACGGTGGCGGGGTCAATTCCGACGCGGTGGAAGGTTTCGCCGGGGGGAGCGACTTCTTGACATTGGCGCTGCAAGAATGTATTTGATGCCCTGCAAAAAGCTTGGGCCGCTCCTGGTAACCGCGCACCGCAGTTTGGCCGGCGAGTTCCTGACCTCGCCAGCTCTTCGAGGACTGAACATGAATTGGACGCAAGTGTACGACCCGCTTGGGCACTGGTGGCTTTCGACGCTGGTGGCCGCGCTGCCGATCGTCGTGCTGCTTGGAATGCTAGCGGGTTTGAAGATCCGTCCGCATTTGTGCGCGATCGCCGGAGCGACGACGTCGATTCTGTGCGCGATGTTGGTGTTTGGCATGCCGGGAAGGCTGGCGGTGGTGAGTTTTCTATACGGCGGGTCGTTCGGGCTGCTGAAGATTGTGTGGATCGTGATCGCGGCGGTGTATCTGTACGACATTTCGGTGGATACCGGGCAGTTCGAGATCATGAAGCAATCGATCGCGACGATCACGCCGGACCGGCGGCTGCAGTTGCTGCTGGTCGCGTTTTGTTTTGGAGCGTTCATCGAAGGGGCGGCGGGATTTGGCGCGCCGGTGGCGATTGCCGGGGCGTTCATGATCGGGCTGGGATTCAAACCGTTTCACGCGGCGGTGCTGAATCTGATTGCGAACACCGCGCCGGTGGCCTGGGGCGCGATTGGAACGCCAGTGCATACGCTGGCGGCGGTGACTTCGCTGCCGGAAAGCGATTTGAACGCGATGATCGGGCGGATCCTGCCGTTTACGGCGGTGCTGGTGCCGTTCTGGCTGGTGCGGGCGATGGTCGGCTGGTCGGAAACCTTCGAGGTGCTGCCGGCGATTCTGGTGGTGGGGATTTCTTTCGCGGGGATGCAGTTTTTCTGGTCGAATTATATGGATAGCAATTTAGTGGATATCGCGGCGGGGATTACGTCGATGATCGCGATCATTGTGTTCTTGAGATTCTGGAAGCCGAAGCGAATCTGGAGATTCGAGGACGAGCGCGAAGAGTTGCCGACGGGGCGCAAGGTGGCGGCACCGGCGGATGCGGTGAGTCCGATCGTGGAAGATACGATGGGCGACGAATGGGATGTTCGCGAATTGCAGAAGGCGGTGCCGGCGGTGCGTCATACGGGCGGGCAAGTGGCCAAGGCTTGGCTGCCGTTTGCGATTCTTTCGATTTTCGTTTTGTTGTGGGGGCTGCCGGCGGTGAAGGCGGCGATGGGGCGAGCAACGACGCCCGCATTTAAAACCGGCGGATGGGAAGTTCCGTATTTGCACAAAGCGGTTTATCGCGCGCAGCCGGTGGTGACCAAGCCGACGGCGGAAAATGCGAAATTCGATTTCAACTGGCTGACCGCAACGGGGACCGGCTGTTTTCTGGCGGCGTTGTTGTCAGGAGTTATTTTGGGATTGAAACCGAAGAAAATGATGCAGATTTTCGGGCACACGCTATATCGCATGAGATTCGCGATCATCGCGATGACATTTATGCTGGGGCTGGGCTATGTGACGAGGTATTCCGGGATGGACGCGGTGTTGGGACTCGCGTTTACGCGGACCGGGTGGTTCTTTCCATTTTTCGGGACGTACATTGGTTGGCTGGGCGTGGCGCTGACGGGGAGCGACACGTCGTCGAACGCATTATTTGGAGGCTTGCAGCGGATTACCGCGGAGCAGTTGAACTTGAGCCCGATTTTGATGTGCGCGTCGAACAGCGCGGGCGGGGTGATGGGCAAGATGATTGACGCGCAGTCGATATGCGTGGCAACGGCGGCGACGAATCAGGTGGGCAACGAAGGAATGATTTTCCGGTTCGTGTTCTGGCATTCGGTGGCGCTGGCGGCGATTGTGGGGGTGATTGTGATGATGTACGCGTACGTCTTCCCGCATTTGATTCCGCATGGGCTGACGTTTGTAAGGTAGGACGGGTAGAGCTCGTCGATTACTTCAGTTCGTTCGACGTAATGACCGGGCAGGCAACTTGATCAAGCGCCGCAGCGCCGCATTGACTGCGCGCTCGTCTGGAAAATGTTTTGCGACATCCGGGGATAGCAGAACCAGATTCGTACCGGCGCGATAGCGGGCCAAATACTCTCCACGAACGCCATCCTTAAGCTTAGACAGGTCGTACTCTCTGCGAAGTCCGTTGGTTGATTCTCTTTTTTCAGGTTTCTTCTTCATATTGTCTTCGCTCTCGTAGTGTAGCTCGGCGTGCGCTGATTTTTCGTTTCGATCAGTATGGGCGATTATTAGACAACGATTAGCCTTTGACTGGCCAATCGTGATGAAACGCTTTTCGGCCGACGAATGGTCTGGATCGGAATAGGTAATCGCCAAAGGATCGCCAAACGTGGTGGCAGCCTCGTGAAAGGTAATCCCATGTTTTCGATGATTTCGAGACGCCTTGCCAGGATCCCACTCAAATTCCACTCGGGAATCTTACTCCGTCGCTGGTGAAGGGACAATGCGCTGTGAACCGCTGATTGCCGCCTGAGATAGATCGTGGGAAACTGTGCGCGCTTGAGTCGTTCGTTCGCGGTTGTGGAGTCTCTCTGGTACAAGCTGTGGACAACTTTTCTGCGGTACCGCGGCGCCGATGGCGCATTGCGTTTCTGCTGTCGCTGGGGGTGCTCGTTAATTTTTTCGATCGCGTGAACCTTTCGGTGTCGCAGGATGCGCTGCATGCGTCGTTCGGGTTATCGCTGGTGGCGTTTGGTTTTCTTTCCAGCGCTTACAGTTGGACCTACGCGTTGATGCAGATTCCGGCGGGAGTGCTGCTGGACCGGTTTGGAGTGCGGCGCGTGGGAATGATCAGCACGCTGCTGTGGAGCGCGGCATCTTTTGGCGCGGCGATTTCGAGCGGGCTGGCCGGATTGTTTGGGGCGCGTTTTCTGCTGGGGATCGGCGAGGCTTCGACGTTTCCGGCAAACGCCAAGGCGCTGGGTTATTGGTTTCCGCAGGCGGAACGCAGCCTGGCGACGGCGATTACGGATTCGGCGGCGAAATTTTCAACGGCGATCGGCGTGCCGTTTCTGGGCGTGCTGCTGTTGCGTTTTGGCTGGCGGTGGAGTTTTGCGGTCACCG
>JGI12635J15846_10006436_pt1 | contig 10083 bp, 9 predicted proteins | sample BlaSpr_A8_OM2_M2_FD_15846 | JGI IMG/M metagenome (IMG submission 15846)
AAAGAAGTGGAAGGCGGCGCGCAACTGGCAGATCAAGCTGGACGTGCACTGGATGCCATTTCGAGCGTGGTGCGGCAGTCCGCGGAACTCGTGCAGGAAATCTCGCTGGCTTCCAAACAGCAGGTGCGCGGAACGGAAGGCGTGGCGCACGCGATGCAGATCATCTCCGGCATCACGCGGCAGACGTCGCAAGGCACGCGCGGAACGGTGGCGACGGTCAGTCAACTGGTGAAATTGTCTGACCAACTGAACGAGGCCCTGGCGCAGTTCCGGGCGAACTCCAAGGCGGCCGCGGCACTGGAAGAGACGGACCGGCATGTGCCGGCAGGAGCGGTGCGCTAGAGGTGCAAGTGACTCCCGCGGGTAAACCGGGAAGCGAGTGGGAAGGCTATGAGTGAGCGCCACGGGGCGGGACACGGTTTAACGGACCACGAACTGAGCGAGATCCGCATGCTGATTGAGGAGCGTACGGGCATTCATTTCGACGAGTCGCGGGAGAGATTTCTTTCCACGCGAGTGCGCGAGCACATGCACGAACGGGGCTATACGCGTGTGAATGAATTGCTGCGGGCGGTGCGGAAGACGAATGTGGAATACGACTCGCTGCTGGAGCGAATGCTGACGCAGGAGACATCGTTTTTCCGGTATCCGGCGGTTTATGAGGCGTTTGAGAAACGCGTGTTGCCGGAACTTCATGTGTCGAAATTCTGGAAGAACCCACGCACCCTGCGGGTGTGGAGCGCGGGTTGTTCGACGGGCGAAGAGCCTTATTCCATCGCGATCACGATTGCGGATTCCCTTTCGTTTGCGGATGCGTGGAACGTGGAGATTCTTGCGACGGATGTCGGCAAGCAGGCGCTGAAAAACGCCGAAAAAGGGATTTACTCGGGCCGGAGCCTTGGGAGCATAAATGAAAAGCAACTCGCGGCGCATTTCACGCAGGTCGAGAACAAGTTTCACGTCAAGCCGCGTCTGAAGAAAATGATTTCCTTTGCGCCAATGAACCTGGCTGCGCCGGTTTATGTCGGCCGCATGGACCTGATTTTCTGTATGAACGTGCTGATTTATTTCACGGAAGAGCGCCGGCGCGCGCTGGTGCAGCGTTTTTATGAAGCACTGGAGCCGGGCGGATACCTGTTTCTGGGCCATTCGGAATCGATTTCGAAGATGCCTGTGAAGTTTCAGGCCATCGTTCTTGGGGATTGCATTTTGTACAGGAAGCCAACGGCACAGGAGCAGCAGAAGGCCGAACTGGTCACGGAGGGACGCGCGTGAGCACGCCGGACCGCGAAGCCGTCGAGGTGTTCCTCCAGGAAGCCGCGGAGCACCTGCAATATTTGCGGGAGTACGTGAGCGTGCTGCAGGAAGTTTCGCCTCGGCGGGAAGACATGGAGCGGCTTTACATTTCGGCGCATACGCTGAGCGGAACCTCGGCGAGTTACGGATTCCCGCGATTTTCCGAGGTAGCGGCCAAGCTGGCGCATATTTTTCAGTATGCGCTGCAAGCACCGCTCGGCGACGACTTGCACGGCCCGCTGACGGAGTTCCTGTCGGACGGCATCTCGCTACTGGAAACCAGCCTGCTCGAAATCAGCGACGCCGGCGAGGAGAATGTCGAAGATGTCGCGACGTTCAAGGAGCGCTACCGCTTTGCGTTTCCCCCGGAGCCGCCGCCGCTGAATTTGGGCATGCCCGCGACCGCGCCGCTATCGCAGGCGCCGTCGGATTACCAGGACGAGCCGGAAGCCGCGAATGTTGGGCAGACGGGATCGTATTTCGACGCGCTCCCCTTGGATGACCAGGTGCCCGACGAGATTCTTGAGTTTTTCCAGCCGGAAGCCGAAGAGCACCTGCAAATTGTGGCGGATTGCCTGCTTTCGCTTGAGGGCAATAATAATCCGGAGGAGATCAACCGGTTGTTCCGCGCGATTCATACCGTCAAGGGTTCGGCGGCGCAAGTGGGTTTGCGGCGACTGGGCGGCATCGCGCACCGCGTGGAAGATTTGATCGGGCGTTTGCGCGACGGCGAGATTCAACCTTCGCCATCGGTGGTGGATCTGTGCCTGGAATCCGTAGACGTGCTGAAGAAAACGCTGCATCGCGAATGGGCGGACGAAGCCGAAATGCGCGAGGGCGTCGATTCCCTGCTGGGACGCATTGCGGCACTGGCACCCCAAGAAATAGAGGAGGAGGCGCCGGCGGCAACGGTTGAGGATGTGCAGGATGAACTTCCCGCCAAGATGAACACCGAGCGCGCCACGCCGAAAGCGCCTCTGACCGCCAAGCAAGTCGCAGCGAACAAATCGGTGCGCATCGCGCTGGGGCGGCTGGACCGCATGATGAATACGGTTGGCGAACTGGTGATCAGCCGCACGAAGATGGTCGGCCGGGTTACAGAACTGGAAAAGCTGATCGATACGCTGGGCTTTTCGAAAGAGCGCTTGCAGGGGAAGGTCAACGAGTTCCAGGAGAAATACGAGTTCAACCGCATTCGCTCTCAGTTGGCGACGCCGTGGGCGAGTTCGCAGACGAAGAAACTGCTGACCAACGCGGCGGCCGGCGAGGGAGCATACCTCGAAGAGTTCAGCGAGCTGGAGATGGACCGCTACGACGATTTTAATATTCTTTCGCGGTCGATGACGGAGATTTCGGCGGACGTAAATGAAGTGTTGACGCAACTCGAAGGCTATGTCGGGCGGGTCGAGTCGGACATTGACGAATTTACGAAGCTGGCGCACCACCTGCAGGACGAAATCACCGCGGCACGCATGGTGCCGATAGGAACACTGTATTCGCTGCTTTCCCGCGCGGTGAGAGACGCGGCGAAGTCCTCGAAGAAGCAAGTGGACCTGGACTTTTCGGGAAGCGAAACGGAGCTGGACAACAATATTATTCAGCAGATTTCGGATCCATTGGTGCACCTGGTACGCAACTCCGTGGCGCATGGAATCGAGCTGCCGGGGATTCGCGCGGCGCAAGGAAAGCCGGAAGAGGGAAAAGTTTCCCTGCGTGCCTATCATCGCGGCAACCACATTTATATTGAAGTGGAGGACGACGGGCGCGGAATCGACTATGAACGCGTAAAGCAGAGCGCGATCGAATACGGGCTGGTTTCGAACGAGACGGCGGACCGGCTGACGGAACGCGACCTGCGCGAAATGCTGTTCCATCCGGGATTTTCAACGGCAACGGTGAAGACGGAACTGGCGGGACGCGGCGTCGGACTCGACGTAGTTCGCTCCAATCTGAACGCGCTGAACGGCGAAATTGAAGTGAACAGCGTGGCGGGGTCGGGGACGAAGTTCACGCTGAAAGTGCCGTTAACGCTGATTATTTCACCGGCGCTCTTCGTGCGCTGCGGCTCGCACCATTTTGCGCTGCCGCTGGCGGTGGTGGAAGAGATCCGACGCATAAGGGCCGACGAAATTGAGGACGTCGGCGGGAAATTGCTGACGAAGGTGCGCGACACCGTAACCGAGGTGGTGCGCCTGGATTCGTATCTCGGATTGCCGCCACTTGAACCCATCAATGGCTATTTCCGCATGGTGGTTGCGAATGCGGGAAATCGCCAAATAGGGGTGGTGGTTGAAGAGGTTCTGGGCAAAGACGAAATCGTTATCAAAAACCTGGGCGAATATCTGCGGCGGGTAAAGCTCTTCCCCGGTACCACCATTGCACCGGATGGCAGCTTGATTCTGCTGATCGATTTGAACCGCATGGTGGCGACGCAACCGAACGAACGCCGCGCCGTGCAGGCCAGCGCGAGCGCCGCGCGGATATTTGCGCCGGGTTCGACAGCCGTGGCTCGCGGAACGATCCCCTCGGAAGCGATCGATCGAGTGGAGCAGGAGCGCGTGGTTGTCATCGCGGACGATTCGATCAGCGTGCGCAAATTTGTGGGCAGAATGCTGGAGAAGAACGGTTACCGCGTGAAACTTGCGGCGGACGGGCTGGAAGCGGCGGAACTTGTGGCGCAACACGGGTGCCACATGGTGATTACCGACCTGGAGATGCCGCGGATGACCGGCTACGAACTGATGGCGCAGTTGCGGCAGAGCCCGTCGACAAAGCGAATTCCGGTGATGGTGGTGACGTCGCGCGCGGGAGCGAAGCATCGGGACCGCGCGATGAAGGAAGGCGCATGCGCATTTTTGACCAAACCGGTGCAGGAAGATCAGCTGCTGGCCGCGGTGGAGCAACTGATCGGAACGGAGGCGGCACGCCCGATCGTGCCGGTCGGATAGACGAGCCATGGTCAGCGCCCTCCCCAAAAAGTTTCGCGTGCTCGTCGTGGACGATTCCGCCTTCATGCGCAAGGTGCTGGAATCGATATTCAACGCCGACGAGCAACTGGTGGTGATCGGCCACGCGAAAGACGGCCGCGAGGCCATCGCGCTGGCGGAATCGCTGAAGCCCGACGTGATCACGATGGATTTGAACATGCCGCACCTGGACGGGCTGCAGGCGACGGCGCAGATTATGACCACGAATCCGCGGCCGATCGTGGTGGTGAGTTCGGAGAGCAAGGAAGGGGCGGCGAGCACTTTGAGGGCGCTGGAATTGGGCGCGATCGATTTTGTAACGAAGCCATCGGCGGGTATTGATCTGGACATGCAGAGCGTGAAGGACGATTTGCTGCGGAAGGTGCGGATTGCAGCGAAGGTGCGGGTTGTCCGCACTGCGTCGCGTTTGGCGGCGGCGTTGCAGGCTCCGATGAATGGGAACGCGGCTCCAAAACCTCAGCCGTCTGTTGCTCGCCCGGCCACGGCTGCGACGCTTCCGGCGGATATGCGTTTCCCCGTGGTGGTTCTGGCGGCTTCGACCGGCGGGCCGGCTACCGTGATGCGGCTGGCACCCGGATTCACGAAGGATTTTCCGGCGGCGGTGATTCTGGTGCAGCACATGCCGGCGGCGTTCACCACGCAATATGCGCTGCAGTTGGCGGAGTTCACGGGCATTCGCGTGAAAGAAGCGGAAGCGAACGAGCCGGTGCAGCCGGGGACATTCTACATTTGCCCAGGCGGCCAGCATTTGCGGGTTTCACCCACAGGGCGCATGCAACTGGATGGCGCGACGGGCCGCATTGACGGCTACCTGCCGAATATTGACGTGACAATGGAATCGGTGGCGACTTTTGCCGGGGCGATGAGCATTGGCGTGGTGTTGACCGGCATGGGCAACGACGGCGCACGCGGAGCGAAGGCGATCAAAAACGCCGGGGGGTACGTCGTGGCGCAGGATGAAGCGACGTCCGTGATTTTCGGAATGCCGGCGGAGGCGATCAAGGGTGGAGCGGTGGATCAAGTTTTGGGCATCGACGACATTTACTCGGCGATTGAGAATCGCGTTTTAGGATTGAGCCGATTGTCGCCCATGGGAGCGCGCTGATGCAGTTTGCGGCCACGCACAAAGCGCCGCATGCGCGGACGGAGCAGATCATATTGTTCCGCTGTAGCACGCAGGTGTTTGCGATTTCGTCGGCGTCGGTGCAGGAAGTGCGCAGCGTGGACACGCTAGCGGGATCGCCGGTGGAAATCGGTGAGCCGAGCCTTCCCAAGGTGCGGCATATGTTTCGCCGGGGCGAACAAAATCTCTACGTTGTAAACGGAGCGGTGCACTTTGGCTTGCGGCCTTCGCCGGCTTCGTTGATTTTCCTGCTGCGGAAATCGCGGACCGCGCTGCTGATTGACGGCATCGAGAAAATGACCACCATGACGCGGCTGCAGGCGTTGCCGGCGGCGTTCTGCCATGAGGAACGCGTGTGGTACCGCGGGTTGACCGTGCTGGATCAGAGCGTGATCCCGGTCGTGAGGCCCGAAGGCTTCCTGACCGCGGAGGAACTTTTTCTTCTGGACGCGCTGGTCAGCCGCATGGGCGTGCCGGAAACACCCGCGGCGAGCGAGATGGGCCTGGGCTTATGAGCATGGTGGAGCAATTCGACGCGCGTTCCTGTGTGCTGCTGCGGCTGGGAGAGCGGCGCTTTGCGCTGGCGGCGGAGCAGATTGCGGAACTGGTGGCGCCTAGCCGCGTTTTCCGGTTTGCGCACCGCACCACAGAGATTGATGGCGTGATTCTGCGGCGCGGGCGCGTGGTTCCGGTGTGCGATGTGGCGGAGCGGCTCACCGGGAAAAAGCTGACGTCCCGGAGATTTTACCTGGTGGCGACGCAGAAGCGGGGCGCATCGCTCGACTGGGTGGCGCTGCCGGTCAGCGGCGAATGCGAATTGATTACGGCGGACTTGACGCCTGCAGGCGAGTCGGACTCGCCTCACGTGGCTGCGTGGCTTTCGCACGATGGTGAAGTGATTGAAGTGCTAAACCTGGATGCACTGACGCCGGTGCCAGACGAGAGCGCGACATTTGCGCACGTTGCAAGCCCGGAGGCACACGCATGATGGTGCCCGGGAAGCCGGCAAAGATTTTGTTGATTGACAGCAACGTGCTGTTTTCGAAGAGGCTAGGTGATGCGTTGCGACGCGAAGGATTTGAAGTGACGACCGCAACGCAGGCGGCGTTTGCACTGACAACGCTCGAATACAACGCGCCTTCGGTGATTGTATGCGCGACGAATATGCGGGAGATGGGCGCGCTCGAAATCGCCAGGATCATTCATGCCGACCCGAAAAACGCCGCGTTGCCGGTGATCGCGATGGGCGACGGCAGCCAGCGCGCGCTGATGGAATCGTTTCAGGCGGGTTGCGACGATTATATTGACCGGCATTTGTCGCCCGGGGTCATCGCGAATCACATCAAGAATATTGTGATCAGCAAATTGGAAGGCTTCCAACCGACGCAGATGCTGGGCCAGGCGGACACCAGCCTGAGCGGGAATCTGACGCACCATGACCTGACCGGCGTGATGCAAATGTTGGGCCAGGCGCGGCAAACGGGAGCACTGACCATCAACGCCGGGGAAACCGACGCCGTTTTGTTTTATGACGGAGGAGAAATCACCCACGCGGAGTGCGGCTCGCTTTTTGGTGACGAAGCCGTGATTCACATCCTGAAGAACTGCGTGAAGTGCGGGTCCGGCGTTTACAAGTTTATTTACGGCGCGGCTTCGGCGCAGCGCACCGTACTGCGTTCGGCGACGGACCTGATGCTGGATGCCATGCGCGAATTTGACGAAACGGAGCGCAGCAGCTCCGACGAGTTGGCGAACAAGGAGGCCCAATGAGCGACGCGATCGTTCTGCCGCAGAGCGGCGAAGCTGAACCGCGGCGAACCCCGACGGTTTATTTCATCGATGACAGCGCGACCATGCGCGAGGTCATCAAGATTGCGTTTCGGCGCGAGAACATCAACGTGGTGACGTGTGCCGATGCCGCGTCGGCACTGGCGCAATTCGAAGAGCATCCGCCTGACGTGGTGATCACCGACGTGATCATGCCGGACCAGGACGGGTACTCCGTGTGCAGCCAGGTGAAGCAGAATCCACAGTTCGCGAAGACACCGGTGATTTTGATGTCGGGCGTGGTGAACAAGAGCGTGGCCGACCGCGCGGTGGCGGTGCAGGCGGATGAACTGGTGCGGAAACCGTTTCAGCCGCAGGAATTAATTTCTCGCGTGAAGAATCTGATCGGGCACGGCGCGCCGGTGCTGCAGCAGCCGTCGGAACGCCCGATGGCTGTGCCTTCGTTGAGCAGTTTGTTTTCAACCCCAGCGGCGCCCCGCATCGTTCCACCCCCGGTGCAGTCACATGCCGCACCGCCAGCGGCGGAAGCACGGCCGGCTGACAATGTCTGGCCGCGCGCCCTGGCGGAAGCGTTCGTGCAGCAGGGTAACGCAGCCGTGCCGCAGGTTCCGGCAGCCGCTCCGACCGCGGTTCCACGTGCCCCTGGAACGGCCACGGACATTCAGAAGCTGCGGGTGGAAATTTCGCGGCTCGAAATTCTAGTGAAGAAACTGCAAACCGAGTTGCAGATCGAACGCCAGTACAACCAGGCACTGGAGCTCCACGTTCGCACCCTCACACAAATCGATTAACAGAGTGCACGAAAGTGCGCACCATTTGTCCGACAAAATGTCCCACCGGCCAGTTGACGGCTTTCGGCGAATTCTGTAGCCTCGGCTGGCGTTGAGATTGAGTTTAGTTTGTCTATTTTGGGGGGAGGCGCGATGAACCAACCCAAGAAGGGCGGGATTTCGAGGCGGCAGTTTGCGCGGCGGGCGGCGCTGCTTTCGGCGAGCGCGTCGATTGTTCCTGCGGCGAGCGTGTTTGCGAATTCCTCGATCGCTACGCCAGCGCAGCAGCCGGCAGATTCGCATCCGAATCTGCCGCCGGAGAGCCAGGCGGAAGCGGAGGCGCGTTACCAGCAGATTTTGAGCCAGTACGGCAGCCGCTTCAGCGCGGAGGAAAAAACTTCATTGCGCGAGATGAATCTGGTGACGCAGACGAGCCTCGACAAGGTGCGTGCGTTTCCCCTTGATAATAGAGACGGCCCCGCGCTTTATCTGAAACCCCTGGTGGAACGCGAAAAGAAACCAGCTCAACCGCCGGCAGCCGCGCGGGCGAAGAAATCCTGAGGGAACGACGAATGCTGAGCGAGCAAGTGCTCTACCTATCTGCTGCCGAACTGGCGAAGCGGATCCAATCCAAGCAGATTTCTCCCGTGGAGCTGACGGAAAGCTACCTGGCGCGCAGCGAGGCGCTGGGGCCGAAATTGAATGCGTATGCGCGGCTGACTCCGGATCTAGCGCTGGAGCAGGCGCACGCCGCGGAAAAAGACATTCAGCGCGGGCACTACCGGGGACCGCTGCACGGCATTCCGTATGCGGCGAAGGACCTGCTGGCGGTGAAAGGCATTCCCACCACTTGGGGCGCGAAGCCGTTTGCCGAGCAGGTGTTTGATTACAACGCGACAGTCATCGAGCATCTGCGAAACGTCGGCGCGATTCTGCTGGGCAAAGCGGCGATGATCGAACTGGCGGGCGGGCTGGGATATGCGTATGCCTCGGCTTCTTTGCAGGGTGAGACGAAAAATCCGTGGGACTTGAAGTGCTGGACGTGCGGATCGTCTTCCGGGTCGGGCGCGATTGTCGCGGCCGGGCTGGCTGGATTCGCGATTGGGACGGAGACGTGGGGCTCGATTGTGTGCCCTTCGGCTTTTTGCGGCGTCAGCGGGTTGCGGCCGACGTACGGGCGAGTGAGCCGGCGCGGCGCGATGGCGTTGTCGTACTCGATGGACAAGATCGGGCCGCTGGCGCGTTCCGCCGAAGACTGCACGAACATTTTCGCAGCGATCGCAGGACACGATCCGCTGGATCGCAGTACGCTGCCGGTGGACAAGGCCGCGTTCACCTACTCCCCCGCGGCGGATTTGAAGGGACGCAGCCTGCGGATCGGCTGGTTGACGAACGCGTGGAAACAATACGATCCGGGCATCGGGAAAATTGTGGACGCGGCCAAGGTCGCGCTGCGACACCACTTCTCTACCGTTCGAGATGCGGTGTTGCCCGAAGGGCCGTGGGAGGATGCCGCTACGCTGATATTGTCCGGGGAGGCAGGATCGGCGTTTTCGCAATTGATTCGTTCCGGCCGCGTGAAGGAACTGATTGATCCCGTCGGGCGCGTGGGGGGATATGTAAGCCAAAGCGTTTCGGGCGCGGATTACACGACGGCTCTGCGCATTCGCGACCTTCTGCAGAAGAAAATGACGGATCTTTTCGATTCCTATGATGTGCTGGCGACGGCTACGCAACCCGTGGCAGCCACTCCGCTGACCTTGAACCTGGTCACCGGGCTCTCTTTCCCCGATCCGCTGGGCGCGATTGGAAACCTGTGCGGATTGCCGGCGATTTCGGTGCCTTGCGGATTTACCGAAAAGAATTTGCCGGTTGGGTTGCAGTTTGTGGGACGGGCGGGAGATGATGCGGCGGTGTTACTGGCTGGGCGAATTTTTCAGCAAACGACAAGTTGGCATCGGAAACATCCCAAAGTTAGCTAACCCAAGCTCACAGGCAGGAGTGCCTGTGCCACTGAAACGCGACTGCGTTTTCTTTCCACTTTCATGAAAAACAGATCCCTCACCCGCAAAAGCGCGGGATGGGCGGCGGTGGCTGTGCTACTGGAAGGCGCCCGCCC
>JGI12635J15846_10006437_pt1 | contig 10082 bp, 5 predicted proteins | sample BlaSpr_A8_OM2_M2_FD_15846 | JGI IMG/M metagenome (IMG submission 15846)
CGCGCGGCACGATTCTGGGCGCGGATCTTCGGGATCAATTTTGCGCTGGGCGTTGTCACCGGCATCCCGATGGAATTTCAGTTCGGGACGAACTGGGCGGCGTTTTCAAAAACGGCGGGCGGCGTCATCGGCCAAACACTGGCTATGGAGGGCGTGTTTTCGTTTTTTCTCGAATCGAGCTTCCTGGGGCTGTTTTTGTTCGGCGAGAAGAAACTCGGACGCATGGGGCACTGGTGGTCGGCGTTTCTCGTATTTCTCGGCTCGTGGCTCTCGGGCTATTTCATCGTTGCGACGGACGCGTGGATGCAACATCCGACCGGTCACCGGTTTGGTGCCAACGGGGCCATCGAACTCTCCCGCTTCTGGGATCTCCTGCTGAACAAGTGGGCGCTGTGGCAGTACGCACACACGATGCTGGGGGCCGTGCAAACCGGCTGCTTCGTCATGGCAGGGGTCGGCGCTTTTTACTTGCTGACGAAGCGCGATGAAATCTACGGCCGCACTTTTTTGCGCGCGGGCGTATTGGTAGGAGCGGTTGCAGCGATCTTGCAACTCTTTCCTACCGGCGACATGCAAGGAAAGTTGGTTGCGTACCATCAGCAGCCGACGCTGGCGGCGATGGAAGGACTTTTTGAATCGCAAGAAGGAGCACCGCTGGCAATCCTTGGACAGCCGGATGTGGAAAAAAGAAAACTCGACAATCCCCTGGAAGTCCCCATGATGCTTAGCTTTCTGACTTACAGGCAATGGCGGGCGCACGTGAAGGGCCTGTCCGATTTTCCGCAGACGGAATGGCCGGACCAGATTCCTCTGCTTTACTACAGCTATCACGTGATGGTCGGCCTGGGGACGATCTTCATCGCGGTGATGGTTCTGGCTTCGCTGCTGCTATGGCGCGGAAAACTGTATGACTCCCGGTGGATGCTGTGGGTGCTGATGCTCTGCGTCCCCTTGCCATATATCGCCAACACCGCCGGATGGATGACTGCCGAACTGGGGCGGCAGCCCTGGCTGATTTACGGATTAATGCGCACCGCCAGCGGTATCTCTCCGCGCGTGGCCGCGGGCAACGCTTGGTTCACGCTGATTGGCTTCATGGGGATGTACACGGTGCTGGCGATCCTGTGGCTGTTCCTGATTTATCGCGAGGTCGAACTCGGTCCAGACCCGGGGAGTCGTCCGACCTGCGAAGATGTGATCGTACTGGCGGCAGAGTGAGGAGAGCGGGATGGGAACGATCTGGTTCTGGCTGGTAGCAATCATGATCGAAACGTACGTGTTGCTGGATGGCTTTGATCTAGGCGCAGGAGCGATTCACCTCTTGGTGGCAAAAACCGATGAAGAACGGCGGCAAGTACTGGCGAGCATTGGCCCGGTCTGGGACGGAAATGAAGTGTGGTTGATTGCCGCAGGCGGAACCTTGTACTTCGCCTTCCCCACTCTCTACGCCAGCGCATTCAGCGGATTTTATCTGCCGCTGATGATCGTTTTGTGGCTTCTGATCGTGCGTGGGGTTTCCATCGAATTCCGGAATCACATCAAGAGCGCCGTTTGGGATCCACTGTGGGATTTTCTGTTCTGTGCGTCCAGCTTGCTGCTCGCGTTTTTTTTTGGAGCGGCGCTCGGCAACGTGGTGCGCGGTGTGCCGCTGGATTCGAGCGGTTATTTTTTCGAGCCGCTGTGGACCGATTTCCTCCTCGGAAACGAAACCGGCATCCTCGACTGGTACACCATTCTGGTCGGAGTATTGGCCCTGCTCGCGCTCATGATGCACGGTGGACTGTGGGTACAGATGAAGACCAGCGGCAAAGTCAATGCGCGCGCGGGAAAACTAGCCGGCCAGGCGTGGTGGGGCGTCGCGGCGCTTACGGCACTGGTGACTGCCGTCACGTTCCGCATCCAGCCGCAAGTAAAAGAAAATTTCACGACCTGGCCCTGGGGATTCCTTTTTCCTCTGCTTACGGTGACGGGGATAGCAGGCGTCCTCTTTGAATTGCGAAAACGCGAGGAGCGCAAAGCGTTCTTCGCGTCCTGCGCATACCTGACGGGCATGCTCACCAGCGTTGTCTTTGGCGTGTATCCTTTGGTCTTGCCCGCGCGGAATCCGGTTTATTCCTTGACAGTGGCGACGGCAAAAGCCGGGGACTATGGTTTGAAAATAGGATTGGTCTGGTGGCTCCTCGGAATCATTTTGGCAGCGGGGTATTTTACTTACGTCTATCGCTCTTTCGCCGGCAAAGTGGTAGTCGATAAAGAACCGCACGGCTACTGAAACGTTATATTTATGAATTAGACCGACCTTGTGCCATAATTCCGGCCAATATGAGCACTCCGTTCAGGATTTTCACCAGAGACAGCGTGTTTAGGTTCGTGGCCGCCGGTGGACTAGTCCTCTCGGCGGCGTTCCTTGGCGGAACCAGCAGCGCGCAAGATGCAAAGGCGCAACTCGACCCCGTTACACAGCAGGAACTAAAAGCGGGACAGGAAGCTCTCGTGGCCCGGCGCTACGCCGAGGCGGAGAAGGCCTTCCGCAAAGCGAACAAGATGCAACATGAATCTTGCCTCGCCTGCTTCGAAGGGTTGGCCCAGGCACTAGCAAACCTCGGCCAGAAAAATGACGCCCTGAGCGCAGCCGACAAAGCGATGAAGCTCGCCACCGACGACGTGGAACGCGCGCAAGCGCACAGTCTGCGCGGGTTCGCTCTTGCCTCCGGCGGCTCCGACGCCAAGGCCTTGAAAGAGGAAGAGTCTGAATATCGGCAGGCATCTCAGCTGGACTCCACGGTAACCGAATACCATCTGCGGCTCGGCATGACACTCATGAAACTGTCGCAGGATGATGAAGGAAAGAAGGAAGTCAGCCAGTATTTGCAACTGGACCCTCAGGGCCGATACGCGGAATACGCCCGGAAGCTGATGGACAATCCAAGGCGAGCACGCGAGGATTACTCGCCGGAATTCCGTGTTAGGACGCTTCAGGGAGAAACGGTTTCTCTGAGCGGACTGACGGGAAAGTTTGTCGTGCTCGATTTTTGGGCTACCTGGTGCCCACCTTGCCGCGCCTCGGTGGGCGAACTTAAAGAACTCACTCGGAAATATCCGCGGGACAGTGTCGTTTTGATCAGCGTGAGCGCAGACCAGGAAGAGGACAAGTGGCGCGATTTTGTCGCCAAGAAAGCGATGGATTGGCACCAGTATCGAGATTCCGAGGGATCAATACGGAGAACGTTCGGAATTCACGCTTTCCCGACATACATCGTCATCGACCCCGAGGGAATCATTCGCCAGAAGATCGTTGGAGAGAATCCCCAACAATCGATTGTGGCGCGACTCAAGAGCGTGCTAGCGACGCTGACAACGGACAGAGGAAAAGCCTGAGAACAGGCCGGTTGACGCTACGGTAGCGGTGACGTAGGGTAAGGAAGATGGCGAGCAACGCAACGCAGATGCGAAGCACAGGCCGGCTGGCAAGGACCTGCAGTTTCGTGACGATACTGACCCTCGTTGTGGCGCCGGTGTGCGCGCCTCTGTGTGCTGCCCTGGTTTGTTCAGAAACTTCAGTCTCAGCTGCAACGGAAGCGCACTGTCATCTCTCGGGAGCGACGCCCCGAGATGCTCATCAGATCCATGCCGTTCAGCACTGCGGCGCGTTCGAACTGCCGGCAGTTTTCCCGACTTCCTCAATTAAGAGTGACGCCTTAGAGGCCAGCCGCGCTGCGGCGTTTGATGACGGATTCGGTGTCGTGTCGCGAGAGCTTCGTTCGCCACGCTTACAACCAGGCGAGCACTGCGTTGCGGGTCCACGCTCGTCGCGTTTCTATCGATCTCCTCTCTCCCGTGGTGTCCTCAGGATCTGAGTCCTTCCATCTAAAAACCTGAAAACAGGCGCGTTCGCGCAGCTCAAACTGGAGATGACGTGATCCCGGCGACGTTCTCGCCTCGCGACATCACGCGGCAGGGATGTTCCCTGCCCTTCCAGAAAGAAATGTGTTTTGCATCGATAGGCAGTTCAGGAGGCAAGCATGAGCGGTACGAGAAGAAGATTTTTTCAAAATGCGGCAGGAGTCGTGACGGGATTATTCGGTCTGGGTGAGACGCTGCGCGCTGGCACGCCGGAGAGTACATTCCAATCACCGCGCGAAAATGAAAATGGAAGGCACCACTCTCCGTACGGGAGCCACGGGCCGCATCCGGCGCAGGCGCGCGCCGTCGTGCGCAATCATGCACTGCCAATGGTGACGCCGGACGTGGCGGACTTGGCGCCTGAAATGGATGGAAGCGTGAGGGTCTTCCACCTTGTCGGCGAGCCGGTGAAGAGAAAAATCGCGCCATTCAGGACGATTGATGCGTGGGGGTACAACGCAAGCTGCCCCGGGCCAACGATTCAGGTGCAGCAGGGCGATCGCGTGCGCGTGGTCTTCGAGAACCGGCTGCCGGAGTCGACTTCCCTGCACTGGCATGGCCTGGAACTACCCATTGAACAGGACGGCGTGCCTTACATCAGCCAGAAGCCCGTCGCTCCGGGTGAAAAATACGTTTACGAATTCACCGTGCACCAGGAAGGCACGTTTTTCTACCATGCGCACAGCGCGATGCAGGAGATGATGGGGCAGATCGGCTTTTTCGTGGCGCATCCGGAGAGAGATTACAAGCCGCGCGTCGATCACGACTACGGCTTGATCCTCCAGGAATGGGCAGTCCTGCCCAGCAATACCGTCCCGAACACGGCGGCGATGGAATTCAACTGGCTGACGTTCAACGGCGTTTCCGCGCCGATGACGACGCCCCTGCTCGCGCGGCTGGGAAGCCGGGTGCGGCTGCGCATCCTGAATCTCGGAATGGATCATCACCCGGTGCACCTGCACGGGCATCAGTTCGTCGTCACGGGAACGGAAGGCGGACGCGCGCCGGAGTCGACATGGTGTCCGATAAACACGGTGCTGGTGGGCGTGGCGCAGGCCCGCGTCCTCGAGTTCGACGCCAGGTACCCCGGCGCCTGGATGATCCACTGCCACCTGCCACACCACATGATGAACAGCATGATGGACTTGATGCGCGACCGGCAGATCGAGACCGCCGACCAGACCGAGGCAAAGGCCATGAGCCAGATGGAGTCGCTCGCGAGAAGCGTGCCGTTCCAGCACGCACATCCCTCCCCGGTGGCCTCAAACGCTGAGAGCGTGCCGGGTTTTCCGCAGGACGCCTTCATGGAAATGGGGATGGACGAAGTGGTGGAAAAGCCGGAAACCTACGGCCTGCCGAAAAATTGGAGCGCGGGAATGATGGGAATGATGACCATGATCCGCGTTCTGCCGGACAAAGAATATGACGCCATTCTGGCGAAGAAAAAGATGGCAAGCCCTTCGGCACAGGAAGAGCATCGCCATGAATCGTAATGCGAGGGAAACAGACTTAACACAGAGAACGCAGAGGGCGCAGAGAGGAAGGGGAGACGCCATGGGTGCTTCGGTGAGATGCGGAGCAATCTTTATTGCAAACGCGCTGGCAGCGACTGGCGCCGCGCGAGCGCAGGAAATGCAGATGCCCAAGCAGGAACAGCACCATCAGATGGAGATGCCGCCGGTAAAACCGGAATATCCGCGGATGGGAAGAGCACAGGAAAATGCGAAGGGCGCGCTGGTCACGCTCGAGCAAGTGCAGAAGATCGCCAGCGAATCGAATCCGACATTACGGCAAGCGGAGGCGGAGATTCGCGCCGCCAAGGCGCGCCAGCAACAGTCAGGCCTTTATCCGAATCCAACGGTGGCTTACACGGGCGACGAAATCCGCGGGGGATCCGTGGGCGGCGGGAAACAGGGCTTTTTTGTGCAGCAGACGGTAGTCACGGGCGGGAAACTCGGCCTGAACCGCGGGGTGTTCGGAAAAGATGTGAAGCTCGCGGAGATCGAAGCGGAAGAGCAGAAAATGCGCGTGCAAAGCGCCGTGAAGATGGCCTTCCTTCGCGTGCTGGCCGCTCAGGAACTGCTCTATGCCCGGCGCGACGTGGCCGCGCTCGCGCAAGATGCCGCGGAGACTCAGCGGCGCCTGATGAATACCGGCCAGGCGGACGAAACCGAAGTACTCGAAGCAGAAGTCGAAGCACAACGGATGCGCATGACCGCGCGGATGCAAGAGAACACGCTGCGCGAAGAATGGCGCTCACTGACGGCGGCGATCGGGCAGCCGGATCTGCCATGGACGACGGTGGGTGGCAACCTGGAGAGAGGGTGGCCGGAGATAAACGAAGAAGAAGTCGTGGAGACGATTGCGAAGGAGAGTCCTGCCGTTCGAATTGCCGATGCGGCGGAAGCCCGGGCTCAAACCGTTCTGGCCCGGGCCAAGCGTGAATCGATTCCCGATGTCCAACTCCGGGCTGGCATGGAATACAACCACGAACTGCTCGGCAGCGCTCCCATCGCGAAAGGGTGGGAAGGAATCGCGGAAGTCGCCGTGCAAATTCCGCTCTTTAATCGAAACCAGGAAAATGTGTCGGCGGCCCGCGCTGACACCGATCGCGCCGGGCAGGAAAAGAAGCGCATAGCCCTCACGCTGCGCGAGCGCGCGGCTTCGGCCGTCGATCAATACGCGAACGCGCGTCTGATGGCCGTGGAGTATCGCGACGAGATGCTTCCCCGTGCGAAGAAAGCTTACGGCCTGATGGTGGAGAGATATGGCCAGATGCTGGCGTCTTATCCCCGCGTCCTGGATACGCAACGAAAACTCTACGAATTACAGCTCGACTACATCGCCGCGCTCGAGAGCTTGTGGACCAACGGCATCGCGCTCGAAGGATACCTGCTCACGGATGGGCTCGAAGCCCCCGCTCGCCCGGGCGAAGTCGACCGCCCCGTCCGCGAAACCAACGTGCCGATGCCGGAACGCACGATGTCGCCCGCCGAGACCGTGAGGAGAAATCCTTGACTCTCTGCTTCTGCCGAAGCAAGGTAGCAAAGCACGGAGACTAAAAAGTGGCCGTCAGAGGCAGACCTACACTCGTGGTGCTGGTTTTATTCTCCGCTGCCCTTTCTGCTGCGCTCGCGGCGGCTTTTTCGATTTTCCCGGACGCCCACGCGCGTGCTGATGAAACAGCGGAAGAAGGCACCTTCCGGCTGCATAAGTTCGAGCAACCCATCGGACAAGAAAGTTACGCAATAAAGAAGGATGGGGATGAACTGCAACTCTCCGTCTCTTTTCATTTTAATGACCGCGGCCAAGATGTCCCTCTTAGTGCGTTTGTACGCTTGAGTAAGGACCTGACGCCGCGCTCTATGGAAATCCACGGCGAGATGGCGCGGAGTACGCCAATCGACGACACCGTTCTGGTGGAAAAAGATAGGATTCTCGCCCGCAAAAATGAAGAGTGGCGCACCTTCGAGCGACCTGACCAATTTTTGGGATCTCCACCTACGCTCCGGTGGCACTGCAAATCATGCTCGTCCGCAAGTGGCAAGCCGCCGGACGGCCGAAGAAGATGCAGACCTTCCCTGCGGGCGTGTTGACAATTGAAGACCGGGGGGCAGATGAGTTTTCGCTGAGGGGCAAGAAGGTAGCCCTCGAGCGATTTAGCATCTCGGACCTCGCCTGGGGACGCGAGACGCTCTGGCTGGATGCGCAGAACAAGCTTATTGCCCTCATCACCGTAGATGGAGAGTACGACCGTTTCGAGGCCTTGCGGCCTGAATACGAAGAAAACCTGGGAAATTTCGTGAAAGGTGCCGCGGCAGACGAGATGGCAACCCTGGCCGCGATCTCCAAAGACTTTCGCCGCGATAACACGCAAGGCACGGTTGCACTGGTAGGGGCCACGCTGATTGATGGGACGGGGGCTCCAGCAGTGAGTGATTCCGCTGTCGTGATTCAGGGCGGAAGAATTGTCTCTGCGGGTCCGCGCGGCCGCGTGAGCTTGCCCAAAGATGCGAAGATCCTGGATCTCAACGGCAAGACGATCGTTCCCGGCCTGTGGGACTTGCATGCGCATTTTGAACAAGTGGAATGGGGACCGGTCTATCTTGCCGCGGGCGTTACCACAGTCCGGGACTGCGGCAATGAATTTGAGTTCATCACCGCCGTGCGCGACGCCATCAATTCGGGCCACGGCGTTGGGCCGCGATTGCTCCTTGCAGGCCTCGTCGATGGCTCCGGTCCACTGGCCCTTGGTGTGGCCCGCGTCGACACTCCTGAACAAGCTCGCGAATGGGTCCACCGATATCACGATGCTGGGTTCGAACAGATAAAAATTTACAGCTCCGTGAAAAGGGAGAATCTCGAGGCTGTAGCCGCTGAAGCTCACAAACTCGGGATGACCGTCACAGGTCACGTACCCGAAGGAATGACGGGCTTTGATGCCGTCAATGCGGGGATGGACCAGATCAATCACATCATCTATGTGGTCCGGATGATGGACCCTGCGACTCCCGGTCGTGGCGTGGGGGGAGACGCTCAGCAAAAATTAGCGGCTCTGCGCAATTTCAACCCGGATTCCGAAGAGTCCAAGAAAGCGCTCCAGTTCTTGAAGTCCCACAACACCGACATCGATCCGACTCTGACGGTCTTTGAGATGTTCATGAGGACGGGTAAGCGACCATTTGAAAGTTTTGAGCCTGGGGTGTCGAAGGTGGCACCGGCACTCTCGGCTCAGCTTCGAAACGTCGGCCCAGGCCCGGCAGGAGCGGAGATCGGCGAAGCGCGGTTCGGAGTCTCTCTCAAAACGGTGGCAGCCATGCATCGCGCGGGCATTCCCATCGTGGTGGGCACCGATCAGACGGTGCCCGGCCACAGCGTTCATCGCGAAATGGAACTCTACGTCGAAGCCGGTTTCACACCCATGGAAGCGCTGCAATCCGCAACGCTCATTTCCGCGCGCGCGATGCGGATGGAGAAAGAGGTCGGCACCATCGAACCCGGCAAGCGCGCCGATCTGGTGGTTCTCGGCGCAAATCCACTCGATAATATTTCGAATATCCGCAAAACGGAGCGCGTCATCGAGGCCGGCGTCTTCTATGATTGCGCGTCCCTCTGGAAGAGCGTTGATTTCCAGCCGTACAATCTCGGGCGTTTTCTTCTTTGCTGCTCGCTGTTTGAGAAGCCGCTTCAGGTATGTAGTGGGTGAATTGAAAGCGGGCCTGTTGCCATAAATCATTCATTCTAAGACCCTTAGAAAAGCCCCGGTGCAGGAAGTACGCCCGACCGTATCGAGTGCGCAACACTGGTACGGCAGTAGCGTTGACCAACCGAAAATTCATTGCGTACTGTCAGGATAGGACGCCCGGGTGTCGGCGGATGCATTTCCGCTGATGAAAACCGGGAAATTGACGATGGAAGGTCTGGGAGTGTTGTCAGGTTCCTTTCCCTCCAGAGCCGAAACCCGATTCGCCCAATGGCGGTTTGCATAGCTGGTGCCGCCTTCGGTGGGCGACAGATCGATTGAACGATGCCAACAGTAACAAAAGCCGGAAGATACGAAATCGTTGGTGAACTGGGCCGCGGCGCGATGGGTGTCGTTTACAAGGCTATGGACCCGGTGATCGGGCGCACCGTGGCGGTCAAGACCATCCGGTTGAGCGAAGAAGGCACAGGACTCTCGCGCCCCGAACTCCTGACGCGATTCCAAACCGAAGCGCGCGCCGCCGGTTTGCTGACCCATCCGAACATTGTAGTGGTTTTCGACGCAGGCGAAGAAGACGGCCTCTACTACATCACCATGGAGCTAGTGGAAGGAAAGAGCCTGCAGGCGCTGCTTGACGGCGGCCACGCGTTTCCCCTGTCGCGCACGCTACGCATCCTGGAGCAGACTTGCAGCGCGCTGCAATTCGCGCATGAACGCAACGTCGTCCACCGAGATATCAAGCCGGCGAACCTCATGCTTACCGCCGACGATACCGTCAAGGTCACGGACTTCGGCACGGCGAAGATTCTGCAGTTCGGCACCGCCCAGCAAACCGCGCACGTCATGGGCACCCCCAGCTACATGTCACCGGAACAAGTGAAGGGCCGCGCGGTCGATGGCCGGAGCGACATCTTTTCGCTGGGCGTTATGCTCTACGAAATGGTGACCGGCGAAAAGCCTTTCCCGGGCCAGAGCA
>JGI12635J15846_10006439_pt1 | contig 10080 bp, 4 predicted proteins | sample BlaSpr_A8_OM2_M2_FD_15846 | JGI IMG/M metagenome (IMG submission 15846)
ACAAAGATTCTCCGAAGCCGGACGTGCGTTTTTTTTGGGAGACGACCGCCGAAAAGGTAGGCTTGGCACAGCGGGGCCTTTCGCCCGCCAGTGGGGGTGGACACGATCACGATGGCCCACCGCCCTCGCCTGACGCCAATGGGATTGTGACCCTTCCGAACTCGGGGGGCACAGGCGTTTTCTCGGGGCCAACCTTTCTAATGACATACAAGAATGTCGCCCTACAAGGTGGGATCTTGCTACCTTTGTTGGACCAACCTAACGGCATACAGACGCACGAAAGGATTCGCGCCGCAGGCGGGTTCACGTATTATTTTCTTGGCCGACGCAAGTGACGATCAGATTTTGCGCCATCTTGACTGGCTTAGGACTTCTCGCGCTTCTTATCGATGCTCAGCCTGCACGCGGGGAGTATCTCCGGATTGATATCGACGTTTACGGTATGGATTGTGGCCTGTGTGCTCGCGGCGTGGCCGCCTACGTGGGCAGAATGCACGGCGTAAAATCCGTGGATGTTAGTCTGAAGAAGGGCTTGCTACAAATCGTGCTCGAACCTGGAAACACCCTAAAGATGGCGGATTTACGCAAGCGAATTCGCGACAATGGCTTCCGCTCAACGGACGCTAAGGTTACTGCCAAGGGAGAGTTTGACGGAGCCAGATTTGTCGTTAGTGGGTGCGGCGACTCCTACAAGTTGCAAAAAGCGGAATCGCCAGGGACCGTCGAGCTCACGTTCGCTATTCCCACAGCTGAGTGAACACCGTCACTACCTTGTTTTTGGTCTCTTCCGCCTTGTTCGTTGCCGCTTCCGCGCAGCAGTGGCTCATTGAAAGTCGGTGATGAGCCAAGTACCGTTCGATTTGACGAGTCGAAAGGTCCATGGTGGTGCAAATTTCCGCGGCTTTTTCTGACCCTTTTGCGTTTCCTCTTCCTGCGATTGAACAGAAACTATGGCTGTCGCGCCATCGGGACTTATTTTCACGCTTTCACTGACAACTCGAATAGCTATTGCGCTCAAATTTTCCCATGCACTCTTGTACTTGTCATATGTCTTTTGCGGAATGCTTGGCCAAGTCTGTCTCAGTGCGTCTGGACTCCTTTGTTCGTACGCTTGAAAGAACCTCTGAATAACGCTGCGAACGGCCGCCTCATCCGCAGCCGCGGCGTTAGGCGCCTCCTGCTGGACGCTCGCAACCGGGGCGGCCGGTGTGTTCAGAACATCCAGTTTCTTGTCGATGTCCGCAAGATACTGCCGGGCGCGGTCGGCCTGCGGACCACTCTCGCGCACAATGGACTGGAAGTCGCTGCGGGATTTTTCGAGGCCAGGCTTATCGTGGCTGCCAGCATTGTACGCGTCAACCGCTTGTTGAAACTCGCGTTGCTGCTGTGCCAGTTGAGCCTGCGTTGTCTGGGCCTGGCTCAATTCGCGGGAAAGTGTAGTCGGATCGCCGCCATTCTGCCTGATTTCATCGATCTTCTGACGCGCCCCGTTCAAATCACCCTGCTGAATGTTCTGGCGCGCCGTAGCTTCAAGAAGTGTTAATTTCCGGCTCGTATTTTCCTTCTTAAGGCTGCTGAGTTTTGCCTCTAAGTTCCGCTGAAGTTCGGCGGCTTCTGTTTTTCGTGGACCGTCCAGAGCCGCTACTTGTCCTAACAAATCGGCTGCGCGTTGCAGACTGTCGGCGTCGCCTGCTTGCGCGCTCTGCTTCGCCTGGCGAAAAAGTCCTTCTTCCTCTTGGCGCCGAGGAATCACGTTGTCGAGGATATTCCGGGCTTCGGCTGACCGAACGTCGCCGTCTCCAGAGCTAATGATTTTCCGAAGGTCCAGCTTGGCCGAGTCAAATTCCGACTTCCCAATTTTATTCTTGGCCTGTTGCAAGAGCGCAGCTTCCTGCTGCTGGAGCTTCGCGAGATCTTCGTTGCGCATGGACTCGCGAACAGTAGCCTCTTTGTCCTTGATTCGGGCCGTCAGCGGGCCATTCAGCGTTTCCGCGTCTTGAAGATCCTTCAGGGCCCCTTCCAAGTCGCCGCCGGCAATCCGTCTATCCGAAGCGTCGAGGGCACTCTGCTGCCGCGCTTCTGCAGGATCTACCGAAGACGTTGGAGAGATAGCTGGGGGACTTAGCTGCGTGCTGACCGAGGAAACACCAGGGTTTTTGGCCTTGCCCGGCGAAAGGTAATGCGCTGCGGCCCAAACAACCAGAATCAACCCGACAGAGAGTGTTCCCAGTGCTGCAGGCTTTTTGAAATTGCGCGGCTCGAAACGATCGACCGATGGAGGTGAAATCAGTCTGGGGGGCCTGACCGGCGCGGGTTGGTAACCAGGGATGGTCGCCGGAACTATGGGCTCGGGAACAATCTCTGCCGATTCTGGTACCGGCGGGGCAGCTGCTGGCGACGAAATCATTGTGGGCTGGCTTGCCGCCGGTGGGACAACAACCGATGGCGCCACCTGGGGCGCTATCGGTACAACCTCCGTTGGCAGCACGGGCGCCACCGGCTGGGAGGAACGTGCCGTCTGGCTTGGGGTAACCTGTGCCGTCAAAGAATCCACGGGCGAAACCTTCTCGGGCACCGGGGGCGCATTCGGCAACGGAGCGGCCTGCAGGAAGGCATACTCTTTCGAAAGGCTTGGAGTGATCGGAGGCGGAGTCTTCGCCGGCTCCTGAGCCGCGGCAGAGTTCGCGACCTTGATCTGTTCCGACAACCGCTGGACCCGGGGATCAAAGGACTCGAGGGCCTTTGATTCCAAGACCTCGTCTATCGTTCGGTTAGCGCCCTCGAGGTCCCCGGACTCGATCAGCGTGCGAATGGTCTGCAGCGTCTGTTCTTGTATTCTTTTCTTTTCGCGTGCTTCGAATTCAACTCTCGCGGAACTCAGTAACTGGCTCAGGTCGGTGTCGGGCCCCAACGTCACCAGCGTTTCCTTCGCCAGGTCGATCGCTTCGCTAAACTTTTCTCGGTTGATCTTGACTCTGATTTCGCGGATCCGCTGCTCGATCTGTTGGCGGACCTGCAGCTTCCTTTGTTGAGTCTCGGACCGCTGATAAAGACTGAGCAGCTCCGCGTTCGCGGGAAATCTTTTTAGGCCAGCCTGAGCGATGCGAATGGCTTCTTCGAAGCGACCAGCATCAAAAGACGCTTTTGTCTCCTCGAGTGTCTTGCTAAACAGTAGTTCCCTTTCGATGTTCGCCTGCTGGCTCAACGCGAACTCGGCGAGGCGCATGAAGTTCGCGTCCCCCGGAAACTCGCTGAGAAGCTCCTTGGTCCGGGAGACAACTTCAGGGTACTTTTTCTCGCCCATCCACTTCTTCAGGAGGTCCAGTTCTTGTTGTACCCTTTCCGCCCTGTCGTGCTTTTCCTGCTCCCGCTGTACCAGCGTACGCAGTTTAAGCACGACAGAATCCTTCGGGTAGGAGGAGGCGACAGCTTCCAGCAGTGCAAGCGCTTTCCCGAACGACTGCGCGGCCAGCAGGCTCCTTACTTCGGCGAGTTTCAGCTGCTTCTGCTGCTCCGCAAGATCCTCGCGGGCCGTGGCGAGCAGTTTGCCAATCTCAGCCTCGCCGGGAAAGTCTGCTTGGAGCTTGCTCAGACAAGCGATGGACTCATCGTAGTGCCGCGCCGCTAGTAGCGTGCGGGCCTGCGCGAGTCCCTCTCGTTTTCGCTGCTCGGACTGCTCTTTCCCTGCAGACTCCAGCAGCTTGGCAATCCCCGTCTCGCCTGGAAAGTCTGCTTGGAGCTTGCTCAGCACAGCGATGGACTCGTCGTAGCGCCGCGCCGCCAGTAGCGTGCGACCCTGAGTAAGTCCCTCTCGTTTTCGTTGCTCGGCCTGCTCTTTGTGTGCGGACTCCTGCAGCCTCCGGATCTCTTCTTCTTCTGGGAACTCCTTTTGCAATGAAGCCAGCAGTACCAGGGACTGCTCATAATTCTTAGAGGCCAGGAGGTTCCGCGCTTCTCCCAAGGACTGCAGTTTTCGCTGCTTGGTTTCATCCTCGCGGACCGCAGCCCTGAGTTTTGCGACCTCCCCATCGCCGGCAAACTGTTTTTCCAAGGTTGTCAGTAAGGCGGTACATTCTTGGTAGCGACGCGACGCCAGCAGGCTCCGTGCTTCCTCCAAGCGCTGCTGCTTCTGGTGCTCCGCTTGCTCTTCGCGAGTCGCTCGACGCAGGCTCTGGATTTCTTCATCACCCGGAAACTGCCTTTCCAAACGGCTCAATACCGTGGTGCATTCGTCGTAGCGCCGATCCGCCAAAAGTTTTCGGGCCTCGGTTATCCCCCGTTGCCGGCGCAGCTCGGCTTGATTCTGGTGGGCGCTTTCCAGGAGCTTCGGAATTTCTTGTTCGTCCGGGAACTCCCGGCTTAGAGAAGTCAGCAGAGAGATACACGCGTCGTATTGCCCCGTTGCCAGGACGCTTCTTGCCTCAGCCAAGGCCTGCAGCCGGCGCTGGTTGGTTTGGTCTTTACGTACATCTTCCAGAAGCCCGGGTATTTCTTCATCGTGTGGAAATCGTTTCAGCAACTCGGCAAGCAGAGCCAAGCATTCTTCATGGCGCCCGGCAGCGAGCAGATTTCGGGACTCCAGCAAGCTTTGCTGCTTCTGCTGCTCCGCCTGGTCTTCGCGGACCGTCTCGAGCAGCCTCAGGACCTCCTCTTCATTCGGGAATTCCTTGTCCAAATCGGCCAGGAGCTTCACGCATTCGCCGTAGTTCTGGTGTGTCCAGAACTCCCGCGCCTGTCGCAAGCTCTCGAGAAGGCGACGGCGTTTTTCACGCTCGGCCTTTTCCTTAATGACTTGTTGCTGGAGACTGTTCGCCTGCGCATGGGAAGGTTCCGCTTGCAACACTTTGGCTAGCAGAACTTCCGCTTCATCGGGCAAGCCCTCCGCCAAGTTTTGCTTCGCCGCTTCCAACCATTCCGCCAGCAGTCGAGCGCGATCAAGTTCCCTCAGGATGGCGCGCTCCAGGTCTTGGGCTGGGGCGAAGGTCGAGTCCAGTTGCAGGGCATTTTCGGCTTCTACCCTGGCTTGTTGGATTTTTCCTTCTTCGAGAAGCGCCTGCCCTTTTTCCACATATTGTTGGGCTTTGGGCCGGTTCAGAATTCGTTTAAGCGCGGCGTTGGCCCTCTCCAGCAAGCCCCTGGCCTGTTGGTTGCCAGACTCGACTTGCAGGGCTTGACGCAAGAGCTCGCGAGCTTGGGCGAACTGCTCTTGCTCGATGAGTAGACGGCCCTGGCCCACCAGGTCAGCGACAAATTGCGACTGGAGCGTTTTGCAAATCGGATCCAACTCGAGGAGCACGTCCTCCATGGACTGGTATCGTTCGCCCGGAGACTTCTGCAGAATCTTGGAGAGAATCACTTCGAGCTCAGAGGGGCAATCCGGCACAAACTTCCTCAGTGGGCTGGGCTGTTCGTTGCAGATGCAGTGCATGAGACTCGCCGGGGTCGGTCCGGTGAATGGCCTTTGATAGCTGAGCAGCTCATAAAGCAATACTCCGAAAGACCAGATGTCGGAGCGTTCGTCCGCATGCTCGCCGTGATATTGCTCCGGAGACATGTAGGCGAAGGTGCCGATCAACATGCCTGTCTGGGTTTTGGAAGTTTCCAGCACACGGGCGATGCCAAAATCAACCACCTTTACCGTGCCGTCCTTACCGACCATCACGTTCCCGGGTTTGATGTCGCGGTGAACAATACCGCGCTTATGCGCATAATCGAAGGCCCGGCAAGCTTGCATGGCGTAAACAAGCTTCAAGGTTAAGGGAAGCGCGGAGCGCTGGGCGATTACCTGCTCGAGATTTTCTCCCTCCACCAACTCCATGGCGATATAGGGAAGGTTTCCGGCTTCACCCATGTCATAGATGGTTACGATGTTGGGGTGCTGCAGTCCGCCAGCCGACTGAGCCTCACGGTAGAAGCGTTCGAGCAGTGCCGGATCGTCCGCCACGCCGGTCGTGATGGTCTTGAGAGCGACAAGTCGGTTGATAATCGGATCGCGAGCGCGGTAGACCACTCCCATCGCGCCGTGTCCCAACTCTCCGAGAACCTCGTATTTGCCCAACTTTCTCAACGCGCACTCCGACGGCGGCGATAGCCTCGGGCGGCGCAAGACACCCGGGACTGATCAAGGGCTGGGACGGTGAGCCGGGGACCGTCCGTCGGGTGCAGCGATCTCCGAGAGACAGTTTGGCTGAAGGACTCGAGCCGCCTTAGATTTCGAAGGAAAACGTCAATCATGACGAGCAGCCCTTGTTGGTTCGGTCGGGTCACACCACCACATCGAGCCAAAACGGAGTCTCCGGTGGTCCAGCATGGAACGCAGCCGGTCGGTGTTGTAGTGAGCAGAATAGTCCCAAAACCCTGCAAATGTGTCAATTAAATGGAGATCTGACGCTCCGAGATCAACGACGGCACGTTGCGGTGTTGCCTTCCTCTAGTCGGGAGAGAGTCGGCGTCCTGATATTGCGTTTTTCGAAGTTCAATAGCCCGGCCCGATACCCTTGTCTACGCTTCAAGCGACACGTCGCGATGCCACCTGCAAGACTGAGGGCCAAGATGGAGTCGCTGTCTCCTTCTTGTAGGACTCTTTCATTGCCCGCAACATGCCAGCGTAACCCGGCGCCCCTAGATTAATGTTAGCGCAAACCGGAGATCCCACCGCGGTACGCTGCGGGTTCGATATCCCGATGCCACAACCCTTCCTAGCTTTCGATTATGCCTTGTGCGTAGCGGCGTTTTTTCCGGCGGGCATCGCCGTGGTGCCCTTGATGACAACTTGGATTCGCTGAGCGCAAGCCTTCAGATTTCCGCCCGCCTAAACTGCCGCCGCTAAGTTGGCGTGGTCCTCATCTAAGTTGTTTATTCGCAATAGGCGGACTACTATTGGGGCCATCGGACCATTGGCCACACGCTCGCGGCCAGTGTTCCGGCACTAATATGGCCGTTGGCGCGACGACATTTCGGAGATTTGGTTGCCTCGAGGTGATCGCTGCCCTCTTTCTGGCAAGTGCTGCCGGAGCTCAAGTATCCTCGCCGCAGTCCCAGCCGGCACAATCGGCACCCTCCGCGCCGCCGCCCCCGGCGCAATCGCAAGACCCTCCTTGCTCCGACGTTCGTCCCATCTTGAAGCGCGGCGCACAGCCGCCTCTGCCTCCCTGTCCGGACCCGCCCCCAGTCGCGTCTCCCCCCGCGGACTCCGTACCCACGCGTTCGCTCACCTTGATCGAAAAGGCCAGAGAGGCAGCGTTCGAGTTTTCAGAGAAGCTTCCCGACTTTATTTGCAAGGAGTTCATGGCGCGGTCTACCCAACGAGGCCGCACGGAGGAAATACCGCTGGACGTGGTTTCGGCTGAAGTCATTTACGATCACGCTCAGGAAAGTTATCGCAACGTGAAGATCAACGACCGCCTTACGGACAAGAGCCTGCAGGAAGTCGGTGGGTCGTGGTCCACCGGAGAATTTGCGTCCACACTGCTGGAACTTTTTAGCCCCGATACGTACGCGCAGTTCCGGTCCGGCGGTGCATCTTCCATTTCGGGTTTCAGCGCCCAGGTTTACGACTTTCAAGTGCGGGGTGAGAATTCACACTGGAAGGTGCAAGCCGGTTCCCAGACTCTGGCCACGGCTTACGGAGGGTCCGTATGGGTGGATCCAAAAACCGCGCGCGTCCTGCGAATCGAGATGCAGGCCCGCAACATACCGTCAGATTTCCCGATGGATACGATCGAATCCGCGGTTGATTATTCGTATGTGATGATTGGCGGGACGTCGTTTTTGCTTCCCGTCCATGCCGAGAGCTTGGGTTGTGAACGGGGTACCAGCTACTGCAGCCACAACATCATTGACTTCCGCAACTATCACGAATACAAAGTCGATTTTAAGATTGGTCCGTAAGGATAGAGGTTCACTCGATTCATTGGGACGCGTGTGGAATTCTGGCAGCCGGGGACCAGTGGCAACGCTCGGCCTGTAGCTCCCCCGCCCGCTTACGCAGTATTTTTAGCGCCCGGAGGTCCACATGCTTTGGTTATACGAATCCTTTTTTCCCGTGGTGTGGATCGCCTTCCTTCTCTACTGGCAAATCAAAGCCACCGATACCAAAACCACTCAACGTCTCGAGCCCTTAGCCTCGCGCATCCTCCGCGTCCTCACCATCCTGATCGCGATCGTCCTACTCTCGACAACTCGCATCCCGCTCCCCTGGCTCTACCTTCCGCTCTGGCCCTCTGGTTTTTGGCCCTTCTGGCTGGGAGCCGCCGTCACCGTCGCCGGCATTGTTTTCGCCGTCTGGGCGCGCGAGCACCTCGGTAGGAACTGGAGCCGCTCCGTCACCATTAAGCAGGGCCACGAGCTGATCACCACCGGTCCCTATGCCGTGGTCCGTCACCCAATCTACACCGGCACTCTGGCCGGGTTTCTTGGCATGGCGATTGCCATCTCCGAGGTGCGCGGGTTCATCGTTTTCGTCCTCATGTTCCTCGTGTTCTGGTTCAAGCTCCGCTTGGAGGAGCAGTGGATGCGCTCCCAGTTTGGGGAGGCGTATGCTGCCTATTCCCGACACACCGCCGCCCTGGTGCCCTACCTCCTCTGATCGCCTGCACCCCGAAACGCACTGCTCCCCGGGGCGAAGATGTCTCAAGAGGTCCGGTGTGAACAGCTTCGCGTCTTCGATGGTGATCCCGGTTTCGTCCGTGATGGAAGGAAGCGTGTCCCAGTTCGAGAAGGTTGTAGCCGTACCCGCTAGCGTGTACTCCTTGCGGATGAGGGCAACTCTAACCAGAGAGGAATCGGCACCAAACTAGAGCATTGGGGTGCGCAGGACTGAGGTTTTTGCGGAACAGCTGGCTCCGAACGCCAAAGAAAAACGTACACACGACCACACAGAAAGCTCCTAGAGGAACCAGCCGGAATCGTTCATTGGTCGCGCAAAGCGATGAGAGGATCCGTACGGGTTGCACGCCGCGCCGGAACGTAGCAGGCAAGGAACGCGACGGCGGCAAGGGCGGCCGAGATCGCAGTGAAGGTAATCGGGTCGAAGGGACTGACACCGAAAAGCATGCTGCGGACAAATCGCGTCAGGGCCGCGGCCCCGATCAGACCAATAGGCAAACCGATGGCTACGAGCTGCATACCTTCTCCGATGGCCATGTTAAGGATGTGCGTGCGTTGTGCGCCAAGCGCGAGACGAATGCCAATTTCGCGCGCGCGCTGGCTGAAGGAATAGGACATCACGCCATAGATTCCGATGGCCGCAAGTAGCAGGGCCGCTGCTGCAAAAACGCCCAGAAGTTCGAGAGCGAAGCGCCGGTCTGCCACGGACCTGGCGATGATTTGTTCCATGGAGCTGATGCTGTGCACCGGAACGTTGGGGTCAACGGCCTCAACCTCGTGGCGCACCGCTTCGCCCAGGCTTTCCACTCCGCCCCTGCCACGGAGAAACACCACCGCGTTGACGGGCGCGAACTGTCCCAAGGCGACATAAATATGAGGCACGCTGGGAGCCTCAAAACCGTCCGACTTTATATCGCCAGCTACGCCGACAATGGTGAGCCCCTGCAAACCTCGTCCAAATCCAAACTTCAACTCTTGCCCGAGGGGATTCTCGCCCGGCCAATACCGTCGCGCGAGGGTCTGGTCAATCACCGCAACCGGTTTAGACTTATAGGTGTCAAACGGGGCGAAATTTCGCCCTGTGATCAAAGGAACTTCCATGGTGCGAAAATATTCCGCGTCGACCACGGCGATGTCCGCCACTGGCCCACTCTCCGACTCCGCGGCACGCCCTTGAATGGAAAATGGAGAGTAGTTCCTCCCGGAATTCATGGGCAAGGTGTCGTTGCCGGAAAGCGACGACTGCTCCACGCCAGGCAGCGCGGACACGCGGCGCGCGACCTCGAGAAGAAAATCGGCGCGCTTCTCTTCGACGCTATAAGGATCATTGGCAGGATTGTTGGAGATCGGAATCCAGATTTGCACCGTGGTCAGATGGCTGGGGTTGAATCCCGGACGCACTTCGAGCACCCGCCAGAAACTTCGCAGTAGAAGCCCCGCGCCCGCCAGCAAAATGATCGAGAGCGCTACCTC
>JGI12635J15846_10006441_pt1 | contig 10078 bp, 7 predicted proteins | sample BlaSpr_A8_OM2_M2_FD_15846 | JGI IMG/M metagenome (IMG submission 15846)
GGTGGCGACACCATTGATTCCCCGGGTTACGATTTGCTCGCCCTCGTGACCGGCTCGGAAGGAATGCTGTGCGTAACCACCGAGGTGACGGTCAGACTGCTGCCAACTCCCATCAAGGCTCGCGCGGTTCTCGCTTCGTTTGATCAGATTGAACAAGCGGGGCAGGCGGTCGCCGATGTGATTGCGGCCGGGATTATCCCGGCCGGCATGGAGATCATGGACAAGGCGATCATTCATGCGGTGGACGCCTACCTGCACATCGGCTATCCCCTCGACGCAGAGGCTATCCTGATCGTCGAGTCCGACGGCACAGATGAAGAGGTCGAGGACGAGATCGTGAAGATCAACGCGATACTGGAGCGCGCCGGCGCTGCAGAACTGCGTGTGTCACAGTCCGAGCAGGAGCGATACAGGTTCTGGTCCGGCCGCAAGGCGGCTTTCCCGGCGGTCGGACGCCTGACGCCGGACTACTACTGTATCGACGGCACAGTGCCTCGCAAGCGACTGGCGGAAGTGCTGCGCGGTATCCGCGAGATGGAGCAGAAGTACGGGCTGCGCTGTGCCAACGTGTTTCACGCCGGCGACGGCAACCTGCATCCTCTCATCATGTTCGACGCCAGCGTGCCGGGGGAGACCGAGCGCACCGAGGCTTTCGCCGCCGAGATCCTGGAGCTTTCGGTACAGGTGGGCGGGACTATCACCGGCGAGCATGGCGTCGGCGTGGAAAAGATCAACCAGATGTGCGTGCAGTTCGCGGAAGCCGAGCTGAAGATGTTCCACGGCGTCAAGGACGCTTTCGACGGCCCGGGGTTACTCAATCCTGGCAAAGCCGTGCCTACGTTGCGCCGCTGCGCCGAATACGGGCACATGCACGTGCACGCCGGGAAGCTGCCGCACGCCGATTTGCCGCGATTCTAGGAGCCTGGCGGACTTGAAGAATCGAAGCGAAAAAGTAGCTGGGCGAGGACAGATTTTGACGATTTCGCCGGCCCATAGTTGCTGTATCGGCCAAGAGAGCGGCGAAACCAGGAAGGTTGAGAATGTTGTTTTGTTACCGCTCAGACGCTTTTGCAGCCAATTTCGTTTAGGTCCGCCCAGCCCTGAAAGCAGCTGACCAATGACCGGCGACATTCAAGGCTTCCAGGAACTTATCCGGGAAGCCGCGGCGAAGAAGACACCGCTCAACATTCGTGGCGGCGGAACGAAGGCCTTTTACGGGCGGGAGACCACGGGTGATTTCTTCGATACGCGCGGCTACGCCGGTATCGTCGATTATGAGCCGACGGAACTGGTCGTCACCGCGTGCTGCGGAACGCCGCTTGCCGATCTGGAATGTTTGCTAGCCCAACGTGGGCAAATGCTTGCTTCCGAACCGCCGCACTTTGGCGACGCGACGATTGGCGGCGCTGTTGCGACTGGACTCTCGGGGCCGCGGCGTGCGACCAGTGGCGCGACCAGGGATTTCGTGCTTGGCGTCCGCGTGGTGGACGGACGCGGGCAGGACTTGAGTTTCGGCGGCCAGGTGATGAAAAACGTCGCCGGCTACGATGTCTCCCGCCTAATGGTAGGCAGCCTCGGCACGCTAGGCGTGATTGCCGAGGTATCTCTGAAGGTACTGCCAATCCCTCCTGCCAGCCAAACGTTGGTCCGTGAAGTGAGCGAGACCGACGCCGTGGTGCTAATGAACGAGTGGGCGGGCAAGCCCTTGCCGATCACCGCAACCTGCTACACGGACGGCAAACTGTTCGTCAGATTGTCAGGTGCCGGTACAGCGGTAGCGGCCGCCCAGGCGCAGATCGGCGGCGAGAGCAAACATGACGACCGTCCATTCTGGGAAAGTATTCGTGAGCAGCAGCACGAGTTTTTTCGGGGCGGTGAAGATCTGTGGCGGCTTTCGGTGCCACCCACAACACCGCCGCTGGGGTTGCGTGCGACACTGATCGAGTGGGGCGGCGCACAACGCTGGATACGTGGAAACGGGGACAGTTTGAAGATTCGGCAAACGGTGGCCAGCGCCCGTGGCCATGTAACGCTATTCCGTTCGAGCGGCGTGCGCGAGACCGTCTTCACGCCGCTCAGCCCTGCGCTGGCGACGATTCATCGAAACCTGAAGCAGCAGTTCGACCCGCACGGTATTTTCAATCCCGGACGCATTTACACGGACCTGTAGTCGTGGAAACACATCTCGCTGACTGGATCAAGGATACACCGCAGGGCAAGGAAGCGGAGGCCATCCTGCGCAGTTGCGTGCACTGCGGCTTTTGCACAGCGACGTGCCCCACCTATCAATTGCTCGGCGACGAGCTGGACGGACCACGCGGCCGCATTTATCTTATCAAGCAGATGCTCGAAGGAGCAGAGGTCACCAAAACGACCCAACTTCACCTCGATCGTTGTCTGACCTGCCGCAACTGCGAGACGACATGCCCATCGGGCGTGCAGTACGGCCGCTTGGTCGACATCGGCCGCGACATCGTCGACAAGCGCGTGCCGCGAACCGGCAGTGATCGCATCCAGCGCAGGATGTTGCTGGAACTGCTGCCGCGTTCCTGGCTGTTCGGTCCGGCGCTCAAGCTCGGCCAGATGATGCGGCCACTCTTGCCAGGCGTGTTGAAAGACAAGGTGCCGCTTGCATCGCAAGCTGGTCCGTGGCCCAAAGCCCAACATGCGCGCAAGATGCTCGTCCTCGCCGGCTGCGTGCAGCCCACCATGGCGCCGGACATCAACGCCGCGACAGCGCGGGTGCTGGACCGCCTGGGTATTCAGCTCGTCGAAGCCGTGCGGGCCGGCTGCTGTGGGGCGCTGCGCTACCATTTGAACGAACAGGACGCCGGGCTCAACGACATGCGCCGGAACATCGACGCCTGGTGGCCCTGCATCGAACAGGATGCTGAAGCGATTGTCATGACTGCCTCTGGATGCGGGGTGATGGTGAAAGAGTACGGCCATCTGTTGCAACACGATCCGCGCTACGCCGCGAAAGCTAAGCGCGTTTCGGCGCTCACCAAGGACATATGCGAAGTCCTCGCCGAGGAGCGCGCGCCGCTTCAACCGGCGCTCGCCTCACCTTGGCCTGATAACCTGCCCAGGAGGATCGCATTCCATCCTCCCTGTACGCTGCAGCATGGCCAGAAGATTCGCGGTGTTACTGAACAGCTTCTTACCGCGGCAGGGTTCGAGTTGCAGCCGGTCATGGACGCGCACTTGTGCTGCGGCTCAGCCGGAACGTACTCCGTGCTGCAGCCTGAACTGTCGAAGCAGTTGCGCCAGAACAAGCTAAAGAATTTAGAGGCAACCGAACCCGACGCGATCGCGACGGCTAACATTGGCTGCCTGACCCATCTTCAGGCGGGGACAGCGAACACGGTCAAGCACTGGATCGAGTTGCTCGACGTGCGGACGTCGGAGCGCGCCTGAGCGTGGCCGTTAACCTGACGAATGGCCGCTCATGCCGTGCGTTACCCGCAGCGCGGGGTTCATACGCTGTACACCTTGAAACTATTGTGGAGTGTGACTCATGGCCAAGATGACCGCGGCGGAAGCCGCTGTTCAGGTGATGGAGAAGGAAGGCATCGATCAGGCATTCGGTGTCCCTGGCGCCGCGATCAATCCCTTGTATGCGGCTATTCGTCGGCGCGGCAGCATCGCCCATGTGCTTGCGCGTCACGTCGAAGGCGCCTCGCACATGGCCGAGGGCTACACCCGCGCTCGGGCCGGCAACATCGGCGTGTGCATCGGCACGTCCGGACCGGCGGGTACCGACATGATCACCGGCCTCTATTCCGCTCAGGGCGACTCGATTCCGATTCTCTGCATTACCGGCCAGGCGCCCAGGGCTCGTCTGTACAAGGAAGATTTCCAGGCGGTCGATATCGAGTCCATTTCCAAGCCGGTCACCAAATGGTCGGTGACAGTGCGCGAACCGGCGCTGGTACCGCGCGTCTTCCAGCAAGCCTTCCATGTGATGCGTTCCGGCCGGCCGGGCCCGGTGCTGATCGATCTACCCTTCGACGTGCAGATGGGGGAGATCGAGTTTGATGTCGATACCTACGAGCCGCTACTTGTCTACAAGCCCAAGGCAACGCGTGCACAGATCGAAAAAGCGCTTGCCATGCTTAGCAAGGCCGAGCGGCCACTGATTGTGGCCGGCGGCGGCATCATCAATGCCGACGCCTCGCCGCTGCTCGTCGAATTCGCCGAGATCAGCGGCGTTCCGGTCATTCCCACGCTCATGGGCTGGGGCACGATTCCCGACGATCATCCGTTGATGGCCGGCATGGTTGGGCTGCAGACCTCTCACCGCTACGGCAACGCCACCATGCTCGCGTCCGACTTCGTGCTGGGCATCGGCAACCGCTGGGCGAACCGCCATACGGGTTCGGTCGAGGTCTATACCAAGGGTCGCAAGTTCGTCCATGTCGATATCGAGCCCACCCAGATCGGCCGCGTGTTCAATCCCGATTATGGCGTCGTTTCGGACGCCAAGGCGGCGCTCGAATTGTTCGTGGAAGCTGGCAGGGAGTGGAAGGCTGCAGGGAGGTTCAAGGATCACGGCGAGTGGGTTGCGCAATGCCGCGAGCGCAAACGCACCATGCTGCGCAAGACCAACTACGAGAACAAACCGATGAAGCCGCAGCGCGTGTATCAGTGCATGAACAACGCCTTCGGCAAGGACGCGTGTTACGTCAGCACCATCGGCTTGTCGCAGATCGCCGCAGCGCAGTTCCTGCACGTTTATAAGCCGCGTCACTGGATCAACTGCGGTCAGGCAGGCCCGCTGGGTTGGACCATACCGGCGGCGCTGGGGGTGGTCGTGGCCGATCCCAGCCGCAAGGTGATCGCGCTCTCGGGGGACTACGACTTCCAGTTCATGATCGAGGAGCTTGCCGTGGGTGCGCAGTTCAAGCTGCCCTATCTGCACATCGTCGTGAATAACTCTTACCTGGGGCTCATCCGCCAGTCCCAGCGGGGTTTCGACATGGACTACTGCGTGCAGCTGTCCTTCGAAAACATCAATGCGCCCGAGGTTGAAGGCTACGGCGTGGACCATGTTGCCGTGGTCGAGGGCCTCGGCTGCAAGGCCATCCGCGTGCGCAAGCAGGAAGAAATCGACCCGGCCATCGAACAAGCGGGAAAGTGGATGGCCGAGTACAAGGTGCCGGTAGTGATCGAGATAATTCTCGAGCGGGTGACCAACATCTCCATGGGTACGGAGATCGACAAGATCGTCGAGTTCGAGGAACTCGCAGCCGGCCCCGAAGACGCGCCCTCGGCGGTTGGCCTGCTGGACTGAAAGCGACGTAGAAGGAAATATGCTATGCCGAAGTTCAATGCCAATCTGACCATGCCGTTTAACGAAGTCCAGTTCCTGGACCGCTTCGAAGCTGCCGCCAACGCGGGCTTCAAGGGAGTGGAATATCTGTTTCCCTATCCCTACCAAAGGGAGGAATTGGCCGAGCGCCTTGCAAAGCATGGTCTGACTCAGGTCCTGCACAACCTGCCGGCGGGTGACTGGGCTGCCGGGGAGCGTGGCATCGCAACGATTCCGGGCCGAGAGAAAGAGTTCCAGGATGGCGTAGGCAAGGCGATCGAGTACGCCACAGCGCTTGGCTGCAAGCAGGTCAACTGCCTGGCCGGCATTCCGCCAAAGGATGCCTCCGCCGACAAAGTGCGCGAGACCTTCGTGAAGAATCTCAAATTCGCCGCCTCCAGCTGCAGGAGACGCGCATTCGCCTGTTGCCTGCGCGCCGCACGGCGGCAAGGAATGGGACCATTCGGCGATGGTGCGTGCACTCAAAAAAATGGCCAACTTCGACATCGGCCAGAAATCCTAGCTTCACCGAGACCTGGTGAAGACGTTGTGGCGAGCGACCAAGCGCTAGGCGCTAGCGCGAACGACGAGATTCACAAAATAGATGGGCGAGGAGGAGCGAGTGAGCAACGAAACCATCCAGTCGCGCAATAGGTTTGTTTTTAAGTTCTGAGAGGAGTGGCAATGATGAATCAGCCTCCCCGGGAACTGCTGAGGAAAATGTTCGACGCTGCGGTGAACGCCGCCCAGCCGGAACACTGCATCCCGCCTCATCTGCCCGCACTGCCACGCGGCCGGCTGCTCGTCATCGGCGCCGGCAAGGCGTCGGCGGCGATGGCCAAGGCGGTCGAGGAGCACTGGGCGGGCGAGCTCTCCGGCCTCGTTGTTACCCGCTACGGCTACGCGGCTCCGTGCCGGCGCATCGAAATCGTCGAGGCCGCGCATCCGGTGCCCGATGCGGCGGGGCTCATGGCGGCGCGGCGCATCCTGGATCTGGTGCAGCGCCTGAGCACGGAGGACCTGGTGTTGTGCCTGATCTCGGGCGGTGGCTCTTCGTTACTCGTGTTGCCTGCCGAGGGCCTGACGCTGGAAGACAAGCAGGCCGTCAACATGGCACTCCTAAAGTCGGGCGCGAGCATCAGCGAAATGAACTGCGTGCGCCGCCACCTGTCGACCATCAAGGGCGGACGGCTGGCAGCCGCGTGTCACCCCGCCAAGGTCGTGACCCTGCTGATTTCCGACGTACCCGGCGATAACCCTATAGATATCGCCTCCGGGCCGACCGTGCCCGATCCCACCACTTGCGCCGACGCGCTGGACATCATCAAACGCTACGGCATCGAAGTGTCGCGAAAGGTCGTCAATATTCTCGAAAGCGGCCGCGGCGAAACGGTGAAACCCGGCGATCCCCGTCTTGCCGGCATCGATACGCGCATGATCGCCACACCGCAGATGGCCCTCGAAGCCGCCGCCGCCGTCGCGCGCGACGCTGGCATTCCGGCCCACATTCTCGGCGACAGTATTGAAGGGGAGGCACGCGACGTAGGCAAGGTCATTGCCGGCATCGCGCTGCAGGTGGCACAACGGGGCCAGCCCTTTGCCCCGCCGTGCATACTGCTGTCCGGTGGCGAGACCACCGTCACCGTGCGCGGTAGCGGACGCGGCGGACGCAACGTCGAATTTCTGCTCTCATTGGGAGTTGCTCTGGACGGCCACGCGGGCATCTTCGCCATCGCCGGCGATACCGACGGCGTGGATGGGCAGGAGGAGATTGCCGGTGCGACCCTCAGCCCCGACAGCCTGGCGCGCGCCTGGGCCAAGGGAATCCGGCCCAAGGACAGCCTCGCCAACAATGACGGCCACGGCTTCTTTGGGGCGCTGGGAGACTCATTAGTGACCGGCCCGACAATGACTAACGTAAACGACTTCCGTGCGGTTCTGATAGCGCAGTAACCCCTTCGCTGAAAGATGAACCCATCATGAGAGGCGCTCGTAGCGCCAGGATTGTAGCCACCCTGGGACCGGCCAGTTCCGAGGCGATCCGCGCATTGTTCGAGTCGGGGCGGACCGATTCCGCCTCAACTTCAGCCACGTACGCAGGCGGACCACGCGGTGCGACTCGCGATCATTCGCAAACTGGAAAAGGAGTTCAGCCGTTCGATCGACGTGTTGCTCGATCTGCAGGGACCGAAGCTGCGTCTGGGTACGTTCAATGGCAAGGCGCAGCTCGAAGTCGGCGTGCGCTCCCGCCTCGACATGGACAAGACGCCGGGCAGCAGCACCCGGGCACCGCTGCTGCACCTGGAAATTTTTCGCCGCAATTCAGACGGGCTGTGGCTGCATCCCGGTGGACGAGCCAACGCGCACCAACGTGGAGGCGGCATCGTCGGCGCCCCTGCCGGGGATCTGATCAAAGATGACAGACGCAGCGACAACCGCTCCTTCTCCGGTACGCAAGCCGCGCGTCGGTTTGTTCGCGACGTGCCTCATGGACCTGTTTCGGCCAAGCGTAGGTTTCGCTGCGGTGAAGCTATTGCAAGATGCCGGCTGCAGCGTCGAAGTGCCTTCCGCGCAGACCTGCTGCGGCCAGCCGGCGTTGAACAGCGGTGACTTTGCCGATACCCGCGATATCGCCAGGCAGGTCATCGAAACGTTTGCCGGCTACGACTACGTGGTCGGACCGTCGGGCTCGTGCATGGCGACCATCAAGAACGACTATCCGCAACTCTTTGTCGACGATGCTGAGTGGCGCCTGAAGGCGCTCGACCTGTCGCGCCGCAGTTACGAACTGTTGAGCTTTCTCACCGACGTGCTGGGCGTGCGCGAAGTGACAGCCAGCTTCAGTGCAACGGCGACGTATCACGACAGTTGCTCGGGTCTGCGCGGGCTCGGCATCAAAGCCCAGCCACGCGCACTGCTCGCCGGCGTGAAGGGGCTCTCGCTCATCGAAATGGATGACTCGGAGGTGTGCTGCGGCTTCGGCGGCACCTTCTGCGTCAAGTATCCCGACATCTCGCAAAAGATCGTCTCCGACAAGGTAGCCAATATACAGGCGAGCGGCGCCGACACGCTGCTCGGCGGCGATCTCGGCTGTCTGCTCAACATGGCGGGACGGTTGAAACGCCTCGGCAATCCGGTGCGTGTCTATCACACCGCCGAGGTCCTGGCCGGCATGGCCGATCAGGCGGCCCTGGGCGATCCGGAGAAATAGCAATGCAACCACTCAGCCGGCAGTTCAAGCAGCGCGCCACCATCGCCATCAAGGATGCGAACCTGCAGGCGGCGCTCGGCAAGGCGAAGGAAGGCTTCGTGGGCAAGCGCGCTGCGGCGATAGCGGAACTGCCCGAATTCGAGCAACTGCGCGAGGAAGCGAAGGCGATCAAGGACCACACGCTCGCCAATCTCGATTTCTATCTCGAGCGCTACGAGGCGCAGGTGAAGAAATACGGCGGTCACGTCCACTGGGCGAAGACCGCCGAGGACGCGCAGCGCATCGTGCTCGATATCTGCCGCAAGGCCAACGCGAAGACGGTGACCAAGGGCAAGTCGATGGTCAGCGAAGAGTGCGGGATCAACGAGGTCCTTGAAGCGGCCGGCATGGAAGTGGTCGAGACCGATCTGGGTGAATACATCATCCAATTGGCCCACGAGCCACCATCCCACATCATCGCGCCGGCGGTGCACAAGACCAAGGCCCAAGTGTCGGACCTGTTCCACACCCATCACGCGAAGTTCGGCCTGACGAGGCGACTCACCGAAGTCGCCGACCTCGTCAACGAAGCGCGGCAGGTGTTGCGCAAACAATTTTTCCGGGCCGACGTGGGTATCACGGGCGGCAATTTTCTGGTCGCCGAAACCGGATCGAGCATCATCGTCACCAACGAAGGGAACGGCGATCTCACGCAGACGCTCGCGCGAGTGCATATCGTCACTTCGGGCATCGAGCGCGTCGTCCCGACGCTGGACGATGCGACGACTTTCCTGCGCCTGCTTGCCCGCAGCGCCACGGGCCAAGAGACCGAGACCTACACGACCATCAGTACGGGTCCGCGGCGGTCGGGTGACCTTGACGGCCCGGAGGAATACCATGTCGTGCTGGTGGATAACGGCCGCTCGCGAATGCTCGGGGGCCAGTTTCGCGATATGCTGCGCTGCATCCGTTGTGGCGCTTGCATGAATCACTGTCCGGTGTATGGCGCCATCGGCGGACACGCCTACGGCTGGGTCTACCCCGGGCCGATGGGCTCTGTATTGACGCCGCTCTTCACCGGCCTGGATGTGGCCTACGACCTGCCGAACGCCTGCACGTTGAACGGTCGTTGCCAGTCCGTGTGCCCGGTCAAGATCCCGCTGCCCGACTTGCTGCGCGAGTTGCGCCATCGCCAATACGAAGAAAAGATCACCCCGGCGTATCAGCGACTGGCACTCTCCGCCTGGGCGTTCCTCGCCAAGCGCCCACGCCTCTACCACGCCGTGATGCGCATTCCGGTCGGCGTATTGGGTTGGTTCGGGCGTGGCAGGGGAAGCTTCGCGAGTCTCCCGCTGGCATCGGCCTGGACCAGGAGCCGCGAGATGCCGGCGCCGCAGGGCAAGACCTTCCAGCAGGCCTGGCGCGAACGCATGGAGAATCGTGATGAGCGACGGACGTGAAGAGGTCCTGAGATCCGTTCGCGTGTCACTTAATCGCGAACGGCCAACTCCGGAGGAACGGGACCGGCTGGAGGCGCGCATCGCGACGCTGCGGCGCCATACTCGTCCGGCGTTCGA
>JGI12635J15846_10006443_pt1 | contig 10077 bp, 8 predicted proteins | sample BlaSpr_A8_OM2_M2_FD_15846 | JGI IMG/M metagenome (IMG submission 15846)
CCGGCAATTTTACCAAGATCGTGCAACGGCTGCCGGTCAAGATCGTGGTGACGCCCGGGCAACCTTTGGCTAAGCTCCTGCGCGTGGGGCTGTCGGTCGAGACCACCATCCATACGGGACTGGAGGACGTCGTGGACGAACAGCGCAGATCAAGCGATCGTGTGACCGGGCATCATTAGTGCGTGCCTTGCGTCTTGTGGCATGCCTCTCCGGTCCGCTGTTGGGCATCGGGCTGACCGGCTGCATCGTTGGGCCGGACTTCCAGAACCCGGAGATAAGAGAAGCACCCCGGCGGTCGGCGTCGGATGGCGGAAGCGTGCCCAGCCGGACCGTCGAGGGTGCGATCGACATCGTCTGGTGGAAAAGCTTCCGGGACGTTCAGTTGTCGTCGCTCGTCGAAAGGTTGGTGGCCCAAAACCTGGACCTCGAGACGGCCGCGGAACGCGTGATCCAGAGCGTGGCGCAGCGCCAGGTCGCAGCCTCTCAGGGACTGCCGCATATCGACGGGCAATCATCGACGACTTATAATCGCCAGAGCCCGAACGGCACGCTGTCCTTGCTCACCCCCGCACCCGGCGCGCCTTTGGAATACGTCCTGTTTCATGAAGGCTTGACGTCATCATGGCAGTTGGACCTGTTCGGTCGCGTTCGGCGAGCGGTGGAGGCAGCCGACGCCAACACCCTGGCGGCCGTGGAGAACCGGCACGGCGTCGCGCTCGCGGCGGTCGCCGAACTGGCGCAAAGCTATATCCAATTGCGCGGAACACAGACCCGTCTCGGGATCGCAAAACGCAATCTCGGCCTTGCCGGAGAAAACGTGGAGCTTGTGAATACGCGTTTCGGCAGCGGCGTCGCCACGACGCTCGACCTGGCGCAAGCCCGGGCTCAACAGGCCACCATTGCCGCAACCCTGCCGCCGCTGCGCATCCAGGAGGCGGAGTTCATCAACGCCATCGGACTGCTGCTGGGCGATGCTCCGCGCGCGCTCGAGGTCGAGTTGCACCGTTCTCAGATACTGCCGCGCGTGCCCGGCAGGGTTCCGGTAGGCCTGCCCGGAACGCTCGTACGCCGCCGCCCGGACGTACGCGAGGCCGAGGCGCAACTGCATGAAGCCACGGCGCAGACCGGCGTCGCGGTGGCGAACTTCTACCCTGACATGACACTGAACGGCGCCCTCAGCGCCGAAAGCTTGCACCTGACCAACCTGTTTTCGCCGACGTCGGCAGCATTCGCTCTGGGGCCATCCGTTTCCATTCCGATCTTTGAAGGAGGGCAGTTGCGGGGCGCCCTGGCGCTGAGCGAATCGCGACAGCGGGAGGCAGCCATTTTCTTTCGGAAAACGGTGTTGCGCGCCTGGAAGGAGGTCGACGACGCCCTGACGGCCTATCGCGAAGCGCAACTCCGGCGNGCCGATGTCGCCCGGTCGGTCACTGAAAATCAGGCCGCGCTGCAAGCCGCCAGGCAACGTTANTCGGAGGGCGCGATCGACTTCCTGAATGTCATCACGACCCAAGCCCAGTTGCTGCAGAGCGAAAATGATCTTGCCGACAGCGACACNCAGATCGCGANANATCTCGTNAATNTTTATCGCGCCCTCGGGGGAGGATGGGAGGTGGCAGATGGCGGCTATGGCGCGGATCGCACGCCGCTCCAGAAGATCGGAATTCCATAGAACTCCGTCACTAGATGGCTGGCGTGCCATGTGCCATGTGCTTGAAGCCGAAACGGCTCTCGGCGATGCCGAAGCGCTCACGAAGGCTGTCGAAACGCCAAAGTGGCAACAACGCCAGATGAAATCCGGCGAGGATGCGTGAACACTTCGAATCCGTCCGCGCGCGCAATGGCCGCAAGGGTGATACCTGCTGCGTCCGCCATGCGAACGGCCAGCGCTGTCGGCGCTGAAACCGACACCATCACAGGCGCGCCAATCACAGCGCTTTTCTGCACCATCTCCACTGAAACCCGGCTGGTGAGAAGTATGATCCCATCGTTCCCTACAACGGACGCTCGCGCTAGTGCACCCGAAAGTTTGTCGAGCGCGTTATGACGGCCAACGTCCTCGCGCAAGGCAACGATGGAGCCGGTGAAATCCCAAAACGCCGCGGCGTGAACCGCGCGCGTCTCGGTGTTGAGTTTTTGAAGCAACGGTAACTTCTGCATGGCAGCCATAATCTGCTCCGACGAGAATTGCTGGCCGTGCCCGACAACAGCCGCGGGACGCATGGCTTCTGCGATTGAATCGAGACCGCATAATCCGCACCCTGTCGGTCCCGCGATATGCCGCCGTCGCTCCTGCAGGCGATCGCCGTTTGGCTTCCTGAGCCACATCCGTAATTCGACACCGTCATTGAGATGCACGATGTCTAACGAATCGATATCAGCAGAAGTGCTGATGACGCCCTCGCTTAGGCTGAAGCCGACCGCAAAATCCTCTAAATCCTGCGGCGTAGTCATCATTACCGCATAAGTCCCACCGTTGTATGTAAGCGCCACTGCGGTCTCTTCCGGGATCGAACGACTGCCTAAGGTGAGACCGCTTTCCCGCCAAATCTGGCGATGAACGATCTGCGCCGGTTCCATCATGAATTTCTCCGATGCATTTCAGGGATCTCCCCTCCCGGCTCGATGTCGCTTGGCAGAAACGGGAAGACGCGCAGGAGGTCGCCGTGGCGGCCGTCCGTATCCTCCTCGGAGAGAACCAAGAAGCCTGACGCTTGCAGCAGTACCGCCAGCCTTGCGGAGCCGTCCAGGCCGCCGCGTTCCGCCCAGATGCATGCGTTTCGCTGGCGCAGGTAGACCGGGAAGAATTCGGTGCGGTCCGACTTCCGGCGCATTGCAAACCCGGCACGTGCGTGGATGGGCGCCGGACCCCCCGCGCCGCCCATCCGGGCCAGCAACGGACGCACGAACCCAATTGCACCGGCCAGCGCGGCCAATGGATTTCCGGGCAGACCGATGAAGACGGCATCTTCGAAGCGCCCAAAGGCAAGCGGTTTCCCGGGCTTCATCGCGACCTTATGTACGGCAAGTTCCGCGCCGAGGTCGCGCAAGGCATCCCGGACGTAATCCTCTTCGCCGACAGAGATTCCTGCCGTGGTCAAAACGAGATCCGCGTCGATGGCCGCATGCCGGAGCGACGACCGCATCGCGGCCACGTCGCCCTCGACGACGGCCATCGTGCGGACGACCGCGCCGCCGGCATGCACCAATGCGGCCAGCATCGGAAGGTTTGCGCCATGGATCTCGCCGGGTGCGAGACTCTCGCGTTCGCCGCGAAGCTCGCGACCGCTCGACAGCAGTGTAACTCGGGGGCGCCGCAGCACCGAAACGTACTGCACACCTTGCGCCGCAAGCACGGCGATATGACGCCAGTCCCAGCGTGGCCCCTTCGGCAATGAGCCTTTGTCCGTGCGGATGTCCTCGCTGCGTCGCCGCACATTGCTTCCGACGGGAGGTACTGCGCCGATCTGCCGGATACTGCCGCGCTGGTAGACGTTTTCTTGCGCGATGACGGCGTCGGCCCCGTCCAGCACCGGCGCGCCGGTCATGATACGGTGCGCGCTGTTGGGACAAAGGCGGCCTGGCGCCTCCCCGGCCGCGGTGCGTCCGATTGTCGGCAGCCAAGCGCCCGTTTTCAGGTCGGCACAGCTCACGGCATAGCCATCTATCGCAGACCTGTCGAAGCCTGGAAGATCAAGGCGCGCTTCGAACGGCGCGGCAATGACACGGCCTGCGCAGTCGACGAGGGGCACAGTCTCGGTTCGGAACGTTGACGGAGCAAGGCTCAGCACATGTTCCACGGCCTCATCGAAGCGAATTCCCCCGGCCGCGCAGCCGAAAGCCGGCTCGTCAGGAATCTCGACGACGCTGCGGCCCGGCATGACTGCCAGCAGCGGTGCGCCAAAGTTGCCAGCGGCGCACGGACTGGTCTCTGCCGTCGCCCCAATCAGCCCATCAATGCCCAGCATCGGTGCAATTGCCCCTAAGGAATACACGCTGGCGGCAGAGATGTTGTCCGACGCTTCGAATACGCGCCGACCTCCGGCCGCTCCGCAGCGTGAACGGATTTTTTCGTGACACACTTGCCTCCAGTGAGTTGGGGAATGGGCATCGCGTCGAAATCCCGGTCCAACGCCGTTAAATGAATTTTGCGCGCCACGCAACTCCGTCTTCATCGCTGCATCCGACGGAGTCTGGTGCGCGTCGCAGAGCCATTACCTACTCCTGGCCGCGTTCTTAAATGCGGGCATACGTTCGGATGAAAGTGAAAGTTGCCGTTCCGTCGGCATTGCCTGAAACACTACGAAGTCAGCTATCGCTTCGATATCGTCGAGCGCAAGAGCGGGGATGGTCGCCGGCAGAGGCACTGACATGTCGGCCGCAATCGCGACCACCGACGGGTCGTCCGGATAGATTAGAGGCTTACCGAGCGAGGGGCGGTAAACCTCAATCTTGATCGACGTCGTTCGCTTGAATCCTTCGACTAGTACCAGGTCCACGGGGGCCAGCCTTGCCAACAATTCGCCCAGGTCCGGCTCGGGGTGGCCGCGCAGTTCGTGCATAAGCGCCCACCGATTGCCGGACGCCACCAAAACCTCGGTGGCGCCGGCAGAGCGATGGGCGTAGGAGTCTTTGCCGGGTTTATCGATGTCGAAACCATGATGGGCGTGTTTGATCGTGGACACGCTGATACCGCGGGCCGTCAACACCGGGATGAGCCGCGTTATCAGCGTTGTCTTGCCGGAGCCGCTCCACCCGGCGAATCCGATGGTGTTGGGGGTCCGCACCTAACTACCCGAAGCACGGATAAGAACCGGCGTCGACTTGTAGGAGGGCGTCCCGGATTTGGCGTCGTAGTGATCGAGCGCCACCAGGACATTCGCCTCCGGATAATAGGCTGCGATCGAACCCTGCGCGATATTGAAGGCGACCGCCGTCAGGTTGCGCATGACACGCTTGCCCGGTTCCGATCCCGCATCGGGCACGACGCTGATATCGACGAGATCGCCATGCTCCAGCCCGCGGCTGGCGAGGTCGCGTTCGTTGACGAACACGACATCACGGCGCCCCGTAATTCCGCGATAGCGATCGTTCATGCCGTAGATCGTCGTGTTGTACTGATCATGGCTTCTGATTGTCGCGAGCGTAAGCGCTTCACGATCGGCCATATGCGGGTTTTCATCGAGCCCGGGATAGAGAAGAAAATTGGCCTTCCCCGTCGGGGTTAGCCACTCGCGCTCCGATGCAGCCACATACAGTCGAAATCCGCCCGGCTTCTGGATGCGCGCATTGAAGTCCGCGAATTCTGGGAACACCGCCTCGATGGAATCGCGTATCTTTCCGTAATCGGAAATCATTTTCGCCCATCCAACCCGCGTGTTCGGCAATGTGGCCAGCGCGATCCCTGCGATGATTGCCGGTTCTGACCTGAGGTGCTCGGACGCGGGCTTCAGTCCGCCGCGCGAAGCGTGGACCATCGACATTGAATCTTCCACCGTAATCGACTGGGGACCGGCCGCCTGGATATCAGTCTCCGTACGCCCCAGGCAGGGAAGAATGAAGGATTGTTTCGCCAGCAGCAAATGCGAGCGATTGAGCTTGGTGGCGATATGCACCGCGAGATCGAGGTTCCGCATCGCCTTGAAGGTAACTTGCGGATCGGACATCGCAACCGCGAGATTGCCGCCCAGACAGACCAGCGCCTTCGAGCGCCCGTCCCGGATCGCCTCGACAGCTTCGATGGCGTTGTGGCCCTTGCTGCGTGGCGGCTCGAACCCGAACACGCGCGCTATTCCGTCGAGAAGCTCGTCATTCGGAATCTCGGTAATGCCGACCGTACGGTCTCCCTGCACATTGGAGTGGCCGCGCAGCGGAGAAATGCCGGCGCCCTTGCGCCCGATGTTGCCGCGGAGCATCAACAGATTGGCGATCTGCTGCACATTGCCGGTACCGTGACGGTGCTGGGTGATCCCCATGCCGTAATTGATGATGACCCGCTCCGCCTTGGCGTAGATATCGCCGACGAACTCGATATCCGATCGTGACAGGCCCGAGGCCTGCTCGATCGCGTTCCAGGAGGTCGCATCAAGGTCGGCCAACAATTCATCGATCCCCGTGGTGTGATCCTTGATGAATTCACGGTCGAGGACACCGGCGCCGCCTTCGGCAAGGCTCTTTGCATCGAGTGACACAAGATGCTTCATGATGCCCTTCAGCACTGCGATATCGCCGCCGACCTTCACCAGATAGTAGGTCGACGCGATCGGCGTCGAACTCAAGGTCAGCATCTCGACAGGATGCTGCGGTGATGTGAAGCGCTCCAGCCCGCGCTCGCGCAGCGGGTTGAATACGATAATCGGCGCGCCTCGTTTTGAAACTTCACGGAGCGTCGTCAGCATGCGCGGATGATTGGTCCCGGGATTGTGGCCGATGCAAAAGACCGCGTCGCAGTGATCGAAGTCCTCCAGGGTCACGGTTCCCTTGCCGACGCCAATCGACTCCGGCAGACCGACGCTGGTCGCCTCGTGGCACATATTCGAGCAATCGGGAAAGTTGTTGGTGCCGTATTCCCGCGCAAACAGCTGATAGAGAAAGGCCGCCTCATTGGAGGCCCGGCCGGAGGTGTAAAACTCCGCCATATCGGGGTGCGGCAGCTCGCGGAGCGCGGCACCGATTTTCGCCAGCGCCTCGTCCCACGAAATCGGCAGGTATCGATCAGTAGCCCGGTCGTAGGCCATCGGATGCGTCAGACGCCCCTCATTCTCAAGGTCGAAGTCCGGCCAATTCCAGAGCTCGCTGACGGTACGCGCGGCGAAAAATTCCGGGGTTGTGCGTTTGGCTGTCGCCTCCCAGGTGACAGCCTTGACGCCGTTCTCGCAGAACTCGAACGACGAGGTATGTTTCGGATCGGGCCAGGCGCAGCCGGGGCAATCGAACCCGTGCGGCTGGTTCATGCTGAGGAGACCGCGAGTCTCCTTTACGATGGCCTTCTGACCGCGAACGGCATCGGCCACGGCTTTCAGCGCGCCCCACCCCGCTGCAGCTCCCGCGTACTCACCTACACCCGCAACTTCGTCTTCGCTCATTGTGCTCCCCATGTCGCGGAAATGCTCACCGAGATTGGACGTTTCCATCATAGATGGTCTGTACTGTTCGGGAGCGAGGCCTTCCTCAAGCAGAACATTCTTTTTCCCCGACTATGCCGCACGTGCGAACACTCACACACCACGGTCAGCATTTCGATTAAACTCAGCTTTAGAGAATTAAATTCGAGTTTAGCTCGGGCAATTGGGATTTACGGCTGTTGGCTGGACCTCAATGCCAAGAACATAGATTCTGCCAGGTTCTGCCATTTGCGGAGATTCATACCCGTTCGATCTGTGAGACACTCGTGGGTGTGGAGGCGACGGTGACGAGTTAAGCAATCAGCAACTCAATTCCTCCTCGAACACCATCCAGACGTCGAGCGCCGCGCGGATTTAGCTGACCGAGGATTGCATCGAAAGCTGCTTCGCCCTTGTTAGCGATTTGGATCACTTTTCCCCTCTCGATCCATAACAGCCTGTCGACATTTTCTGCTTCATCCCGATGATGGGTGGCAAGCAGGATTGCTCGCCCGCGCGTTTCGAACCTGATATTCTCGATCACGAGGGCGGCGGTCGCGGCATCAAGCCCTTCCGTTGCTTCGTCGAAAACGTAGACATCGGGCGATGCGACAAGCAGACGAGCAATGCCCAATCGCCGCCGCTCTCCACCCGACAGGCCTGTTCCGCCATCTCCAAGCTGATGGTGTAATCGCTTCGGCAGATTGGCGATCGCCCCATCAAGACCTACCGCCGCCGCAGCGATCTGCAGATCATTATCGCTTGCGTCCGGCCGGCCCATCAGCAGATTGTCGACGATCGAACCACGGAACAACTCAGTTCGCTGCAGGAGATAGCCGATACGCGCGCCATGCGCCGCCAGTCCCGGCCGGGTGAGACGCTTGCCAGCGAGCGTGACAGTCCCGCGATCCGACGTGAGCAGGCCGGCCGCGAGGGCCAGAATGGTCGACTTGCCGCCCCCACTCGGCCCAACCAGTGCGACTGTCTCGCCCGGTGCTACGCTAAGCGAAATGTTATCGACGACGGGCTCATTCTCTCCCGGGAAGGTGAAGGCGACATCGTCAAGTTCGAGGCAGCCCGTCGAATTCGCGAGCTCATATTTGGCCGGCTTGTCCATCGTCGCATTGTGGTGGCGCACTTCTAATGCCCGCACCCGGCGCGCGGCAAGCGTCCAACGCCCGACATCCAGTGCCGCCACACGGAGGGGGGCCACCGCTTCGCCGAGTGAGAAGGAGAACAGGACAATGGCCGCAAACATGAGCGGGGTTACGCTGTGCGAGCCCACTAAAGCCGCCCCGCTGAGCAGCGCGCCGAGGATGGCGCCCTGACTTCCCAGCGATCCCGCCAACCGCAGGCAGGCGTCGAGCTGAATGAGACGAAATTCAGTCTCGGCCGCGAGTTGGCACGCTGCAGCAACGCTCGCTGCCTGAGCAGCAAACGCTCCCGCAAGACAGAGCTCGGTGCGTCCGCGGTCCAGGTCGACAAGACGCGTCCTGGCGGCATCGAGGGCCAGCATTCGCCGACGTGCGTCGCGGGTCGCGAAAATTCCGACCAAGCAAGGCGCCAGGACGCCGCCGACCAGAATCGGCGTGATCGTCGCTGCCGCCAGGAGCGGACTGATGCCCCACAGGATAACAGCAAAGCCCCCGAGGATGAGCGCCGCGGCGAAGAGCGGAGTTGCGAAGCGGATGTTGAGACCATCCAACGCGTCGAGGTCGCTCGAGAGTCGCGCGAAAAGTACGCCGGCGCGCGGCCTGGCCAGCTGACCGCGCCCGTCTGCGATGGACCGGAAAACGTTCACGCGCAATCCCGCAATGAAGCGGAAGGTGGCGTCGTGGCTCGCAAGCCGTTCGGCGTAACGGGTAACGGTACGCACAACGGCAAACAAGCGGATCGCGGCGCTGGGAATAACCACGTCAAAAGCTATCAGGCCTGTGCCAGCGATCGCTGAGCCCGCGATCAGGTAGCCGGAAATGGCGAGCAGCCCCGCCCCAGCCGCGAGTGTCAATACGGCCAGTGCCACGCCAGTTGCGAAGCGCCATGGCGCGGAGCGGATCGACGACCAAAGCACCCCCAGCACTGCGACCGGCGCGGTCACGACGCGATTTCCGCGACGCTGCCGAAGCACAGGGTGACGATCCGGTCCATCCGGCCAGCCAGATTTCCGTCGTGTGTCGCAACAATCAGCGTCTTCCCGCGCGCGGCATCAAGAAGTGCTGAACGAACTTCATCCGCGGTCACGCCGTCGAGATCCGCCGTCGGCTCGTCCGCGAGGATCACCGGTGCATCGGCCAGCACGGCGCGCGCGATTGCGAGACGGCGAAGCTCCCCGCCTGAGAGACCAGCACCATTCTCGCCGATCGGCGTCAGCAGTTGACGTTGCATTCGCCCAACCCGCTCTGCCAGGCGCGCCGTCTCGAGCGCGGCAGCGGCGCGCTCGCGGTCGATCGGCTGGTCCCCCAGTTGAAGATTTCGGCCGAGCGATGCCTGCCGCACATACGGCTCTTGTCCGATCCAGGCCATGCGACGGCGTAAGGTTTCCGCCGTGCCGCTTGTCAGGAGCATGCCGTCGATCGCGACCCGGCCATTGGATCCCTCGATCAGACCAGCTATAGCGTGAAGCAAGGCGCTCTTCCCGACGCCGCTCGCTCCCATGATCGCGACGTGCTCGCCAGCGGCGACCGCAAGGCTTGCACGCTTCAGCAGTGGACGCTCGCATCCCGCAAGCCTTACCGTCAGCCGTCGGACCTCCACGGAGGATGCTGAAGGACGATCAAGATGGCGATATGCGGCGGCATCAGGTCGGCCAACAATGTTCGGTCGCCGAACGTTGAAGATTTCATCGGCTCGCTCTGCAAGGCCTGATACTGCGGCGCGGTCGTGATAGCCGGCCGCGAAATCCCGCAAGGGCTGAAAGAACTCCGGCGCAAGCAACAGCATGAACAGACCTCCGGATAGTCCGAAAGCGGTCAGG
>JGI12635J15846_10006449_pt1 | contig 10062 bp, 11 predicted proteins | sample BlaSpr_A8_OM2_M2_FD_15846 | JGI IMG/M metagenome (IMG submission 15846)
AACCCACCAGGCAGCGGGAACGGGCGATGAAACGGTTCACATCGCCCGGGCACGCGCAGCGGTTCTTGTCCGCGTTCAGTGGCATTTCACCGCATTTTCGGCCGGTCCGGCACCGACTGACCGCACCCGAATGGCGTACCGAGATCCCCGACCGCCTCACGGTCTGGCGGGAAGTCACCGCGACCGTCGTTGCCTGAAAGGTGACCAACCGAACGGTGTTTCATAGTGGCGGCTCCAAACCCAACTGTGCCGCTCCACTTTTCAACCAACGTGACAGTGCTGTTACCGCTGACCGCGGCCGCCGGCCCGGCGCGGTGCTGGCGGTGCTGATCGGGGTGAACATCGGACCCAACCTCACCTACACCGGCTCGCTGGCCACCATGCTGTGGCGCCGCATCATCCGCCAGCACGACCACACCGCCGGGCTGGCCGAATTCACCTTGTTGGGTGTTCTCACCGCACCGGCCGCGCTGATCGTCGCGGTCGTGGCATTGTGGGCATCGCTGCACGCACTGGGAGGCTGATACACGATGACGGTGATCGCCTGGATCCTCGAAGCCACCTGGCCTGCCTGCGTGGACGCCACCCGCCGCCACGCGCCCCCCGACGCCGACATCGTGCTCCTCCACGTGACCGACCCCGACACCGCCCAGGTCGCCCACGGCGCCTACGCGGGACTGCTCGGTCGCGGCCAGCCCCGTCGCGACCCCGGCATCCAGGTCCAGGATTTCGCCGCCGCAACCGCGCACAAACTCCTGCAGGACGCCGCCGCCCGCCTCGCACGCCGATGCACGACAGTGCAACGGACCGGGCGGGTCGAGACCGAGGTGATCGCCGCCGCCGACGGCGCCGAGTTGATTGTTTTGGCCCGCGACGGCGACTGCAGCCATCTCGGCCCGCATAGCCTGAGCCACGCCAGCCACTACATCGTCGACCACGCCCCGTGCCCGGTCCTGATGGTCTGGCCGGGCACGCCGCCGTCCATCAGCACCCAACGGCCGCCACCACCGCATCCGCCCCACCCGCCGCCACCGCCGCCGCGGTAGGAGGGCTGCGGTGGCGGTCGAGCAGAATGTGTCAGCGCCAAGCGTGCGCGCCGGTGATCGCGCGGCGTTGCACGCGGTGAACTTCTTTATGGCCGACATGCAGGCCGGCATCGGCCCGTTTTTAGGGGTCTTGCTGCTGGGTCGCGGGTGGGCCACCGGCGCGATCGGCGCGGTCACCACCGTGGGCGCGATCGCCGGGCTGCTCGCGGCCGCGCCCGCGGGCGCGTTGATCGATGCGACGACCCGTAAACGGGCGTGCGTGATCCTCGCCGGTCTGTTCACCGTGGCGGCCTCCGGATTGATCCTGGTCTCACAACACGTCTGGGTAATCGCCTCGGCGCAGGCCGCCAGCGCGATCGCCGGCGCGGTGATCGGGCCCGCGATAATTGGGATCACGCTGGGCGTGGTGCACCAGGCCGGGTTCACCGCCCAAAACGGGCGCAACCAGGCCTACAACCATGCCGGCAACATGGTTGGCGCCGCCCTATCAGGCCTGTTGGGGTGGCGATTTGGTTTCGCCGCGGTCTTTTGGCTGGCCGCGGCGTTCGCGGTGATCACGATCGTGGCCGTGCTACGCATCCCCGCCAGCCACATCGACCATCAAGCCGCGCGCGGTGCAGCCGCTCGCCGCGATCAGCCACCAGTCAAGAAACTGCGCGTGTTGGTCGAGTCGCGGCCGCTGCTAGTGCTCGCAGGCGCGGTGGCGCTGTTTCATCTGGGCAACGCCGCGATGCTGCCGCTGTACGGGCTGGCCGTGGTTGTCGCCCACGGCAATCCGTTCACCACGGTGGCCAGCACCATCGTCATCGCCCAGGCAGTGATGATTGCCACCTCGCTGGCCGCGATGCGCATCGCGCAGACCCGCGGCTACTGGCTAGCGATCCTTATCGCGTTCACCGCATTACCGATCCGCGCACTGATCGCGGCCAGCGTCATCACCGGCTGGGGAGTCGTGCCGGTGCAGATCCTCGACGGCGTCGGCGCAGGCATGCTGTCGGTCGCGGTCCCCGGACTGGTAGCCCGACTGCTCGACGGCACCGGCCACATCAATATCGGCCAAGGAGCGGTGATGACCGCCCACGGTGTCGGCGCCTCCCTAAGCCCGGCCCTGGGTGGGTTCATCGCCCAACAATTCGGCTTCCGCGCCGCGTTCGCGCTACTGGGCGCGTTATCGCTAGGAGCGCTGGCCATCTGGCTCGGATTCGGGGCGATGCTGCGCCGAGCTGGTGGACCTCGCGAGGCGAATCAAGCCGCCGACCCGAGTCGCAGTGAGGCAGGATTGGCACAAGGCCGAACGATTCAGCGCGGCAGTAGCGCTCACGAAAACACTGCCAGTCCGGGTGAAGGCATGGACACCTAGCGCTTGAATGCCATACGTAGGCCACGCTGCGCATCGATCGCCTCCTCCACGCCGCGATGGCGGAGTATCGGCCTAATGGTTCGCCCCGATCAGCTGCTTCCCGACCCACGACGCAGGCCTATGTAGCGATGGTGAGGAGTTCTGCTGTGGTGTCCCACAGCCGTCCCTCACGAGTCGGATCCTTGGCGAACGGCTTCACGTCGCGTTCGGTGTCCTTGACGACGAAAGCGCCGTCTCGCAGGTGCGCCCAGCGGTCGTCGAGGACGATCGAGGCGAGCGCCGGACCGGATCGGGTCGGCGACGAGACGCCCGGGATTGCCTCGATGGCGCGCCCGATTCGTAGCGCAGCGGGGCTGTGACCTTTCCCCAGGCCGGTGCCCGGCATGAATCCCGGCTCTAACACCGCCACGTTGATTCCCGCCGGGGCTCGGCGCTGCAGTTCGTGGGCGTAGTAGAGGATCGCGAGTTTGGAGTTGGAGTAGGCGATCCCGGTCCGCTGGAAAGACGCTGACTCGTCCGCGGCGGTGGGCCGGGCCAAATCGATCGGGTCGCGCCAGTCCGCTGGCGGGACTCTCAACATCCGGCGAAAGATGTTCTGGTGGTAGGTGTTGGAACCCAACAGCACGATGCGGGCAGGAGCGACGAAAGAACCGAGGAGGTCGCCGATGAGCTGTGCGTGCGCGAGATAGTTGACGGCGAATGTCAGCTCGTAGCCGTCCGCGGAGGCGTTGTGGGTGTCGGCGACCATGACGCCGGCGTTGGCCACCAATCCGCGTAGTGGGCGGACGGCGCCCGCTGCGAGCAGGTCTTTCGCTTTCTGGCCCGCGACGCGCACGTCTGCCAGTCGGGCAAGGTCGCAGCCGATCTCGTACACGGTGGCTCCTGCCGCCCGAGCGTCCTCGGCCACCTCGGTCAGTGCTTGACCGGGCCTGCCGACCAGCAGCAGGTCGGGGCGTTCGGGCGCAGCGCGCTCGGCCATCGCCAGTGTTGCCGCCCGTCCCAGCCCGCCGGTCGGCCCAGTGATCAACACCGTGCCGGACGCAATCGTGTTCATGGCTCTTCGCTCCTCTTCTCACGGGTTCGACTCGGCCGGTCAGGCTGACTGGCAACCGTCGTCGTGCACCTAGTCTCGGCCAGACTCAAATGCTTAGGCAGCAGTCCGGTTTTCGTAGGACTGCCAGGGCCAGGACAGCGGTGGTGGCGTCGTGCACAGTTNAGAGGTGGNTTCCTGGGAGTTCGGTCGGACCGTGCGTCACTGGCGCGACCGCGTCGCTCCTGCGACGGTCGGCGTTGCCGACTAGATGTGCACTCACGGCCGGATGCTAACTCCGGCCACCGACGCAGAACCGACACCACAGCACAGTCGGCGTGGCACGCTTCCTGCGTCTTCGGTCGCACACACGATCCAAATGATCACCATGCGTCACAGCCGAACCGTTGGTCACGCCATGCCCGAATTAATTCATTTACGTCTCGCTATTTCTGCCGGTGTGGTCCAATCTCTTGCTGTAATGGGCTCGACAGCAACCGGGAGGATCTGGTTGGACGCGGCGGACGATCACTCGAGCAACGGCGAGGTCGATGGCGGCGTTGTGCATCCAGCCTCCAATGGTCGACAGATGCAGGCAGATGTTGTCGAGCAGCGGTACCGGCGGTTGGCGGACCACAGCCCCGACGCCATCGCCGTGCATGAGGGCGGCCGCGTCGTCTACGTCAACCACGCCGGGGTCCGCTGGATCGGTGCACAGTCCAGCGCTGAGCTGGTCGGACACGTGATCACGGAATTCGTCCATCCGGACTCGGTTCCCGCGATGCTGGCGCGAATCGCTTCCCTGCGGCACGAGGGGGACACATCTCCCCCCTCGGAGGCGGTGATGCTGCGTTTAGATGGCACCACCCTCGAGGTTGAGGCAGTGTCGGTGCTGACGGTCTGGGAGGGCAGACCCGCCTATCAAGTGATCTTCCGCGATCTGTCTGCCCAGAAGGCCGCCGAGGCGGCGGTGCACCGCCAGGCGGCGTTGGTAAACCAGATCAGTGATGCGATCATCGCCACCACGTTCGCCGGGATCGTCACCAATTGGAACCCGGCCGCTGAAGCCATCTACCGCCGGCCCGCCGCACGAGCATTGGCACTCCCGGCCAGCGAGGCGGTCGGCGCCCCCTTGGACCCCGTCGCGATCATCGTGCACGGCGGAATCGTTCACAGCACCCACCACACCGCGGACGGAGCAGCTCTGGACGTGCGGGTCTCCGCCACCGCAACGGACAACGGCTATGTCCTGGTCTGCACCGACCGGACCGCCCTGCGCCGCGCCGAACAGCACTTCCAGACCGTGGTGACCGCACTCGACTACGGGGTCGCGGTCGTCGGCAGCGACGGCCGTGTCGAATCCTCGAACCCGGCGGCCGACCGAATATTTGGCACAGCGCCCGAGATTGTCAAAAACCGGCCAGCCAGCAGAGCGTTCGACTTTCCCATCTACGACACCAACGGCCACCTCATCGCTGCAGACCGGCATCCGCTCACCCAGATCCGGCAGACCGGAACCCCAATCAGTGATTACGTCTTCGGCGCCGATCGCTCCGACGGACAACGGGTATGGCTGTGCGCAGGCTATCGCCTGCTCAACCCGGACGATCCCCAGTATTCAGCGGTGCTCATCTCACTCACCGACATCACCGCACAACGCACCGCCAGCGAACGGCTCGCCCACGAGGCCACACACGACTCGCTAACCGGGCTGCCCAACCGCGCCCACGTTGTCACCCGGGTCACCGCAGCGCTCAAATCCGACGACCACCACGTCTTGGCGGCGGTCCTGTTCATCGATCTGGACAATCTCAAGACCATCAACGATTCGCTCGGCCACGACGCCGGCGACGACGTGCTGCGGGGCGCGGCACAACGTCTCTGCCGCGCCGTCCGATCCGACGACGTGGTCGCCCGGTTTGGTGGCGACGAATTCGTCGCCCTGCTCATCGGCCAGATCGCGCGCCCCGACCTCGACGCACTCGCCGAGAGACTCCACGCGAGCCTGTCGGAACCGGTCGTCATCGAGGGCGTGACACTCCGCATCAGGGCCAGCATCGGAATCGTTGTGATCGAAAACAACGACCCGCGCGCCGCCTCGCAGATCCTGCGCGACGCCGATACCGCTATGTACGCGGCCAAGACCACAGGCCGGGGCAAAAGCCACTACTTCACCGAGCAGCTGCGAGACCGGAGGCGACGACACCACACCAACCAACGGGAGTGACTCACCGGCGCTCCGAGGGCGTGGCAGGCATCCGAACGACGAGATAGTTGCGCGCAGGGCTCAACCGGCGGTGATGCGGTCGATGTGGGCGAGGAAGTGCGTCAATACCGCGTCGGGCGCCTCGAGTTGCGGCCAGTGCCCGATGTCGTCGGCGAGCATCACCACATCGGGGTCGGGTATCACCTCGGCGTAGCGGCGCGCCATGTGGGCACCGGAGTTGGGGTCGACCGGCCCGTCGATCAATCGCATTGGAACGGCGGTCTGCCGCATGGCACGCACCCACCGGTTTCGGTGCGTGTAGCGATCGTTGATGAATCGGCCGACCTTGTGCATCACCCGGCGGCCATCGTTGTAGTCCAAGATCTGGTTGAACACATCCATCATGTGCCGGGTCGGCTTCGTATTCGGGCCGAACATCTCGCGCAGCGTCGGTTCCAGCAGCCGACGGGACACGGGACTGCCCTGGACATGACTCAAGATGTCGCCCAATGGTGTGCGAGACATCAGCTTCTGCGCCGCCCTGGGCGTATAGGCCTCGATGAACATACCTCCGTTGAGCCAGGCTATCGAGTCGATCCGCAGCGCGCCGTAGGTTTGCTGACCGAATTCGTGACGGGCCAACAGTTCCTGTCCCACGGAATCACCTATGTCGTGGGCCAGAATGTGCGCGTTGCGGATGTTCAGGTGCGCCAGCAGCGCTTCGTGCATGTCGGCGTGATCCCCCACCGAGTATTCGTAGGCCACGGGTTTCTCGGAGAATCCCATGCCGATCATGTCCGGTGCGATGACGGTGAACCGTTGCGACAGTGCCGGCCAGATCTGTTCCCAGTCATAGGAATTGAACGGATAACCGTGGATCAGCAGCAACGGAGGTCCGCTGCCCTCTACCCGGTAGAAGATGTCGAAGCCGAGGTAGTCGAAATACTCTCCGGAGGCCAGCCAGCGTTCCAGTTCAGCGTCCATGACGGTCATCATCCTTCGGCCATGAGGGCGTCGCCCGGGAACAGTCCACTGTGCATGTTGCGGCACCGGTCGACTTGACGCCGCAGCGGGACGCGCGGATTTTGCCCACAGCAGGCTACCCTGGCCGCGCAACCGGCCAGCGAGTGGCCCGCGGGGTGGTGCACAAGTTGGGTTCAGACTTACGCACGGCGCTGATCGGCAACGCCGGCCCTGCTGGTGGCCGGAGTGCAAGCACCGCGAGTGCACCGGTAAGCAAGCGCCGATCCAAGGCGCTACTGGTTGCTATCCGTTCGCGCCAGGGAAGCCGATCACCTCGCCCTTGCCGCCGATGCCAGGGCGAGGAGCGGTTGGCTGTGGTGTCGGATTACGCGACGCGCTGCTGGCTTTCCTTTAATGCGAGGCGGGTTCGCCCGGTTTACTAGCCGGCACCCTTGCCGTTGTCGACCCGATAAACGGCCCCATGGATGGCGACCGCGGCATCGCTGGCAAGGAACGCGATCACATTCGCAACATCGAGGGCCTGCATCATGCCGCGCGGCGAGGCCGTGCGCATGATCAGGTCATAGTTCGCGTTGTCTGGGGCGCTGAATTGTTCGAGTTGCGGTGTAATCATGCCGCCCGGACATACTGCGTTGACACGCAGGCGATCCGCGGTGTACTCCACCGCCAAAGCACGAGTAAGCCCAATTAGCCCATGCTTGGCAGCGCAGTAGCCGGCCGAGTAAGCCTGGCCTTCGACGCCGGCAATGGAGCTGACGTTGATGATGTTGCCACCTCGTTCCAGCAGATGGGGTAGTGCAGCCCTGCACAGGTAGAAGGGTCCGTTCAGGTTGATCGCAAGATCTTGTGTCCAGTCGTCGTCGGTCATCGACTCGGTTCGGCGCATCTGGTGCCTACCCGCGATGTTGACCAGGACGTCTAGTCCGCCGAACTCTCGGACGCACTGCTCGACCGCGTCTCTGCAGGCCTGCGCCGAAGCAATGTCCACCGATGCGTATGAACCACTTTCCACGTCGGCGAATACCTCGGCCAAGCGTCCGGTATCCCGGCCTAAGCCGAAAACCGTTGCGCCCTGTCGGGAAAGCAGCTGGGCCGTTTCAGCGCCCAGACCCGACGATGCACCGGTCACCAGCGTGACCTTCCCTTGCAGTGCTGTTGACATACCAGTTCTCGTCCTCTCCAGTCGCGGCCGTTGAGTGCGTTGCGCCGCAAGCCGCGTCGGCATAGTTGGTCTCGACGTCGCGGTGTTCTTCTGCGCCTCGGTGTCGTCTTGTCCCGGCGGGTCGTGCCATTAGCAAATCGACTCTCGCAATAGCGCGCACNGGCCACTTCGCCCCAAGCATGCGCGCCTCAATAGGACCGCATCCGTGCAACGCCACCTCGCAGGAGCTCAAGTGCCGCAATAGTTCTCAGCCCACAGATGCCTACTGCGTCGGGGAGCACGCTCGGCCTGGAAGCTCTGCCGATGCGGCGTGCGGTCATCAACACGAGCAGGCTGATCGCACGCCTGCCCAGCGCCATCCGACTCGTTCGCTTCTTCCAGGTTGACGGCTTCGAGCCCGCGCGCCGGCCGACGTAGTAGCCGATCCATGTTGCTGTCGCGAGCGCGCAGAGTACCGCAAGAACCGTCATGATGATGAGCGTCCTTCGTCGCTGTCGCGGGAAGGTCACATGCGGGATACACCTCGGCCAACAAGTAAGGCCAACAAGTAAGGCCAATAACTCGGGCGTACAGCGACGCCTGCGAATCCGCAGCGGTTCCTGCGAGCCGGTTGCGAACTCTTGATTTCATGATGACCGCCGTGGATCGAGCATGAGGTCGACCCAGGTCTTCCAATCCCATGGGGCTTATTTTGACCCGAACGACCCGAATAACGCCTGTACATCACCGCCGGGCGCGCTGGGGCATGGTATCGAGCCCACACTGGTCACTGCTACAAGCTCGCACTGCTGTGACCTGGGAATAACTCCCGGCGCTGATAGGGAAGGCTCACTCCGAGCGGCGAGCGGGTGCGCTCGGTGCGATCCGATCCATCTCGGACTCTCCGAGCCTGCGGTGAACATCGATGGAGCGCTGGAGGATCTGCTCGCCCGTCGCCCTGGCTGTATTTCCCGCCGAGCATCGGTCGCGGAACTTCTCGATAAGGAACTTAAACCGGGTAATGAACCTCATGTGACCCCTCCCCTATCGCCGCGCGCTGGCCGTGTTGCCAACGTACCAGGCCGGCTTAGTCGACACGTGTGTACTGCATTGCTTTGTGCCGCTTGACTTCTCACGTCGTGCTGTCAGCGAAATCAGACCCGCTCGGTGGGTGTGAGATCGGGTGCTCGGCAGTCGGTTTCGCAGGGGCGGGAGTGACTCGACACCAATACTGTAATCCTTACGATTCGACGTCCCGCCTGCGGGACGTCCTCGCTCATGGCTGCGCCAGTCGCTTGAGGCCCCGCCGGCACGCCATGATGGCCTTCTTCGCCATCTTCATGTGCTCGCCCTGGGCGCTTGAGCTTCTGCAGCTTCCCCAGCACCTTGTCGACGTCTCGCGTGTCTTTGCCGGCTTCGCGGACCTGAGCGGCCAGTCGCCAGATGGTGATGGGGCGCTCGGTTGTGGTCATGCGGCACGGTAACCCTCGGGGAAATACCCAGACATTCTGCGGTGGTCATCGGGGAAGACCTGCAGTCGGCGCCGTCGGGTTGAGCTGTTCCATCACCAAAAAGGCGAACGCGTCCGGCTTGGTTTTCCACGTGACATGCTGGTGGTCGGCGGTGACCTGGACGAGGACGTCGTGATCGATCCCCTTGGCACTTCGGACGACGGCAATCCCCTCGTACTGATTGCCAGTCTGCTTCGCCAAATCGACTTTCTCGACGTGAGGATGGTACGGCGCGAAGCGCGGATCGGTATCGAACGCCTGCTGCATCGAAGACTTGACCGCACCGCTGACATCCGCGTTCCCACTCGATGAGTGATCGCCAGATGGGGCCAGGACGTACCAAGTAACCGCCCCCGCAACCGCTCCCGCCAGGACGAACCCGGCAACGAGGAGCGCCGTCTTCACAAGAGGCTGGCGACTGGATGTGGTCTCCCCTGGACGCGCGTCCTCAGCGTCCATAAACGAGGAGGGTAGCCCGCTGACATCGGATTGGCATTTATATGCCAGTCGGACGTATGTATCAGCTCCGTGCTACCTAGCACGCAGCAGGGCGCCTGCCCTTCATTACTCAACGCACCTGATGGCCATGCCCGCCCCCGCCGCTGGGACCCGGAGCGGGCGCCGCGGGGTCCGGAGCGGGCGCCGCAGGGTCCGGAGCGGGCGCCGCAGGGTCCGGAGCGGGCGCCGCAGGGTCCGGAGCGGGCGCCGCAGGTGCAGCGGGCGCCGCAGGTGCAGCNGGCGCCGCAGGTGCAGCCGGCGCCGCAGGTGCAGCCGGCGCCGCGGC
>JGI12635J15846_10006451_pt1 | contig 10060 bp, 6 predicted proteins | sample BlaSpr_A8_OM2_M2_FD_15846 | JGI IMG/M metagenome (IMG submission 15846)
GACCGCANCACCACCATCCGCGCCTCGGTGGAAGACGTCGAGTTCACGATGTTGATCTCGATCGCGCTGGTGATCATGGTGGTGTTCCTGTTCCTGCGCAACCTGCGCGCCACATTGATTCCGGGCGTCGTCGTTCCACTCTCGCTGATCGGCACCTTCGGCATCATGTACCTGCTCGGGTACAGCCTCGACAATCTCTCGCTGATGGCGCTCACGATTTGTACCGGCTTCGTGGTCGACGACGCGATCGTCGTCATCGAAAACATTTCGCGCTTCCGCGAACAGGGCATGGCGCCGCTCGAAGCCGCGATCAAGGGCGCCGCGGGCATTGGCTTCACGGTGATCTCGATCAGCATCTCGCTGGTCGCGGTCTTTATCCCGATTTTGCTGATGGCCGGAATCGTCGGCCGGCTGTTCCGCGAGTTCGCCGTCACGCTGTCGGCCGCGGTCCTCGTCTCACTGGTCATTTCGCTCACCACTACGCCGATGATGGCCGGGCACCTGCTCAAACCGCACAACCAGGAAAAACATAATCGCTGGTACGTGGCGAGCGAGCGCTTTTTCAAGTGGCTGCTCGACCATTACGAAAGCACCCTGTTGTGGGTCCTCGATCATCAACCGTTCACCCTGATGGTCTTCCTCGTGACGCTCGGGCTGAGCATTTATCTGTTCAAGGTCGTGCCCAAAGGATTCTTCCCGCAGCAGGACACGGGACGCCTGATGGGCGCGGTGCAGGCCGATCAGGACACTTCGTTCCAGGCGATGAAGGAGCGGCTCACCGAACTGGTTGCAGCGATAGACAAAGACCCGGCGGTGACCAACGTGATCGCATTCACTGGCGCCAACGGCGCGACCAATACCGCTAACATGTTCATCAGCTTGAAGCCGCTGAAGCAGCGAAAGATCAGCGCCGACCTGGTGATCGGACGCATCCGCAAGGAGGTCGCGCACATCCCCGGCGTCAACCTCTATATGCAGGCGGTTCAGGATTTGCGCATCGGCGGCAGAATGAGCAACGCGCAATATCAGTTCACCCTGCAGAGCGACGATCTCAACGAACTAAACCATTGGGCGCCGAAGGTGCTCAAGAAATTGCGCACCGTCCATATCCTCACCGACGTCAGCAGCGATCAGCAGAACAGCGGCCTTGAATCCAACGTCGTCGTCGATCGCGACACCGCGTCGCGGCTCGGACTTTCGCAGCAGGCGATCGACGATACGCTCTACGACGCGTTCGGGCAGCGGCAAGTCTCGACGATGTATACGCCGCTGAACCAGTACCATGTCGTGATGGAGGTCGCGCCGCAGTTCTGGCAGAACCCCGAATCGCTCGACCAGATCCACGTGATGTCCAGTACCGGCGGGCTGGTCAAGCTCGGCACCTTCACCCACTTCGGCAACGATACGACCGCGCTCGCCGTCAATCACACGGGTCAATTTCCGTCGGTGACGATCTCATTCAATCTCGCGCCGGGAATCGCCCTGGGCGACGCGGTTGACGCGATCTCACAGGCCGAGGCGGAGATTAAGCTGCCGGCCGGCATTCGCGGGACGTTCCAGGGCACCGCGCAGGCGTTCCAGGACTCACTCAAGAACGAAGGCTTCCTCGTCGCGTTCGCACTATTCGCGGTGTACATCGTGCTCGGCATTCTCTACGAGAGTTACATACATCCGATCACGATTCTCTCGACGCTGCCCTCGGCCGGCGTCGGCGCAATTCTCGCGCTGCTGCTGTTCCACATCGATCTGAGCGTGATCGCGCTCATCGGAATCATTTTGCTGATAGGCATCGTCAAGAAAAATGCCATCATGATGATCGACTTCGCGCTCGAAGCCCAACGCGGCGAGGGCAAGTCGCCGCACGATGCGATCTACGAGGCGTGCGTGCTGCGCTTCCGCCCGATCATGATGACGACGATGGCCGCGATGCTCGGCGGCCTGCCGCTCGCGCTGGGCAACGGAGTCGGCTCCGAGATGCGCCGGCCGCTCGGCATCGCAATCGTCGGCGGCCTGATGGTGAGCCAGGTCCTGACGCTCTACACGACCCCGGTAATCTACCTGTACATGGACCGCCTCAGCGCCGGATGGTCGAAACTATGGCGCCGCGCCATCGGCCGCCGCCCAGCGACCGCGCCCGCCGAGTCGCATGTAGCCGACTGACCGTTGGTACGCGCGTCACGGTTTCGCTGTGCGCGTTACTCGATTGATTACGAAGACCCCGCTCGGGTTCTTCCAGTGGTAGTAGAGCGAGAGGTCGTCTGGGGAAATCGAGGGCGCCTCGGCAAAGCCGGTGATCGCGTCGATTTTCTTCGGCTCATCGAACGGCTTCGTCGCCGACTTGCGGGTCGCCATGTAGATGCCAATCTGCCCTGCCTTGACGTTGGTTCGCGTGAAGAAGAACTCCAGCTCGTCAGCGGAAGTGTCCGCCGCATAGTTGAGATACTTGTTGTCGTTAATTGTCTTCATGATCCTGGCGCTGTGCGGATCGATCGCGAAGCTGCCGTCAGTCTGACGGGTCGCGACCATCATCTCGGTGCTCGTCAGATTTCCGGTGGAAAAATTGCCCTGCGTGAAGTACAGGGTGTTGCCGTCAGCGCTGATTTCCTGGTCGAAGTTGATCAGCCCCAACTTCGGCGCCGCGACGCCCGGAACCGGATTCACCGGCGTTACGCTCGCGACACCGCTAACATCGGCAAACGGCCCCGAATAGATCGTCGACAAATATCCCGGTGCGCCGGTGCTCTCGTAACTTCTGGTGGTAATAAAATAAAAGTTGCCAAGTGAGTCCATCGACGCGACCGCATCGAGCGGGCCGCTGCTGTTGACCGCGCCTCCGATCTCGCCCTGGTACTGAAACGTCACGTCACTTACGCGAGTCGCCCAGAACAAGCTGGTGGTGGGTGCGGAGTTCGAGTTATTGAAGAAGAGGTAGTTCCCGTCGCGGCTGATGAATGGCTCCATCGCGTCGTTGCTATTACCCTCGATGTCGTCATAGCCGAGAATCTGCACCATCTCCGGATTGCCGAACTCGGTGTACGCAGGCGGCTTCACCTTTTTGTCAGGGGCCGAACCTGCGTGCGCGCCCGCACTCGACAAAAACTGCATAACAATCGTCGCGGCGATCGTGACGAGCGTAAGATTCCGCCTGGGGTTCATAGCGCGATTCTCGGACTCATCAGGCTAGCAAGGAGGGCGGTCGCTTCGTAACCCAGTTGGTCGCTTGATCGTACGCATGCGCGAGTTGCATGCACGCCATCTCGGCGTGGTTCGGGCCGACGATCTGAATGCCCATCGGCAGTCCGCGTTCGTTGAAGCCGGCCGGGACACTGAGCGCCGGGCATCCCGACATCGAGACCGGAATCATCACCTGCATCCAGCGATGATAGGTATCCATGGAAACGCCGCCGACCTCTTTTGGCCAATGTGTAGTCGCGTCGAACGGGAAGACCTGGCCCGCGGGCGCGATCATGAAATCGTACTTCTCGAAAAATTCTCGCACCTCATGGTACCAGGCCGTTCGCGCTCGCGACGCGCTCGCCACTTCCATCGCCGTCGACTTGAGGCCGTTCTCGATTTCCCACTGCAGTTCAGGTTTCATCAGTGCGCGTTGGGCGGAATCCTGATAACTCGCATTCAGCTCGGCCGCAATTTGCCAGCCTCGAATCGTCATCCAACTCTGCCACACGCGCTCGAGCGGGTAGTTGAGGGTCGCCGTCTCCACGATGCATCCGAGCGATTCGAAAATCTTGAGCGACCCTTCGCAGAGTTCAAGCACTCCGGGATCGAAAGGGATCTGTCCGCCGAAATCGCCGACCCATCCGATGCGTGTCCCCTTAAAATCGCGCTCGAGCGGGCCGGCGAAGACGGTCGGATCCTGGCGAATCGAATGCGGCGTGCGCGCGTCATATCCGGCAATCACCGAAAGAAACATCGCAAGGTCCGGCACTGTGCGCGCCATCGGGCCATGGACCGAAATCAAAGGTGTGAAAACTTCGTAGAACTGCGACGGCACCCGGCCAATAGAAGTCCGGAACCCGAACACGTTGTTCCACGCGGCGGGATTTCGCAGCGATCCACCGTTGTCGCTGCCGTCTGCCGCCGGCAACATCCGAAGCGCGAGCGCGACCGCCGCACCGCCGCTGCTGCCGCCGGATGTCTTCGATTGATCGTAGGCGTTGAGCGTGGTGCCGAAGACCGGATTGTAGCTCTGCGATCCCAGCCCAAATTCCGGGACATTGGTCTTGCCGATGAGGATCGCGCCGGCGCGCCGAAGCCGCTCGACCATGATCGAGTCATGGCGCGGAATAAAATTCTTGAACAGCGGCGATCCCATCGTCGTGCGGATCCCCCTGGTGGGCTCGAGGTCCTTCACCGCGTGCGGGAAGCCGTGCATCCAGCCGAGATATTCACCGCGCGCAATTTGCGCATCGCGAGTTCTGGCCAGCTCGATCAAGGCCTCGCGCGGCTCAAGCGAAACGATCGCATTGACGCGCGGGTTCAGGTGCTCGATCTGATCGAGATATGCGGTCATCACCTCGACGGACGAAATCTGTTTCGCTTTGATCGCGCGCGAAAGCGCAACCGCGTCGAGATTTACGATTTCCGCCACGTTCACAATTTCGATTTGGCGCTATCGCAGCGCTGCGCCACTCCCCATCCGAGCTCCGCGGTAATTCTCGCCTTCGCTCCGCGCAATGCCGCATCGGGACCGCTAGCGTTGCCCAGTTTCGCGCGCATCGCGATTCCCTGCGAGATCGCGGCGCCGCGAAAAAACGAAAACGCCACAAAGAACATCAGCTCGGGTACGCCGACCCGGCCGACCCGCCTGCAATACGCGGCGACGAAATTCTCTTCGCTCGGAATCCCCGCCAGTTTCAGATCGATGCCTTGAAAACTCGACACGCCGTCGATGCCGGGCGGGCAATGGTAGGCGCGGCAGGCCCACGCCAAGTCGCTCAGCGGATGCCCGAGCGTCGAGAGTTCCCAGTCGAGCACGGCGACCACGCGCGGCTCGGTCGGGTGAAAGATCAGATTCTCGATGCGGTAGTCGCCGTGCGCGATTGTCGTCTCATCCGCCTTGGGGATGTGCCGGTTCAGCCAATCGATCAGTCGATCCATCTCCGGGATCTCGTCGGTCTTCGACGCGTTGTACTGCCTGGTCCAGCGCGCAAGCTGACGTGCGACGTACGCCTCGGGACGGCCGAAGTCGCCGAGTCCCACCGCGCGAAAATCCACCCGATGCAGACGTGCGAGCACGTCGTTCATCGAGTCGTAGCACGCCGTGCGCTCGCGCGGACTCGCCTCGGGCATCATCGGATCGCGCATAATGCGCCCCTCGACAAAGTCCATCACGAAGAACGCGGTCCCGATGACGCCGGCGTCCTCGCATAGGAGGTGGACGCGCGGAACCGGCACGTCAGTCGCCGCCAGCGCTTTGATGATTCGAAACTCGCGTTCGACCTGATGCGCCGACTGGAGCAGCGTGCCAGGCGGCTTCTTGCGCATGACGAAGCGCGCATCCGGAGTCTCGAGCAGAAAGGTGGGATTCGATTGTCCGCCGACGAACTGTCGAACGCTGAGAGGACCGCGAAAGTCCAGCATGTGGTCGCGCAGATAGCGCTCGAGCGAGGCTTCATCGAAGCGATGATTCTCGCGTACCGCTGTGACGTCGGCCTCGTGCGGCATCACTTCGCGCTCCCGGTCTGAGTGGGCTGAGTATTAAGCGGTTGCTGCACGCAGCTCTGAATCTCGGTCTGCGCCTTGTCGGTGTCGACTGGATTGAGATGAGGCATGGAAGTCCAGGCGCCCCATCCGAGTTCTTCTCTGACATAGTAAGAGCGCCGTTCGGTTTCGAAATCAACTTCGTCCGCGCCNGCATCGGTTTGCACGCTGCAAACNACTTTCTCGCCGGCCGGAACNACGAACGCATGNTAGCCGCCGGGGCCGATACGCACCGTGTCTTCACCGCAGGTTACCGCGGGCANGATCAAGGACGACGCATAGCTGTAAGGCCGATACACGTAAATTACCGCGTTGCCCGGAGGCGACGAGATTTTTTCAAACGGCTGGCCCTGCACGGCGCATCCGAATGCCGCCGTCGCGACGACGCCAAGCAAGAGCAGCAGAAGCCGACGGTTCATTGACCCGCGGACGCGGTTGGAGATTTGACTGCCTTGGTGGCAGCCTCCGCCAACCTCGCCTCATCCTTGTAGAGCTTTTGATCGATCCTCTGCCGGACCGCGGCCAGTGCCGCGTCGTCCACCTCCTTGTGGGTGGGCTGCTTGTAAAGGTTGTACGANTTCGAGGCGTGCTCNTTGGCGGTGTAGTCGCCAAGCACAACGTCGCCGGCGCTGATCGACAAGGACGCGAANGCGGTCACGCCAATATCCCCGGTCGGAGAACCGGCCCAATTTTGCGGATCCGCCCAGGAAATGATCAGCGGNACGTGATAGTCGTCGTGCGTCAATTCNTCGCGATAGGTGAATGTCACGGGNGAAGTATCCGACAGGGACATCGCGACCGCGGGNGGAAGTTCATTCGGATCGCCGGAAATCAACTTGCCCTTGAACGGCAGCGCATGAGCGGGCACGTCGTCNACCTGGGGCGCGATTACGAGATGCGACTCCAGTTGAGGCGCGGCCGCGGTTTGCGCTTGCGATGGCAAAGCCGACTGAGCCGCCTGCTGAGTGCTGCATCCGACCACGGGAACTGCGGCAAGAAGGGCCGCGAGCGCAAATATATGTCTCATGACCTGGCGGCGGCGCGAGCGGTATTCAGGAATTGCGGCCTCGCAACGCCATACAACAATTGTATCAGAAAAGGTCGCGCTACTTGACGATACCGCTGGCCAGGTAGACGGTGCCGCCGAGCATCTGCTCGACCTCGACGCGCGTCAGCAGCGGCTCGAGATTGCTCCACGGGCGCGCGAGGCCCTCGAGCGTGCTGGTCGATCGCAGCGCCGCGCCCCACACGAATACGTTCAGCGGCATCGCCCGCACCGGCGCCCACTTGAGTCCGGCCGCGACGATCCGCGCGCCCGGCTTGAGATGGCTGATGATATTGGCGAGCGCGCCCGGCGTGCGCATTATGTCGTGCGTGAAATGAAACAGCGCCGCGTCAGCCGCAAACGGTATCGCCGCTTCCTCGACCGAGGCCGAAACGAGCGTGACGTTGGTCCAGCTATTTTCAACGGCGCGCGCCCGCGCCAGCTCGAGCATCTCGGGGCTTTGCTCGATTCCTACGATTGAGCCGTCGGGACCAACCAGGCTTTCCAGAGCCGTAAAGCTGAGTCCAGTGCCGCATCCGACATCCAGAACCCGGTCGCCCTTGTTCAGTTGAAGCAGATCGATCGCGCGCTGCCGCACCGGCTCGAACAGAAGAAGCTCGAGATCGTAGATTCGCGCACGCGATCGATATTGCCGTAGCGCGGTAGAGCGGTTCGGCGTGAACCAACGCGCCAGGCGCTGAAATGGTTGCGAACGGTCGTCGCGAGGGGTGTCCACCATCGATGCCTCGATTTACCGAATATCACGAAAGCGCTCAAACTTCTCGGCTGTGCTTTGTGCGAGCCCAGCGCGCCATTCGACGCTAGCGTGGCAATCTGCTAGTTAAATGCCTCATTTGCACATAATGACGTGAAAATATACTGTGTGTTAAGCGAAGGCGCGGTCCCAGCAGACGGAGATTTATGGGCAAACGGATTTGGTTCATGGCGATTGCTCTGGCGATCGGCGGGCTGGCGGTCTGCATCCTGCCGATCTCGGCGCGATCGTCTTCCGGCGCGACCACCGCGCCGGCCCAAATTACCGAGTCGATCAACGACGACGACGTTATCGCGGTGCCGGGCAATGTCCGTCCCGAGGCGACTGCCGCAAATGATCGCGGACGCGTCGCCGACGACTTCCCGCTGGACCATCTGATCCTTCTGCTGCGGCGCTCTCCGCAACAGGAGCGCCAACTCGATCAGTTGCTGACCGATCTCGAAGATCCAAACTCGCCCAACTTCCACCATTGGCTGAGCGCCCAGAACCTTGGAAATCGTCTCGGCCCAAGCGCGCGGGACATCGACACGATCAACGCATGGCTTCGAGCGCACGGGTTCCGGGTCAACTACGTCTATCCGAGCGGCATGCTAATCGATTTTTCCGGGACCGCGGGATCGATTCGCGACGCCTTCCACACCGAGATTCATTCGCTGTCGGTGAACGGCCAGCCCCATTTCGCCAACATGAGCGACCCGAGCATCCCGGTCGCGCTCGAGCCGGCGATGGTGGGAGTGGTATCGCTCAATGATTTCCGGCCGCATCAGATGAATCGGCCGCGCACGGATTACACGACGGGCACCGGTTACCAGTTGATGGTGCCGGCGGACTTGGCCACCATCTATAACTTCAATCCGCTGTTCGCAGCGGGATATTCGGGCCAAGGACAGACGATCGTAACGATCGAGGACACTAACCTCTACTCCACTGCGAACTGGACGACCTTCCGCAGCGAGTTCGGCCTCAGCACGGCGTATCCGTCCGCCACCTTGACCCAGGTGAATCCGACCGGCACGGGCGGTACCTGCAGCAATCCCGGCGTCAACGGCGACGACGGCGAAGCCGCAATCGACGTCGAATGGGCCAGCGCGGCGGCGCCCAACGCGGCGATCGAGCTCGCATCGTGTGCGAGCACCAGCACCAGCTTCGGCGGATTTGTCGCGCTGGCGAATCTGCTCAGCGAATCCAACACGCCGCCCGCGATCGTGAGCATCAGCTATGGAGAGGCCGAGGCAGAGCTGGGCGCAACCTACAACGCCTACATCAATAACCTGTATCAGCAGGCGGTGGTGGAGGGCGTGTCGGTATTCGTGTCGTCGGGAGACGAGGGCGCGGCCAGCGCTGACGCGGACGAGTCGATCGCGACGCATGGCATCGCCGTGAGCGGATTCACCTCGACCCCGTACAACGTGTCGGTGGGCGGCACCGATTTCGGCGACACCTATGCTGGTACTGTGAACAGCTACTGGGGATCGAGTAACAGTTCTACCTATGGGTCGGCGCTGTCCTATGTGCCCGAAATTCCGTGGAATGACTCGTGCGCGGGAGAGTTACTGTCATCGTTTCTCAGCTATCCGTCGCCCTTTGGAACGACGGGACTCTGTAACAGCGCGGTGGGAGAGGAAGACTTCTTAACCACTGCATCGGGAAGCGGAGGACCTAGCGGCTGCGCCACCGGAGCGCCAACGACCAAAAGCGTCGTGAGCGGAAGCTGCGCCGGTTATAACAAGCCGGCATGGCAATCGATTGTTGGCAATCCGGCGGATGGAGTTCGCGATGTTCCCGACCTCTCGCTATTCGCGGCGAACGGATTGTGGGGGCACTACTACGTGGTCTGTTATTCGGATACGAAAAACGGAGGCGCGTCGTGCTCGGGAGCTCCCGATACCTGGGCTGGATACGGTGGCACCTCGGTCTCGGCGCCGATCATGGCGGGAATCCAGGCGCTCATCAATCAACGGACGGCGAGCCGCCAGGGAAATCCGAATCCAACTTACTATTCGATTGCCGCGGCAGAGTATGGAGCCGGCGGCGATTCGGCCTGCAATTCGAGCCTCGGCAACGCCGCCAGTCCATCGTGCACCTTCTATGACGTCACGCTCGGCGACATGGATGTCGATTGCACGGGCACCCACAACTGCTACTTGCCGTCGGGCACCTACGGAGGCCTGTCGACGCTCGATTCTACACTCGAAACTGCATTCGCGGCCGGAGTCGGATGGGACTTTGCCACAGGGATCGGCACCGTCAACGCGAATAACCTCGTGATGGCATTCGGATCGCCGATAACTACCGCAACTCCGACCGCGAGCGCGACGGCTACGCCAACACATACTGCGACGCCTACTGCAACCTCGACCCGGACCGCTACTGCAACACCTACTGCAACCGCGACGACCACGCCGACAGCCAGCGCGACGGCCACCTCGACGGCAACGCGTACCGCGACGGCTACCGCCACGGGGAGCGTCACCGCCACACCGACATCGACGGCAACCGCAACTTCGACATCGACTGCG
>JGI12635J15846_10006461_pt1 | contig 10048 bp, 12 predicted proteins | sample BlaSpr_A8_OM2_M2_FD_15846 | JGI IMG/M metagenome (IMG submission 15846)
TCAGAGACGTCGCGGTGATCAAAGTTTCCAAGGGTCCTCCATCGCCCGAGCTCAGCTACGTACGAACATCCCGCCCTAGGTCCGCAGGTTGACGAACTGCCGCCGCTCCCAGACGAGGTGATCTACAAGGTCGCTGCGATCCTCCACCAACACAGCGAGGAGGAGTCAGGCAGTAAACGCTGAGCCGCTTGACGCGATGAACACGGGGCATGCGGCAGTGACCTGGCTCAGCACGGTCGGGATCGGATCGATCAGGGTGCGGCGATTTGCTCGCGGATGGCGTCCCTGCAACGGGGGTTGGGATGAGGTCGGGCGCCGCTGATGGACTTTGTGAACTCCACAGGTCGGCGAAACGCTTTGGCAACTGGAGGCTGTCAGGGGGGGAGTGGTCGGTGGCCATAATTAGAGTGAGGATGCAAGGGCGGAATTAAGAAATGACCTGGTTATCCAAGACAATGGCGTCGTTCAGCAGAGCAGAGGGAATACTGGCAGTCTTGTTTGGGCTGGGCTTTGTTCTCGGCTTCCTGTTGACTCCGTTGGGAGTCGAGACCCGCATTCACGAACTGCGGAGCCCGGTGTTCGCGGGGTTCTTCATCACTGTCGGATTGCTGATGCCACTGGCCGGGTTGGTTTCGCTGTTCTTGCGAAGAGCGAAGTTCGCAGGCGTCTTGGCGGTAATAGACGCCTCGCTCAGCTTCCTCATCCCTCCCGCTGACCAGGCAAAGTTCTTCTTCACCCTCCCCCCTCCGCCTGCCGTTTTCATCGGTGAGTACATCCTGATATTGGTAGGAATCGGATACATGCTTTTCGGACCACGAGTCTATTCTCAGACCCGTTAGGGACCGAGAGATCGACCGCGAGTACTAATCAGTCCTGGTACTGCACAGTCGCGCCATACGTCCGCGAACACCGAGTCAGCCCTGGTGCGCCCTTCGTTTTGAACCTAAATACGTTTTGAACCTAAGTAAATGGTCTCCGCCGAAATCGACTGTTGGAGCTAAGATCGGCTCGAATTCGCCAGGGATCGAAGACCACTTGGTAAGGAAAAGGCCGGCGGTTCGAGTCCGCCCTGGGCTCCAATTCTCGCGCCTCGAGATACGGGTCCCAGTCCGCGCCCGTAGTTGGGGCTGCTTTCCCCGACTTCACCTTGGGCTGGTCACCTGCGGGGAACCGGACAAGACGTACCAGGCGAAAAGTCATGCAGGTTGAGCGGCTTGGCCAGTAGCGCTGCCTAGTCGACCGGTGACGAAACCGGCGATGGCGAGGGCGTTGGCGGCGGGGGAGGCGGCACCAACGCCACCCCGTTGAACTGTCCCGGCACGCACTCACCCGCCGGGCCCAAGCTGCCGCTGCTGTATGGCAAGTCCGTGACCTTGAAGCTCCGCAGGCCGGCTGACTTTGTCCAGAGCCAGACGCGTGAGCCGTCGCTGTTCCCCCAGCTGTTCCCCAGCCACAGTCCGTGCGCGTCGGAATACACTCCGCCGGGGTCGAAGTCGGTCGCATCGCCCGCCACTCCTGAATAGATTGTGGTGGCCCGTCCTGATTCGACGACCACAACGCTGTACTTCGTTCCGGGGTCACGCGAACCGATTCGGAACACGGCTCGGCCCTGTTTGTCTTGACCAAGAGTCATGGACCAGATTCCGCTCGGCGGCAAGGCGTCAAACGGCAAGCCCGCCTGCCCAGCGTCTGACGGCGCTCGTGTAACCCCGCCGGTGGCGGGATCTATGCGCCATACCCCTGGGGAGCCGCCCCCCTTTGGAGACGTTTCAACGAGGATTCCCTGCGAGTCCCACATGTCGATTGTGATTAGGTCGGCTGTGCTCCACACCTTCCGATCAGTCTTTTTCGCAGCGTTGACGACGTGCAGCTCAGTTGAAGTTGGGGTGACCCTTTTTATCGCATAGTTCGCGTCTCCCGGTAGCCACTTGACGTATACGTAGGAGCGCCCATCCGGCGAGACGGTTCGACTGTCGGCGGGCAACCATCGTTTGAGTGGCGACGAGTAGGTTGCCGACCACAAACCGCTTGTGTCCGACGGCAAGTCCTGGAGCGCAGCCGCCGGATCCGCCGAGAACTCTCCCGAAGGAATGTTGACGAACCCAGCGCTAATTTTGGGACCTAGGTATGGGTTGGTTGTCGAGCTGGTCGTAATCACGGGTAGCGCGCAAGAGAACGAAGCAGGCGCTGACTGGGCCACGGAGCTCGCATTCGTCGCCGGCAAATTTTCGTCGCTCAGCCGAGACGACATCCAATAGGCGATCCCCACGAGAACAAGCAGGGCGGCGGCCAAAAAGACGACAACCTTTGTCATCGCGCCTGTGTGGGCCCGCGGTCCTGGTGACTTTGGCGTTGCGAGCGCGGGGCGGCGAGCGGAGCTGGCTCAACCGAGGAGTCCCCGAGACGATCGCGAAACTCGTGCTCATTCATGAGTCGGCACCTTCATCTCTGCTGGCAGGGGCCCAGAGTCTTCCGCAATTCCAACGGCGCCGTCACTCCACTTACTTCAACGCGCCGAGCGGGCATTGTGTTACCCCCGACTCCCTCTTCTTGAAGCACATGCAGCTTAGGGCCCATGACCCTCCTCGCCGCACTGGGCCTCTGACCATGACGGGGTGCGCAACTGTCGCCTCGCGCGCGCTCCACCAGAATGCCCGCGGGAACCCGAATAGCTTCAGACGTTGAAGTCGTCGGCGAGTTTGATAAGGAAACGTCCTGCTGAGATCAACACGTATTCATTTCGAAACTTTTGGAAGGTGCAGGGCGTTTGAAGTGCGGGCGATTAGCAGTGGTCTATGTTCGTCACGGAATACGCCGGATTACAGGTCTGGCGATCGCGGGCACCCTAGCCGCCTTGCTTATGGGTGGATGTTCCTCTTCGAACACTGGCCAGGCCTTAACCGGAATCTGCCCAGCCTCGTCAATGGTCAGCTCAGGGGCTGGGGCTGGGCCCGTCTACCTTCGATCGAATTCGCCAGGGACTGAAGACCACTTGGGAAGGAAGTCCCGGTTCGAATTCAGGCGTGGGCTCTACAGCGTCTCAGAGTGAGTCTTCGGGAAGGGAGGGCGCGCTTCGCTCCCTCCCTTTTCTCAATCTACTCAATCGTTCGTGTTGTCGCTCTCTCCCTGGTCAAAGAACACTCCGTTACGCACCCGACCGAGCTGAGCGAATGCGCTTGTCGTGCCATGCCGGTCAGAGACGAAGCTGAATCCAAGACTATTTCTTGCCGACCACGTCATATTTGCCTGGCACATCACTAGCTGCCCGGACGTGCCCGGCGTCGTGACCGACCCTCTACTTGTGACGGGCCCACTCCAGTGGATGTCGAAGCTTGCGCTTGCTTCGATCGAGACCGGCGTTTGGAAGCGGAATAGCGCGTTTGGAAGATTGAAGAAGTCCCGCTCGGGAAGGTGGCTAGCGCTCATGTGCGCTGCGCCCTCCTCGAGGTTGATTCCACCCAGATGGATTCCGGTCTGCGTCCAGAACAATCCCGCCGGGTAAGGGTGAATGCCGGGGTCGAAGTCATGGACCTGAGTGGTGAAATTCGTGAAGTCATACTGACCTCTGTAAAGGTCCAATCAAACGAACCCGAATGTCCCCTTATGGACATGTCCGTCCAGTCCGACGTAGACGCCGCTCATGAACCGCATGTCTGTGTCAAACAGAAGTGTCTCTTTTGATCCATCGGGATTGGTGGCGGTGCCTGTGCCCTGGACGTCAGCTACCCCAACCAGGCCATTGAAATCCCAGATCGATGAGGGATCGACCCCTGGTCCAAAGAATGTGACGTCAAATGTGACTCCGTTCAGGGTCTGAGTGTTGGTCGTCGGCCTGGGTGCAGGATTCGATTCCTTGGCGAGCACAGTGGCTGGAAACATGCCGGCGCTTGCCGCGGCGCCCGCAACGCCTGCCATTGAGCCGATGAAAGATCTGCGCGTCAGAAGATGGTTCGCGTGGCGTGAAACGACCTGCGATGGCGGTGGCATGGCCCAATGCGTGGTGTCGAGCAAACGTGATGCCAAGGCGTCACCTCCCCTTGTAGAACGCCGGCTGACGGGGCTGGGAACCCGCGATCGAGTCTAGTCCGTCATAGGAAGGGCGTCAATCATGCGAGGGAGTCAATTTCACCACCTTCCACCGAGGCCGCCCCCGATGGCCGGGGCTTGACTTGTCACGCAAAGTTGGAGTCTGGCCCTTCCTCTTCTCCTAGGCACCCGAAGTATCCGTTCGCCGGCTTACACAGCTCTTTGCGCCGCGGCGATCTGCCAGAACCGTCCGGATTTATCGAGCGCCTTGCGGAGTCCGTGGCGTGCCGCTTCGGCGAGGATCTGGTCCGCGGGATGAATAAAGATCTGGAATTGGCGCCGTGTGATACGCAAGGCAAGGTTTCCGAGTGCCAGGAGCGCTCGCGTCCACCATGTTCGTCTTGGAAAGCTCATCACAAGAATTTCTCCCGCGTGGTCGGCCGCCGCCCCTGCCAACACCGGCATGTCGGGGTAGCAGCAGATGACGCGGTTCATGATCACGATGTCGGCGACCGCGAACTCAGTCGCGGAGTGTGCGAAGTCCATCACTTTGCGCTCGACCCGGTCCTCGAAGCCCGCCTCACGGAGCAGCTCGAGCGCCACCTGCTCGTAGGTCGGTGTCAGCTCGACGCTGATCGCCCTGGTCGCTCCAGCTTTCAGCAGCTCGATCTGGATCGCGCCGACACCGCCGCCAACCTCGAGCACGGTCCGTCCCTCCACCCCTCGCTGCTTCAGGTAATCGACGATTCGCCGCGACGTGGCATCGAGGCCTTTGCGCCTGTAGCTCTGGGCGTCCGCTCGCGCTGTCTTCTCGCTGAAGATCCACTGGTAGCCCGTGGGCGAGCAGCAGTCGCTCACGATTCGACTAGCCGCCCAGCGCGATCACGGCGATCGAGATCCGCATGCCGGGCCGGTCGAGCGGCAGCCTGGCGCCCTGCCGCGCGGGTGGATCGGTCGGAAACCACCTGGCCCATTCCTCATTCATTCCTGCGAAGTCTCCTGGGTCGCGCAGGATGAAGGTCGCGGTGACCACCTTGTCCATCGAGCTGCCCGCCGTCTCTAGGATCGCGCTCACGTGGGTCAAGCACTGCCGCGTTTGTTCCTGGATCGTCTCGCCGACGATGTCACCGGTGGCCGTATCAAAGGGACCCTGGCCCGCTACAAAAACCAGGCCCGCCGCCGTCACGGCCTGGCTGTAGAACGGCGACTTAGGCGCCCGGTCTGTCTTGACGATCGACCTGGCCATCAGTTGAAAACAGACCCGGCGTCGATCGGCATGACCTGGCCGTTGATGCTGTCCGTGCGGCAGAAGGTGACCACCTGCTCGGCGATGTCATCGACGGTCGCGGCCCGCCGGAGGATCGCTCTCTGAATTGCCGCCTCGCGAACTGCATCGGGCAGACGCCCGGCCATCCGGGTGCCTTCGATCAGCCCAGGCGCCACACAGTTGACCAGCACGCTTGGCGCCAGGGCCACCGCCAGGCAGCGGGTGAGATGGATCAGGCCGGCCTTCGTCGACGAGTAGGCGATGCTGCTGCTCGCTGGGAAAAGGCCGCCGATCGAGGCGACGTTCACGATTCGCCCGTCGCCTTGTTCTTTCATGACGCGGGCGGCGGCCCGTGCCAGCAAGTAGGGCCCGCGCAGGTTGGTGGCGTACATGCGGTCGAAGATCTCTGGAGTCAGGGCTTCGAGATCCGCGAACGGTATGCCGATGTTCCAGGCCGCATTGTTGACGAGCACGTCGAGCCGCCCGAAATGTTCCGCGGTCGACGCCACCACCTTGTCCGGCTGGTCGCTGGTCGACTGATCCAGGTGGACCGCCCACGCGCGGCAGCCGGCAGCCTCTATCTCCGCCACCACGCGCTCCGCGCGCTCCTTCTCGCCCACGTACGTGACGGCGACATCCATCTTGCCGCGCGCGAACGCGCGACAGATGGCCGACCCGAGGTCACCCGAACCCCCGGTAACCAATGCAACCCGCCCAGCCAGCTCCATCCCTGCGCCTCCTACCCCACGTAACAATTTCCCTCGATACCATCGCACCAAGGCCGCTTTCGGCGGAGATCTCGTTTCAACCGCCCCTTCGCTGGTGGATACTGGATTCATATGAGCAAGGGCTTCGGGGAATCCGACTTCGCGCAGGTGCAAGCCGAGCGGGCCAACAACCAGACCATCCAGCAGGTCCTCGAGCGTGACCGGGAGCAGGCCAAGCATGCTCGCGATCGCCAGGCCCAGGGCGCCTATGGAATCTGCGAGGACTGCGGCCGCAAGATCGGAGACGAGCGGCTCGAGGCCCTACCCGACGCAACCCGCTGCGTGATCTGCCAGGCGGAGTCGGAAGCCGGGAACCGGTAAGCCTGGTTCCCAGCAAATCCTAAGGGAGCATCCAACCGCCTCCAAGCTTCCGACGGCATCGTGACAAGCACAAACAAGACTCCCAGGCGTTTACGGAGGTAGACCCCAGATGTCGGAAATCCAGAACCCGCCGAGCGAGCACCCCGACGGGCCGCCGCCGGACCCGTCTTTGCTTCCGCCCGCCGGCGCCGTGTCGCCTGGCGCGCCCGTTCCCACGTGGGCGCCCCCTCCGCCCGTAACCAACTCGGTCTGGCATCAGGTCGCCGCCGGAGTCGTCATCGCGGCGGTCATCGCCGCAGCCGCGGGTGCGGGCATCGGCTGGAGCCTCGCGCGCACCATCAACGCGCGCAACGGCGTCGCGCAGACGAGCGCCCAACCCACCATTCAACCGAATGTCGAGCAGCCGGCGCAGCCTGGATCGCCGATTCAACCGGCGCCCAGCACCGGCGGCGGCCTCAATACCAATGCCATCGCTACCAAGGTCGATCCCGCGATCGTCGACATCAACACCGTGGTCGGATCCGGCCAGGCCGCCGGCACCGGTCAGATCATCACCTCGAACGGCGAGATCCTCACCAACAACCACGTCGTGGACCGCTCGACCAGCATCCAGGTCACGATCGCCGGGCGGTCCCAGACCTACACGGCCCACGTGATCGGAGTCGACCCCAGTGCCGACATCGCCCTCATCCAGGTGGATGGCGTGTCGGGTTTGCCGACCGTCAGCTTCGCGAGCTCGTCCTCAGTCAAGGTCGGCGACCCGATCGTGGCTCTTGGCAACGCGCTGGGCCAGGGCGGTACGCCCGACATGTCACAGGGGAGCATCACCGCTCTGGAACAGACCATCACCGCGAGCGAGGGTGGAGGCAAGTCTGAGCAGCTCACCGGCCTGCTTCAGAGCGACGCGACCATCTATCCCGGCGATTCGGGCGGCCCGCTCGTCAACTCGTCCGGTCAGGTCGTTGGGATGATCACCGCGGGCGACGTGCAGGGCTTCCGCTCGTCGGCCTCCACGGTCAACTACGCGATCCCCTCGGACGCGATCCTCAGCGTGGTCAACCAGATCCGGTCCGGGCAGGCCAGCTCGCAGATCATCTACGGCCAGACGGGCTACATCGGAGTCTCGGTCCAGAACCTCGACGCCAACGCCGCGGCCCAGCTGAACCTCAACCTCTCCTCGGGCGCGCTGGTGGCCGGAGTTGTGTCCGGTGCACCCGCCGCAGGTGCGGGCATCACCAGGTACTCGGTCATCACCTCTGTCGGCGGGACCCCGATCACGAATATCGATGACCTCGGCAACGCGTTGCTCGCCCATAAGCCGGGCCAGCAGGTCTCCATCACCTGGGTGAACTCGAGCGGGACCCACACCGCGACGATGACCCTGGGCGGAGTCAACCCATAGAGCTGTCATAAAACGCGCCGCCGCGGTGCTCAACTAAGAGTGGCCAGCACCGCGGCGGCAATCCGTACGATCGCCTTGTCCAAGTCGTATGGATCGCGGCTTGCGGTCGATCACCTCGACCTGCAGGTCGAGCGCGCCGAGCTCTTCGGCTTTCTCGGGCCCAACGGGGCCGGCAAGACGACCACGATCCGGATGGCCCTCGGACTGATCGCGCCGACGGGCGGGTCGGTCGAGATCCTCGGCCAGGAGGTTCGCTCGCACCGCGCCCAGGTCCTGCCTCGGGTGGGTGCGCTGGTCGAATCCCCGGCCCTGTACGGCTATCTGTCGGGGCGCGACAACCTTCGCGCCATCGGCGATCTGCTCGGAGGCGCGGGCGAGAAGCGCATCGACGAGGTGCTCGAGACCGTATCCCTGAAGGGTCGCGATCGCGACAAGGTCAAGACATACTCGATGGGAATGAAGCAGCGCCTGGGTCTCGCGATGGCGTTGCTCAACGATCCCGACGTCCTGATCCTGGACGAGCCTGCCAACGGTCTGGACCCCGCGGGCATTGTCGAGATGCGCGACCTTTTGCGAGATCTCTCCGCGGCGGGAAAGACCGTGTTCATCTCCAGCCACGTGCTGACCGAGGTCCAGCAGATCTGCACCCGCGTCGCGATCATCAACCACGGAAAGCTCGTCCGCGTTGCGCCCGTCCACGACCTGCTCCAGTCGTCGGGGGAGTACGAGGTCAAGGTGGATGCTCCAGCCGAGCTCGTTGCCCTGCTCCGCCGCCAGCCCTGGGCCCAGCAGGCGCGCGTCGAGGACGGCCTGGTCGTGACGGCCGCCCCCGAGGGGCGAGGTCGGAACCTGATCAAGTTCCTGGTCGACAACGGCCAGGCGCCAGACACGGTGAGCGAGCGCCAGAAAGATCTCGAGGACATCTTCCTCAGCCTGACCGGAGGCACGTCATGAGCGCGACGGTGCGGCGGCCGCGCTTTTTCGGAATGGTGCGAGGCGAAACGCTCAAGGTCTCGCGGCAGCTCAGCTTCTGGCTGATGCTCGCCGGGTCTTTCGTGCTGCTTGCGATCATCACCCTCGCGATCACCAGCGCGTCGAACCTCCAGGACCAGCTCAAGACGGACCCAACCGGATGGGCATACGGGGCGAGGGACGTCTTCGGGACGATCTTTCAGATCGGCTCAGGCATCTTCCTCTTGATCGTCGGGGCGCGCCTCTTTGCCATGGAGTATTCGTCGGGGACGATCCGCATCATCTACGCCAGGGGAACAGGACGGCTGGCTTTGCTGCTCGCCAAGATGCTGACCCTGGCGATCATCGGGATCGCACTCCTGGCGGGGTACGCCGTGGTGGCCGGAGGAATACTCGCGCTGGTCGTCAACGCCTGGACCGGCAGCCTCGCATCGCTTCAGCACCTACCCGGCCAGTTCTGGCAGGACCTCGGGATGTGGGTCGTGGTTCAGGGCATGAGCATGGGGATCGTCATCCTCATGGCCGCGGCCGCGGCGGGGATCGGGCGGTCGCTGGCGTTTGCGATGGCGGCCTCCCTGGCGTTCTTTCCAGTCGACAACTTCTCAGTGATCCTCGAAGCGCTGGGCTCGCGGATCACCAGGCAAGATCACCCATGGCTGAACATCAGCCAGTACCAGCTCGGCGCCAACCTCAACATCGTCTTGAACCTGATCGAACCCGGCCACCACGCGCGCGCGGCATTCGCGGCACCGCTGACGCCGGTCGACGCGACTCACGCGCTGGTCGTGATCGGCGCCTTCGCGCTCGCCTTCGCGGTGATCGCCGTCGCGAGGACTGTCCGCCCCGACGTGTTGGAGTAGGGGTTAACAGCACAGCACTTCCTTCCAACCGGTATCCTTTCCGGGTTGTGCGCATAGTCGTCAAGGATCCCGAGGAGTTCGAGCAGGCGCTTCGGGAGTTCCGCCGCAAGGTGCAGGAGCAAGGGCTCGTGCGCGAGATGCGACGCCGCGCGCACTACGTCCCGCCGGCGGAAGCTCGCAAGATCAAGAGCCTCCGCGCCCGGCGCCGCCGCACGCGCTAGCGAGCAGCACATCGGCTCGAAGCGAACGCTTGGCGCCAGACGAGCGTAATCCGAGGTTCCCTAAGGCACGGTTGGCGCCAAACGTGCGGAAAAGGCTGGCGGTATAATTCGAGGGTTCGGTGACCATGGCGGAGGGGAAACACCCGTTCCCATTCCGAACACGGTAGTTAAGCCCTCCAGCGCCGATGGTACTGTCGGGGTAACCCAATGGG
>JGI12635J15846_10006462_pt1 | contig 10046 bp, 6 predicted proteins | sample BlaSpr_A8_OM2_M2_FD_15846 | JGI IMG/M metagenome (IMG submission 15846)
GGGGATCTTTTCCAGGTGCTCGCGCAATGAAGCGACCTTATTCCTGACCTTGGATACGTATGCGGCGTCGTGCAGGCTATCCAGATTTATTTCCACGTTAGCCAAAGAGCCGCGCGCCCCGGCGGCCGCCATGAAACGGGCTACTTGTAAGTCTGAACGCATGGATGCGGCAGCGATAGCTTCCAGTTGCACAAGTTGTTCGAAAAGCGCAACTGTCACATCGGCCACCTGTAGAGGGGCTTCGGTGGCGCCGCGGGTAGCGGCTTGAACGGCTTTGTCTCGTGCCGCGCTTTCCTTGGCCTCGCCCTGGGGCAGTCTGAAAGCCTCCATCACCGCATCGAAAGCTTCCGCGTCACGGTCGATTGCCTTTGTGAGATCGTCTGTCGTGCGACGCAAGCGATCGAGCATTTCTGACAGCTGGACGACGAACAACGACTGAGATTTTTTCTTGCGTGATAACCCCGCGACCATCTGACCTAGCGCGCCTGCCACGGCGCCCGCGAACGCGGAAACGCTGCCTCCGCCGGGAGTAGCCGTGGGAGCCGCGACGGCATCCAGAAAAGGCTTTGCCAAGTGGGCGAATTTGCTGTCGCCAGTTGGGGCTTCGGGTGGCGCGCCCGAGAGAGCCGATTGCAAGCGGTTCTCCAGCACTTGTGACGGCGAGAAATCTTCCAGTTGCAGAAAAAAATCCGCGGCCATCTCCAGAGCTTTCTTGGGAACCAAGCCCACAATTTCGCTGCCCACGGGGATCGCACCGTAGCGCTCGGCCTCGCGCTTGACCATTTCATAGACGCGATGCATGGGNGTGGATTCAAAGTCGGTAAGGTTGATGGAAACTTGCGCNAGATTGCGCGCTTTNAACGCCACGCCCATGGATTTCACGTGGCGCAGGCCGCCGGANGAGAAGCGGATGGCTTTGGCGATTTTATTGGCTACGCCGATATCTGAAGTGTTGAGGTTCACGTTGTACGCAATCAGGAATTTGCGGGCGCCGACGACAGTAGTTCCGGCAGTGGGATGCAATTTTGGTTCGCCAATGTCGGGTTGACGATCGTGATTGCGCTTCAGGTCTTCGCGCAAGCCTTCGAATTGCCCGCGACGCACGTTTTCAAGATTTACACGGTCCGGTCGGGTGGCCGCGGCCTCGTAGAAAAATACCGGGATGCGGTGGCGTCTCCATATTTCATTGCCAACTCGCCTGGCGAGCGCGACGCAATCATCGAGCGTCACTCCTTCGATGGGGATGAAAGGAACGACATCGGTCGCGCCAACTCGAGGATGAGCGCCTTGGTGGACGGTCAGGTCGATGAGTTCAGCGGCCTTGCCTACACCGAGTAGCGCGGCTTCCGCAACGGCATCGGGGTCGCCAGCGAGGGTCACGACGCAGCGGTTGTGATCGGCATCCATTTCGCGGTCAAGGACATACACGCCGGGTACGCTGCTCATGGCGGCAACTATGGCTTCAACCTTTGCGGGATCGCGTCCTTCGGAAAAGTTAGGAACGCACTCAATCAATCGGGTCATATTTGAATTGTCCGGATCACGATGGCGGCGACCTCAGGCTGCACTAAGCGACGATTTGGAATAAACGATTTGGCCTCGCTTAATGGTGGTGTGACAAGTGTTCATTCCAAAATAATAGGGAATTTCACGGTAGTCATCCACATCGAAGATGGAAATGTCAGCAAGCTTACCAACTTCGAGGGAGCCAATCTGTTTGTCGCGACCGAGAGAATAAGCTGCATTGATGGTCGCGGTGGTGATAGCTTCGGCTGGGGTCATGCGCAATTGAGTACAGGCTAGGGACAGAATCATGGGCATGCTTACGGTTGGACTCGTACCGGGATTGTAATCCGTGGCGAGAGCAAGGATGGCTCCGGCGTCGATCAGGTCGCGTGCGGGAGCATATTGTTTCAGCCCCAAATGAAAATCGCAGCCAGGAAGCAGCGTGGCTACGGTTTTGGATTTTGCAAGGGCACGAATGTCCGCGCGATTTATTTTCTCCAGATGATCGCAACTCGCGGCGCCTAGTTTTACGGCAAGTTGTGTTCCGCCGGTGCGCGAAAGTTGTTCAGCGTGGATTCGTGGCCGCAGACCGTGAAGCTTACCAGCTTCGAGGATCTGTTTTGATTGCGCCAGGTTGAATGCGCCGCGCTCGCAGAAAACATCGCAGAATTCGGCCAACTTCTGTGCGGCGATGTCTGGAAGGAGTTCATCGATCAGCAGTGAAACGTAGTCTTTCGCGCCCGATGGACGGGTGCGAAATTCGCCGGGAATAACGTGAGCACCCAGGAAAGTGGAAACGATATCCAAGTGTTGTTCGGCGGATAGTTCCTTATGCAATTTTAAAATCTTCACCTCACTGGCCAGATCGAGGCCGTATCCGCTTTTGGCTTCAATTGTGGTGGTGCCGTAAGCGGCGAACTGCTTCAGGGCAGCATGGGCGCGCTGTTTTAATGCGTCCGACGTCGCGGCGCGAAGTTTGCTGACAGAATTTAATATGCCACCACCGCGCCTAGCAATTTCTTCGTAACTCGCCCCAGTAATTCTGAGTTCGTACTCGTCCGCGCGGCTCGCCGCGTGAATTAAATGCGTATGCGAGTCGACGAAGCCTGGCAACACGACGCGACCGGCGGCGTCGAGTCGTTGCGCACTGCGCGCAAAGGGATGAGCCTCAACCTGTGCGCGGGGACCCACGGCGACGATGAGGCCATCGGCGATGAGCACCGCGCCATTTTTTACAAGCCCTACATTGGCAAGCGCATTGCCTCGGCGGGGTCCGCGGCCACGCAAAGTTAAAAGTTGAGAAGCTCCGCTGATGAGTGTGGCGATGCTCAAGGCTTCGATAGTATGCCGCTCGATAGTATGCCGGACGGCGGAACTCTGTGACAGGGCATTCGATTACAGCATGGGGATTTTCAGGTCGGTGTTTTTCGCGAAAGCTTTGGCTTCAGGATATCCGGCATCGATGTGCCGAGCCACGCCGATGCCTGGATCATTGGTGAGCACGCGCTCGATACGCTGAGCCATTTCTTTGGTGCCGTCGGCTACGGTGACCTGGCCGGAATGTTGTGAGTAACCAATGCCCACGCCGCCACCATTGTGAATCGACACCCACGAGGCGCCGCTGGCGGTATTGAGCAAGGCATTCAGTAACGGCCAATCCGCGACGGCGTCTGAGCCGTCGAGCATGGACTCCGTTTCGCGATAGGGAGACGCTACCGAGCCGCAGTCGAGGTGATCACGGCCGATCACAATTGGAGCTTTTAGCTCGCCGCGAGCGACGAGATCGTTTAGAGCCAGGCCAAACTTGTCGCGCTCTCCGTATCCCAGCCAGCAAATACGCGCCGGCAATCCCTGAAACCTTACGCGTTTTTGCGCCAGCTTTATCCAGCGGTTGAGATGTTCGTCATGCGGGAACATCTCAAGTACCAGTTGGTCGGTGCGCGCAATGTCGGAGGCTTCACCAGACAACGCGGCCCACCGGAANGGGCCNTTNCCNTCGCAAAACAANGGNCGAATATANGCGGGCACAAAACCGGGNAAGTCGTAGGCGTTTTTGAGACCCTGTTCGTAGGCAAACGTGCGGATATTATTTCCGTAGTCAAAAGTAATTGCGCCGAGGTTTTGTAGATCGAGCATGCCCTTGACATGGTCCGCCATGGCCGCCATGGATCGTTTTTTGTATTCATCAGGATTTCTCTTGCGCAGCTCGATCGCGGCATCGAGAGTCATGCCGTTCGGCACATAGCCATTGAGCGGGTCGTGCGCGCTGGTCTGATCGGTGAGCACATCCGGTACGACGCCACGGCGAGCCAGTTCGGGAATCAAGTCCGCACAATTGCCAACCAGGCCAACAGAAACAGCCTCCCGCTTGCGCACGGCATTTTTTAAAATGCGCAGCGCTTCGTCCAGGTTGGTGACCATGACATCGCAATAGCCAGTCTTGACGCGGCGCTTGATGCGCTCGGGATCGACGTCGATGCCCAAAAAGGCCGCGCCGTTCATGGTGGCCGCCAGCGGTTGCGCACCGCCCATCCCGCCCATGCCGCCGGTTACGACAAGCTTGCCAGCCAAATCCCCAGCGAAATGTTTCTTGGCTACGGATGCGAATGTTTCATAGGTGCCTTGCAAAATTCCCTGCGTACCGATGTAAATCCAACTGCCGGCGGTCATCTGGCCATACATCATCAGGCCGGCACGATCTAATTCGTTGAAGCGCTCCCAATTGTTCCAATGACCCACGAGATTGGAATTGCAGAGCAATACGCGAGGCGCGTATTCGTGAGTGCGAAAGACTGCTACGGGTTTTCCGGATTGCACGAGGAGCGTTTCGTCCGCAGCAAGCTCCTTGAGCGAACGAACGATGGCATGAAAACATTCCCAATTCCGCGCCGCTTTTCCGGTGCCGCCATAGACGACCAGATCGTCAGGTTTTTCAGCGACCTCTGGATCGAGATTATTCATCAGCATGCGCAGCGCGGCTTCCTGCTGCCAGCCCTTGCAGGTGATTACCGTTCCGCGGGGCGATTTGAAGGGTCCTTTGTTAGTCGGAGACAGAACGGAGGGTTCGGAAGAAATTGGAGTCATATCGCTCAATGCCAATACTATCGCAGGGAGAAAGCGTTTGCACGAAGGCGCATTGTTGCGTGAAATGCACTCTTTTGGTTATCGAAGCATAGCCGGAAGCGGCAATTGCGTCGCGTAAATAGCTGGAGTACAGTCGAAATCGCGATGAATTACGGTACGCTTCCCTCCAGATTTTTAAGCGCCATCGACCAATTGCCAAATCCACGGGCTCAGATGTTCCGACGTGCGGACCGCTGGGAGGCGATATCTTCGGCAGAATTTCTTCGGCGTGTCGCGGGACTCTCCAGCGCGCTCGTGGAACTGGGCGTGAAAATGGGAGACCGCGTAGGAATTTTTTCGGCGAATCGGCCGGAGTGGCACACGGCGGACTTTGCGATTACCGGCGCTGGCGGCGTCAGCGTGCCCATCTATTTCAATGAATCGCCGCAGCGAATGGTGTACATCCTGAATCATTCTGAGGCCAGGATTGTTTTTATTTCTGGAGCGAAGCAACTGGAAAAGTTGCTGGTGTGCCGTTCAGAGCTGCTCACTGTAGAACATATTGTAGCCGCCGATGCCGGGCCTGAAGCGGCGACTGAATGTCTTCGGTATGAAACGCTGATTGCGGGTGCAGGCGCGACCGAGATCGCTGCGTACCGACTGCGAGCGTCACAGGTGCAGCCCGGGCAACTTTCATCGTTGATTTATACGTCAGGCACGACCGGTGAACCTAAAGGCGTGATGTTGACGCACACGAATTTCTGCTCGAATGTGACGGATACTCACCTGCAGATTCGCTTTGATGCCACGAATGATTTGGCGCTTTCATTTTTGCCATTGGCCCATGTTTACGGTCGAATGATCGACTACTCCTTTTTATTTCACGGTATTACCGTGGCTTACGTGGAAGCCGTCGAGCAGGTAGCTCAGGCAATGTTGGAGCTTCGTCCGACGACGATGGCCGCGGTGCCGCGTGTNCTCGAAAAGATTTATACGAAGATAGTCGAGCAGGGAAGTAAGGCCACAGGAATTAAACGCAAATTGTTTGATTGGTCCATGAAGGTCGCGAACGAGTCCGGCAAGTGGCGAACTGGCGAAGGGCGAGCGCCATTGGCCGTCAGGCTCCAATGGATGTTGGCGAACGCACTCGTGTATTCAAAGATTCGAGCGGGAACGGGAGGGCGCCTGCAGCTGGTGATGTCCGGCGGCGCACCGCTCTCAAAAAAACTGACGGAGTTTTTTTGGACCGTTGGCATACCGATATATCAGGGTTACGGATTAACCGAGACTTCTCCGGTGCTGAGTTCGAATTACCCCCACAACCGTGCCGGTAGTTCCGGGAAAGCCATAGCGAACGTGGAAATTAGAATCGCGGACGATGGTGAGATTCTGGCGCGTGGACCATGCGTGATGCAGGGATATTACAAGAACCCGGAAGCGACCCGGGAAGTTTTGAGCGCCGATGGCTGGTTCAGCACTGGGGACATCGGTTACGTAGATGCGGATGGTTATTTGTTTATCACCGACCGCAAAAAAGATTTGATTAAGACTGCGGCGGGTAAGTTTGTGGCTCCTCAGCCTATCGAAAACGCGCTAAAGAATAGTCCATTTTTGTTGAATGCGATGGTTGTGGGCGACGAGCGCAAATTTGTGGTCGCGCTACTGGTGCCAAATGCCGTAACGATTTCAGCGAAAGCGGCTGAAGAGGGAATTACATTTGCGAACAACACGGAGATGGCATCGAATGCCTGGGTTCGGTCACTGATCGAGTCGGAAGTACGACGGCTTACGGCGCACCTGGCGCAGTACGAATCCATTAAACGCTTTGCGCTGCTTCCCGAGGACTTCACGTTCGATAATGGAAGCCTCACTTTTACTCTGAAACTTAAAAGACGCATCGTGGAGCAGCACTACCGGAAAATTATTGACGAACTTTACGCTGATGCGGCCGAACCGCGGCCCATGCTTCAAGATTAATAGCGGCTAAATTGGCTGATCTTTTTAGGCATCCGCGATTTGCCGACCGTGTCCAGCCAGACTAAAATCAAAGTTGGGGAACAAATGTCCGATCAACTGGTAATCGCGGGGCGCGCGTTTAAGTCGCGGCTAATTGTTGGCACCGGGAAATATCGCAGTTTTCAGGAAATGGCGCGCGCGCACGCCGCGTCGGGTGCCGACATGGTTACGGTTGCGGTGCGCCGCGTGAACCTCACGGATAAATCGAAAGAGTCGCTGCTTGATTATATCGACCGTGAAAAAATGTTTATTTTGCCGAATACCGCGGCATGTTACTCCGCTGAAGAGGCTATTCGCACCGCGCGTTTGGGACGCGAAGTGGGATTGTCTCATTGGGTGAAGCTCGAAGTGATCGGCGACCAGCAAACATTGTTTCCGGATACCGAGCAATTGATTGAGGCGACGCGCGTGTTGGTGAAAGAAGGATTTGTAGTTTTGCCGTACACCAATGACGATTTGATTGCTGCTCGTAAGCTGGTGGATGCGGGGGCCGCGGCGGTGATGCCGCTGGCAGCGCCCATTGGCTCGGGGCTCGGTATTCAGAATCCGGCGAATTTGCGAATTTTGCGCGAACGCATCACGGAAGTGCCGTTGATCGTCGATGCCGGCGTGGGTACCGCGTCGGACGCGGCATCAGCGATGGAACTCGGCGCGGACGGTTTGTTGATGAATACTGCCATCGCAGAAGCAGAGGATTCCGTTTTAATGGCGGAAGCGATGCGCGATGCTACCGTCGCTGGACGCAAGGCATTTCTTGCCGGCCGTATGCCGAAGCGACTGTACGCTTCCGCTTCCAGTCCTCTGAGCGGAGTTGTGCGCTAAAGTATTCGCAACTCCCGTGGGTACGACACCTCAGCCGCTAGTGCCAATCAAAAGATTAGCGTATATCGACTGGATGCGCGGACTCGCGTGCGTGCTGATGATTCAGGCGCACTGTTACGACTCCTGGCTGAATCCGGAAGCGCGAAAAACGCTGCTGTACCGCTGGTCGCAGGAGTTGTCGACGCTGCCGGCTCCGATATTTCTGTTCCTCTCCGGTGTGTCCTTTGCGTTGGTCACCGAAGGTCTACGACAAAAGAATAAACCTGGATCGCAGATTTTTAAGACTGCACTTTTGCGCGGCGCGGAAATCCTGGGGCTCGGATTCCTTTTGCGAGTGCAGGAATTTGTGCTTGGGTATCCCAAATCGCCATGGACGGACTTGTTGAAAGTGGATGTGCTGAACATCCTGGGAGTGTCGATCATTTTCATGGCACTGTTTTGGCGGCTGGTAAGCATGGGTGGTTTACCCCCGGCGAGCACGAGCGACGTGAGCAACGCGCTTCAAACCGTGAAGTCAGCTAGACGCTGGAGAAAACGCGCCATTGGATTATCGCTGCTGATCGCCGCTGTGATCGCGATCGCTACGCCGCCATTGTGGACGACCCATCGCCCTAACTTTCTTCCTTGGATGCTGGAGTCCTATATCAACGGGGTCCACAATTTTGGTTCGCCAACGCCGTGGATTTTTTCCATTTTCCCGTGGTGCGGATTTGCTTTCGTAGGACTGGCGTTTGGATCGTTTCTGTCTTCTGATTTCGCGCAGCGCAAAGAAGTTTCGGCCCTGGGTATAGTTGGTGCGATTGGCGCGCTGGCCTGCGCTTTATCGCTCTGGTGGGATTATTCGAGCGTCAAGTTTTACGCGGTCTACGATTACTGGCACAGCAGTCCCAATTTTTTCTTAATGCGGTGCGGTGTTTTATTGCTGCTTACCCTGGCGATTTGTGCATGGTGCCGTTGGGGCTGGGTAACGGAAGGGTTCAGTCCCTTCATACAATTTGGCAAAACATCGTTGCTGGTCTACTGGGTGCACATCGAATTTGTGTACGGCAGGTTATCCATTTTGCCGAAATTTCGGAGCGCTATTCCATTGGCGACGGCGGGCATGGTGGTGATTTTTGCGGCGATGCTGGGGATCTCGATATGGCGCACACGCGCAAAAAAGCGTGCTGGAAACCCTCTTCAGAGCACAACATCGCAAAGCTTAAGCGAGGCAATGTAATTTATTTGGAAGTGATGAGAGGTTAAGGGCGATTGAAAGCTTGCGGCAGCAATTGCGATTGCGGAATCTTTATGATGATTTCGCCCGGCCTCGCGAGAATGAGCTCTTCGCGGGCGATCTTTTCGATGGCGCGGGGATCGGTCCTTAACTCTTTCACTGCCCGCTCCAGCGCGGCGTTTTCTTTATTCAATTGCTCAATCTCGGCCTTCACTTTTTTGATGCCATCTTGAGTGCGGCGCATGGAGAGGTAGCCGTGGGCGCCAAAGATATCGTGGACAAAAAGAACTGCCACAAACAAGACAAGCAGCGCGGGCCCGTGTCGTAATAAGCTGCCCGCTTTTTCGTCAACCTTCCTTTTCATCTGGATCGTTTTCCTTATCCTTGTAACAGCCAATTTTTGGCTTCGCTGGTCAGCTTCGTTGAAGCGTCCAAACTGCCAGCCTCAACATATAAGCGCAGAAGCGGTTCGGTACCGGAAAGCCGGACGAGCATCCAAGAACCGTCATCAAAAACAAACTTTGCGCCATCAGTACGATCCACGGAAAGAATTTTTCGTCCGAGTAGTTCTGATGTATCAATGCCCACCCTCTTTACTGAATTCGCCTTTTGTTCGTCTGTGAGATGGAAATTTTCGCGCACCGGCCAGAATTCGCGGCCGAGTTTTTTGAACAGCGTTTTAACCTGTTGTTCTATGGAAGTGCCGCGGGCCGCGAGCATTTCTGCAACCAGGAGGCAGGCGAGAATGCCGTCTTTTTCCGGCACGTGTCCACGAATGGTGAGTCCGGCGCTTTCTTCGCCGCCCATGGCAATTTTGTCTTCGCGGATTAATTGGCCAATATATTTAAATCCGACGGGAGTCTGATAGATTTTTTGGCCGTGGGATTTTGCCACGGCATCCATCATTTCCGTAGTGGCTACGCTGCGAGCCGCGGGCATATGCCATTCACGCGTCTCGACCAGATAATCGTACAGCAGCGCCAAAATGTGATTTGGCTGGATCCATTTGCCGTCGCGGTCGATGACGCCGAAGCGGTCCGCATCGCCATCGGTGGCCAGGCCGGCGATGGCAGCGGACTCCAGTACTGCTTTACGTAATGGCGCCAAATTCTGTTCAGAGACGTCGGGGCCGGTTCCGTCAAACAGGCAGTCACGATTCAGCCGCATGGTCTGCACGGCGATTCCGTTGCGAGTCAAAACATTGTCGAGATAACCTGCGCCACATCCATGCAACGCATCAATGACAAAATGTCCTTTGCCTTTGCGTAATACGTCGAAGCGAACAAGTTGTTCGAGCCGCTGCAAATACGTTTCGCGAAGATTGACCCTTTCGTTTGAGGCGCGCTTGTCGCCGGAAGTCGTTGCGGGCTTTGCTGGGAACGGGCCGTCCTTCTCAATCATTTTGCTGACCCGCGCTTCGATG